>Ga0302123_10003211_pt1 | contig 10902 bp, 9 predicted proteins | sample CB21_321_MG_FD_203109 | JGI IMG/M metagenome (GOLD analysis project Ga0302123, IMG submission 203109) | Marine microbial communities from Western Arctic Ocean, Canada - CB21_32.1 | ecosystem: Environmental > Aquatic > Marine > Oceanic | place: Canada: Western Arctic Ocean | collected 2017-09-28 | reverse complement strand
AGCAGCCATGAATACCTCCAGCAGTATGTAACTCAATCACGAAATAAATACGTTCATGTTCAGCGACATATTAGCCCTGACCCCTCATCGAATCACCACCAATATCAACCTCTCTAGTAAAAAAAACAGAACTGGCCGTGAAGAATCCAACTAGCTCATCTCGTAAATACAAGTGAAAACGAACAACTCGACGCGCCCAAACGCAAAAGTGGCGCCCGCTCGATATATCGAACAGACGCCACTTAAATATTTCGAATCAGAAGCCGATCGTACTAAACCGTCAGCGGGTTAGTCGGCGGTGTGTTGGTCCAGCTATCTCGTGATAGACCGTTCCTGTCCCACACAACTTCACCGTTTCGAACAGTCATCTCGCAATTGATTCGCTTGTTAGACGGGTAAACGCGGTTGCCCGATCCATTATCGGTAAGACCGAACTCACCCTCGGCTATGTCCAACACTGCGATATCAGCAAACGCTGTTTGACCGATGTTTCCAAGTTCCGGATGACCAATGGTCAGCGCCGGCGCCCACGTCGAACGCTCAATAACGTCTGGAAGCTCCATACCCAGCACCAGCATCTTCGTCATGGTCTCAGTCATTGTTCCCTGGTTAAGCATGATGCTTGCCGTGTGCATATCGGTCGAAATCGTGTCCGGCGGGAATCCCTGCTCGATAGCGTTCTTCGCTATGCGGAACGAGAAGCTCCCGGCACCGTGACCAACATCGAACTTCACTCCACGCTCACGAGCCTCGAAGAAATATGGCTTGACCTTGTCGTTCGAATCGATCATCGGCTTGTCGAAGCCGTAGCAGTGAGTCGTCATGTCACCCGGTCGCAGGTGCTCCAGCAACATCTCGTTGTTCGGACGAGATTTGATCGGCGTCTGATCTACCATCACATAAGTACCGGTGTTCTCTGCCGCCTGTACGCCACGGTCAAGCGGTTGCCAGCCCGGACCTCTGTAGTGAGCAACCTTCACACCCACAATCCTGTCGGGGCGCTGAGCGATCTTGGCGGTAGTCAGATCGACATCCATTCCATCAAGATCCTGCTCTGGCAAACCAACCATGCCTTCACCGGCAATGTTGATCAGTGCGAACACATTCGTCTTCGAATTGGAAATAACCGTCCTGTCGAAATCGTCAAACGTCAGGTGACCCGCACCTCCGACGTCAACTGCGGTTGTTGTGCCATTCGGCAAGCAGTGCGCATCGGGAAGAACAGCCGCAAAGTAGCCATAGAAATGGGCATGCAAATCGATCAGCCCCGGCGTTACGACGAGACCCGAAACGTCAGCCACCTTGCGTGCAAGTCCTGGCGAAATATCTTTTTCGACAGCTGAAACGTAGCGACCCGCAATCGCCACGTCGAATACTCCATCAACATTGTTAGCAGGGTCGATTACTCGCCCGCCCTTGAGAAGTAGATCGTATTTAATAGCCGTTGTCACCGAAACCTCCGAATGCATATGCCTCTGGCAGCAGATTCGACCATAATTTTGCTGGTCGACGCCATCTTAGCGGTGAGATAAGGTCAAAGGGGCGATTATGGCAACAATATCGAGCACTATTTCTTCACCTTCGCACTGGACTCAACGAATACAAGCCGATTGCGCTGCTGAGATCGACGATAACGAACAACTCTGGTCTGCCGAACGTATCGGCACCGTGCTAGGCTTTGCCCGCACAGATTGTGATGACGAATTAAAGAGTCGAACAAGCACGTTCACAGTTGAGCGGTCACGCATATCGACCCTCTTGCCGACCAGAACGCAATTAAACGGAGTCCTTTTCGATGAGCGAAATCCAAGAAGCTATCGCCACAAGCTACTACCGCACGTTCTCAAAATCGCATCCCATTCTGGCGCGGGTCAAACCCGGGACAACTGTTGTCACTAAAACACTCGACTCAGGCGGACAGGACCTCAACGGCGATCATCTCTCCGAGCCCGGTAACCCACTTACCGGACCCTTCTACATCGAAGGCGCAGAGTCGGGAGACTCTATCTCCGTTCACCTCAATAAGGTCAGGCTCAACCGAACCTGGGGCTACACCTCCTACCGACTTGGCCTTGTCGCACTCACCCCTGAATCAATCGAGACTGTCTACTCCAGCAGCTACAAGCAAAACCTCGTGCGAAATGGCCGAGACAACATGCTGCCGTGGGACATCGATCTTGAGAAAAATACGGTTCGTGCTCGCAATCCCGAAAGCGACACCAGCGCCCTCGAGTTCCCTGCCGACCCGATGCTCGGCTGCATCGGCGTAGCACCTGAAGGCGACTTCACTCCTACATCAGGCCCTTCTGCTGGCTACGGAGGTAATGTCGACTACAACCAGATCAAAGAAGGCTCAATCGTCCACATTCCGGTCTACCACGAAGGCGCCTATCTGTATGTCGGAGACGGTCATGCACTCCAGGGCGATGGCGAACCGCTCGGCAGCGGTATAGAGACCTCGATGGACGTCGAGTTCGCTGTGACACTCAACAAGGGCGCACTGCTCGCAGCATTCCGCGTCGAGACAGACACCGACATCATCAGCGTAGGGAGCCAGGCGGAGTTCTCAAGTTCGCTGAACCGCGGTCTCCAGATGGCGACCAGCGATATGGTCGACTGGCTTGCATCGGATTTCGGATGGGAACCCTGGGCAGCACACCAGCTAGTCGGAATGATCGGCGTTTACGACGTCGTAACCGTCGCTGGATCGCTGGCTCTAAGGATCCCGAAAAGCAACCTGAAAGCGCCCGGCAAATAAGTCCGAGCGCAGTCAAGAAATTTTCAGAGCTACTCCAGAGCCACGCCAAAATTACGAACGCAGCGCGTTCTTAACCGATTCGAGCGTCGACTCTATGTCGGCATCGGTGTGGGCTGTCGAAACGAACCACGCCTCGAACTGCGACGGCGGTAGGTACACGCCATCGTCGACCATGCCGTGGAAGAACTCCCCGAAAGCTTCTCGGTCAGTCGCCGACGCACTATCCATGTCGGTCACCTGGTTGCTGGTAAAGAACACTGTCATGAGCCCACACGCGCGGTTTATGACCGCAGGAACACCGGCTTTGCCAAATACATCGAGAACGCCGTTGGCAAGCTTGTCCGTCTTTGCCTGAAGACCGTCGTAAACTCCCGGCTTCGACAACTCGTCGATGGTCGCGATGCCCCCCGCCATGGCAACAGGGTTGCCCGAGAGCGTCCCCGCTTGATACATGGGTCCAAGCGGACTTACTTCCGACATGATCTCCGCGCTGGCGCCGTACGCACCCACCGGAAAACCGCCACCAACGATCTTGCCAAGACACGTGATATCTGGCGCCACGCCGTAGACCGACTGCGCACCACCAAGTGCGACTCGGAACCCGGAGATAACCTCATCGAAGATCAGCAACGCACCGTGCTCAGTCGTCAGCTCACGCAGACCCTCAAGGAATCCGGGGGCAGGAGTCACAACGCCCATGTTTCCGGCGATCGGCTCAACAATCACAGCAGCAACTTCACCGGAATTCGCTTCGAGTAACTCTCGAACCGAATCGACGTTATTGTAATTGGCAACCAGTGTGCTCGCTGCATATCCCGCGTGGACACCCGCTGACGACGCAATGCCCTGGTTAGCCAATCCCGATCCTGCCTCGACCAACAGAGCGTCTTCGTGCCCGTGGTACCCACCGTTGAATTTCAAAATCTTGTCGCGACCGGTCTTCGCACGAGCCAGTCGAAGCGCCGACATCGTTGCCTCTGTACCAGAGCTAACGAACCGCACAACCTCAATCGAAGGAACAGCGCCGACAACACGTCTCGCCATCTCGACTTCCAGCTCGGTCGGTGCACCAAACGATGTGCCTGAACGAGCTGCCTCAACAGCAGCATCTATGACCGCCGGATGAGCGTGCCCGAGAATCATTGGACCCCACGAGCACACATAGTCGATCAACTCGTTATCGTCGACATCCCAGATACGCGAACCAGAAGCCTTCTTAAAGAAAAGCGGATCGCCGCCGACTGATCCCCATGCACGTGCGGGGCTGTTGACCCCACCGGGGATCAATTCCCTGGCTTCTGAAAATAACTGAACCGACTTTGCACGAGACAATTAGGGCCTCCGAAAAAACTGTGTGCTCGAAAAATATAACTCACGTATTTTGGCGAGAAAAGGGCACCGTAACAGTGCCCTTTCGCCATATTTAGCTCGATCTGCGAACCCGCTCGAAACTACTCGAGCTCCTCTTCTTCATCTTCAATGAGTGCGAACACTTTTTGCACGGCTTCAGCCGCACTGTCTTCTTCACTCCGCAGGAAGCTGATCGGGTCAGCAAGAATTCTACGAACCAGCGAACGAGTCATCTTCTCGACCGACGTCGCCTGTTTCTCGGTCAATCCATCCAGCCGACCAAGAGTCTGCTCGACTTCTTCACGTCTCATCTGCTCCATGCGAGCACCGAGCGTGCGAATCACCGGTTCATGGTCGATATCAGTCAACCGTTCCTTGAAACGTCGTACCCCATCGTCGATAAGGCCCTGTGCGTCTGCTGCCGCTTCTGCGCGGAGCTCCCAGCTCTCAGCCGATTTCGCCTGAAGATCTGTCAGGCTAATCAGCTTCACACCATCGATATCGGCAGAAGTCGGGTCGACATCACGAGGCATTCCCAGATCGAGAACACTCAGGAGTCGAGCCGGACGTTGGTCCATGACAGCGCTGAGCGAGTCAGCGGTGATAACCGAATCGGTTGCCGCTGTGCACGTAATCAAAACATCTGTCTCAACGAGAGCCTCAGAAATATCTTCGAAAGGAACCTGTGGCGATCCAAGCTCATCGGCAAGTATTCGGCCACGATTCATCGAGCGGTTCGATACAACAATGTCGTCAGCCCCGTAACGTCGAAGCGCACGAGCTGTAAGCTTGCCCATCTCACCAGCACCAATCAGAAGCACCCGAAGACCCTTCAAATCACCAAGCGTGTTCTGAAGCTCCTGGACTCCAAGTGAAGAAACCGAAACGCGGTTTCGACCAAGATCCGTCTCTTTACGAATTCGGCGGCTCGTTCGAAGTGCAGCGTGGAACAAGCGTGAAAGCGAGGGATCAACAGTTCCGGCCTCACCAGCCGCCTGCATCGCCCTTGTCACCTGACCAAGAATTTGAGATTCGCCAAGCGCTACCGACTGAAGCCCGGCAGTCACACCAAACAGGTGTTCCGCAACTGCTTCTCCGGTCATCGTGTAAACGTACTCGCCAATTCCCTCGACACCCGCATGTTCCGGAACAGCGTCGATGAACTCCTTGAGCTGGCGAACCCCAACTTCAACATCGTCGGCAACCGAATATATTTCGGTGCGATTACATGTTGAGAGTATGATCCCACCACCGGCGTGAGTTGCCAGTCGATCAAGATGACTCTTTAGTTCGTGAGTCGGCACCGCTACACACTCCAGTACTTCAACTGGAGCGCGATCGATATTTATGCCTGCGAGTATGAAATTCAATTTATTCGGAACTACCCGTTGAAATGATCGGTTTGGCAGAGTCCCAAAATGAATCTCAGCCCTTATCCGACGGTAGGTCAGTTGCAATTAACGAACAACTGTAAAAGTTATCACGCTTATTTGCGTCTTTTACCTAGTTACATGAAGAGTCCGTGAGGCTTGATGATAGCATTCACGAATTCCTATTAAAGGTATCAATCAATCGAAAGATTTCTAGCCTTACACATGAGCAATAACTTCATTATCCCACCAGACCAGCGCGGATACACAATGCCAGAAGTATTTGTGACTACTGAATGGCTTTCCGAACATATGTCGGATCCTAATGTCAGAATCGTTGATACCGATGTACCCGAATTGTACGAAACAGGTCACATTCCCGGAGCCGTAAACCCGGTCGATCACTATTACAAAACCTCGCTTGAAGACCGAACACATATTCAAGGCACCGAGCAGTTCGCAAAAACCATGTCAGACATGGGAATTGGTGACGACACCACAGTCGTCGGCTACGACAGGTCGGGTGGCGTCTACTCGTTCCGACTCATGTGGGCACTCCACTACTACGGTCACACTAATGTGAAATTTCTCGATGGCGGACTCCCCAAATGGGAAGCCGAAGGCAGAGCCGTAACCAAAGACAACGTCTCTTTTGCGGGCACCGCAAACTCGTTCACACCAACCGCCAATTCAGAGATTTTTGCCTCGCGCGATAGCGTACTAGACGCAATCGACAACGACTCAACGGTTTTACTCGATGTCCGCTCCGATGACGAATGGTCTGGCGAAAACAAACGCGGCGGTCCGCGTGGCGGACGTATCCCCGGTGCCGTTCACTTCGAATGGATCAACTTCCACACTGGTGGCGATGTACCGGTACTGAGGCCAGCCAATGAAATCCGGAAATTACTTGCGGAAGTGGGAATCACGCCGGACAAAAATGTCATCACGTACTGACAGGGTGGCATCCGTGCGGCGCACGGATTCTGGACTCTGAAGCTCGCTGGTTTCGACAACGTAAGAGACTACGACGGCTCCTGGAGGGATTGGGCTGCAGTGCCTTCATGCCCGGTAGAAGGCCTTACATAGATCCGGGTAAATACCATGGGTGTTCTGCACCGCTCTCGATTCAGGACTGAGAGATTGCAGATACCACTAAATCCGTTTGCCATTCATTAGCCGTACACCTACATGACGGCTCGATTAATAACGCGTAGTTTTAGAAGAAAACCACCTCTACTGCGCATAGATACCACCACGAAAATTCGAAAGAACCTACAAAAATACTCCCTTACTTTCTTCGCGCTTGCTGCACTTATTGCACTGGCCACAGTCGCATGCGGTGGCGACTCCAAAACAGCCAGTGCCACGACCGAGGTTTCTATAGAGGCGCGACAAACACAAATAGCCAGCACCCCGAACCCTACAAACACTCCAGAAGTGGTGATCGTAACGCCCACGCCCGTCCTGCTGCCGATCTACGCTGACGGCATTCTCGAAGTGCACGACGATTCCGGCTGGCTGAATTCAGATGGGTTCAAAATCGCTGATAAAACCGCCGATAATCAGATAGTACTTGTCGATTTCTGGACTTACACCTGCGTCAACTGCCTCCGCACCCTCCCTTTCTTAAGAGAGTGGCAGGCGAAATACTCCGACAGGGGCTTAGTCATTCTCGGTGTACACACACCTGAGTTCGAATTCGAAAAGGAAATCGAAAATGTCAGAGAAGCCATCGAACGTGAAGGCATCGAATGGCCCGTAGTGCTCGATAACGATTACGGCACATGGAGGTCGTTCAACAATCGATTCTGGCCAGCCAAATACCTGATCGGAGTCGACGGACAACTTCGTTACCAGCACTTCGGTGAAGGCGGTTACGTCGAGGTTTAAAAAGAAATACGGCGTGCCCTGACCGAAGCAGGCCACGACATTTCGGATATACCGATCGGTGCGATAGACAATGCAGACCGAGACCCGGCTGCCAACCGCATTACTCGTGAGTTGTATGGCGGCTACGAACGCAACTACACCCAGAACGGGATCTACGCCGGACAGGAGGACTACTACATAGAACCCGACTCAAGCCGAGAATACGAAGACATTGCCGCCTACACGCCACAACAGTGGTTCCTTCAGGGGCTCTGGACGAACGGCCCCGAGTCGATCATCCATGCCCGCGAAACCGAAAATCTCGAAGATCACATAGCGTTCCATTTCGTCGGCCGTAGTGCCAACGTAGTTTTGAATCCCACAAAAACAGAGTCCTTCAGCGTATACATCGAAATTGATGACCGCCCTTTAACTCCAGAAGAGGCGGGACTGGACATCGAATTTGATGATGAAGGCAGGTCATACATCTCGGTCGACGAACCACGACTCTACGCAATCATCGAAGCCCCCGAATTCGGTTAACACATCGTAAAGCTGGCATCGAACTCGGATGATTTCGCCATCTTCGCCTTCACCTTCGGCGTTAACGAAAGCGGCATCTAGTGCCTTCGATGTCGATTAATTATCTGAAGATCAGGCTCACTTTGCTGTCGTTAGCTTTCGCCAGCGTCGCACTCGTAGCGTGTACGTCTGACGAGTTGCCCGAAGTAGTGTCATCGGATTCGGTACAAACCTCAGTGCAAGAATCTGACTTACCCGCAGGCCTTTCGTCATTCGCCTCGCTCGAACCAACCTGGACCGCTATTTCCGAAGATATCGATCTTGAGCTGGCAACTCCCGATCTCGGAGTCGGCACTCAGCGATTCGGGATCGTACTCAGCGATGATCAGGGAATCATCAAATTTCCTATTGTCTCCCTGACAGCGAACTACTACCCGGACGGATACGATTCCGAATTCGATGCGACACTGTCCACTTCAGCGATCGCAAAGTTCTACGAGTTCCTGTTTGGAACACGTGGAATCTACTCAACCGATTTGCTCTTCGACCGCGCCGGCTTATGGTCGGTTTCAACGTCAATACCCCGCCCCGACGGCACGAGTTCATCCGTAGAAGTACGATTCCCCGTGGCTGAAATGGCAATTTCAGTAACTGTCGGCCAAAAGGCACCGCCAAGTGCGAGTCGCACTCTGGCCGGTGAAGGCAATATCGCGGAGCTAACAACCGGCAGCCACCGCGATCCCCAGCTCTATCAATACTCGATAGCCGAGGCTATTGATCGCGACCGGCCACTTCTCATCGTGTTTGCCAGCCCCGTTTTCTGCACAAACACCGTTTGTGGACCTCAGGTCGAAATCGCCAGCGAACTACGAGAGGTCTACGGAAACGAGGTCGACTTCGTACACGTCGATCTCTACTCGAACCCACATGAAATCCAAGGCGACCTGAGCGTCGCCAAAATCACTCCTCTACTCGCTGAGTGGGGCCTGTCATCACAGGAGTGGACATTTATAGTGGACTCGGACGGATTCGTAACCCACCGGTTTGAAAACTTTGCTCCAAAATCGGAACTAATCGAAGCCCTCGATCAGACCATCGCAACGGGCTGATTAGGTGAAACCAGTGGGTACATACGCCTCTTACGACCCTACAATCGCTGAAATAATACTCACACCCTGAAATTAAAACTCACGCCCTGAAATTAAAACTCACGGTTGCATTGGAACAAGCATTGACCGACTGGCTTTCGCTCGCCAAAACACAAGAATCTGAAATGTTCGATCTCATCAAAAAACTGGTGATGATCGAAACGCCGACAAGTGACAAACCCGCTAACGATCACATCTCGTCGATCGCAGCCCACCTTTTACGAGATCTTGGTGGCGAGGTCGTTGTCCATCCTCAAGAACATTTTGGCGACCACATCACAGCCGACTGGCCCGCAAACAACGGGAACAACAACAAACAGTACGCCCTCATAGTTGGCCACCTCGATACTGTCTGGCCGTTCGGCACGCTCGAACGTATGGGTTACGAAGAGCGAGACGGACGGCTTTACGCCCCCGGTGTGCTGGATATGAAAGCCGGAATCGCAACAATTATCATTGGTTTGCGCAGCCTACGAGAAAACGGTCTCTGGCCGGATCGACCTATCAAGGTGCTATTCAACACTGATGAAGAAGTCGGCAGTCCATCATCGAGACCACTCGTCGAACAATCCGCCCAAGACGCAGAATACGCACTCATCATGGAACCGGGTCAAGGCGAATCCGGCGCGCTCAAAACAGAGCGAAAAGGCCTCGGTGAGTTTCGGATACTGGTGGAAGGCAAAGCCAGCCACGCAGGAGCATTCCCCGAGCGGGGTGCCTCAGCCATTCACGAATTATCACAAAAAGTAATCGAACTACAGGCGATGAACGACTGGCCAAACGGAATCACAGTAAACACCGGTCTAATCTCCGGCGGATCCGCCCGAAACACCATCCCCGCATACGCCGAGGCAACGATCGACACGCGTGTGAAAACGTTGGAACAGGCCGGAATACTCGAAAAGAAAATTCGCGCACTGCAACCGAGCGTTGAAGGAACATCGATCACCATCGAGGGAGGATTCCACCGCCCTCCGATGGAGAGAACGCCCGAGCTCGCAGTCCTTGCCGGCAAGCTAATTAACTGGTCACGAGAGTTCGGGTTCGTACTCACCGAAGAATCTACCGGTGGAGGAAGCGACGCCAATCTGACAGCTGCGATGGGCGTTCCCTCCGCAGACGGCATCGGCGCAAAGGGTCAAAATCCGCACGCCGAAGCTGAAAACATCGAAATCGGTGAACAAGTCAATCGGCTTGCGCTCTTCATGAAAGCGATAAACTCGCTCTAGCAGTGCGAAGATGACCCAACAGATTGAATCACCCCCACGAACTACCGACGATGTCCGACGCTTAGCCGTTGATCGCGGTGACGCGCTGAATTTAGATCAAATACTGGTTCCACTCAACGGATTCCGCAGATCCGAGCAAATCCTCCCGTTCGCATCGATGCTTGCCGACTGGTTCTCAGGCGAGATAACTCTTTTCCATAGCCTGCCATCCACTCACCCTGCTCGAGGTGCTCGCCCGGGCGTGCAATACCCCGACGCGCCTCATGATCGAGGAACCTCGCTCGCAGCCGCCTACCTGGAAGAGGTCGTCAGCAGACTCGGACCACATGGCGTGAAATCTCGATGGGGTGTAGCAACAGGCGACGCCGCATCGATGATCGCATCGCGTTCAGCAACGAGCTCATTCGGAATCGTGGCGGTCGCCACAACTGCCCGTGCGCGCGCCCACCGGTTTGTGTCACGAGGTCTCCTCGAAGGTCTCTGGCGAAAAACCGCCGTCCCGCTTCTGATCGTCAACCCATTACACACCAGCTTGAACGGTGTGCAGCCCAATTCGCCAAAACAACTGATCGTACCAATCTCGCACGGTGCGGCCGATTCAGCTCTACCGATAGCCAGTGCAATCGCCGGAGCCAGTCGCTCGGCTATCAAGA
>Ga0302123_10003208_pt1 | contig 10909 bp, 14 predicted proteins | sample CB21_321_MG_FD_203109 | JGI IMG/M metagenome (GOLD analysis project Ga0302123, IMG submission 203109) | Marine microbial communities from Western Arctic Ocean, Canada - CB21_32.1 | ecosystem: Environmental > Aquatic > Marine > Oceanic | place: Canada: Western Arctic Ocean | collected 2017-09-28 | reverse complement strand
TTGTTGATGAACCAAGTATATTATATGTTGCCGGTACTCAAATAGATTATAAAGAAGAAGTATTTGGTTCTCAATTCGAAATCTCTAATCCTAATTCCAAATCAAGCTGTGGATGTGGAGAGAGTTTCGGTGTATAACACAATATGAATAAAGATCGAAATAAAGAAGAAATAGTTAAAGATATTAAATCCGTATTAGAAAGTAAGGTGGCACCTTCGGTTGCCGAACACAACGGCTTTATCAACTATATGGACTTTGATGAAAAGTTAGGAGTATTGAAATTAGAAATGGCTGGATCATGCAGTGGTTGTGCTATGTCTAAATTAACTTTACAACAAGGTGTAGAAAGAACAATGAAACACTATGTTCCTGAAGTAACTGCAATTATAAGTGAGGACGATTTACAAGCAACCGAACAAGGTTACACACCTTTCATGCCACAAACTACATATCCAGAATAATAATGGACACAGCATTCGTAATAGGTAACGGCGAGTCAAGAAACATATTTCCAATAGATAATTTAAAAAACAAAGGCATCATATACGGGTGTAATGCCATATACAGAGATCGTCCAGATCTTTGTGATCATATCGTCGCAGTCAACCCTCCTATGTATGAGGAATTAAAACAGTGGTATGAATTAAAAAATACAAACTTAAAGATATACGGTCCAAACGATATTAGTAAATGGAGCTACATATGTGATGGTGATGAAGAATCTGATTTACCCGAAGGTTTAAAATTATATAGAATATGGAGGGGTGGAGATATTAAAAGAGGTTCTATTCGTACAATAGACTTTTCTCAACAACGAGGATCAGGAATGTCGGCAATACTGTTGGCCGCAGAATCAGGAATTAAAAATATTTGCCTACTTTCTTTTGATATTTTAGGAGCAAGACAATGGGAAATGGATTCGCCTAGTAGAGAACAAAATAACATATACAAAAACACAATAAATTATGCTTCAAGAATGAGTATGAAAGCATATCTCAAATATGAATGGATGTATCAATTAAGACAAATTACTAAACAGTTTCCAAACACTAGTTTTCATTTCATTAATCGTAGAGAATACATAGAAGGCAATCATTTTTTAAGACACTACTTTGATCAACCTAATATTAAAGTTGGAATTTATGCTGACCTACGAAGATGGATCGCCGGGTCACGTGACGATATTAAATGGTTAAGACTATAAAGTTTTAGTCGAACTAGCGTCTAACTTATAAATTTTTCTCATCTTTACACCCACTTTTTGTGCAAAAATTTTAGTATCACAGTAGGAACAAACGTGTTTATAATCGTTACTTGCTCTTTCTGGGTCTACTTGTGACCTAGGTCTTAGAAAAGTCACTCCACATGAATCACACTTAAATGAATAGATGGTATTTTTACGGTGAAAAGTATGATACATACCTAATTTAGATTGACGTTCGTATAATCTCATTGTTCTTAAGGTTTCTATGAACATATAACTATTTAATAAATACGTATAAACATTATATGGCTAGATTAAACATAGATACAGGAACAGAAGGAAATAGAGCGACGGGCGACACTTTGCGTACCGCGATGACGAAGATCAATACGAATTTTGAAGACGTTTACCAATTAATTGGTGATCCTTCAACAGGACTTATAACAACACAGGTAACTAACGGCGATCTTAAACTACAACCAAACGGTACAGGGTCTATTGAAATAGATCAATTAAAAATAGATAGTTCGGCAATAACAACTATTGGAACAAATGCTAATTTAACACTAACCGCAAATGGTACAGGTGCAATAACATTAGATTCAATAAAAATAATGATGTCAAACATACCATCATCAAATCCAAACGTAGCAGGACAACTTTGGAAAAATGGAAACGACTTAAAAGTAAGTGCAGGATAATAGAATATGGCAAAATATACAATTAATGTAGGTGGTAACGCAAATGATGGAACTGGTGATGATCTAAGAACAGCAATGATCAATATCAATTCCAATTTTACAGAATTGTATGACGCATCTCCTGTTAGTTCACAAATTACTATTGCTGGAAATAAAATTAATGCAAATGCCACAAATGCAGATTTAGTATTAGAACCTTCAGGTACAGGAGCAATCGTTTTACCTGCAATTACAATTAACGATAATAATATTACTGGTACAAGAACAAATGAAAATTTAAACATCACTGCATCAGGATCAGGGCATATTGTAGTAGGTGCTTTAAGAATTAATGGTACAACTATTAGTTCAGATGATTCTTCAGCTATTAATTTTGCTGAAGGTAATATTACACTAGGTTCTATTAATATTACTGGAAATGTTATTAGTTCAACTGACTCAACTGTTATATCATTTAGTGGACAACAATTATCAGGGGTTGGTACACCAACTCAAGCAACTGATGTTGCTACAAAATCATATGTTGATGGTTCAAGTAACAACTTTGGAAATTTAGAAATAGTTACAGACACTTTACAAAACATAGTTACAAATAATCATTTAAAATTAGATACAGTTGGTACTGGACTTATTAAAATAAACTCAGAAACTTTTATAAGTTCGTCTTCTGCTACTGTGACTTCTTCGGCCGCTACTGCTATGGACACTTTTTTACAAGCAACTTACAGAAGTGGAAAATATCTTGTTTCAATCACTGATACAACAAATTCTAGATACGAAATAGCAGAAGTAATAGTAACGCACAACGGTTCAACAGGTGCTTACATATCAGTATACGGCAGAGCCGGCAGTACAACAACAGACCTTGCAACATTTTCAGCTACGGCAGATGGTACTACTTGTACCGTTCAAGTTGTAAATGCGGCTGGTAGTTCTACTACATACAAGTTCTTTAGAACACTTATTACTGTATAAAATTACATTCGGTTTATAGAATTTCTAATAAATAATCATATTAGGAGAATTAAAACATGGCACAACAATCAGTTAGCATAGGTTCATCAGCAAATGACGGCACAGGTGATCCGTTAAGAACAGCATTTACAAAAATAAACGCAAACTTTACAGAATTATACGGTACAACACTTACCGAGAGAGTATCTTTAGATTTATCTCCACAACTAGGTGGTAATTTAGATATAAATGGTCATAACATTGTATCAGCAAGAACAAACGAAAATATTAGAATTATTCCAGCAGGAACAGGTACAATTGAATTAGAATCAAATGTAAATGTAACAGGAAATTTAGTAGCAACAGGTGATATTACAGCAAACGGAAATATTAACCTAGGTGATGCGGCAGGTGACCAAGTTAAAGTAACAGGTGTGTTTGAAGCAGACCAATTACAAATAGATGGTACAACATTAACAACTACTCTAACAAATGGTGACGTAACTATTCAAGGAAATGCTACAGGTGGTGTCAATGTTGCAGATATTACAATTAATGATAATAAAATTTCAGCATCAAATACAAATTCTAATTTAGAATTATCAGGGGCAGGTACTGGTGACGTTATAGTAGGTGCAGTAAGAGTACATGGAACAACAATTAGTTCAGATGATTCAACTAAAGTTACTATTGCAGAAGCAGTAGATGTAACAGGAGCATTAAAGTCTAATACAAGTTTAGCATTGGCAACAGGTGCAACAGTGACCGGTATCTTAGATGAAGATGCTATGGGAACAAATTCAGCAACACAACTTGCGACACAACAATCAATTAGAGCATATGCAGACACAAAAGCAGTTCAAACAGGTTCAACAAATAATACTGTTGCAACTGTAACAGGTGCAAATGCATTTCAAGGTGAAGCTAACTTAACTTTTAATGGTAGTACACTTGCAGTAACAGGAGCAGGAACATTTAGTACTTCATTAGGTGTAACTGGAACACTAACAACAGCAGATATTACTACAACTGGAACACACGCAATTACTGGTACTTTAACTGCTGACTGGGTACAAATTAAAGATAACAAAATTACAACAAATTCCTCAAATGCTGATTTAGAGATTTCAGCAAACGGTACAGGCACAGTTGCTATACAAAGTGCAATGACAACTATTGGACAAACTATTGCAGGTGTACTGACTGTTGATGGCTCAGCGGCTATTGATAATCTTACTATTAATGGAAACACAATTACTGCAACTAGTTCAAATGGTGGTATTGTACTTCAACCAAACGGAAGTGGTTTGGTTTCATTAAATGGTGGTGCGACGGTATCAGGACGACTAGACGTTTTATCACTAACTATTAATTCTGATATATTCATTGCAGGTGGTGGTAAAATCCAACCATTAAGTACAAACCAAGATCTTACTCTTGAATCAAATGGTACTGGTTCGGTTGTTGTAGATCAAGTTTCAATAACAGACAACACAATCACAACTCATGTATCAAATGCTGACTTAAGACTTGATACAGACGGTACAGGATATCTTGATATATTAACAGATACACAATCAACAGTAGGTTCGGCAGGTGGTGCAAGTGCTCTACCAGGTGTACCAACTGGCTATATTAAGATCAAAATAGGTGGTACATTAAGAGTTATGCCATTTTGGGATCAGGCGTAATAACACAACTAACACTCAATAAATACTGGTGAAGGAGTAAGTTCTAATGTCAACACCAGTATGGACAACCATAGCAGGTAAACTAGGTGCTATAGAAGAATTAGCATCATATTCGCTACAATTAGAAGCGAACACAGCCGACTCTACGGCTATCACTTACTCCATTATTGCAGGAAGTCTACCTTCAGGAATACAACTTACTTCAAACGGCTTACTGACAGGAATTCCGGAAGAGGTCAGCAAACGAACTTTATATACATTCGTTGTGCGGGCCACATCTGGAACAACTATTACTGATAGGACATTTAGTTTAGACATTAAAGGAGCAGACTCACCAACATTTACAACAGCATCTGGACAATTACTGTTAGATGACTCTACTTCCACTGGACTTTATTGGGTAATGGACGGTGCAAGTATATCTTTTCAAATGCAGGCTACTGATACTGACACTAGAGCAGGAGAACAATTAGTTTATGAAATTGTGCAAGGTGATTTACCTCCAGGAGTTACTATGAACAACACTGGATTAATATCTGGTATTGTAGGGTTAACAGATGACGAAAAATATGGACCACAAGGTGGATATGCAGAAGATTATGATAATTTTGTTTACGATAGAACATTATTTTCAAAATCTAGATCAGTAAATTATGATTTTATAATAAGAGTAACAGATGGTGCATCTTATGTTGAACAAAATAATTCAATATTTGTTTATACAGCAGACTATTGGAGAGTATCAAATTCACAAATTAGAGCAGACATGAATTCTATTGGTGGTGCAGATTTAACTGTCGACTTTTCAGCACATAGACGACCAATATTTAAAACAGCTTCAGATCTTGGTACAATTAGACATGACAACGCAGTTGTTATAAAAATTGACGTAGAAGATTTTGATTCATTGCAATCAACTTTAGCATACACAATACACTCAGGGTCATTACCAACAGGATTATTAATTGATAATGGTAGTGGAGAAATATATGGAACGTTGCCAAGACAGGCCGCTACCGAAATGAATTATACATTTACAGTAAGAGCTAATAGAGTTGTATCTACTGGAGTAAATGTTTATACTGATCAAATTTTTATAATGAAAGTAATTGGTGAAATAGATATTGGTATTTCATTTACTACACCAACTACTGTCGGAACTCTAACAGCAGACATTCCTAGTACGTTATCAATTACAGCTATAAGTGACAAAACTGATAGAATATTATCGTATACAGTTTCAGCAGGAACTTTGCCGGCTGGCATAACACTTTCAGATGCAGGTAATTTAATAGGAACAATAGATCCCAGTGACTTTACAGATTCAACAAGAGCTTATACGTTTACAGTTACAGTTAGTGACCAGTACCAAGGTGAAGCCGCAATGAAAGAATTTACATTAAGTCTTAATATCCCATATACAACCATTGAATATGGTAATATGAATGGACACGCAACTTCTTTTATTGATCAAAATATATTTTTTGCAATAGCACAGGATCCAAATATTAACTCTCCTTCATATATCTACAGACCAGAGGATACAACATTTGGTATGAAACATACCCCGTCAATGTTATTAATGGCTGGACTACAAGCACAAACACTTACAGCATTCCAACAGCAAATGGAACAGAACCATGCCCCAGCAACTTTATATTTTGGAGATCTAAAAACTGCCATAGCAAAAGAAGATGGAAAAGTTATATACGAAGTTGTATATCTTGATATTAAAGATCCTTTAGAAAACAATTCTGGAAAATCAGTAGCATCATCTATTAAATTAAGAGATGTAGTAGCAAAACCTATATTAGGTCCTAGAGCATCTACAACAGAAGCAACTACTGACATGAACGAATACGAAATTACAACAAACAGCGGACTTGCATTTTCAACAGCTGGATCAAAAGTAAGATATGCAAATCAACTGTCTGCTGATTTAGATTATGTAGCAACTGTATATCCTAATGCAATGGCAAATATGAGAAGCAGAATGAAATCGTTAGGACACAAAGAATGGACACACTTACCTTTATGGATGAGAACAGCACAATCATCAAGTGGTATTCCGTTGGGTTATGTCAAAGCAGTACCAGTTTGTTACTGTGTACCAGGCACATCTGCATTAGTCAAAAAAAGAATTGAAGATAAAAAAATAAATTTCAAAAATATACATTTTATTATTGATAGATACCAAATTACTAAAAGTAAAATTACTATAAATTCATTTATAGGGGATGGCTCTACTACTAACTTTAATTTAGGTGAAATTGTACACGACGAAGATATTTTAGTAAAAAAAGGTGGTGTTATTGTATATGTAGGTGATAATGTTACCGCAGATAATCTTGAATCTCCAACATATCTATCTGCAGACACACAATTAAGGTCTGCAGACTTTGAAAACGAACTTACACTATCACATAATACAACAACTGCAACCACTACCGTAATTTTTAACACAGCACCGTTAAACGGAACTATAATGACAGTGGACAGGATAAGCGATAAATATCTAGTGTTTAGAAACAAAGGAATTTAATAAATGGCAAGTAAAATAGTACCAGGTAACATTGATGCAACATATCCTAAAGCAGGACAGGATAATAGCTCACAAGGATTTAGAGATAACTTCTCAGCAATTAAGACTAATTTTACTGAGGCAGTAACAGAAATTGTAACATTACAATCAAACAAAGCAAACTTAGATAAAGCAAGTGATTTTGTAGATAATGAAGTTACAAGAGCAAAATTTAAAGATACATCGGAAACAGTTTACGCACATGGTACAGCTGGAGGTGCCATTGCATTAAATCACACTAATGGTCATTACCAAACATTAACAACAAATGCCACAGTAACATTATCATTTACTAATTGGCCAGCAACCGCAACATTAGGAAGAATTATATTAGATATCACTTATGCATCAACGGCACATACAATAACTATACCAGCTACTGTGTTAGTTTCAGGTAATGTTAGTGGTGGAGATGGCTCTTCTGATACAATAACTTGTCCAACGTCTGGAAGATATCTTTATGAATTTTTAACTTCAGATAACGGAACAACTATTTTAATGCATCAGGTTGGTAATAATTATATCTAACCTATAGGAGGATAAAAATGTACTTCCACCCACTACAAGAAGATATTACAAAACTTTCAGATGAAGACATTACGAAAAGAATTAAAGAACTTTCTCGAAAAGTAGGTACTGCTAAACGTTTTGGTCGAAACCCAGCCCTACTTGGAGACTTACAAAAAGCATTAGCAACTTACCAAGATACTATTAGACAAAGAAGAATAGAGGAATGGCATAAAAATCATAAAAAGTTAAGAGGCGAACCAGATATGGGGGACCTAGTCAATATCGAATAGTAAGTAAAGTAGATGTCAAATACATTTACTTGGAGCACAAAATTCAAATCAATTATTATAGTAGACGGTGAATTATTTTCTAATGAGTACTCTGCAAAACTTCATATCACACCTCACACTGCAAATTTAAAAGAACAAACAGAGTATTTTGATAGATTAAAAAATCTTTATGAATTAATTTTTGCAAATACAATTACCACTGCTAGAGATGAACCTCTTCACACTGTTTTAGAAAATAATAGTAATAATAGATTTATAGAATTACCTAAACCACCCTATGATCAAATTATGGCGGCTGTTTGTTTCTGTAAAGCAAATGCAGTACTAGATTCCATAATTACCGTAAACAAATTAGAACTTTCTAGTTGGCAAGGTGACGGTATAACTTATTCAGTTGACAAAAACAGTAAAGAACTGTTATTATTAGATACTAAAAATTGGTTTTCGAAGAAATATGAAAATTTTGACCCATGGTGGTTGAGAGCAGACACGGCAACATATGATAAAGAATTTGACAAAGGTATATACACAGGACATTTTAGTTGGAATAACAAACAACCAAAAAGTGAAAATAAAAAGCACGAGCAGAACGCCAAAATCTTTGAATTTAATCCAAAGGTACTAGATGGTGGAAAAGATAAAAATAAATGAAACCGGTGATTGCATTTATACCGAACAAGATGCAATAGATTTACTATACTCTAATCCAGAGTTAGATATATCAACATTATTCTTTGAAAATCCAAAACAATATAATATTAGTATTATGGATACTGGTTTGCCATTAAAAAAATTAGAAACTGTTCCTTCAAGACCTTCACCTAAAGTATTTGACGAGGATATGATTAATAATTGGTATATGCCGGAAAAGTATTATCAAGTAAATGTTAAAGATTATCTTTTAGACAAATGTCAAACACAGGAAGAACGTGATAGAGTAGAGTTGGAATATGTTTTATTCGAAAAGAAAAAATTTATTCGTGTATTACAATTTTTAATATATTTTATAGATACATTAAGAGAAAAAAATGTAGTATGGGGTGTAGGCAGAGGTAGTTCAGTTGCTAGTTTCTGTTTGTTCTTAATTGGAGTACATAAAATAAACCCACTACAATACAAGTTAAATATAGCTGAATTTTTGCGGTGATAAGTAATATATTATAGGAGCATATTATGGTAGCACGACCAACAAGAAAAAGAATGTATAGAACCATGCAAGGACGTATGGTAGATATTGAAAAATTAAGAGCGGCTAACGAGTCAGTTAGAGCAGTTGGTAATATGAGTGTTAATGCTAGAGGTGATATATTAGGAGCAAGTGGACAAATAGTTACACCTAAAGCGGCAGTGATGCAAAAATATTACGAACAACCTAGAGGTAAAGTAGACGAAACTCCAGCAAGAGCAAAACCTTCTGCGCCTAGAAAAGTTGCACCAGCACCTTCAGTACAACAAATGACCCCGGTTGCTAAAAAAACAGTACCAACAACAAATATTTTTAAACCTAAAGTAGCAGAAGTTAAAAAAGAAGTAACGCCAAAAACCGAACCTGCTAAAAAAGGTATTGACGCGGCCCTAGACGGTATAGAGTAATCCATGGCGGATAGCCGGAACTGTATAGTACAGTATTTTATAGATCCATACTTGTATGAACTTCCAGAGTATAATAAATTATTAACTAATCAGCAACATCTTGCAGACCTTTCAGCTAAATCTTTTAAAGCATACGCCGATAAACATAATTGCGACTTTATTAGAATCACACAACCTAAAATAAAACATAAACATCCTACATTTGAAAGATTTGACTTGTGGCTTGACGATTCATGGTGGGACAAGTATGATCAAATAATGTATACAGACAGTGATGTATTTGCTTTACCAAATGCACCTAATATTTTTAAAGAATATCCTGATTTAGAAACTTTTAAAGTGTGTAACTACAAAACTTTTCAAGACGCACAACTTGGAGAACAAACTGATGTTTTTTATAAAGGATTATTAATGACTTGCAAACTTGCTCAAGTAATTAAAAAGGGATTCCAACCTGGTGTGTTTATTCTTACAAAAAAAGCGGTCGATATAATGAAAAATCACATATCAGCATATAAAAAATTAGACCATCATGATGGAGAAATATTAATATGGGCTACAATACAAAGCAACGTAAAAATTACCAGAATGAATGAATATTACAATTATAAAAATGCTCATATGAGAGGACATCCAAAAGTTTATTTTTACCATGCCGCAGGTCACAAAAAAGTAGAACACAAAGAAGGCATTATAACCTTCCTGGCCAGTCACGGAATTAAATAGTCACATAATGATTCTTATAGCACATCGCGGTAACACTAATGGTCGTCTTCCTGAAAAAGAAAATACGTTAACTTATATTAAAGAAGCCATAGCAAAAGGATTTGATGTTGAAATTGATATTTGCAAATGGGATGGTAAAAACTTTTTCTTAGGTCATAATGACCCTCAAGAAGCAGTAACACCTGTATGGTTGCAAAATAATCCTGTATGGTGTCATGCAAAAGAGTACAAAGCATTAGAACAATTAGTAAAATTTAACATACATTGTTTTTGGCACAATAGTGACAAATATACAATAACATCTGGTGGGTACATTTGGGCATATCCAGGACAAACAGGTGGAGACAGAACCATAGCAGTACATCCACACGAAATATCTGAGGAAGAAGTTAAAAAATGTGCTGGTGTATGTTCTGATGAGGTAGAAAAATATAAAAATGATTAAACTTGTTGTGCTAGACGTCGATGGCATTCTTACTGATGGCAAAAAATATTACAATCGTGACGGTGATGTTGTAATGAAAACATTTTGTGATAAAGATTGGACAGCAATTAAACGATTTCGTGCTATGGACATACCAGTTGTATTTTTAACAGGTGATCCTTTTAACGAATCTATTGCACGTAATAGAAATATTGACGTTATTGTGAATAGAAAA
>Ga0302123_10003203_pt1 | contig 10912 bp, 9 predicted proteins | sample CB21_321_MG_FD_203109 | JGI IMG/M metagenome (GOLD analysis project Ga0302123, IMG submission 203109) | Marine microbial communities from Western Arctic Ocean, Canada - CB21_32.1 | ecosystem: Environmental > Aquatic > Marine > Oceanic | place: Canada: Western Arctic Ocean | collected 2017-09-28 | reverse complement strand
CGACGACCACCGAAAAACTCGGATTCACCGGGCGTGAGGAAGGCATTGCGGCCCAAGCCGTGGTCACGCTTCGCATCGCAACGAGTGGCAGTCTCGATGACACAAACTGAACCGCAACGCCCGGCTTCGTGGCACCCGGCGCATCTACTCGCTACATGGTTCGGCGCCGGCCTCAGTCCAGTGGCACCGGGAACAGTGGGGTCGCTGGCAGCCCTGCCTTTCGCCTACTTGCTGAGCCACTATTTGGGAATCATCGGGCTTGGTGTGGCCATCGCCGTCGTTTTGGTCATCGGGATCTGGGCCGCACACCGCTATAGCATACGAACGGCAAGTCACGATGCCGGCCCGATCGTCATCGACGAAGTTGCCGGTCAATGGCTGGCGCTGCTGTTGGTGCCGGCGGATATCGTACTTTACGCCATCGGTTTCGCACTATTCCGCCTCGCCGACATCTTCAAGCCTTGGCCCATCGGCTGGGCCGACAGACGGATAAAAGGCGGCTTCGGCGTTATGTTCGACGATCTATTGGCGGGCGCGATTGCCGCCATCATATTGTGGAACATCTGGATTCTAACAAACATATGAGCCTCTCCCCTTCCCTCACCGAAAGGTCCGAACAGCTCCTGGCCGCCTGCCGCGACAACAAGATCAAGATCGCTACGGCGGAATCCTGCACCGGCGGACTCATCGCCGGATGCCTCACCACGGTGGCGGGTTCTTCCGACGTCGTCGAGCGCGGCTTTGTCACCTATTCGAATGAGGCCAAATCGGAAATGCTCGGCGTGCCGGCGGAACTCATCCTGCGCGTCGGCGCGGTGAGCGAAGAAGTCAGCCGCGCCATGGCCGAGGGCGCGCTCGAACATTCCCGCGCTCAACTCGCCGTCGCGGTAACTGGCGTCGCCGGCCCGGGCGGCGGGACGGCGGAAAAACCGGTCGGGCTGGTGCATCTTTCCTGCACTCGGAAGGGTGGCGTAACACGGCACGAACGGCATGTGTATGAAGGTGACCGCGACGCGGTGCGGTGGGCTACGGTTGAAACCGCGCTCGATATGGCTCTGGCGGCCATCAAAGCCGAAACGGCCTTGGCCTGATCACACAAAGTTATTCGGCTGGAACGGTTGGTTCATCCTGCGGCGCGGCAGCAGCAGGTCCATAAATTTCGCCCGCCCGAGCGTCGAAAGCGCGGACCATGCGGTGAACGGCTTCGGTAAAAAGTGAGCCCATGATCTTTTGCAGCAGGCGTGAGCGAAATTCGAAATCAACGGAAAAATCTATTTCACAGCCTTCGGCATGGGGTGTAAACCGCCAACAATTGACCAGATAGCGAAACGGCCCGTGCGTGTAGCGGACATTGATCTCGCTGTTTGCCCGATCAAGCTCAACATGCGAGCCGAAACGCTCACGAAACATGCGGAAGCCGATGAGCATATCCGCATCTAAGGTGTCGCCGTCGCGCTTCGTGATCCGTGTACCCAAGCACCAGGGCAGAAACTCGGGATAACGCTCAACATCCGCGACAATGTCGAACATTTGTTGCGGTGAATGGCGAAGAACGCGTTGTTCCTCATGCTTCGGCATGTTGGCGCTTACGCCTCCGAAGCGGGCGCACCCCGTTTGGCAAACTGGGCCTGTCGATTGGCCCGCAACTTCGCAAAATCATCGCCGGCAAAATAAGACGAGCGGGTTAGCGGCGTGGCCGAAACCATGAGAAAGCCCTTGGCATAGGCCAAGCGCTCATATTCCTTAAACTCGTCTGGCGTGACGAAGCGCATCACTTCGTGATGGCGCGGCGTCGGCTGCAAATATTGGCCGATGGTGATGAAATCGACATTCGCCGAGCGCAAATCGTCCATCACCTGAAGAACTTCGCGGCGCTCTTCGCCGAGACCGACCATGATTCCCGATTTGGTGAACATGGTCGGGTCTAGGACCTTTGCCTGGTCGAGCAGGCGCAAAGAGTGAAAATAGCGCGCGCCAGGGCGAACTTCGGTATAGAGCCGCGGCACGGTTTCAAGATTATGATTGAAAACATCCGGCTTCGCCGCGATGACGGCGTCGAGCGCGCCGTCCTTGTTGCGGAAATCCGGTGTCAGAACTTCGATGGTCGTGTCCGGCGTGGTCTCGCGCAGGCGTTCGATACAACGCACGAACTGCCCGGCGCCACCGTCCGCCAGATCGTCGCGGTCAACCGACGTGATCACCATATGGGTGAGCCCCAAGCTTTCGACGGCACGCGCCAATTCTTCCGGCTCATGCGGGTCGAGTTGATCGGGGCGCCCGGTGGCGATATTGCAAAAAGCGCAGGCACGCGTGCAAACCGAACCAAGGATCATCACTGTGGCATGACCTTGCGACCAGCACTGGCCGATGTTTGGGCAGGCTGCTTCTTCGCAGACGGTATTCAGCTTGTGCGATCGCATGAGCTTGCGCGTCGCGTGATATTCCGGCGAATTGGGTGCCTTGACCCGCAGCCAAGGTGGCTTGGGCGCGCGACTGGAGCGCTCCTTGATCGGTGTCACAATCGAATCTGCCATCGTAAATGCCTTAAGAGATTTGCCTTTTAGATGTGGAGTACACGGTCATAGGCGTCAAGGACCGATTCATGCATCATTTCGGATAGCGTCGGATGCGGGAAGATGGTTTGCATCAGATCCGCTTCGGTACATTCCATTGTCTTGGCAATTGTATAACCCTGGATTAACTCGGTGACTTCCGCACCGATCATATGTGCGCCGAGCAATTCCCCGGTTTTGGCGTCGAACACGGTCTTGACCATGCCCTCAGCTTCGCCGAGCGCAATTGCCTTGCCGTTGCCCATGAAGGGGAAGCGCCCGACGCGGACCTCGTGGCCCTTTTCGAGTGCCGCTGTTTCGCTAAGGCCAACCGACGCAATTTGCGGGCGGCAATAGGTGCAGCCCGGCACATTGCTGACATTAAGCGGATGCACCCCTTCGATGCCGGCGATTTTCTCGATACAAAGCACGCCTTCATGCATCGCCTTATGCGCCAGCCACGGGGCACTGGTGACATCACCAATGGCATAGATGCCAGGCGCATCCGTCTCCATCCAGGGGCCGGTTTTGATATGGCCGCGATCGACCTGCACGCCGCATTCCTCAAGGCCGATATTCTCGACATTGCCGACAATGCCGACGGCGAGGATGGCGCGCCCGAAGTCACGCTTCTCAGTCTTTTCATCGGCCGTTTTGATGGTGGCGCTGACGGCGTTCTTGCCCTTTTTCTTCAGCGACTGCACGGTCGCGCCGGTGAAAATCGTCATCCCCTGCTTCTTGAATTGCTTCTCCGCAAAGGCAGAAATTTCCTCATCCTCGACCGGAAGAACACGCGGCAAGACTTCCACCACCGTGACCTCAGCGCCCAAATCGGAATAAAAGCTGGCGAACTCCATGCCGATGGCACCAGAGCCGACCACGAGAAGGCTCTTGGGCATCGCCTTTGGCACCATCGCTTCCTTATAGGTCCAAACCAACTCGCCATCGGCTTCGAGGCCGGGCAGCTCACGCGCCCGCGCGCCGGTGGCGATGATTATGTGCTTGGCGGCGAGTTGAGCGATTTCCTTGCCGTCCTTGGAGACTGTCAATTTACCGCCGCCGGCGAGCCGCCCGTCACCCATGATGACAGTGACTTTGTGTTTTTTGAGGAGAAATTCTACGCCTTTGGAAAGCTGCCCGGCAATCTGGCGTGAGCGTTTGACGATCTTTGAGATGTCGAAACTTATCTCGCCGCAGGAGAGGCCGAATTCGTCGAGCCGATCCAAGGTGTGGCGGACTTCCGAAACGCGCAGCAATGCCTTGGTCGGGATGCAGCCCCAATTGAGGCAGATGCCGCCGAGATGCTCGCGCTCCACGACCGCCGTCTTCAAGCCCAGCTGGGCAGCCCGAATGGCGGCGACATAGCCGCCCGGCCCGCCGCCTAAAATGACGACGTCGAATGATTTCTTAGCCATGATGTCCTCCGCTGCGGATCAACAAATTCTAAAGCAGCATGGTCAGCGGGTCCTCGATGAGGCCCTTGAAAGCGCCGAGGAATTTTGCGCCGGCGGCGCCGTCGACCACCCGGTGATCGACCGAAAGCGTGCACGACATCATGGTGGCGATGGCCAGCGCGCCTTCTTTCACCACCGGGCGCTGTTCTCCCGCCCCGACGGCCAGGATCATAGATTGCGGCGGATTGATGATCGCCGCGAATTCCTTGATGCCGAACATGCCGAGATTGGAGATGCTAAACGTGCCGCCTTGATATTCTTCCGGCATCAGACCCATGGGCTTGACCCGGGCGCGCGCCGCAAGTTCTTTCATTTCTTCCGACAGCGCGCTTAAACCCTTGTGGTCAGCGTTGCGCAGGATGGGCGTCACCAAGCCATCGTCGATGGCGACAGCGACCGAGATATCGACGCCCGAATACTGCCTCAATCCGCCATCGATCCAAGACGCGTTGCACTCTGGTACCTTCCTGAGAGCGAGCGCCGAGGCGCGCACGACAAAATCATTGACCGAGATCTTATAGGCGTCCGAGCGGCCATTCAGTTCCTTCCGCACCTTGAGCAGTTCATCGATTTCGCAATCGATGGTTAGATAGAAATGTGGCACCGTCTGCTTCGCCTCTTGCAGGCGCTGGGCGATGATCTTGCGCATCTTGCTGGTCTGAATGTCTTCGTAAGGCCCGATGGCAGCCAAAGGAGCGGTGGGTTGAGGTGCGGACGCTGGAACGGTCGCCAGCGCAGCTGGAGCTGCGCCGGACAGGGCTGCCTCGATATCGGCTTTGACGATCCGCCCCTTGGGGCCCGAACCGGCAATTACCGCGAGGTCGAGACCAGATTGCGTCGCCATCCGGCGCGCCAGAGGCGAGGCAAATATCCGCCCTTCGGAACGGGCTACCGGGGCTGCTTGAGCCACCGGAGGTGCCTGAACCGCCGGATCTGTTTGAGCCGCGACCGCTTGCGCCACAGGAGCCACCGCGGCTACTGGAGCGATCGGAGCTGGCACGGCGATTTCAGCCGGCGCCGCTGCTGCCGCTGGGATTTCCAGTCCGTCGAGCACCGCAGCGTCCTCGCCCTCTTCCAAGATAATGCCGATGACCGCATTGACCGGCACGTTTTCCGTACCGTCCGGGGTCACGATCTTACCCAGCACGCCATCATCGATGGCTTCGATTTCCATCGTCGCCTTGTCGGTTTCGATTTCACAAAGAAGATCGCCGGCGGAAATCTTATCCCCCTCCTTCTTCATCCAGCTAGCAACGTTGCCTTCGGTCATGGTGGGCGACAGCGCCGGCATGAGCACGTTTATCGGCATGTGGTGGGTCTCCTTGACGTTTCTTTCAGTGTCCGTTTGGGCGGTTCGATAAAATTTAACTGCAAATGTCTCTCGCCGCTTGGGCGATGTCATCGACTTGCGGCAAGGCCTCGGTTTCTAAATTCGCGGCATAGGGCAGCGGCACGTCGCTGCCGCCGATACGGGTCACCGGCGCATCGAGATAATCGAATGCGCGCTGCATTATCATGGCCGAGATTTCCGCGCCGATTCCGGCCATCGTCCAGCCTTCTTCCACGGTGATCAGGCGGTTGGTTTTTTCGACGGAGGCGACGATGCAATCTTCGTCGAGCGGGCGAATAGTACGGAGATCGATGATTTCGGCATCGATGCCTTCGCCGGCGAGCGTTTCAGCCGCCGCCAACGCCTTGCCGACCATGATCGAAAAAGTGGCGATCGTCACATCGCGCCCGGGACGCACCACGTTGGCGCTGCCGATCGGCACGGTATGATCCGCGCTATCCGGAATCTCGAAGCTCTGACCGTAGAGAATTTCGTTTTCCAAAAATATAACTGGATTGGGATCGCGGATGGCCGATTTCAACAGACCCTTGGCATCGCCTGCCGAGAACGGCGCGACGACTTTCAATCCGGGTACATGGGCATACCAACTCGCGTAGCATTGCGAATGTTGCGCCGCCACCCGTGAAGCCGCGCCGTTGGGGCCGCGAAAAACGATCGGTACGTTGACCAGACCGCCCGACATGTAGCTCGTCTTGGCGGCGGAATTGACAATCTGATCAATCGCCTGCATGGCGAAATTGAAGGTCATAAATTCGACAATCGGCTTCAAGCCGGCCATCGCCGCGCCAACGCCGATGCCAGTGAACCCGGCCTCGGTGATCGGTGTGTCGATCACCCGGCGCGTGCCGAATTCCTCCAGAAGGCCCTGGCTTACCTTGTAAGCACCCTGATATTCTGCCACTTCCTCGCCCATCAGGAACACGTCGCCATCGGCGCGCATTTCCTCGGCCATGGCATCCCTGAGCGCTTCGCGGACGGTTAACTCAACCATGTTCCCCTGCCCTCCCGCTCACGCCGTCGCCAGGATGTCGGTGTGCAATTCGGTACTGTCTGGTTGCGGGTTATCTTGAGCAAATTCGGCGGCGTCATTGATCTTAGCTTTTACGTCGCGGTCGACTTCTTTAAGCGCGTCGTCATCGGCGAAGCCCTCTGCGATCATTTGCTCACGCACATTCTCAATCGGGTCGCGCTCCTGGCGCATTTTTGAGACTTCTTCCCGGGTGCGGTATTTGGCCGGGTCAGACATGGAATGACCGCGATAGCGATAGGTCATCATTTCCAGTAAAGCCGGGCCATCGCCGGCGCGGCACTTCGTCACGGCTGCCTCTGCCGCTGATTGGACGGCCACTACATCCATGCCGTCCGCCTGATTCCCTGGAATGCCGAAAGCTTCACCGCGCTGATACAATTCCTGAACCGCCGTCGAGCGGGCGACCGAGGTGCCCATCGCATATTGATTGTTTTCGATCACGAATATGACCGGCAACTTCCACAGCGCCGCCATATTGAAGGCTTCGAACACCTGCCCCTGATTGGCCGCGCCATCGCCGAAATAGGTCACCGACACCCGGTCGTTGCCGCGATATTTATGGGCGAACCCGAAGCCTGCGCCAAGCGGTACCTGCGCGCCGACGATCCCGTGGCCACCGTAAAACCCGCGATCGGGGGTGAACATATGCATCGAGCCGCCCTTGCCCCGGGAGACGCCCGCGGTGCGCCCGGTGAGCTCTGCCATGACGGATTTGGGATCAACTCCCGCCGCCAGCATATGGGCGTGACAACGATAACCCGTAATGACCGTATCGCCGGGCTCCAAGGCATGCTGCATGCCGGTAACCACCGCTTCCTGTCCGATATAAAGGTGGCAAAAGCCGCCAATCAGGCCCATGCCGTACATTTGGCCCGCCTTTTCCTCGAATCGGCGGATCGTCAGCATTTCCCGGTAATAGGTCTCTAGGCTTTCTCGCGAGGGGGACGGCATGGCGGCGCGTGCTTTGTCCGCTTTTGCGCTTTTAGCCTTCTTTTTTGGGCCAGCCATGGGTTCTCCTGCGCAGCTCTCCGCGCATACATTTCGCGGCTCAATGAGGGCATCAAGCTACCTTCCGTTGAACCCGCTGGCAAGAGTGGGACGGCTAAATTAGTTGCCAAGACAAGTATTTAAATTGGGGCCCCGCCGGGGCGAGAATTAACCGCCGGTCGGCGTTTCCAGAAGGATGATCTCGCCCGGCTTAACCAAATTGAGAACCGCGCGCGCGCGCTCATCCAGGAGATCGAGATCGAGACTTTCTGGGCGCAATAGGGCCACCCGGTGAGCCAGCGCGTCGCGGTGCACACGCTCGATGGCGAGTTTCTGTTCCGCCACCACGACATCTTGTCCGCGTTGTATCCATGCAAGCAATCCATGGTCGCCCTGGACGCCGTAATAAATGAGGTACACGAGCGTCAACGAACCGAAGAGCGGTACGATAAGGTACCGGGCGCGTTTGCGAATCTCGCGAATCACAGGGTTCATAGCGCCAACGAATCACAGGCGATTCGACCGTGTCAATAAGAAGTTCTCATCTCGGCCATAAGCTTGCAGGCCTTCGGCGGAGACAAAACCGTCCTCCACATCTTGCTTCAGCGCTGCTTCCGCCCGTTCTTGCGGCGGGCCGTAGCCGCCGCCGCCTGGCGAAAGTACGAGAATTTTGTCGCCGCGCTTCAGCCTGATATTGACGAATTTTGACGGGCTCACGGTGCCGAACAGCTCAACCGCGGTGCGGTATTCCGCTTCGCCGGCGGGGCACACAAAGATGCCGCACGGCGCCCCTGAACTGCCGCCCCACAGGCCATAGGGGCCGTTAGACATGCGATCAAACAGAGTGCTCACCGTCACCTCGTCGCAAATCACCTCGAACTCGCGGCGAATGCCGAGGCCGCCTCTCCAGGTGCCCGCTCCGCCGGAATCGGCCCTCAGCGCATAGCACAGCGTGCGCAAGGGAAAGCGGCTCTCGAATATCTCGATCGGCGTGGCACGGATGGTGCTGCCATGAGCAATACATTGCGCACTGTTGCCGTCGCGCTGTTTGCCGCCGCCCCAACCGCCGCCGTCGAGTTGGTAATGGGTGTAGAATTCGCCGGTGTCGGGATGGACGCCGCCAAGCAGAAGATTGCACGCGGTGCCGCCCTCCGCCGCCCCGACACGGTCCGGGATCGCCTTGGCGAGCGCGCCCTGGATAGCCGAGATAACACGCGGTTGGCCTTCCGTGTTGCCGGCGACGCTCGGCGCCGGGAACACCGGGTTGACCACCGTTCCGGGCGGCGCCACGACCTTGATTGGCTTAAAGCAGCCCTTGTTGAGCGGAACATCGCGCGCGCCAATGGCTTGCAGGACCGCCGTGCATCCGGCCGCCGCAGTAGCGACGTAGGTGACATTAATGGGGCCGAGCGCCTGGGCGTCGGAGCCGGACAGGTCGATGATAATTTCATCATCCATAATTTCGACCCGCGAGCGCACATAGTAAGGCTTGGCGACAACGCCATCGTCTTCGAAATAATCCTCGAAACAATATTCGCCGTTCGGCAGTTTGCGGATTTCGGCGCGAGTCCATTCCTCGGCATGCTGAATCAGCGCATCGCCGATGCGCTCGAAGGCGTCCAGACCGAGGCGCGAGACGAGCTCCTGAAGCCGCCGCTCCGCCGTGGTGAGCGATCCCATGATAGCGTGGAAATCGCCCCAGGTCGTATCCGGGGTGCGGTGATTGGCCATCACGATGCGCCACACATCTTTTACATACTCGCCCTGGTTCATGAGCTTCACCGGCGGCAGGCGGAGACCTTCCTGAAACACTTCGGTCGCGGTGCTGGCGAACGAGCCCGGCGCCATGCCGCCAATCTCGGCGATATGCGCAATATTGGCGGCATAGCCGATCAATTCGCCGTCGAGGAACACCGGCTTCATCAGCAAATGTTCGGGCATGTGACACTGGCCGCGGTAGGGATCGTTGTGCACCACGACATCACCGGGAAACAATGTATCGGCGCCCAGTTCTTCGACACAATGCGGCACGGTGTGCAGTCCGGCGCAGATGATCGCCGGATTCATTTCGGCCTGGCCGATCAGACGCAGATCCCTGTCGAACAACATGCAGGAGAAGTCGCGCGATTCGCTGAAGATCGGCGAATAGGCGGTGCGCACCATGGTGCTCGCCATTTCATCGCAGATGTTCTTGAGCGCATTGTTGACGATCGTCAGCGTCACCGGATCGCGCTCCGGCGCCTTCGAGATGGCAAGCGTATCCGCGGCGCCACGCACCATCACCAGCAGGCTGCCGTCTGGCTGAATCTCGACGGCGTCGCCGGGATGCACCAAAGTCGTCGAATCCATCTCCTCGATCACAGCCGGCCCATCGATGCGTGTGTCGGCATTCAGTCCCGGGCGGCGGTATACAACCGTCTCCACAAAGCCATCGCCGGTAAAATAAACCTGGCGCGTACCGTGACGCCCGCCATCCCCGCCGGCCGGGGCCGTAAACGACGCTTCGGCGGCTTCTTCGCCAAGCGCGATGATGCGGACTTCGGTGATTTCGACCACCTTGCCGCGCATAGAATAGCCGTAGAGTTCCTCATGGCGCGTGTGCAGGTCTTGCACCGCCTGTTTAAAGGCATCGGCGTCGATGTCAATCTGTTGCACCGGTATGATTTCGCCGAAGCTCTGGCCGAGATAGCGCATGTTCAAGAGGCCGCGAATTCGCGCCTCGCCTTGATGGCCCTCGCGACTGAGATCGGCCGCCGCCTCAGCGGCAATCTCGCCCAACTGCTCTGTCAGGCGCACCAGATCAATCGTGTCGGAGCGGTGCAGGACAGTGCGGGCGCGGTCCACCCGTTGATTGGTTAAGAGCGTGCCCAAGGCCGAACAGAGGCCGGGATGCGGCGGCACCACGACGCGCGCCATATCGAGCCGCGCCGCCACGTCGGACGCATGCAACGAGCCGGCCCCGCCGAACGCCGTGAGTCCGAAGCCGCGGTGGTCTAGTCCACGCTCCACCGTCATCAGGCGAATGGCATCGGCCATGTTCTCTGCCGCCGTGTCGAGAATGGCGAGCGCCGTCTCTTCGATTCCGAGGTCCAATTCCTCGGCCAGCGCGGCAACGGCAGTGTGCGCCAACTCGGGTTTGAGTTTCATCCGCCCGCCGAGAAAATAATCCGGATCAAGCCGCCCGAGCACGATATTGGCATCGGTGATCGTCGGTGCGGTGCCACCCCGGCCATAACAAGCCGGCCCCGGCTCGGCGCCGGCGCTCTTCGGGCCGACGCGGAGGAAGCCGCCGGAATCGACATCGGCGATCGAGCCACCGCCGGCGCCGATCGTCGTGTAATCGATAAAGAGCGCGCTGACCGGCACGCCCCATTCGACCTCATATTCGGTTGTCGAACCGAACTCGCCGTCGATGATCAGGCCAACATCAGCGCTAGTGCCGCCCATATCCAGGGTTACGCTATTTCCTTCGAGATGGTCCCTGGCAAAGCGCCGTCCAGCGATGACGCCGCCGGCGAGACCTGAGAGAAAAACTTGC
>Ga0302123_10003200_pt1 | contig 10919 bp, 4 predicted proteins | sample CB21_321_MG_FD_203109 | JGI IMG/M metagenome (GOLD analysis project Ga0302123, IMG submission 203109) | Marine microbial communities from Western Arctic Ocean, Canada - CB21_32.1 | ecosystem: Environmental > Aquatic > Marine > Oceanic | place: Canada: Western Arctic Ocean | collected 2017-09-28 | reverse complement strand
TTTTCAATCCATTTTTTAAATGCTTCCACTTTATATTCTCGTCCTATTTCAGCTATGACATAATTTTTATTCTGTTGATCAAGAAGTAGATCGAAAAGATTGTAAAGCCACTGTGCCCATTTTGTATGGGAGAATTTGCTACTGGCGCTTATCCCGAAAGCAAATCTGAGATTCATGAAATCTTCCTCTTCTGAGATGAACGCAAACCCGAAAGGCTCCCCCGATTCTTCAGCCCTGTATATTTCGCAGTTAGAAACCAAGTCTTTAAAAAAGTCTTTTATTTTTTCTTTTCTTAAATGTGGAGACGCAAACTCGCACCCATTGTAAGGTTTGGATTTTAGGGAATAATCATAAAAAAGAGACCAAACTGTGGAGGGGTCTTTAATATGTTTAATTTTCATTTCTTTATTATATAATATAATAATAAAGTGTAAATACAAATATGGCGGCAGAAGGAAAAAACAAGGTAGCGACTAGTCTTCTAGACCTACAGCCAACTGCTATCTTGGAATTGTTTAGGTTTTACCCTGATAGGATCAATAGGCCCAGCATGTTTATGGGGTTTCATGGGGGATCTATTTTTAATAACTCAATAAAATGGCAAGGCGTCCAATATCTCCCGCTGGCCATGGAGAGTGAAGGGTTTGATATACTGGGAGACGGCAAACTAGCGCGTCCCAAAATAAGAGTAGCTAATAAAAACAATATTATTACTAATCTACTCCAAAATCATAAAGACTTTAAAAATGCAAAGGTTGTCAGAAAAAAGGTTCAAGTTAACTTTTTAGACGATGACAACTTTGACGGAGGAAATCCATTCGGGACAGCAGATAGTAAAGCCGAACTGCTAGATGAAGAGTGGATAATGGGGAGAAAGACTCAAGAGTCTAAGATATTTGTAGAATTTGAATTGAATTCTCCCTTAGATTTAGAAAACTTTACTGTTAATTCTAGAGGAGTCACCGCTAAATTTTGTTGTTGGCAGTATAGGGGGGAAGGATGTCGATATGAAGGACTACCTGTAGAGAGAGAGGACGGGGCACCCTTTCTGGATTTAAATAATGATCCAGTGGTGCCTCAGTATACCGCTCCTATTTCTGCTAATGGTATATCATCACAAGCTAGTTTTTTTAATGACGAAAGTATTATATGGAATGCAAGTAGGACATATGAAAAAGGTGCTATAGTCGGAGTGGAAAGCCCCACCGTCTTGCTCCCTTCTTCAGAAGATGTTAATCAAAATGGAGTGCCTCTTAAGACTGTTTATGTCTCTGTGGCAGCGGCCAACGTGGGGAATCATCCTGAGAAAAATCCCAGTTTCTGGCAAAAGGACGGCTGCACTAAAAAGTTAAGTGCATGTCGAAGGAGATTTAATTCAGCTGATAATTTAATTTTCAGAAGGGCCAGTGAAGAGCAAACCTTCCCAACAGTTAAACTATCAGGAGCTAGCTTAGGCGACGTAGATGCCACTAAAAATAGCGGATTGTTCCATACCACCGAGTCTGGTGTTACGGGGGTGTTAGACCCAAGAAAAGAGTGGACTGTTGTTGGGTGGGCGAACATTAACGAACTTTCTCCTCAAGGAGCGGGCCTTTTCAGCACCTCCCAAGCTGATGGCGACACCTTTCCCGCAGGTAGATTTGTAAATATCGGACGAGACTCGTCCGACAATATTAACGCACAATACATTGGTTACAACATTAATAAAACTTCTATAGCACAAACCGAATGGCGTACTCGTTTTTTGAATAAAGTCCAAACAGACAACGGAGATAAGGAGCAATGGCACCAATATGTTATAAGACACCGCACAGGAACCGTAAGCTTTATTAACGGGGAGGGAAATGATGAAACTACTATAATAGAGTTCTTTGTGGATGGAGAAGGATTACTGGATAGCCCAGATGGAGAGAGACTCCGAAATAATTTAGGCAACTTTGCTTCATGGAGCCAAAGAACAGGGGTCGAATGGGACGGCGGCACAGGGATGCTCCCGCAAACATTTATGATTGGAGGGGTAGAGTATTTTAGATCCTCAAGTTCTTATGGCACAGCAGGCCCATCCCATGTGTCTTCTATTAATGGACATGTGGGGATGTGGGGATTGTGGAATAGAGCATTAAAGGAAGAGGAATTTAAGTTTTTAAGGAAAGAAATTATTCCCCCTTGGAAAGCCACCAGTAACTCTTATTCTTATGTCCCACGGGAATATAGTGAATGCGTCGGGAAAATGAGCACTTTAACGGGCGGCACGGGATGGAGTGCTTCCTCAGTAGTCCCCGAAGGAACCCCCCCTTTGCTGTATGGTGAAAATAGTTTAGTGGCATGGTGGGATGGGAACACAGGAGACTCTTCTATTGGCAATGGGTTAAAAGATATTCACACAGGAAATAATCCCTTAACGGGCAGCGGGGATTTTTCGGGGGTCATGAAGACTTATAAAAACTCCTCCACTACAGTAGTTGCTAACCCCACCCCTGACGACCCGAGATTTGGGGGGTTCCCAGGAACTGATGGATTTAGTTATGGAAGAACACTTTAAAGAAGGATCAGAAGCTCTTGAGTATATCAAGAAAGTTTGCCACAAGAATCCAAAAGGAGAAATTTGCGGCTTTCTAGGCTATGACTACCTCACAAATCGATATGTAATTCAGAAGGAAGAGAACATTGCTCCTGCCCCCTCTTCTTTTTTTTTAATTAATCCTTTAAACTTTTTACTCTTTAAAGATTCCTACGGAATGGTGGCTATTTTCCATAGCCATATTGTAGGGGATGAGACAGCATCAGAGTTCGATGTGAAAATGGCAGATAATTGTTGCCAGCCATTTTTAATATACAGCTTAAATAGCAAAAAAATAAATATTTATACTCCCGAAATCACCGAAGCAGATGTAAAGATACTGGAAAGGATTAAGGCTATAGCATGACGAACGTAAGATTACATGGAATTCTAGCAAAGGAATACGGCCAGAATTTCTGCCTAGATGTAGGGAGATCTAAAAATGTGCTACATGCCATCGATGCCAATAGGAATAACTTTATCGCAAGAGTTATACAATTACAAAAAGAAGGGTGCATCTATGAGGTTATTATTAACAAAGAAAGACTTGGTGATCAACAAGGACTACGAAACTTAGATCCACCAAAAACTATTGATTTAGTCCCAGCTATTACAGGAAGCGGACCAGTCGGAGCAGCAATCAGTTGGCTTGTAGGTGGAACCCTTTTAGCCAACCTAACACTCGCTGTGGCGTTCTCAGTTATTTCTTATGCTTTGACCCCCCCTCCTGAAGTAGAACAAGTAGAAGGGACAGCTCAAGCATCTAAGCAGTCTCAAATCTTTAACGGTCCCTTAAATGTAGCCAGTCAGGGAGCACCATTACCTCTTGGGTATGGACGCTTAATAGTGGGGTCTCAAGTAATACAATCAAGTATTAAGTCTTATCCTCAACACCAACGAGTTGGAGAAGTGTTCAACGCTCACGCAGGAACAACTATCGTCACTCATCAAGGGACGTAATTATGAGTCACATATTAAAAAAATTACAAGTCGCTGGAGCGTTTAGGAAAAAAAAGCCTAAACCCCCTGTTTATAGACCTCCTGTGATGGGAGAATTGCAATATGGAGCCTCCCATAGTTATGTCGAAACTCTTGACCTAATTAGCGATGGACCTATCGGGGGTTTGGTTAATCCTTTAGGGAGGGTAATGGACGGAATAAATATTTTGCAAGGGATTTATCTTGATGATACTGCTGTAGCGATATCAAAAGACCCCCCCTTAATACCAACTACTATCACGGAAATAGCAGAAGATGCTGCTGAACTTAAATCAATGGAAATCGCCAGTGTCACCGACACAGGCACGGGAACAAGAGGACTAAGAAATTTTTTTAAAGCCATAACCCAACAACAAGCGCTTAGTCGAGACGGGAAAATATCTACTTTAGCAGGAGGAGCGTTCAATGGTTACGAACATGATCGACTGCCCAACGTAAGTTTTCTATTTGTTAAGGTCCGTAAGCACCGCCAGTCAGGTCAAGCCGCGTTCTTTGGGGGCGGGGGTGGCATTAACCTAAGCGAAGCTCCAACTTACTTACAGGCGAGCTTATATATTAGGGCTTTTATCCAAGAAATTACAAGCACTCAAAGCTTTTATTGGTATCTCGATAAAGAGCTGAACTACGGTGGAGCGGGAATCAATAGCGGTACCGCTGCTTTTAGAGATGAGCGTTTTCCTCGGGGCGGGACTTCCAACTGGTCGTCAGGGGGTAGTGTCGGCATGGGAGTTACTCGCCCAGGAACAGGAAGACCTCAATCTTTATATTGGACAGATGCCAACACATTAGCTAGCTCCAAGTTTTTTTTGGGATTCAGCCACTCTAAAACGGGTTACGGAGGAGGTTTTCTGGGGCAATATGCTGAGACAAATCTCGACGCTGAAGCTTTTGTTAGTGAAGAGCTAACTAACATTATTGGTTTATGGAACGATAACAACGAGGAGTTAGCTACCGCTAACCTCTACCAAAAAGAACTAGCAGCGAAAGCTCTTACTGCTTTAGGATGGGAGAATGGCAATCAAGGAAATCTCCCAGAACTACTCTCAAACAGCTTACATAAAAACTTAGACTTATTCGCCGTTATCAAGGCTAACGATAACGTGAAACTTGATCAAACAGTTTTAGATGAGGAGGGAAATGTAATGAACATGTCAAGTGTTCTTTATGGAGCTAACCACGGATGGAATCTAGAGCAAAAGATATTGAATGATACAGGGGGTTATTGGGAAAAATATGATGTCACTTGCCCCGAAGTTGATTCTGAGGGAACGTTAACAGGTAAAATGCACGGTTTTATACTTCTTAGTTTTTTAAGCAATCATAAGCATACCCATGATAATCCTTTTCGCTGGCATACAATATCTTTCCCTATAGCGTTAAGTAGATTATTAGCTGACATACATTCGTTGCGCTATACACATAGTTTAGAGGGAAGAGTAGAACCCATAAATGAATTTGGAGTTTCTTCTAATTTAAAATTTAATTATAGTAACGTTTTAGCTGAAGTAAATAAAGGGGAAGAAACCCAAACACCTCTAAACTCTTTCCGAAGCGTATTTATAGATCATATCTACAATAAAGAACTATTCGGTCCCTTTGGAACTACCGCCGCGATTGGGTCATCAAGGGCAAAGGGAGAACAAAAATATGCGCCACAAAGGATTGCTGCTAATACCGATATGCATACTCGTTCAAAGGTGTTAGGCTTGGGCGCGGATAATTTTAATTTAGCTATTAATGCTACGACCAATCTTCCCCTCGATGAGGGGAGTGATGATATCAGGTATAGCAATGGAAATAAAAACTACTCTGAGTGGGGAAAAAATTCTTTAGCGAATTGGGACGAGCGAGCGCTTTCTTCTACTCATACTGTATATAATCCCAACGTAACAAAAGCTTTTATTACATTAAATATCACATCTCTGCAAGATACGATAGTAAAGAATGTCAGTAATGTAGGAGGAGACCCTAAAGCAGACTTCGACGTAGGAGGTAAGTTCCCCACCGTTTTAAATATAAGAGTGGAAACAGGCACAGTAGGGAACTACAAAAATAACGGAAACGGTGGCGAAGTCATACACCAGACCTATAACTACAGAATAGTAGCATTAATAGAGGGGAGCACATTAATTGATATAGGGAATCCAGATAGTAATGCGGGAACGAATAATAGAGACTATGTTGTCAATTTAGATTCAAGACAATCCCTAAACATTCCATTTGATTTACCTGAGGTAAGTATAACAGAGAACAAAATCCTCGACGCGATGGGCGAGTCAGGAATTGAAGTAGGAACCATTGATCAGGATAGCGTCGAAAAACGATATATTAAAGTAACTAAATTATCCCACGAAAGCAATTCTGTGCTGATAAGTAAACAAGTGAGCCTTAACAAGGTTACCGAAATTATTGAGCTGAATATGCCTTATCCATTTTCAGCCATTGTGGGGACGAAACTAGATTCAAGGGCTTTTGGTGCCATTCCTAAACGCACTTACGACTGTAAGTTAAAATTAGTAAAAATACCAAACAACTATTACCCCACAAAAGGAGGGGCAGACTTCAGGTATTACAATACTACTGAGGAGTTCGACGCCGCTGAAAAACATCACAAACTTATATATGAGGGAGATTGGGATGGGAGTTTCCACACCGAATTAGGTTGGACCGATAACCCTGCTTGGATTTTATATGATCTTCTCACTAGTAGCCGTTATGGGATGGGGACACATATTGATGCAAATAAAATTAATAAATGGCAGCTATATAAAATAGGAAGATTTTGTGATGCGGTAGATGATAACGGTTACTTTGAGGGAGTGAGTGATGGCCGTGGAGGGTTAGAGCCTAGATTCTCTTGTAATATAGTTTTCGATAAAGGGCAAAAAATATACGATGCCATTACCACCATCACCGAGATATTTAGAGGAAGGGCTTTCTTTGGAAACTCAGAAATAAATTTTGTAGATGATCGCCCAAAAGGATCTGTCAATTTGTTCACTAATGAGTCTGTAAAAGATGGTCAATTTTTCTATTCAAACAATAGAAGAGATCAACAATATAATACTATAGAAATAAGCTATAAAGATCGCTTTGATAATTTTTCTCCCAAAATCGAAGTCATAGAAGACGAGGAAGACCTTAGGGAGAGAGGAGTCTTTAAGACTAGAATAGAAGGAGTAGGTATAACTTCTCGCGCAATGGCTAGGCGAGTAGGCCAACATAAAATCTTTTCTTCAATTGATGAAAACCAAACCGTTGCTTTCACGGCGGGACTCGAAAGCCTTCTCTGCCAACCTGGGGACTTGGTGACTATTGAGGACGAATTAAAAACTAATAAAACTAATTTCGGAAAAATTCTAGCTGTAGATATCGAAAACGAAACAATTAGAATAAGTAATTCTTTTGCGAGTGCGGTTGCCCCCTGTTCTCTAACCGTCTATAATCCCACAGGAAGAGATACAATCGAAGAGATAGAAGAATTTGCTACTATCGATAGAACTCGTTATGAGGGTTTTACTGTGACTGGAGAGGCTGCAAATATATGGTCAAGATACACAGGAGATTATGAATTTTCAGGTTATACTTCAGGTTATGACGTAGCTTTTAGAGATAACGATTTCCGTTTTCAAGAATACGGTCTATACACGGGCGTTAGTGGCACATTTCTTTACTTTGAAACAGGAGTAACAGGCTGGACATTTGCATCAGGAACAGGAGCGGGAAATGTGGGAGCTTTTGATTTGGCTTCGGGGGACTTTATTCAAGAGTTAACTGGTGCTCAAACTTTATTAGATTTTAATACAGGGAAAATCTCAGCATGGACCGTAGTAGGTACCCACCGAGGGGGGCCAGTCTTTGATTTTTCAGGATTTGATCCAGAAAGTTTTGTCGGACCCAACGCCCCATACAATGGAGTTTTAAACTCAGAAATTTCAAATACTTCCCCTGACCAGATGGCCGTATTATCTATCACAGGTTATGTTTGGGGTAGTTCCTCTGATTTGGAACTACGAGGTTTTAACCCATATGGGTCGGTGCTTTCTGGATTTGATAAGCCGCAGCTCTTGCCTTTTATAAAATTAGGAAGTGCTGCGAAATTTGAAATTCCAAACGCAAGCCCTTTTATTTACAAGGTCATCGCGATGAAGGAGAGCGCTCCCAATGAATACCTTGTTAGTGCCACTAAGTATGATACAGGCAAATTCAATTTAATTGAAAAAAATATTAGCATAGAAAATGAAGCTAATACTTTAAGTTACCAGAGCGCACAAACTATTAATGGAACTACCTACACCACTTTAAACGTTCCCTTACTGGATTCTCTTACTACGGGAAAACCTGATGTTGTTACCGATACCTTTGTTATCACGGGAATGTGGGATGCTGTGACAGAAGGGACGGGTTATAACGCCCGCCTAACCCAACCTAACGGATCAGTAATTTCGGATTTTGTAACTACAACAGGTCATGAGTTTACAGGTTTAGACCAAGTGGGTGTGTTTAATTTTTGTGTAAACGCCCTTGGTAACAGAGGGGGAAATGCAGAAGTTAATACTTTTTTTGATTCTACTTACGACTGTTCGGGAATTTTTGTAGTTTACGATGAATTACTAGTTTTAAGTAGATCTTTTGTTAACCAAATAACGATTTTATAATGGACGCAGGATATACAGTTTTAAAGCACACTAAAGACGACGGAGCCTATGTTTATGGTTCGGGAGCTTATGATTACGCGACAGGGGCGACTGGTGCGGGAGGAGGGCTCGGGACATTAGCACTGACTAACAACTGGTCCGAAGTTCGCTTTATTAATGTGGTAGGGGTGGGCGTAACATTACCTGTAACTTATACCGCCCCACCTCCAAACTCCTATATGTCCACAGGGACAGTGATTGGGGGGGCTACCCCAAACGGAGATATTAGAGGAGAGGGTACTGGTTATGAAAGTGTAGTAGATTCTACTCCATTTACTTTGTCTCGAAATGCTTCTTATACTGGCGCTTTCTATGCAATATATAAAGGGGACACAACATACACAGGGAAAATAGGAATCGGCACAAACTCAGTTGCTATTGCGGCTAGTGGTTATTACGAAGGAGAATTTACCACCTTGCAGATCTATGAATTTGAGCCTGTGTTTAATGTGGATACAGGTGACCTCCTATCGGTGACATCAGGAAGTGGTGTGCATAGAAGGGGGAATGTCAGCCTCGACTTTAGTTTAGGAAACCCCGTGGGAGGAATATTATCTTCCTCTTCCTCGATCTTACAAGACCCCTTTATTAGCGGTCAGATAATAAGTATTTTAGATATTAGCGGAGACCTTGTATTTCAAAATTATCGAACCACTACAGATTCTGTTTTTAATTTTACTGTATCACAGAACGCAGATGTATTTGGAACCTATACAAAAGATTTTGGGGTAAGAAACGATGTCGTCAATTATAACGGAGATGTTCAAAGAAGCGAATTCTTCCTATATGGAAATGATTTGTATCCCGACGCAATATATTACCAAGCGTCGGGGGGAACATACAAAAACGAATCAGATAACACTGAAAACTTTTCACCCCCAAATACAGTGGGGATGAGCACTGCCGACGCTGCCGATGCAGTAAAATATTTTAACAACCAAGTAGTTAATACTGACGAGTTGGTAGGCAAAGCCGACCTATCATTCTCAGTCTTAAATGATCCAAAATATACCGAGTTGGGTGATATGGCCTTTTTTGCGTCTACTGGGTCTGCTGATTTTGATACGAATGAGGGTAATTTAATTTTACGAAATCCTCTCGCACAGGTTCAAAACGGAAATCATCTTTCTCTCTTCTCAAATGATGGACTACCTGAAGATACACCTCTGTATATAAAGGCTGCTTTTGACACTCCTGAGGCGACGACTTTAAAGCATTATCCTATTAACCTTACAATAGTAAGAAGCCCTGAAGGGGGTGAACTTTTTCTAGCCAATCAGGGTAGTGGAACTCTAGCAGGGTGCCTAACGATAGTTAAAGAGCTTGATGGGTTGGGGGGATGTTTAGCCGTCGAGGAATACGCTACGCACACAGCTGGTGGCAAATTAAAATATTCAGCGACTCAAACTTATACCACGACCGAGGATATTCCCACTTGTTGCACTTTAGAAGAGACAACTTCTGCTGGAAGTTGGACGACTAATAACGTAACTTTCGGTAGCAGTTCCAGCTTTACCTACTGCCCCGTGACAATCGTAGCTCACTCCACTCATAATGATGGGATATGTATATATGATTACGATGACACTTCAAGTAAAATTATAGAGCTTAGTTCGAGCCCCACTGAAGATGGCTTATTTAAAGTAAACGCCACAGACGGGACTTTAAGCGTAAAACTCTTCAACGAAAGTAGTAAGGGAGCGTTGGAGGGTTACAACGCCGCTGGAGATACTCCACTAACGTATATCGGCTCAAACGCCGATGGAGGTCTCAAACAAGTATTCGCCACAGACGGGACTTTAAGCGTAAAGCTCTTCAACCAAAGCAGTAAGGGAGGGGTAGAAACTTACAACCCCGCTGGGGATAAGCCGCTAACGTATCTCGGCTCAAATGCTAATGGAGGTCTTAGTAAAGGATTCGACATAGACGGGAATAAGAGTTACGAGGCTGGAAGCGACGGGAATAAGAGAGGATTTCAGAAGCTTTTTAACGTCGCTGGCACTCAAGCGAGAGTCGAGCTTGAAGTAACTAGCTCTGATATGGGTGCTCTTACCCTTAAAGACACTGCCAACGTTGATAGTATCAAGCTTTATAGTGATTCAAGTAAAAACGCAATAATCGAAGCAACCAATGCAGCGGGAACTAAATTAGTCAGTATAGATACAAATTCTAGCAATGATACTTATTTCAACCTCCCTAGCGTGGGGATTGGAACAAATAGTGTCGCAGCGGACAACACATTTGAAGTCAAGGGACTCGGAGCTTCTGCTCCCACCTTGGTCGTAGCAGCAGGAGCTTCAGCAGGATATGTAGGTATCGGGACTACAGCTCCGATCTTTCCACTTGATGCTTCTAATATAACGAAAGCCAATATAGCAGCAGCAGATAGTTATATTTATTCCACTGGATCATCTATTCTCGGGGGATCAGGACACGTAATCTCTGGAGATTATGACGTAATCGTCGGAGGGACGCAGAATGATATTTCAGGCGGCGACTTTGGTTTTATTGGCGGGGGATCAGGATGCTGTATTACTGGGAGTAATTACTCTTCTACTATTGGAGGATATGATAATGATATTAAATCTTCTAGTCATGCCATTCTTGCTGGAGGTTATAATAACAAACTTTCTGGCGCTGGAGGTGCGGTTTTAGGGGGAGGA
>Ga0302123_10003195_pt1 | contig 10929 bp, 13 predicted proteins | sample CB21_321_MG_FD_203109 | JGI IMG/M metagenome (GOLD analysis project Ga0302123, IMG submission 203109) | Marine microbial communities from Western Arctic Ocean, Canada - CB21_32.1 | ecosystem: Environmental > Aquatic > Marine > Oceanic | place: Canada: Western Arctic Ocean | collected 2017-09-28 | reverse complement strand
CGCTCATCTGTTTCTCCTCGCTGGCTCGAAATAACTCGGACCTATCGAAAAAGGGAACGACGTCGTCTATATCTAACCCGGCATCAGGTATTAAAGATACCCCTGTTCAACTATCTACGTGGTCAACATTGGCTATATCTCTTGCCAACAACCCTGGCCGGTCCCGGTGGAAACCGGAGAGAATATTTGGCACTATCTCTGGTAACCCCGCTACCTAATTGAGGCAAAACTACAGCAGCAAAAACATGACAAACCACAAGCCCATAATCCAGAGCGGTAATTTCGCCGGCCAGCGCTACGCCTACCTCGACACCGAAAAACACCTGAGTATGGTGTCCGAGCTAGCAGACTGGCCCGACGACTGGGCCCGTCCCGAACCCGACGGCATCTGGCCGCCACAGGACTAGGAACACTTATTGAGCGCAAACTTCGAAGAACTCGACTACCGGGCAACGCCTATGGGCCTACTCAGCCTGCGCCGACGCAAAGAAACGACCACCGGTGCGATTGTCTATGAGATAAAGCTGGACGAGGACTTTCTCATGTCCAGCTTCTTCACCGTCGCCGAAATCGCGCTGTCGAACCTCGGTCTGGCGGCTAGTTCGCAACCGGCATTGGACGTCGTAGTCGGTGGGCTCGGCCTCGGCTACACCGCCGTCGCCGCGCTAGAGCACGCTCAGGTGCGCGAGCTGCTGGTCATCGACGCCTTGCCAGAGGTCATCGAGTGGCACGAAGAGGGCCTGCTGCCACTGGGTAAAAAGCTCACGGCCGACCCGCGCTGCCGCCTAATTCACGGCGACTTTTTCGCCATGGCCGCATCACCGCGCAAAGGCTTCGACCCCGACGCCAAGGGCCGCAAGTTCCATGCCATATTGCTTGACGTCGACCACTCGCCCCGAGCCGTACTGCACCCCAGGCACGCCCCGTTCTACACCACCAACGGGCTGGCCAAGCTGGCGTCCCAATTGCTACCCGGCGGCGTATTCGCGCTGTGGTCCGACGACCCGCCAGACGAAGAGTTCGAAATGGCGCTGGGCGAAGTCTTCGCCGACCAGCGCACCCACGTCGTCAGCTTCTCGAACCCTCTTCAGCCAGAAGACTCGGGCGACGACGGCGAGGACTCCAACACCGTCTACGTCGCCCGCGTGCCCTAACCCGTCACCCCATCTGTTTGTGTGGCCAGACGGCCTCTTCGGGCACGCCGAACAGGGTGGCTATCTCTTGCGCCGTCTCCGCGCCGGACCTGAAGGTCTCCAAGAGGTCGACCAAAAATCCGTAGACGAACTCCTCAGCCTCGCGCTCGAAGGTCGAGGCCAGGTTGGTGCGCGACCGTAGCCACAGGTGGTTGCTATGGTGCAAACAGTGGCGGCCTAAGGCATGCACCACCGACCAGATGCCGGGCCACCGGGCCAGGGGATGTATGACCAGCGGATGCACTGGTCAATCTTGTTACTTAACGCGAGACCGCACTAATGCGAAGCCAGGTCCGCCATTACGCTTCGCCACACGTCGATATTGCCGCTGCCGTACCCTTCGCGGTAGACGATTACGCCGTCTGAGTCGAAGGCGATTTTGAATGACTGGCTGGTTATTCGCAGTTCGGCGAGCATGCCCCGGCCGGGTAGCGCAACCGGCCACGGGTGGCCCTGGGCGTCGCGAAACGCGATGAGTTCGGTGAAGGACTCGGTGGGGTCCTGGCCGATGGCGATGAACTGGAAATTGTCGGCGAACTCGGGGTAGATGTCTTTTAGCTGGGTCATTTCCCGGCGGCACACAGGGCACCAAGTCGCGAAGAAGAACATGAACACGGGCTTGCCAGCGCTGATTAGCTGGGCGGTGCTGCGGGTCGTCCCGTCGTCGAAGGCGAGGTTGAAGTCGACGACCCGCTCCCCGACGTTGCGGCCGATTCTTCTTGAGTCGGCTTGCGCCTCTCCCGTCAAGTCGGCTGACGCCTCCTGATTGTTTCCCGACAGCGTTGAGTCTGGGTCTGTTGAGTCGGTGACTGGCGTGGGCGGGATGGCCGTGCCGCCTCCTATGCCGCCACCAGAGGAGTCGTCGGAGCCGCAGGCAGTTCCTAGCGCTGCGATGAGCAGGCCCGCCGCGATGAGCCTAGCTGCCGCGATGGGCGGGAGAGGGAGTAGCGTGAGCAGGGACAGTTTGGTGAAGGGTCGGGTAGTCATGGTATCCAGTTTAAGGGTTGTGGCTATGGGTCCGTACCTTATTTCACTGCCTGCCTTCTCTTTGCTTCAATAGCCGCTGGCCGGGGGGTTAGACTGTATTTTGGCCCTATTTTGGAGAAGAGTGCCCCCCTGGAACCTGATGAAGAGAACGATCTGATGGACGAGAAAAAACCGATGGACCCAGTGGAACCGATGAGCGGAGAAGAACAACAGCATCAACTGATCTGGTGGAACCGGCTACGTCGTCGGGCGATTGTCGCCACCTCGATTCTCGTGGTGCTGGCCGCGCTACTGGCATTGCTGGGCTGGGGGCTGGCCAACCGTGAGCCGGTGACGGGCCGGTCGGGCATTACCCGCATCGACAAGCCGGTACCCGAGTTCGTGTTGACGACGTTCGACGGCCGTGAAGTGGATATTGCGGTGAGCGCCGGCCGACCAATGGTCATCAATTTCTGGGCGTCGTGGTGCTTGCCGTGCCGCAGGGAGGCCGGGACGCTGGAGGCGGCGTGGCAGGCGTACGGGGGTACGGATGTGCTGTTCATCGGCGTGGACACCGACGACATTGAGGCGGACGCACGGGCGTTCGTGACGGCGTTCGGGGTGACGTACCCCAACGGGCTGGATCCGGACGGGGAGATAACGGTGGACTATGGCGTGATCGGGCTGCCGGTGACGTACTTCGTTAGCCGGGAAGGGCTGATCGTGAGGCGCTGGGTGGGGGAGATAGGCCCCGAGCAGCTGGCGCTGTGGGTGGACGACCTGGTCGCCGACCGCGCGCCCGAAGAGGCGCTGGGAGAAAACCCGGACGCGTTCTTCGAGATTGGGGAGCCGACTGGGGAGTAGGGGGGCCCATCGGCGGCCAGGGGAGTGGGTGAGTGGGGGCGCAGGTGCGCCCGCTCTCGGAAGCCTGAATGGGCCGTTACTTTGTCCCTTCCCTCTTTACCGCTTACAGAGGCATCAGATAAAACTTCCTGGTTGCTTTGGCCCCGGTTGCCCGAGCAGGCTGCTTGGGGTCGTATCTGACTCTGGCGAAGATTTCCCCACGCCGGGGGGCAAGCGAACTGCCGGTGTGTTAGTTGAACTACGGTGTAGTTACGTGAAACCCGCCCTCCCCTTATAGGACCACACCGATTGTGCCGATGACGGTCATAGCGATGGCGACGCCCTTTACGGCGAGCGTTTTGCGGTCGATGGTCTCGCTCAAGATGGGCAGGAACCGGGTGGATAGGAGCGTGCCGAGCACGAATATCCATGCCGGGGGCGTGGATGCGATTGCCGACACGAGCGGGGCAGGGCCTTTTCCCAGCGCTCCCAGCAGCGCCAGCTGTGCCACGACCATGAGGCCGAAAGTGGACGCCAATATCAGCGTCATCCCCATCGGGCTTTTCAGGGAGGTCCGCATGTTGCCAAAGGTCTTTTTGTTCACCCACATGACCAGCGTCAGGAAGGCACCGGCCCTTTGCAGCCACAAGCCCTGGTACCGGTCGACCTCCTCCAGCCCCCAGTCTGAGATGATGAAGTTGATGGCTACCAAAACGGCGGCGAGGATGAGCAAGAAAAAGCTCCGGTCGAGCCGGAACCGCCCGCCGTACCGGGAGTCGATGGAGATGAGGATGGCGCCGAGCAGCGTGAGGACTATCGCCCCCCATTTAATGGCGTCTAAATGTTGGCCGAGTATGACCACCGAGATTAGCGCCACGAAGATGGGCGATGTGTTGAAGACGGGGTAGGCCCGCGTGGCCTCTGACGTTCGTACCACGTAGATAACGATGCTAAAGCCCATACCGAACAATGCCCCGGAGCCGACGACGGCGAAGACGTTGAGCAGCGGCGTGCCCGCCTCGATGGGGAACGCGATGGCGAATGGGATGCCGACCGCGACCTGGGCGATGGCGAACCAGGCGATGAGCGTGGAGTGGTCCGGCAGGTACCGCGTCAGCAATACCTTTTCCACGATGTTGTTTACGCCGTATGAACCGGCGAAGATGATGGCCAACAGTGCCCAGGGCATCTAGTTGCCCCAGATAAGCAGGCGGACGAATGGGCGAGTTGGGCGGCGAGCGTTGTTCAAGACGATCTCTCTAACAAGGGAGTGGGGGAGCAGCGCCGTCGCGACGACTCCCAGGGATTGCTTATGGGACCGGTGTGCCGACGAGCCGACAGACCTGTAATGAAAGGTATGCCGCCGCCCGGCCCAGCGCAAGAGGGACGGGACGAGGCGTGCGGAGGTGCGTGTAGGCTGTCCGGCGGATGCTTATGCCCGACCGACGCCGAGGTGTACAGGCCCTAGGCCCCTGCGCTTCCTGTTCGCCGGGTTCCTACTGGCAGCGCTCCACGAAGGCCGGGTGTAAGCCCCGGGGCGCTAAACCCCTAGTCCTGGTACTTCCCGTTACGCCTGGTATTCGCGAATGTCGGGCCGGTAGGCGCTGGCAAGTACTTCTTTCTTGAAGCCCAGCGGCACTTCGCCCCTGGCGTACTCGTAGAGCGCGGCCTTGAAGATGCCCTCCAGCGCCATTACGGCACCGATGGCGAACCCGACGGTGACGAAGCCGACTCCGATGCCCACTATGGGCGATATCTGGTAGGCGATGAACGCCGGAATGACACCGATGACGGCGCCGATTATGTACACGAGCATGAAGCCGAAGGACGCGGTGAACTGCCTGCCCCAGGTCTTGCCGAGCAGGCCTTTGGAGCGCTTGATGGCGGTGAACGGACCGACGCCCTCGGTGACGATTATGGGCACGACGAAGAACGTTATGAGTTCCCAGATGCCGCCGATGATAGATATGACGAACCGGCCCATGCCGTTCTGGCGGCTCTTGAGCAGCATTAGCACCAGGCCGACGGTGCCGGAGATGACGGCCCAGCCGAAGATGGGGCCTATGTGCTTGGCGGCGTGGCTCAACCCCGAACCGACGTTGGGGTCGCCGCCTCGCAAACGCTCCAAAGCGGCAGACACAAGGGCCGCGTTGAAGAAGATGATGACGAAGTAGGCCGATATGTAGCCAAGCAGCAATAAGACGTAGTCGCCAGCCACAGGTCCGGTCTGCACGCCGGCCACCGCAGCTGAGTTCATTTCGTTGAGGCGGTCCAACGACCCGGTAGTCTGGGCGATGAGCCCGAAGAGGGCCATGACCCCGACCAGTCCGATGATGCCCATGATGGGAAAGAAGACCAGCTCGCGGTCCATGTTGAAGACCCGCCAGCTCATCTTCATTAGTTCAAAAGTGTGTCCGAATGTCGCAAACATGATCTCAAGTATAAACGCGCCTTGCACGCCCGTGGATTGCACCGGCAAGCCGTCACTCCACTTTACTCTCGCGCTACGGCTCTCGGGGTGGTACAAAGACCGGCGGCAATTCAACACATCCACTCAATTGGGAGACCATCTTATTTATGTCATTTGTACTTTTAACCGGCTCCAGCCAGGGCATCGGCCTGGCAACTGCTCTCGTCCTCGCCCGCGCCGGACACACGGTGCACGCGACAATGCGCAACCCGGTGCGAGCGCCGGAGCTTGGCGAGATTGCAGCGAAAGAGTCGCTGCCGATTCACGTGTCGGTGATGGACGTGGACTCGGACGACTCGGTTACTGATGCGATAAGCGCCGTGCAGCGCGACCACGGCCCCATAGACGTGCTGGTGAACAACGCTGGCATCGAGATTATGGGCTCGGTGGAGGAGCTGGAGATCTCTCGCATTCGCGCGGCGATGGAGACGAACTTCTTCGGCACCCTGCGCACCATGCAGGCGGTGCTGCCGTCGATGCGGGAGCGCAAGTCCGGGTCGATCATCAACATCGGGTCGGTGTCGGGGCTCATGGCCATTTCCCCTGCCGGTGCCTATAGCGCGACCAAGTGGGCGGGCGAGGCGCTGACCGAGGCGCTGGCGCAGGAGACCAAGGGCTTCAACATTCGCGTGGCCGTGATCGAGCCGGGCGCGATAGCAACAGAAATGGCAGTACGGCTGGGTAAGGGCACGCCGCCGTCGCTGTACCCGAACATCAACCGCATGAACCGCCTCACGAAGGGCGCGTTCGCCAACGCCTCGTCGCCCTATCTGGTGGCGGACAAGGTGCTGGAGATCATGGACACCGGCACCTGGGTCATTCGGCACAGGGTCGGCCCGGACGTGGACGCGTTTATGGACTGGCGCGACTCGGTGACCGACGAAGAGTGGGCCGACTGGGGCGCGCTGGACGACGAGGCCTGGTACGAAAACGTCGAGACTCGCTTCGGCGCTAATCTGCGTCCCGGCGCAAATTAGCCCTGCGTTACTATTAGCGCCACTAATAAGAGGAGACCTCTTCTGTGTTCACAGCGATAGCCGCCGTCAAAATTAAGCCGGGGATGCGGGACGAATGGGTCCGCCTCATCGAATCCAACGCCCGCGGCGCAGCGGCCGAGTCGGGCTGCCTGGGCTTTCACCTGATGCAGGACCGCGAGGACGAAAACACGGTGTGGTTCGTGGAAATGTACAAGTCCGAGCAGGACTTTAAGGACCACCAGCAGACCAAACACTTCCTCGACTGGATGCCCCATTTGGAGCGCATGATCGACGGCGTGGTGCCCAACACCGCCGCCTTCGCCGACGGTATCTACCCGCCCGCCGGGGGCTGGAGCTAGTCAACCAGCGACCGGCCGTCGGCCGGTCGCCCTGACAAGGCTCCCAGGTTCTTGAAACACCTGCCGAAAATCTTCACCCTCGGGCTGCTCGCCCTGGTGGTGTTCATCGTCTTCATCGGCTCGTACGCGGTGGCGGAGAAGGCCATCGTAGCCGTGCCATCGGCCGAGGCCGCAGAAAGCGGCGACCTGGGCGACGACCACTACGACTGGTACGAAGACACGGCCATCTTTATATGCCCCCTGCACTGATGAAAGTGACTAACCACCAGGACTGAAGCCATGCCACCGACCGAGACCAACAACCCGAACCGGTACCGTGACCAGGTCGCCATCGTCACCGGCGGGGCCACCGGTATTGGCTACGGCGTGTGCCGCAGACTCGGCGCAGAGGGCGCCAGCATCGTGCTGGTCGACGCCGACGGTGAGATGGGCCAGCAGTCAGCCACAGAGATGAACGCCCGCGGCATCGACACGCGCCTCGTCGTGGGCGACGTCGCCGAACAGGTCGTCGCCGAAGAGGCCGTCGCCACCGCGATGGACGCGTGGGGGCGGCTCGATGTGCTAGTCAACAACGCGGGCATTACCGGCGACCCCGGCGCTATCTGGGAATTGCCCGTCGAAGAACTCGACCGGGTGTACCGCACGAACCTGCGCGGTGTGTACGTGTTCACGGCGGCGGCGGTACCGGCGATGCTGAAGCGCGACTACGGCCGCATCGTCAACATCGCGTCCATTGCGGGCAAAGAAGGCAACCCGAACATGGTGCCGTACTCCGCCACCAAGGCCGCCGTCATCGGCCTGACCAAGTCGGTGGGGAAAGAACTTGCCGAAACGGGCATCCGGGTGAACTGCCTGACGCCCGCCGTGGTGCAGACGCGGATCTTGGACCAGACATCCCCCGAAGTAGTCGCCTACATGCTGGGCAAAATTCCCATGGGCCGGTTCGGCGACATAGCCGAAATAGCCACGATGGTGGCGTGGGTCGGCTCGGAAGAGTGCACATTCACCACCGGCGCGGTCTTCGACATATCCGGCGGCCGCGCGACCTACTAGCGGCGAACACAGGCGGCCCAGACTGGATGTCTCTGGGTCACCGAAGCCTCGCTATTACCCTGCTTGACAGGCAAACGGGTTGCTAAGGTGATTCATGACCGTGCCCGTCTGGAATCTGGGCTTGGGCAGGTCTTCAATTGCCGTCTGTGAAATTTCTTCGCCTCTCTGGCCTTTCGCTCTCTGGCTTCGGGCTGGTCGCACTACTTATCTTCGGGGTTTCGACCGTGTTCGCCGCCGGGCCCCTGGGCGCGGGCGACTTCGACCCGACGTTCGGCACGGCGGGCGTCACAATTGCCGGCATCGGCGGTGCGGACACAGGCTTTGCGGTTGCGCTACAGGCCGACGGCAAGATAGTGGTGGCTGGCACCACGCGAGCCACGGCCAACAGCACGTCTGACGACTTCGCGGTCGCCCGCTTCAACACCGACGGGTCGCCAGATACGTCTTTTGGCACCGACGGCATTACCACGACAGACTTCGCCGGGTTCGGCGACTCCGGCTCGGACGTGACCATCCAGGCAGACGGCAAAATTGTGGTGGCCGAAACCTCCGGAGGCGACATAGCGCTGGCCCGCTACCTGACCGACGGGACTCTGGACACCGGCTTCGGCACCGGGGGCAGGGTATACACCGACTTCCTGGGCGGCACGTCGTACGGCAATTCGGTGGTCGTCCAGTCCGACGGCAAGCTGGTGGTGGCCGGACAGGACGACGGGGACTTTTTGGTGATTCGTCTGCTCGCTGCGGCACCAACCGCGACGCCCACACCGGCGCCGACCTCGGTGCCAGGTGTCGGCACCTGGGCGCTGGTGGGCACGGCCCTGGCGCTCGTCGTCCTGGCCTCGGACCGCAGGCTGCGGCCCTAAAAGCTGCGATAGGACAGGACTTTCTAGCGGCCGTCTCGTTTCGGCCGCCCCGAACTGATAGGGTGCGGCCCAATGCGAACGGGGTGCCGGGACTCTGGTCGCACAATTCCGCGAGGCCGCTCAAGCGGGTCGCGCTACGAGGCAATGACTTCTCATGATGGATTACACAAAGTACGTCGGCTACATGAACGGCGAGTGGATGCCCTCCAGCGAGCTAAAGGTTGACGTACGCGACCGGGGGTTCCGGGTGGGCGACACCGTGTTCGACGTTTCCCGCACGTTTAACGGCACGACATTCAAGCTGAAAGAGCACGTAGAACGGCTGTACCGGTCCCTGAAGTACGTGCGCATCGACGCGGGCATGTCGGTCGATGACATGGTTGAACTGACGGAAGAGGCCGTGCGCCGTAACCTGCACATGCTCGATGTGGCTGGCGACTTCGAGGTGTGGCAAATGGTCACGCGCGGGTTCAACAAGCCCGCCAAACAGGGCCCTCCGACGGTAATTATCGAGATTTGCCCCAACCCCTGGGACTGGGCGACGCGCTTCTACCAGACCGGCGCACCGGCGGTGATAACCAAGACCCGCAGCTATTCATCCGAGGCGTTGGACCCGAAAATAAAGCACCACAGCCGCATGAACTTCAACCTGGCCGAGGTTGAGGCCGCGGACATGGACCCGGACGCCTGGCCGATCATGACCGACGCTCAAGGCAACCTGACCGAGGGCGTGGGCAACAACGTATTCATCGTCACCAATGGCGTGGTCAAAACGCCGGGCGATAGCTCCATCTTGCAGGGCGTTTCCAGGGCCACGGTCATCGACTTCGCCCGCCAGCTAGGGATGGAAGTCTCGGAAGAGGCCTTGCAGCCTTACGACCTGTACACGGCCGACGAGGCGTTCTTTTGCTCCACGCCGTTTTGTGTTGTGCCGGTGGTGAATGTGGACAAGCGCGAGATCGGCGACGGCAAGCCCGGCCCGGTTTCCCAGCAGATCCTGGCAGCGTGGAGCGAGAAAGTCGGCCTCGACATAGTCGACCAGGCCGAGCGCTTCTTGCCCCTAATGGATTAAACAAGGGCTGGGTTATAGAAAGACCGGGGTAGGGGGAAGACGATGGCAGAATCGATCCAGGCGCTGAACGAACGTTACTTCGAGGGCAAGCTGTCGCCAAAGGTGCTGCACTTTTTCGACTTCGACAAGATGGGCCCCCAGAGTCGGGGACTGGCGGAGCGGTCGTTCCGGCTGATGAAAGTTGCAGGGCTGGCTATTCGGGTCCCTCATGCCCCGCCAGGTGCCGGAGGCCTGGGACGGGATGGTGCCGCCCATCACCATGCCCGGCCGACACAAGCTGACCGACGAGTTCATACGGGCCAGCCCGTGGACGGACATGAGCGGCCCTGGGACGATGCTCGATATCGGCTGCGGCTACCCGCCGGTGACCACGGGGGAGACGGCGGAGCGGTTCCCTGACTGGTCGATCACCGTGGCCGATCCCGGCTTGCCGGAGTTCATTCTCTACGACGAACGGGGCGACTACGCCGCCATTCGGGCCGACGGGACGGTCCAGTACGTCCAGCCGAAGGAGTCGGACCTGGAGCGTTGGGACGAGCTGTTCCGTGATGTTGCCGGCACAAGGGCGCGCTTCACGGCGTTGTTCGAGAAGCTGTTGCCCCAATTGCCTGCGTCAGGACAAGACGACGAAGTAACGGTGCAGGACGGCGACGTGAAGCTGGTAAAGAACCCGGCCAGGCACTTTGAACGGCCAAACCTGACGCTGCGCCGGGCGGCCATAGGCGACTTCGAGCCCGACCCGGTGGACGTGGCGCGCATTTTCAACGTGCTGTTCTACTTTGACGCGGCGTTCCGGGAGACGGCGGTCGAGTGGTTCACCAAAGCCCTGAGGACCGGCGGAACCCTCATTTGCGGCACCGATTTGTTCAACTCGTCGAAGGCCCGCTACACGGTGTACAGGAAGGAGCCGGGTGGGGCTCTGGCGGAAAAGGAGTTCGCGTTCGGCTTGGACAACGCCCGTCCCCTGTTGGGTATAACTTCTTTGGCCTTCGTCGACGACGACCACGAGACCGAACGCCTGGCGAAGCTTCTGGGCGAATTGCGCAGCGACCGCGTTTTCGCGAAAGAGCTGGACGTCGGTGGTGACGAAATTCTCAATGAACTGGGGCTGGGCAGACGCGACGCGGACG
>Ga0302123_10003192_pt1 | contig 10934 bp, 7 predicted proteins | sample CB21_321_MG_FD_203109 | JGI IMG/M metagenome (GOLD analysis project Ga0302123, IMG submission 203109) | Marine microbial communities from Western Arctic Ocean, Canada - CB21_32.1 | ecosystem: Environmental > Aquatic > Marine > Oceanic | place: Canada: Western Arctic Ocean | collected 2017-09-28 | reverse complement strand
TCACCGGGCTGATCGCGTTGTTCTCACTCCTGTTGTGGCCGTTCAGGGCTGCCGTGCGTTTTCTACGGAGTGCCCACCTACCGAAGCCGAAGATCCGACGGCTGATCGTGGTCGGTTTCGACGGCCAGGACCCGAAGCTGACGGATCGCTTCATGGCCGAGGGTAAGCTCCCGAACTTCCAGAGCCTGGCCGCAGAAGGGTGCTACCATCCGCTCCAGTCCACTTTCCCCTCGGTCTCTCCGGTGGCGTGGTCCTCCTTCAGCACCGGCACACATCCAGCGAAGCACAACATCTACGACTTCCTCGACCGGGACCGCCGAACCTACCTGCCCATGCTCTCGTCGACCCGGATCGGCCCTCCCGACCGAATCCTCAAGATCGGTCGTTACCGCATTCCCATCGGGAAGCCCGACCTGCGCCTTCTGAGGAGGTCCAGGCCGTTCTGGTCGATCCTGGGTGACCACCAGATCTGGAGCACCATACTGCGAGTGCCGATCACCTTCCCTCCGGAACGCTTTTACGGGGCGCAGCTGAGCGCGATGTGTGTCCCGGACCTTCTCGGGACGCAGGGCACGTTCACACTTCTCACGACCCGGAAGGCGGAGGCGGGCTTCAAGGAGGGCGGTCGACGGGTGCGCTTGAAACGGGTAGAGGATCGGTTGGAAGCCGAGCTCGAGGGTCCCAACAACGAGCTGGTCGAGGGAGCCCCTCCTTTGACCCTTCCGGTCACGATCACTCTGAACGGATCAGCTGAAAGCGCCCAGGTTGAAGTCGACGGCACGGCGCTCGAGCTGCGGCGAGGGGAGCTGAGCGACTGGGTGGATCTGGCTTTCCGGGCCGCACCCGGCATCAAGGTACGCGGGATCTGCCGAATGCTGCTCACTGAGACGGGCGAGCACGTTTCGCTGTATCTAACGCCCATCAACTTTGATCCCGACAGCCCGGCCATGCCGATCTCTCATCCCCCCTACTACGCGACGTACCTCTCGAAGAAGCTCGGGAAGTTCTCGACGCTGGGTCTCGCCGAGGACACGTGGGCTCTGAACGAAGGGGTGATCGACGACGGCGCGTTTCTCCAGCAGACATACGACATCGACAAGGAGCGCGAGGCCATGCTCTTCGCTGCGCTCGAGCGGGTGCGCAAAGGGGCTGTGGTCTGCGTGTTCGACGCCACCGACCGGATCCAGCACATGTTCTGGCGATACATGGAGGAAGGACATCCGGCCGCACGCGCCGTTCAAACCGGCGGCAACGGGCGGCCCGGAGGTGAGCACGCCGACGCCATCGAGGATCTCTACCTGCACAACGACGCCATGGTTGGCAGGATTCGCGAAGAGCTCCGGGAGGGGGACATGCTGGTCGTGCTGTCGGATCACGGCTTCACGTCGTTCCGCCGCGGGGTCAACCTGAACGCTTGGCTGCATGAGAACGGCTACCTGAAGCTCCAGGACGGAGCCAAGGGGGAGGGTGAATGGCTTCGAGAGGTAGACTGGGCGGAGACGAGGGCGTACGCCCTCGGCCTCACGGGGCTTTACCTCAACATCGAGGGGCGTGAGGCACAGGGATCGGTCAAGCCAGGCGAAGAGGCCGCTGCGCTCAAGGCCGAGCTGATACAGCGACTCAGCGGTTTGGAGGACAGTGAAAAGGGTGAGGTGGCGATCCGGGAGGCGTTCGACCCCGCCGAGCTCTACGGCGGCCCCTACCTCCAGAACGCGCCTGACCTCCTGATCGGGTACGCGGAGGGCTACCGGATCTCGTGGGACGGAGCGACCGGTGTGGTTGCGGGTGCTGTCATCGAGGACAACGTGAAACCGTGGAGCGGCGATCACTGCGTCGATCCTCGCATCGTCCCGGGCGTGTTCTTCAGCAACAGGGTCATCGACCGCGATGACCCGGCTCTCATCGACATCGCGCCCACCGCGCTCTGGCTCTTCGGTGTGGAACCGCCCCCTCATATGGACGGCAAGGTGCTGTTCGACGGAGAGTCGATCGAATGAGGTGGGGAGCCCGGGGCCCCCGGTGGGGACGCGTATCTAACCGTGGAGAAGCCACCGTGATCCGAATAACGCGAACAGCAGTGGCCGCCATGGCGATCGTCACCTTTGCGGTTGCGTGTGGTGGATCCGAGCCGGTAGGACATCAGGTGATCGTCCTCGGCTTCGATGGGATGGACTATGCGCTGACAAGCCAAATGATCTCCGATGGGAAGCTCCCCAACCTCCAGCGGATGGCGGAAAGTGGAGCCTTCTCGGCGCTCGAGACGTCGATTCCCCCGCAGAGCCCCGTCGCCTGGTCGGACTTCATCACCGGGCTCGACGCCGGTGGGCACGGGATCTTCGACTTCATGCACCGGGATCCCGAGACCATGGTGCCCTACCTCTCGACCACGCTGACGGAGCCGCCCGGACGTACCTTGAGGCTGGGCCGATGGGAGATGGCGCTGAGTGGCGGCGAGATGGTGCTCATGCGCCAGGGTGTGCCCTTCTGGGAGGTGCTCGAGGAGCAGGGCGTCCCCACCACGATTGTCCGTATGCCGGCCAACTTCCCGCCGTCGGGCACGGCGGGCCGTGAGCTCAGTGGGATGGGCACGCCCGACATCCTGGGTGGCTACGGTACGTACAGCCTGTTCACGACCGCCCCGGAGCGATTGGGCGGCTCACCAGGTGGCGACGTTCAGCGCGCCGAGATCCGCCGTGGCGTTTTCAACGGGAGCCTGAGAGGTCCTCCAAACCCCATGCTCATCGAGCTCGAGGAGCTTCGCTCCGACTTCACGGTCTACCTCGATCCGGTCCGCCCGGTGGTGAAGATCGAGATCGGCGACGACGAGATCATCCTCCAAGAAGGGGACTGGAGCGATTGGGTTCCGGTCGAGTACCCGTTCCAACTATTCCAGAAGCTCCGTGGAATGACCCGATTCTACCTCAAGCAGGTCCGGCCGGAGTTCCAGCTCTACGCTACGCCAGTCAACCTCGATCCACTCGACCCTGCGATGCCGATCTCGACGCCCGACGACTTCGCCACGGAGCTGGCGGAGGGAGGGCGGTTCTACACACAGGGTTTCCCCGAAGACACCGACGCTATCTCCGACGGCTTGTTCGACGAAGAGGAGTTCCTGGCTCAGGCAGCGCAGGCGGCGGACGAGATCCGGCGGCAATACCAGCACCTCCTCGCCAACTTCGACGACGGATTGCTGTTCAACTACTTCGGCTTTCTGGATCAGGTATCACACATCATGTGGGGGGCGACGGATCCCGAGCACCCGGCCTACGACGAGGCGCGGGACGGACCGTACGCGAACGTCATCGAAGATTTGTACGTGGAGGCGGATGAGATCGTCGGCGAGACCCTCGCGCGTTTGGACGAACTAGGCGGTAGCGGAACGCTCATCGTGATGTCCGACCACGGGTTCACGTCGTGGCGGCGCTCTTTCAGCCTCAACGCCTGGCTTGAGCAGAACGGCTACCTGACTGTACGCGATCGCAACCGCAGGGACCTGGACTTTCTGCAAAACGTCGACTTTTCGAGCACGCAGGCCTACGCGTTGGGTCTCAGCGGGCTGTATGTGAATCTGGAGGGCCGCGAGGCCGACGGGATCGTGCCGCCGGCCGAAAGGGGGGTCCTGCTGAGAGAGATCACCCGTGGGCTGTTGGGAGAGGTCGATCCGGCCACAGGCGAAGTGGCGATCACTCGAGTGTACCCTCGCGATGAGACCTATACCGACATGGGTCACGCCGAGATTGGTCCGGATCTCGTCATCGGGTTCGCGAAGGGTGTGCGGAGTTCCGACGAGTCAGCGGCCGGCCAGATCCCGGCCGAGATTCTCACGGACAACACAGGTGCATGGAGCGGCGACCACATCATGGACCACGAGACGGTGCCCGGCGTGCTCGTGTCCAACAGGCCACTCCAGGTCCCCGCCGGGTCTCTGAAGGAACTCGCTGCAGCTGTCCTTGCGGAATTCGGCGTCGAGGGCTTTCCCCCGAACTAGGAAGGCCGCTGAGGGAGTACAGAAGGCCGTTGAGGCAGTACAAAAGGAGGAAACGTGATCGGTTCCAAAGTGAAGCTGGACAAGGACCTCTTGAGGCGAATCGAGAAGTATTCGCGGATCGCAGGCTATTCGTCCCCTGCGGAGTTCATCACACACGCGGTCGAGAAGGAGCTGCTCCTGCTCGAGGATGCGGACTCGGAGGAAGAGATCCGTAAACGGCTACAAGGTCTCGGATATATCTCCTGATGTGGCTTGTCAATCGCCCTTTGCGTTGGGTCTTCGATCTCGTCGTGCTCCCCTTCCGGGGCATGCCGCCGATCGTCGGTCTCACCGTGATCTCGCTGCTGGTCAGCGTGGGAATGCTGATTGGATTCCGGGCCGTCTCGGACCAGGACGCGCTGGACGCGGTCAAGCGACGCATCTACGGAGGTGTGTACGAGATTCGACTATACAAGGACGACCTCCTCACCATCTTCGCGGCGCAGCTCGGTATCCTCCGCGAGACGATGACTTACTTCCGCCTGTCGATGGTGCCCATGCTCTGGATGATGGTGCCGATCGCGATCCTGGTCAGCCAGCTGCAGTTCCAGTACGGCTACGAGAGCCTAGAGCCCGGGCAGACCGCGCTCGTCAAAGTGGAGCTCACCGAAGAGGGCGCCGAACGCGTGGCCACCACCGACGGTGCCGGTGTGTCGCTGGAGGTACCGGACGGCTTGCGCCTCGAAACCCCCCTCGTGTGGATCCCTTCTCTCGGGGAGGCCGGTTGGCGCATCGCCGCCGAGAGCTCGGGTGAGTACGAGCTTGTCGTGCGGATCGGCGAAGAGACCCTGACCAAGTCCGTGCGGGTGTCGGGGACCACGGTGCTCCGCTCTCCGGTCCGCCCGTATAGCCTGCTGGCTCAGCTGATCTACCCGGCGGAAGCCCCTTTGCCGCGGGGGTCGAACGCCGAGGCGATCAGGCTCGACTACGCGGAGGCCGAGATCAACATGTTCGGCTGGCACACCCACTGGATCATCGCGTTCTTCATTTTGACGATGGTCTTTGCCTTTGCGCTGGCCAAGCCGCTGGGGGTGAAGATCTAGGAGGGTGTCACGGCTTCACGCCGGCTCGACGGAGAACTGGTGGATCACCTGTCCTGCCTGATTCACAAACTCAACGGTCGCCCGTTCGGGACGTACGGTGAGGCGGCCGTGTCCTGAATCCGGCCAGTATCTCTGATACCCGGTGATCTCACGGCCGAACTTCCACGGAGCTCCACAGCTACCGGGGAGCGCGTAATGGATGCCGTCCACGACCTCGTCCAGGAAGACGTGATCGTGTCCATAGAAGAAGATCTGGACCCCGAACTCGCGCATCATCTCATGCACGAGGGCCTGTTCACCGACCGTGGCCGCTCTCGGCCCGCCCCGACCGTACAGCGTCTCGAAGCGGGTGGCCGCGTTGCCCCCAACCGGGTGGTGGATGCAGACGAACTTGAATGGGTGATCGGAGGTGGCCAGCACGCCCTCGAGCCAGCTGAATTGGGCTGCGCCGAGCGTCCAATCCTCCATGCGCGCGACGTCGTCCATTGGTGTCGAGCGCGGCCCCGACGGCGCCGAGTACGACTGGACATTGAGGACGACGAAGAGCGCGGGACCCCAGTCGAACGCGTAGTAATCTTCATTGGGGCTTCCACCCTGCCGGTAGGTGAGGTGGTCGGGGTTGGGCGCGAATTGTCGTCGGACGTTCGCTACGAGCGCAGCATTCTCGGCAGGGACTTTCCCGGACTCCCCTTCCCAGTTCCCGATCAGACCGAAGTGCGGACACGAAACCGACAGGGGTGCTATGTGGCGTCGGTACATCGTGTACGCTAAGGTCGCACCCAAGTCATCAACCTGTGGGTAGTCCCGTGAACTGGGCCAGGCGACGTTGTCGCCCAAACCGATCACGAAGTCCGGCCGCTCCCTCTGCACGTTACGGATGACGTCGTCGAGCACTCTGACCGGGGTGGATCCATCGGGAAAAGAGCCGGTATGCGGGTCGGCGGTGAGCGCAGCCGTGAAACCGACCTCACCCACACGTTGAGTCGTGAAGCGTCCCCCAACGACCGACGTGAGATCCTCTCCTGATGCGGCCATGAGAACCCGGTACTCATAAGCGGTACCGGCCGCCAGCCCGCCGACGTTCCAGGTGACGAATTCCCCCGCCAGAGCACTCTGATCCGCCCCGGCCGACTCCCACTCTGTTGGCCCGAGCAATTTGATCTCGAGCCGAGCCGTGGCGCCCAGGAGGCCATTTTGAACGCTCACCAGAATCGACTCGGTGGTCGGTCTGGCGAGGAAAGGGAGGAGCGAGAGGGTCGGGACCACCTGGCCGCCTCTTGTGTATTGCGGGAGCCCTAAGGCTGTCGCGCCCGTGAGCCCCGCCAAGAACGACCTCCGCGAGAGATCTCCTCCACGTCCCATCGTGCGCTCCAATCCGGCGGACTTACGGTTCAGCGGCCTACCCACGATGGCCTGCTGGGCCCCAGATCACAACCCAAAAAACAAAGAGGCCCCGTAGCCATTCGGCTGCGGAGCCCATTCCTGCCATTTCGGCGAATCCCAGCCCAGCCGCTCACTTGACGCGGCGGCCTCTGCCATATTGGCAGAACCCCAAGGGCGTCCGTCAGGCGGACACCCGAGTGGTCATACGTTGTGCGTCAGAATGAAGCCAAGTACCAGGAACGCCCAGGACGTAACGATCAGTCCCGCACGGACCGCCTTCATGCTTCGCGTCGTAGGTTGCACGTCGGTATACATTCTATTCTCCACCCCGTTTTCCCGGGTCGTATGGACCCTTTCCACCGATTAGAACCGCCGCCTAGGGCGGTCGGACGATTTAAGTGCACGAAGCGGGCCAAACTCCACTCCTTTACCCACTCTCCCAGTCATCTGGAGCGTGTGAAACACCTTTACATGATTAAACGACAACAGATTACGGGATGTGAGAGGTGGTTATGACGCATCGATCTCGAGGGCCAGGAGGGAGTCCGGTGGGGGGGGTCGGGCGGAGAGACCGTCCCGGGGTGGGATCCGGGTGTCACGTTGACAGAACATTTTCACCAATCGTCCCGGGTTTGAGACGTGTGACGTGGGTCCTATGTTGCTGTTTCAATTTCCCCGACCCCGAGCACGGCTAGCCGAGGTTCTGTGGCCGACGACCAGATCTTTCGCCTCATCCTGATCGCGGGGTTCGCGATCATCATGCCTCCAGTCATTTACCACCGGGTGAAATCCCAGGCCAGCGGAGAAAGCCTCGATCGCCGACAGGAGGGGCTCTTCGTGCTGGCGACGCTACGGCCCCTAGCACTCGCGTCGATGTTCGGATTGATCGCCTACACGATCAACCCTGCCTCGATGGCGTGGTCGGCGGTGGTGTTACCCGCGTGGGTGCGGTGGCTGGGTGTGGGCGTGGGCGTGGCAACGGGCTCATTGTTGATCTGGACGATGCACACGCTCGGCAAGAACCTGACGGACACCGTGGTTACGAGGAAGGACCACGACCTGGTAACCGGTGGACCGTATCGTTTTGTTCGGCATCCGTTCTACTGCGCCTTCATACTCGCCGTCCTTGCCAATTCCACCGTTTCCGGCAACTGGTTCATCTTGTTGACCGGAGTCTCGGCGTGGCTGGTGATGGTCTTCCGCACCAACAAGGAAGAAGAGAACCTGATCGCGAGATTCGGCGACGACTACCGCGGCTACATGGAACACACGGGCCGCTTCTTTCCGCGGCTGTGAGGCCGCGGTGCTGCGCACATTACGGGGGGTGATGGAACCGAACTTCTGACTCAGCCTTCTAGGAGACCTTCCTTCGCTTGTGCCGCATGAAGTCCATCATGATGTACTGCCCGAGCGTCTGGGTCGACGTGAAGTAGGCCTTACCTCTCGCGATCTCCGAGACTTTCTGGACGAACTGCACCAGATACGGATCCTGCGCCAGCATGAAGGTGTTGATCAGGATTCCGGCGCGCCGGCACGCGGACACCTCTCGGAACGTCTGCCGCAGGATGTGTTCGTCCATCCCGCCGGAGTTCTTGTAGATCAGTCCGTCGGGCAGGGTGACCGCAGATGGCTTCCCGTCCGTGATCATGATGATCTGACGCATGTCCTTCTTCTGCGCCTTCAGAATGTTCCGCGCCAGAAGCAGTCCCCCCGCAGTATTCGTGTGGAAGGGTCCCACCTGAGCTTTCGCCAACTGGCTCAGGGGGATCTCCTCTGCTTGATCTCCGAACGTGACGACGTGGAGGGAGTCCCCGGCGAACCGCGTGCGGATAAGATGGGAGAGAGCCAGCGCCACGCGTTTGGCGGGAGTGAAGCGATCCTCTCCGTATAGGATCATCGAATGCGAGATGTCGAGCATCAGCACCGTGGCGCATGAGGACCGGTACTCGGTTTGGTGCACCATGAGATCCTTATAGTCAATGTCCAGCGGCACACCGAGTCCCTCCCGCTCGATGGCATTCTTGAGCGTAGCGGGAACGTCGAGATTCAGCGTATCCCCGAATTCGTAGGGCTTGCTCGTAGCGTCGGATTCGACGCCGGTCGCGAGGTGGGGCGTTTCATGAGAGCCGAAACTCGAGCTTCCGATCGCCGAGAGAAGGCTCTTGAGTGCCCCGTAACCGAGGAAGTCAGTACCCTTCTGGGTCAAGTTGAATTTCACATGCTGGGCCGCATCTTTGGCCTCATCGATCTCGCCCATTCCGGTGACGTCCTGGACCGCACCGGGCATGCTCGGTGCACCATCCTCGAGCGTCAGATAACCCTCCTCGACCATACGCTCGATCAGATCGTCCAAGAGGTCGGCGATCTGCTGCTGAACCGCCTCGTCTCCTTGGCCCTCACCACGCAACTCCTCGACCATTTCCTGTGTGAGTTGACCACCCTCGACCAGCGCCTTCAGGAGGGCGCTCTTCAGGGCGTCCACCGAACTCGTGTCCTCGAGTCCCGACCATCCCCAGAAGGGGTGGTAGTTGGGTCCCCCGGCGAAGCCCCCGTTCATGAAGAAATCCGAGAGGGATTCGATGAGGCCCTCGAGGTTCATGGCGTCCAGCCAGCCGCCTCGATATTTGGTGTAGGTCGCAAATCGCATAGAGTAGCCGGACAATTAGGTGGGACCCTGCATCTCCTTACCAAGTGTAACCGAGGCCGAGCGCGGCGGCCACTTCGGGGCCGTAGGGCTCACCTCAAGGGGAAGCCGCCGGTCGACAGGCCCAACCAACGCGTCTGCCCCTTCATTCAGCTACCTTCTTGGCTGTTCCATCCTTTTTCTCTCGATGTCTGACTCGCTGATGACCGTACGTATTGCTCTGGCGGCGCTTCTGGCCGTGTGCATGGCTTCCGCCCTCACCGCACAGGACAGGCCCGCCTCCGCCGGGACTAGCGCCACCACCACTCTCCCGATTGGAGTGGCAGTCGCCGCGGGGGTTTCGGGTCCACCACTGATCGACGGCCGCCTCGACGATGCGGCATGGGGGCAGGTGGCACCCATGACCGGTTTCACACAGCGGGAGCCCCAGGACGGTCAGCCGGCGTCGGAACGCACCGAGGTGAGGGTCGTCTTCGACGATGAGGCTCTCTATGTGGGTGTGTGGGCGTTCGACAGCCAGCCCACCGAGATCGTCCCCGGGGAGCGGATCCGGGACTACCAGGTAGGCCAGAGCGATAACATCGTCCTCATCTTCGACACGTACAAAGACGAACAAAACGGATTCGTGTTCGGCACAACACCTGCCGGCATCGAGTACGACGGTCAAGTCGCCAACGAGGGTCGGGGTGGGGGACGTTTCGGCGGCGGCGGTGCGGGCAGCGGCCAAGGTCGTTTCCAATCCGGGGCGGGCGGCGGTTTCAACAAGAATTGGGATGGGAGTTGGACGGTGGCGACCTCTCTCGACCAAGAGGGGTGGTACGCGGAGTTCCGTATTCCGTTCAACACCCTGCGCTACGGGACGGACAGCTCGTCCTGGGGCTTCAACGTAGCCCGCCGGATCCGACGACTGAACGAGGAGTCCTTCTGGTCTCCGGTGCCGCGGGAGTTCAATCTCTACCGCCTGAACTACGCAGGCGATCTGGAGGGACTCACGCCTCCCTTCCGGCGGTTGGCCACCGTGACGCCGTACGCTCTGACCTCGACAGCGCGGAATTACGAGGGGGGTGAGACGTCGTTCAACGAAGAGGCGGATTTCGGTGGTGAGGCCAAGATCCAGGTGACGCAGGGGCTGACCGTCGATGTGACCGCGAACACCGACTTCGCCCAGGTCGAGGTGGACAACCAGCAAGTGAATCTCACGCGCTTCTCGCTTCTTTTTCCCGAAAAGAGACCCTTCTTTCTAGAGAATGCGGGTTTTTTCACCGTGGGCGCGAGTGGTGCGGATCTGTTCTTCAGCCGAAACATCGGGATCACGGACGGTGAGCAGGTTCCGATCAGGGGTGGAGCACGCCTGTCCGGTAGGGCCGGTGGCTTCAACGTGGGTCTTCTCCACATCCAGACGAATGGCGCTGACGGAATTCTGCCGGACAATGCCTATTCGGTGGCCCGTATCGCGCGGGAGCTACCCAACCGCTCGCGGATTGGGGCGCTGTTCATCGATCGAAACGGCGAGGCCTCCGGCGACTACAACAGGACATACGCCACGGATGCGCGGGTGGCGATCGGTGAGGCGGTGACGCTCTCCTCCTTCGTAGCACGGACACAGACGCCGGGGCTTTCGGGTAACGAACATGCCTTCGACGCCAACGCCTCATGGGCCAGTCGAAATTGGGACGCGAGTGTTGCCTTACGCGAAATTGGGGAAAACTTCAATCCCGAAGTGGGCTTTGTCTCGCGGGACGGATACCGGTATTACTCGGCGCGTGTCCAGCGATTCGTTCGGCCCGACGGGTTCCTGCGAGAGATTCGCCCCCACGCGCAGTACACTACGTTCCGG
>Ga0302123_10003190_pt1 | contig 10936 bp, 9 predicted proteins | sample CB21_321_MG_FD_203109 | JGI IMG/M metagenome (GOLD analysis project Ga0302123, IMG submission 203109) | Marine microbial communities from Western Arctic Ocean, Canada - CB21_32.1 | ecosystem: Environmental > Aquatic > Marine > Oceanic | place: Canada: Western Arctic Ocean | collected 2017-09-28 | reverse complement strand
CCACCACACTGGGAGGCGCCGCGTCCCGCTAGCGGCGGCGGTCGATTACAAGCTCTGATGTGAGTCCGTCTAAGATTGGGTCAAGGCTGTGAACCGGCGGCACATGAGTGTGCCGGGCGGTGCAGCCCTGGTGATTTTTTTGCTCGCGGTCGCGACCGGCCTCTGGCTTTCCCGGGTCCCGCCGTCTCTGCCGCCTCAGGTGGTGGTGGCATTTGTCCATCCCGCACCGGCCCCCGAGCCGGTCGTTGTCGGTGAGGCGCCGGCGCCTGAGCCCAAGGCGGCGGAAGTCGGGATGCCCGAGTCGCCCGATACGGTCGCCGCTATCGATTTGCCGGTACCCGCACCTGAAGCGACCGAAACCAGCGGTGCGGAGACCGAGACAGCACAGCCGTATCTGCCGCCCGCCACGGTTGACAGCGCTGTCGAGGCGCCGGTGGCGCCCGAGCCGGAAGAGACGACTGTGGCGGCGGCGGTGCCCGCGGCCCCTATCACCGACATTATCGACGATGATTCGTTGGCTCCAGGGGGCGAAGCACCGCTGTCCCCGGTCATGGCCGAACTTGAACTGGTGGAACCTGAACCGGAACTTGAAATCGCGGCCATAGAGCCTGTGGCGGAACCACAGTCCGAGCCCGAAATAGTAGCCCAGGAGCCAATCCCCGAGCCAATGCCCGAGGCAGCCCCCGAACCGGAGATGGCGGCGCCCGAACCAGAGGCAGCCCCCGAACCGGAGATGGCGGCGCCCGTACCAGAAGCCGCCCCTGAACCGGAGCCGGCCCCTGAACCGGAGCCGGCCCCGGAGCCGGAATCCGCTATGGTGGCCCTTGAACCGGCGCCGGTGCCAGAACCAGCCCCCGGGCCGCCGGTCGTCGCCGAACCCGAGGTTGCGCCTGATAACATGCCCGAGGCGCCGGACGAACCGGCGCAGGCCACGCCGACGCCAATCGCCACCTGGCTGGCCTACGCCCGGCCATTCGATAACGGCGATACCCGACCGCGCATTGCGATGGTGGTGGCCGGCCTCGGGTTGGGCCGGGCGGCGACTACCGAAGCCATCAAATTGCCGGCCGGCATTACCCTGGCCTTCGCCTCCCACGCCCGCGACCTGCAACAGTGGATTGACCTCGCCCGGGCCGCCGGTCACGAGGTATTGCTTGATCTGCCCATGGAGCCGGTCAATTATCCGAGCATTGATCCCGGTCCCCAACCGTTGTTGACGACGCTTTCCAGTGCCGAGAACGTATCCCGCCTGAAATGGCATCTCGACAGGGCCACGGGCTATGTCGGGGTTACGCACAACATGGGGTCGCGATTTACCGCATCGGCCGACGATCTCCGGCCCATCCTGTCGGTGCTTAAGGTACGTGGTCTGATGTTCCTCGACGCCCGCACGTCGGCCAACAGCGTGGCGGCGAAAATGGCGGCGGCAATCGGCTTGCCGACCGCCGCCAACGACCGCTTCATCGACGTCCAGGCATCGCGTCATGCCATCGACCAGCGGCTTATTGAGGTCGAGCGTATCGCCCGCACCACCGGCTACGCAGTGGCCGTGAGCCACTCCTTCCCGGTGACTCTTGAGCGGCTTGGGCGCTGGGCGGTCACCGTTGACGGCCAGACCTTCGTATTGGCGCCGATCAGCGCCCTGGCCAATCGGCAGGACCTCCGATGATGGCGTCCGACAGCGATCCGGGGGCCTACCGCCTGGGGGTCGGGGTGGTGCTGTTGAACAGCCAGGGCCTGGTATTCGGTGGTCGGCGCATCGATACGCCCGGCACCGCCTGGCAGATGCCCCAGGGCGGCATTGACGAGGGCGAGACGCCGCGCCAGGCGGCTATGCGTGAGCTTAAGGAAGAGACCGGCAGCGACAACGCGGAGATCATCGCCGAGAGCCGCGATTGGCTGACCTACGACCTGCCAACCGAAATAGCCGGCAAGATCTGGGGCGGGCGCTATCGCGGCCAGCGCCAGAAATGGTTTGTCGCGCGGTTTCTCGGCGACGATTCCGACTTCGACCTGGACGCTAATGTCCCCGAGTTTGCCGAGTGGAAATGGCTCGAAGCGGCGGACTTGCCCCGCTTCATCGTGCCCTTCAAACGCCAGCTCTACCTCGACGTACTGGCCGAGTTCGGCGACATCCTGGGTGTCTGATGCCTCGCCGATTTTTTGGGTTCAGCCAATCGCCTCAAGCATGGCGGTGCACAGGATGATTTCCTTCTCGGCGGCGTCGCGCTCATGGTCGCTGTCGGCGTCCGTCAGATCAGCCTGGGCCGCGCTGAGACGCTCCTGGACGTCGCCGCGGTCGAGGTCATCCACCGGATAAGCTTCATTCGACAGCACCGTGCAGCCCTGTTCGTTGACCTCGGCGAAACCGCTGGCGACGAACACCCGCTCCTCGATCCTGTCGGCCTGATAGACGTCGATGACGCCGGGCCGCACTTCCGAGATGAACGGCGCATGGCCGGGCAGCACGCCGAAGTCGCCTTCGGCGCCGGGCACCACCACCATGTCGGCCGTGGTCGAGACCAGCAGCGCCTCGGGCGAGGCGAGCTCGAAGGTGACCTTGTTGACGGTGTCGGAAGTGCTGGTATCGCTCATGACTTATGCCTCTACGCGGCCTCGGCGGCCATGCGCTTGGCCTTCTCGACTGCTTCGTCGATGGTGCCGACCATATAAAACGCGGCTTCCGGCATGTCGTCGTAGTCGCCGGCGAGCAGGCCCTTGAAGCCGGCGATGGTGTCTTCGAGGCTGACGAAGACGCCCGGCGAGCCGGTGAAGACCTCGGCCACATGGAAGGGCTGGGACAGGAAGCGTTGGATCTTGCGCGCCCGGGTCACGGTCAGCTTGTCTTCCTCGGACAATTCGTCCATGCCGAGAATGGCGATGATGTCCTGCAGGGACTTGTAGGTCTGCAGAATACGCTGGATCTCGCGGGCGATGTCGTAGTGCTCGTCACCGATGATCCGGGGATCGAGCATACGCGACGTGGAATCGAGCGGATCGACCGCCGGATAAATACCGAGCTCGGCAATCTGGCGGCTAAGAACGGTCGTGGCGTCGAGGTGAGCAAAGGATGTCGCCGGCGCCGGATCGGTGAGATCGTCGGCCGGTACGTAAATCGCCTGGACCGAGGTGATGGAGCCCTTGTTGGTCGAGGTGATGCGCTCCTGGAAGTTGCCCATTTCCGTCGCCAGGGTCGGCTGATAGCCCACGGCGCTGGGAATGCGGCCCAACAGAGCGGACACTTCGGAACCGGCCTGGGTGAAGCGGAAAATATTATCGATGAACAGCAGCACGTCCTGGCCTTCCTCGTCGCGGAAGTACTCGGCCAGGGTCACGCCGGTCAGACCGACCCGGGCGCGGGCGCCGGGGGGCTCGTTCATCTGGCCGTAAACCAGGGCCGCCTTGGACTTGTCGCCTTCGAGGTCAATAACACCGGACTCGACCATCTCGTAATACAGATCATTGCCCTCACGGGTCCGCTCGCCAACCCCGGCGAACACCGAGAAGCCACCATGGGCCTTGGCGATATTATTGATCAATTCCATGATGATAACGGTCTTGCCGACGCCGGCGCCGCCGAACAGGCCGATCTTGCCGCCCTTGGCGTATGGCGCCAGCAGGTCAACCACCTTGATGCCGGTGGTCAGGATCTCGGATTCCGTCGACTGATCGACGAATGGCGGCGCCGTGTTGTGGATGGCGGCGCGCTTCTTGGTCACCACCGGGCCGCGATCATCGATCGGGTCGCCGATCACATTGATAATACGCCCCAGAGTCTCGGGCCCCACCGGCACGCTGATCGGAGCGCCGGTGTCGCTGACGCCCTGGCCGCGGACCAGACCTTCGGTGGTGTCCATGGCGATGGTGCGAACCGTCGACTCGCCGAGATGCTGGGCTACTTCGAGCACCAACAGGCGGTCGCCCAGATCGCAGTGAAGGGCATTGAGGATGGCGGGAAGATCGCCTTCGAACTTCACGTCGACGACAGCGCCGATAACCTGAGTGATCTTGCCGTTTGTCTTATTCATAGTGTCGCTCCGTTGAGCAAATCATGGAATCTTACAGCGCCTCGGCGCCAGTGACGATTTCGGTGAGTTCGGTGGTGATCGCGGCTTGGCGCGACCGGTTGTAAAGCAATGACAGCTTGTCGATCATGTCGCCGGCGTTGCGCGTGGCGTTGTCCATGGCGGTCATTCGCGCCGCCTGCTCGCTGGCCGAGCTTTCCAGCAGGGCACGAAAGATTTGAACGGCGAGATTGCGCGGCAGCAATGTGGCGAGGATTTCCTCTTCCTCGGGTTCGTATTCGTAAATTGCCGTGGCTTCGGTCTGATCCGCCTCGGCGACGTCGTCGGTCTCGACGTTGTACGGGATCAACTGCTGAGGCGTGACGACCTGGGTCATGACCGATTGGAAATGGTTATAGACGATCGTACAGACGTCAAACTCGCCGTCCTGAAACATCCTGGTGAGCCGCGCGGCAATCTCGTCGGCATCGTAACTCAGCCCGCCCTTGTCGAGATCCTCGACGGTGTCGATGATGAGGGCGCCGAAATCACGCTTGAGCTGTTCGCGACCCTTGCGTCCCAGGCACAGTAGCTTGACCGTCTTGCCCTCGGCCTGCAGCGCCCCGACCCGTTCCCTGATGGCCTTGGCGATCGACGAGTTGAAGCCGCCGCACAGGCCCCGATCCGACGTGGTGACCAGCAGCAGGTGATTGTCGCTGGCGCCGTTTCCGGCGAGCATGGCGGGCGCGTTGTCGTTGCCCGCGACGCTTCCGGCAATGGCTCGCAGCATGCTTTCCATGCGCACCGCATAGGGCCGGGCCGCCTCGGCGTTCTCCTGGGCACGCCGCAGCTTCGACGACGCGACCATTTGCATCGCCTTGGTGATCTTCTGCGTCGATTTGACGCTGTTGATCCGGATCCGGAGTTCCTTGAGGCTGGCCATGAGATTGCTCTATCGCACCATTAAGCGAAAGTCTTGACGAAGCCTTCGAGGATCGCCTTGAGCTTTTCCTCAGAATCGTCGGAAATGGCGGCCTCGCCCCGGATCGTCTCCAGCACGTCGCCGTGCTTGTCGCGCATGTCGGTAAGCAATTCCGCCTCGAAACGTGAAACTTGATCCGTATCGACGTTGTCGAGATGACCGCGCACACCGGCGTAGATCGCCACCACCTGTTCCTCGATAGGATAAGGCGTGTACTGGTCCTGCTTTAGGAGGGCGGTAAGACGCGCGCCGCGGTTCAGCAGGCGCTGGGTGGCGGCGTCCAGATCAGAGCCGAACTGGGCGAAAGCAGCCATCTCCCGATACTGGGCGAGTTCCAGCTTAATGCTGCCGGCAACCTGCTTCATGGCCTTGGTCTGGGCCGCGGAGCCGACACGGCTAACCGACAGGCCGACGTTAATGGCCGGGCGGATACCCTGATAGAACAGCTCGGTCTCAAGGAAAATCTGACCGTCAGTGATGGAAATCACGTTGGTCGGAATATAGGCCGAGACGTCGCCGGCCTGGGTCTCGATGACCGGCAGAGCGGTCAGCGATCCGGAACCGTTGTCGGCGTTCATCTTGGCGGCGCGCTCGAGCAGGCGAGAGTGAAGATAGAACACGTCGCCGGGATAGGCCTCGCGGCCTGGCGGCCGGCGCAGCAATAGCGACATCTGGCGGTAAGCCACGGCCTGCTTCGAGAGATCATCGTAGATGATCAGGGCATGCTTGCCGTTGTCGCGGAAGTATTCACCCATGGCGCAGCCCGTATAGGGTGCCAGGAACTGCAACGGCGCCGGATCGGACGCCGTGGCGGCAACGACGATCGTATACTTCATGGCATCGTAGTCGGTCAGGGTCTTGACCACCTGGGCCACGGTCGAGCGCTTCTGGCCGATGGCCACGTAAATGCAATAGAGCTTCTTCGACTCGTCGTCGCCTTCGTTGATCTTCTTCTGATTCAGAATGGTGTCGATGGCCACGGCGGTCTTGCCGGTCTGGCGGTCGCCGATGATCAGTTCGCGCTGGCCACGGCCGACGGGCACCAGGGCGTCGAGCGCCTTAATGCCGGTCTGCACCGGCTCATGCACCGACTGGCGCGGAATGATGCCCGGCGCCTTGACCTCGATGCGTCTGCGTTCGGTGGTGTCGATGGTCGGCCCGCCGTCAATGGGATTGCCCAGGGCGTCAACGACGCGGCCCAACATCTCCATGCCTGACGGTACGTCAACGATGGTGCCGGTCCGTTTGACCGTGTCGCCTTCCTTGATGTCGCGGTCATCGCCAAAGATGACGATGCCGACATTGTCGAGCTCGAGGTTGAGGGTCATGCCCTTGATGCCACCCGGGAATTCGACCATCTCGCCGGCCTGGACCTGATCGAGTCCATAAACACGGGCGATACCGTCTCCGACCGATAGCACTTGTCCGACCTCGGCGACTTCGGCCTCGGTGCCGAACCCGGCAATCTGTTCTTTGATGATCGCGGAGATTTCCGCGGCGCGGATTTCCATTACCCAACCCCCTTCATGGCGAGCTGCAAACGTTGAAGCTTTGTGCGGAGCGAACCATCGACCATGCGCGATCCAACGCGCACGATCAGGCCGCCAATCATTTCTTCGTCGACTTGAGCATCGACCGCCACGTCACCACCAAGCACGGTCTTAAGGGTGGCGGTTATGGAATCGAACTGGGTCGCCGAAAGCTCATGCGCCGAGATAACAGCAGCGCGAACCTCACCGCGATGGGCGGCGTGTAACTGTTTGAATGTATCGATGATGGCGGCAAGGACGAACAACCGACGCTGTTCGGCCAGCAGACCGACGAATTTTTGGGTCAACGGACTAGTGCCGGCAGCCTCAAGAATGCCGCCCATGGCCCGCATCTGCTCCCCCCGCGACAACACCGGACTGCGCACCAGGCGCTGCAGGTCGTCGCTCTCGCCCAACAGCCCGGCGAGGGTCGCAAGATCGGCCGAAACCTGATCCAGTTTGTCTTGGTCAACCGCAAGCTCGAACAACGCTGTTGCGTAGCGTCCCGCGAGCCCCGTCACTCCACTAGCATCTGTCGCCACTCAGGCCGCCCCTTGGTGAACCTCTTATGAGGTAACCAATTGATAATTAGACATTATTCTCTACATAGCCCGGCCCATGAATAGCCCGGCCCGGACCGAGCGATTAGGTAACACAGGCGATTGGGCGATGCAACCCGACTCCGCCTCAAAAATCACTGCAAATATCGCCTTATTGCCCGGTCGCTGAATTTCAGGCCGTAGCCTTGAGACTGCGTTAACCATAGATCGGCGATCATGGCCATGCGAAACTGGTTGTCGTGGAGACCCCATGTGAACACAAGTCAAAGCCGCGAAGCGCCTGCGGATCGGGTGCTCGCCGACGCTCTGGCCCACCATCAGGCCGGGCAGTTTGCCGAGGCTAAGCGGCTCTACGGCGAGGCCCTGGCCGCCGCGCCCGATAGCGTCGATGCGTTGCATCTTCTCGGCGTCATCGAATGCCAGGAGGGTAATCCTGAACGTGCCGTCGATCTGATCGGCAAGGCCGTTGCCCTGCGCCCCGGCTTCGCCGACGCTCACAGCAACCTGGGCGCGGCGCTCAAGGACCTGGGCCGCCTCCCTGAGGCGGTGGCAGCGTGTCACAAGGCCCTGGCCATCAATCCCGATTTCGCCGAGGCCTATAGCAACCTGGGGCGGGCGCTCAACGAACTGGGGCGCCTGGACGAAGCGGTGGCGGCCCAGCAACAGGCCATCGCCCCGCAACCCGCCTCGGCCGAGGGCCACAACAATCTCGGTGTTGCGCTCCATGGTCTGGGTCGCCTGAGCGAGGCGGCGGCCGCTTTTTATGGCGCCGTGACCCTTAAGCCGACCTATGGTGAGGCCTATTACAATCTGGCCAATGCGCTTCGCGCCCAGGGCCAATTGGATGAGGCGGTGGCGGCGTACCGTGGCGCCGTGGCCGTGGCGCCGGACCATGGCGATGCCCACAACACCCTGGGCACCGTACTACAGGAGCAGGGCCAACTGGGGCAGGCCGTGGCGGCGTTTCGCCAGGCCATGGCGCTGCGGCCCGACGATCCCAAGGCGGCGAACAATCTCGGCATTGCTTTTCAGGAGATGGGCCGACCCGCCGAAGCCATGGCGACGTTCCGCCAGGCCCTGGCGTTGCAGCCGGATCTGGCGGCCGCCCACAGCAATTTAATTCTCGCCATGAATTGCGACAGCGCCGTGAGCCAAGGTGACATTCTCGGGGAAAGCCGCCGCTGGGACGATGCCCATGGGGTTGCGCCGGTAACCTGCAACAGGTCCCGCGATCCCGACGGGCGGCTGCGCATCGGCCCCGAGGGGCGGCTGCGCATAGGCTATGTCTCGCCCGACTTCCGCCGCCACTCCGTCGGTCATTTCATCGAACCCATCATCGCCCACCAGGATCATTTGTCGTTCGAGGTCTATTGTTATGCGGAGGTCGCATCGCCCGATGACCGCACGGCGCATTTTCGCGGGCTGGCAAATCACTGGCGTTCGACCGTGGGCCGGAGCAATGGCGCCGTGGCCGCGCAAATTGGCCAGGACCGCATTGATATTCTGGTCGATCTCGCCGGCCATACGGCGGGCAACCGTTTAGGGGTATTCGCTCGACAGCCGGCGCCCGTGCAGGTCGCATGGATCGGCTATCTCAACACCACCGGCATGGCGGCCATGGGCTACCGGCTTACCGATGCCGTCGCCGATCCGTCCGGCCCGGCCGACCATAACCACACGGAAACCCTGGTGCGCCTCACCAGCAGTTTTCTCTGCTTCGCGCCGCCAGCGGATGCACCGGACGTAGGGCCGTTGCCGTCTTCGACAAACGGCTACGTGACCTTCGCCTCGTTCAACCATTTGCCCAAGGTCAACCCGGCAGTGATCGAAGCCTGGGCCGCGATCCTCAAAAGCGCGCCCGGCTCACGCCTTGTTATAAAGAGCCGGACCCTGGCCGATCCGGAGACCCGCGAGCGCTATAACGGCCTGTTCACGGCCGAGGGAATAGAGCCGGGCCGGATCGACCTGGTGTCGTGGATTCCATCGACGGCAGGCCATCTCGGCGCCTATGGCGGTGTCGACATTGCCCTCGACGCGTTCCCCTACAACGGCACCACCACCTGTGAGGCCCTGTGGATGGGCGTGCCGGTGATTGCCCTGGGCGGCGACCGCCATGCCGGCCGCGTCGGCGCCAGCCTGCTGACCCGCGTTGATCTGCCCCAACTGATCGCCGACAACAGCGCCGACTACGTGGCCACCGCCGTTGCCCTGGCCAACTCACCCGACCGCCTCGCCGGGCTGCGTCGCGGGCTTCGCCCGCGCATGGCGGGATCGTCGCTGTGCGCCGCCGAGGCGGTCACCCGGGACGTCGAGGCCGTCTATCGCGACCTGTGGCGGCGATGGTCCGATGATTAATCGCCATGTTGTGGAATGCGGGCGTACATTTTGCTGGCCTGCTGGTGAACAGGAGGAATCCCGATTCCGACCGACCGGCTGCATATAACCCTCGAGTTCGGCGATTGCCTGCGCATCAAGGTGCCCGATTCACTCGATCTGCTGACGCCCTACGTTCTCCGCGAACAGGGCCAGTGGTTCGAAAAGGAAATCGGATTTCTCGGCGCGTTCCTCAAGCCGGGAATGCAGGCCATCGACATCGGCGCCAACTACGGCGTCTATACCCTGACCATGGCTGGTATCCTGGGGCCGGCGGGCACGCTGTGGGCATTCGAGCCGACGTCGACCACGGCGGCCTGTCTCGGCGACAGCCTGACTGAAAACCGCTTCGGCAACGTCACGCTGGTCCAGGCCGCGCTGTCCGACAGGGTTGGCACCGCCACCCTGGGCCTCAATCCCAATAGCGAGTTGAACAGCCTGTCAGTGACGCCAGGGGCCGAGTCGGAAGAAGTGCCGGTGATGACCCTTGACGGCTGCATGGCCGAGTTCGGCTGGCGGCACATGGATTTCATCAAGCTCGACGCCGAAGGCCACGAGGACAACATCCTGCGCGGCGGGCAGTCATTTCTAGACGCGTTTTGGCCGCTGATCATGTTCGAGTTCAAGAACGGCGCCGAGGTCAACCTGTCCCTTATCGAGAGCTTCGCCGGTCTCGGCTACAGCAGCTACCGCTACGTTCCGGGTCTCGGGGCGCTGGTGCCGTTCGCCAGCGGCGAGGCGCCGGACCAGTTCGAGCTCAATTTGTTTTGCTGTAAGGACGACACCGCGAGCCGCCTGGAACGGGACGGCATCCTGGTGACCGCGGCGGCGATCGGGCAAACCGCGGTTCCCGAGGCGCCCAGTGACTGGCGGCAACGGCTCGCTGCCATGCCGCACCACGCCATGCTCCATGGCGACAAGGCGCCCGCCGACATCGGCGCCGCCGGACCGGATGGTGATGCCTACATGGCGGCGCTCAAGCTGTTCATGGTCGCTCAATTGGCCGACCAGACGGCGGCCACCCGGTATCGCGCGCTTTCCGGGGCGCTTGCCCTGATCGTCCCCCTGGCCGAGGCCGTGGTGACCACGCGTCTGTTCACCCTGGCTCGAATTTATGGCGAATTGGGGTTCCGCGAACAGGAAGTGGCGACGCTCGCGCGCCTGATGACCACCCATAAGGTGGCGCCAAACTTCTGGCTCGACGCGCCTTTCCTTCCCGTCTGTCCGCGTTTCGACGGGCTCGATCCGGCCGGCGCGGACCACATGATGGGCTGGCTCACGGGGCAGTTGGTCGAGCAAATGGAAATCCAGCGCGCCTTTTCGTCGTTCTTCACCGGCCAGACGGGGCTGCAAAACCTCGATCGACTGGCCTCGGCGGGATTCATGAGCGAGGCCATGAAACGTCGCCAATCAGTGATCCGGGAGCGTTTCGGGCTCGGCCCGGCGGCGCCCTAGAGCGTCTGGCGCTCTAGAGAAAGCTGTAGGGCT
>Ga0302123_10003187_pt1 | contig 10947 bp, 13 predicted proteins | sample CB21_321_MG_FD_203109 | JGI IMG/M metagenome (GOLD analysis project Ga0302123, IMG submission 203109) | Marine microbial communities from Western Arctic Ocean, Canada - CB21_32.1 | ecosystem: Environmental > Aquatic > Marine > Oceanic | place: Canada: Western Arctic Ocean | collected 2017-09-28 | reverse complement strand
GCGGTTGACGCTGCGAACCAGGCGATCAACTCGCCTCTGCTTGAGGTAGAAATTGCTGGCGCCAAAGGGGTGATCTTCAACATCACCGGTGGCTCCGATCTAACACTTGATGAAGTACAGCGTGCGTCCGAGGTGATCGCTTCGACAGTTCACCCAGACGCCAACATCATCTTCGGTACGGTTACCGATCCGAAGATGGAGAACGAGGTCAAACTCACGATCATCGCTACGGGATTCCCTGTTGCTGGTGAGATTGAGGAAGAGGCCGAAGACGTTGCCCGCAAGGCACTCGAAGATCCTGCATCAATGGCGATTCCGCCGTTCCTGCGTCACCACCCGGCAGCGCGGACACGCTACCGAAATGGTGGGATGTACCGAGACGCCCAGCGAGAAGAAACCGCAGTACTGGCCGACGACTGAGCCAGTGGCTCTTTTTCTAGCGCCAGCGGCGCGTTTTCTAACGCCAGTGGCGCGTTTACTACCGTGCAGACGGTTATCGCTGAGTCGATAGTTGAAGTCGGTGGGGACGATAAGTAGGTAACTAAGTAGGGGCAGGATTTATTCCTGCCCCTACTGCTTTAACGGGTTGTGGAATTCAGCATGACAGTGGGTGTGGGCTCAGCGACGGTGGCTGGAAATAAGCTGCAATGGGCGGAGAAAGATGCTGAAACGAATTCAGCATGACAGCGGGTTCGTTAATTCAGTGTGAGCACCGATGAATTAACGAATTCCGTTCACCTGTACGTCCCAAACGTCGACTTACGCGGTAGTACCCACGTTTTTACTGGGGTTTGCCTCTACATGGTTACAGGTGGGCTCCGATTACCACGCGCTCGCTTTAGAAGAAGGTAGTAAGTACCGATTCAACCAAACTAGGGGTAGTTGTTATGGACGGTAGGAATATTTCGAGGGTGACGTAGTGAAACGCTTACTGGCGTTGATCGTCGTTATGGGGATCCTCGTAGGGGCTACGAACGATACGCAGGTGTGCGCGGACTATTTGTTCGCGGGTAGGCCAGCACCTGACGTGTCGCCCGGTTTCTACGTCGAGCGAATAGTTTGTCTGACGCCGGACAACCGGCTTGAGCCTATTGACCACCCGGGCGACATGCCTGGTCTTCAGGCGTTGAATGAAGCGCTGCTCATGGAGTTGCTCGCGACATAGCGTCTTGCCGAATCACGACTCAGCCTGATCAACGAAATGGTTGCAGCCGGCAATGGTTTTATGAAGTTCCACCCGGTTGTCTACATTCGAGAAGAAAACCGGTAGGCGTTTTATTTACTTAGCGGCAAACGATGCCAGGATGCGATTGGAAGCTTCTGTGCAGGCTTCGACCGCGGCGTCGATCAAGCCAAATGACCCGTTGAAGCCGTGCGTCATTCCGGGGTACTCGATGTAGGTAACATCGTTGCCGGCCGCTTTTAGAGCCGTTGCGTAATCGGCAGCTTCATCAAGCAGCGGATCGTATTCCGCAGCGATGATCGTGGCGTCGGCGAGACCGGTGAGGTCTTTCGCCTGAATAGGTGAAGCGTACGGGTTCTTTCCATCGGCATCGGATTCAAGATACTGATCCCAGAACCACTTCATTCCGACCGCAGTCAGACCGAATCCCTCAGCATTCGCTGTCCATGATGGGCGTGTGTAATTGTGGTCGATAACAGGGCAGAAGAGAACCTGGTGCTTGATAACCGGGCCACCACGGTCGCGGGTCATCTGAGCAACCGCGGCTGAAAGATTTCCACCAGCGGACGTTCCAGATACCGCTAGATTTGTTGCATCGACTTCTAGCTCTTGGCCATGCTCCACTGCCCACACCGTGGCTGCGTAGCAATCTTCGGGCGCGGCCGGGAAGACATCTTCAGGGGCCATGCGATAGTCGACGGAAACTAGTACTGCATTTACGCGGTTCACAAGACCTCGAGACATTGGATCTTCGGAATCCAGATCGCCAACCACCCAGCCTCCACCGTGGAACAGCATGATCAGCGGGTGAGGGCCTTCGGCGGTCGGGCGGTAGATTCGAATTGGAATGTCGCCAGCGGGTCCTGGAATCGTTCGTTCTGAGATTTCACCCACTGGTTCTTGAACGGAAGGGATGGCCTCTTTGCTCTTTCGGCCTTGTTCTCGCATTTCTTCGACCGACTGAGGTTCAGGGAAGCCGAGTGCCTCTCGTCGATCCATTAGGGCTTTGACCTGTGAGTGAAGTGGCATGTGTAACTCCGTGCTGGCAATGGCGAATTCTAGGAAATGCTGGCAGAAATTTATCAGAGTCCTGATGGCATGGCTGCGGTTGCGGACATAGAGTAGCGGTGATGTCAGAATCTCGACTCACATACTCGTCGTTCGAAATAATCCTCGATGCTGTTCGTGCGGCTGTGTTGAAGCACCCGGATACAACGCTACTGGTGGGTATCGACGGAGCGGGTGGTTCTGGTAAGTCGACGTTGGCAAAGCGATTGGCTGATTCGCTTGATAACGCAAGTGTGGTTCACATCGATGATTTTGCTGATTGGAACGATGATTCGAACTGGGTGTTGAGTACGTTTGCCGAGCGAGTTCTGGCTCCGCTTGTGGCCGGGATTACTTCGAAGCACCAGCGGTACGACTGGCCAACCGATTCGCTGGGAGAGTGGTTCGAAATTCCGCCGACTGGTATTGCCATTGTTGAGGGTGTTACAGCTTTACGTTCCGATCTGCGCAAGTACTGGCATGTTGGTGTTTGGGTTGAATGCGCTCGTGAGTTACGGCTGGAACGCGGCGTAGCGCGTGACGGTGAGGGGATGCGATCGAAGTGGCAAGATCTGTGGATGCCGGGCGAGGACGCCTATTTCAAACGGGAAAATCCCCAAGGTCACGCCGAGTTTGTTTTCGACGGTAGCGGCAGATCGTAGTTGAGACGGATACGCGTTTCGCTATAACCGGTGAGCCTCTTTCGCCTTGATCAGGATTAACACCCAGAGTGCGAGCGAGAACGAATGGGCGATCAGCATTTGCGGAATCTGCCACAGCTAATTTGCTCTTCGTAGATCGGGGGATCGCCGGACCAAATTCATCGGCGAGAATTCCACCGAGCATGAATCCGAATCCGAGCAGCATCGCCGCCGACATCGCCAATCCCATTACCCGTCCGCGCATGTCGTCATCGACCATTAGTTGCAATAAAGAAAATATTTAGGTCACCCAAACGGCAGTTGCTAGCCCTGAAATGGTCAAAGTCACGAGTGACAACGCAAATATTCCTGAGATGGCGAATAGCGAATAGCTCAAGGCGATGATGATGGTGGAAAGTATCACCATCAACCCTTTACGAGGTAGATCGCCAAGAATGAAAATCACGATTGCCCCGATGAGTGCTCCGGCACCGGTTGCACCAACGAGAGCACCGAACCCGCCGGGCCCGACTTCGAGAATGTCGCGGGCATACACCGGTATCAGAGGTTGCACGACGCCCCAGAAAATTGCTCCAGTCAACGTGAACAACAACCACTTGATGCGTGACGTAGCCATCGCGTAGCGGAGCCCCTCGCCCATCTGAGTGAAGGCGGATCCCCAGCCGTTATTCGCAGCGGTTTCATTTGGTTGTTTGCCTGGGACACCCAAGAAACCCGCCCAGGCGAAGAAGTAGATCCCGAATGTCAGCCAAAACACGGCTGCGTTGCCGTAGCTGACGATCAACAAACCGCCGATTGCGGGTCCGATCATCGTTCCTAGATTCGAGACGGTGTTGTTCAGTGAAAGAGCGCTTACAACGCGTTTCCTGCCGACGACGTCCATAACTATCGTTTGCGAGGCGGGGTTGCTTAGTGCGAATGCTATCCCGAGCAACACACCCGTAATCAGCAGGTGCCAGACAAGAGCCTCTCCGGTGCTCACTAGCACGGCAACACCGAATGAGATCAGCATCACGAATAATCTACCGCGCAGTGCGACCGTTCGTTTGTTGTAACGATATGCCAGAACACCGCCAAATGGGGATAGCACCAGCAGCGCCATTGATGGCATGGCGTTTACGAGCCCCACCATGAAGGCCGAATCGGTTAGGTCGAGTACTAGCTACGCCTGACCCATGTTCCTCATCTGGAAGCCGGCGAACATCGCTCCGTTCGCTATGATCAACCACGAGAAGCCGGGAGACGAAAATACGTCAGCACTGGTCCTGAGCTTAGTTTTGATTCCAGAACTACCAGAACTATCGGAATCTCGGAGTGAATCTGCGTCGGGCTGGACCGCGTCTGCCTACTCGGCCATGCGTAACTCATTTCTGCCGGTATGGGAGTGATCGGCGCAGCATAACATCGTATAAAGCAAGCCAACGATCAGTTGGAAGCTTCAAGCCGATACTTCACGCGGTGTTTGCTCATACAATGTTGCCGTTGAAAATCGCGAGCGCTCAATCGTTCGCTTCCTATAACCGTTTTTTTTGACCTGACTATCAGGTAACGAGACAAGCATGAAGACCACTGGATTCCGAACACTGGTGCTGGGCACGCCCTGGCGAAATCTGACCTACTGCATCATCGAAACCGACGAGGGAATCATCGGTGTTGGTGAAGCACGGGTGCTCGGCAAGACCCATACGGTCATCGAGTATTTGAAGGATGTACAGCGACATTTCATTGGTCACGACCCGTTCGACATCGAGGCGCTTTACCGTCGGATGACGTTGTTGGACTTCGGCAAGCCTGGCGAGGTGGTGTACACCGGGTTGGCGTTAGTGGAACTGGCGTTCTGGGATATTATCGGTAAGAAGACCGGGCAGCCGGTGTACAAGCTGCTTGGTGGCCAGGTCAAAGACAAGATCCCGGCTTACGCCAATGGCTGGTACACGGTCGAACGAACGGCTGAGAGCTTTGCTGAGGCGGCTCGCAAAGTCGTCGACAAGGGTTATCGGGGGATGAAGTTCGATCCGTTCGGAAACGGTGACATGGAGCTTGATCGTCCTGAGTTCTATCGGTCGTTGGATTTGATCGAAGCGGTGGCTTCAGTTGCCGGTACGCGGGCACAGATCATGATTGAAATGCACGGTCGGTTCGCGCCAGTGCAGGCACGAGAAATCGCACGGCATATCGAGAAGTACAACATTGGTTGGATCGAAGAGCCGGTGCGGCCGGGGGATGTTCCGGCACTGAAATCGGTCCGCCAGCACACGTCGCTTCCGATCGCCACGGGTGAGCGGTTATACGGTGCGCCTGAGTTCCGTGAGATTTGGGGATCGCAGACGGTCGACGTCCTGCAGGTTGATATCACGCAGTCGGGCGGAATTTTCGAATCGAAGAAAATCGCTTCGACGGCCGAGGTTTATTCGATAATGGTTGCACCGCACAACGTTGGTGGAATCGTGTCGACGATGGCCGCACTACACCTGTGTCTGACACTGCGGAACGCCAAGATTCTTGAACACTTCAACGACTTTGCCGATCCGCATGTGAAGAAGGCGGGGTCAGGATATCCAGAGGTGGTCGATGGCTACTTCCCGGTTCCGACCAAGCCGGGTTGGGGCATTGAGCTTGATGAAGATTTTATTCTAGCGAACCCGCCGAACTACACATCGGCTGGCGTGATTGCCGACCCGGGCTTGAACATGTTCGAAAACGCCAACTGGGCGAGACGCGGGCAGCAAGACTAAGTGCCATCGGCACGTTTTCTGTCGGAGCGACTCGGTAGTCGTGGTCAAAGTCGTGAAGCTAGTGATCACTCCGAACGAGTAACTGAGCGATGTGATCTTGCTCACTCGCTATCGCGCGTCTAAACTTTCGCCAACTCTTGTTTGGTCAGGTTTATACGAGAAATAGCTTCGCAATGAGGTTGGCGAAGGCATTGCTTGATCAGTTAAACGCTACTCCGGTAAAACAGCGAGAAAAAATATGCAGATTTCGGCTGGTGATTTAAATTTCGAGTGGATGGGCGATTGGGCAACACTGCCTTCGAGTGATTCGGTTGCAGCTGGCTGGGCGCATCACGGAATGGCGTTTTCAAACGACGGGCAGATCGTCACGTTCCACCCGACTAAGTCGCTAGTCGTGATACTGACGACCGAAGGCGAATTGGTTCGGTCGTTCGAAATACCGGTGATCGAAGCTCATGGACTGACCCTGACCAATCAAGGAACCACACAGTCGATCTGGATCGCCGACAACGGACGTAAGCGAGATCCCGACCACGATTACGAGTACATGCCAGATCCGCTTCGAAGCAAGGTTGTGCGAGTCTCGATGGCGGGTCAGGTCGAGATGGAACTTCATGAGCCCTCAGAGCCGAAACTTCAGGGCGAGCCATTTTCGGCAACGAGCGTCATCGCATTCGATGAGTCGTTAGGCGGGAACGGCGATATCTGGGTTGCCGATGGATATGGCAAGAGTCTGGTGCACCGCTACAACGCAGACGGGGCTCACCTGCGATCGATAGACGGCACGGCTGGAGCAGGTCGTTTCGATTGCCCGCATTCTCTGTGGATCGACACCCGTTCCGGAACGCCCGAGTTGCTGGTGGCCGACAGGGCGAATGGTCGGGTTCAGGTGTTCGATATGGAGGGAGATTACATCCGCACTATCGGCGCCGATTATTTTGATAAACCTACCGTGTTCGCTTCGTATGGCGAGAATCTGTTGGTGGGCGAATTGAACGCCCGGGTGACTGTTGTTGGACCCAACGACGAACTTGTTGGATATCTGGGCGACAACACTCCAGTTTCCGAAGAGCCCGCCTGGCCGAACGAGCCGAACGGCGCCGGTGTGCCTCAGCGAACTTCACGGCTGGTTGAGGGTCTGTTTAACAGCCCGCACGGCATTACCGCCGATAACGATGGCAACATCTATGTAACCGAGTGGCTGATCGGTGGTCGCTATACGAAACTGTCGGTGATTGGGTAGCCGCAGGTGATGCTGTGACAACTGATCGATCCGAGCCGACTCTTCCGAACTTGGTGTGCAATGGTGCGCCGATTGATGACGTTCGTGCGCGTCTTGCTGAGGCTGACGATATCGATGAGGTCGACTTCAAGGGTTGGACGGGATTGCACTGGGCGTTGGTGCGTGAGGTTACGGATGTAATAGCACTGCTGCTGGACGCCGGTGCTGACCCGAACAAGCCCACCGGTACAGGGCGTATTTCGTTGAACATTGCCATGCGAAGCGGGCAGGGTGATGCGGTGCGATTGTTGTTGGAGGCGGGCGCTGATCCTGAGCAGGCGGATACGGATGGTAAGACGCCGCTCATGGTGGGGCGAGCGGGGAAGTATCCGGGGTTGGTGGCTATATTGCGGGAGTGGGGTCAGCAAGGTCCTCTCTCGGGGGAGAGGATTTAGGTGAGGGTGAAATCGTGGGCGTTGGGTTTTGTTGACGATGTCTCCTCGGGCTCGATCATTTCCTCACGAGGACGTGCGCGTCCCTACCCCAGATCCTTCGACTGTGATGACTTCGCTCAGGAAAGGAGAGCGGCACCTACGCCCAGTCGCCGTAGATTGGGTATTGGCTGGCTATGATTTCTATGTAGGCGGGTTTGTTCGAGCGGTTGGCGGCGTAGGCTCGTTCTAGAGCTGGTGCTACTTCTGATGGGTCGGTTACCCGTTCCGTTTGCCAGCCGATATGTTCGATTGCTGCCGTCATGTTGATCGCTTCTGGGCCAAGCACGTCGTGTGTGAATGGATCATGTCCTTCGCCCCAGAATCCCGGACCATAGCCCGAGAAGCCACCATTGTTTATGTGGACAATCGTTAGGCCTAACTCGAGTCGAGTAAGCACCTCGAAGTTACCCAGCATGTAGCTCAACGCCGCATCGCCAATCACGGCAACGCATTGCCGATCCGGATGCGCCAGCTTGGCGGCCGTCACCACCGGGAAGCTGTAGCCCAGCGACGACACGTTGCCCCATCCCAAAAATCCTCTCGGGATCAAAGTTTCGTAGGAAGTGCTTAGTTGGTCTCGAGTGTTGCCCGATTCGTGCGTAACGAACGAATTGTTGCGATCGAGAGTCTCCATTAGATCGCTGTAGACGCGGTATGGATTGATCGGCGTTTCGTCCGATGCCATCGCTTCTCGATACACCGTAGTAGCGCTTTCTTTTTCAGACTGAACGGCGCTGGAAACGTCGGCACGGTTGCTGGAAGCTCCGTTCTTGAGCTCTGCCAGCAGCGATTGCAACGTGTCCTTCGCATCGCCGATGATTGCGTGCGTCGTTTCGTAGACTCGGTTGACGTCGAATTCGTCGATATTGCACTGGATGATTTTCTTAGACGTTGCGTTGGGAATTCCGTGCCCAAACCGACCCGGCGAAATGCTGGCTCCAACGGCGAAGATAAGATCGGCATCGTTCAGGTATTTCACTACGTGATCACCACGGGTTCCGACGGAAAGCGGGTGGTTCTCGGGGAACGCTCCCTTGGCCTTCAGCGTTGTAACGACCGGTAGATTCGCCTTCTCAGCGAACTCACGCAGCTCGTCGGTCGCATTGGCGTACAAAACCCCTTCACCAACAAACAGAACTGGATTCTTGGCGGCGTTCAAGGCATCGACAGCGATCTTCACATCAGCAGGATCGGGAAGGCTCTTCCAGCCCTTTGGCGAAACGTAAGGATCGACGGTTTCGTCGTAGGTTGCAGCTGCGTTTGGAATGGCCAGAACTACGGGACCTCGTCGGCCTGTTCGTAGCATTGTGTAGGCCCTGCGCATGAACTCTGGAACCCGCTCTGGCTTATCGATATAGCCGTACCACTTCGATACGCCCTTGAGGCTTGCTTCCTGGTCGAATCGAGTGTTCTGGGTCGCCCCGGCAGCAACAGCATCGACGATGCAGAGAACTGGTGAGCCGTCTTCGTACGCCTGGGCGATTCCGGAGTAGGCGACCTGCGCACCGGCGGCGTTGATACCGCCAGAAAAGGTGCAGACGCCGATTTTGTTTCCGTTGTTGATTCTCGAAAAAGCGTCGGCAACGGCAACTGCGTATCGGTCGTCACGCATCATCAGTAGTTTCAGGCCCTCGCGCCCGAACGCATTGTTGACCTTGCTGACTGGGAATGTCGAAACCCACGGTACGTTTTCGGCCTTGAGAATTCGTGCGATTCCGGTTGCGACGTCGATGGTCATGTGGTTACTCCGTGTTTTAGAGGTGGCAGTTGAACGACCTGCCGTATCGGATTGTAACGGGTGGAGCGTATCTGTCCAGTTGGTGGCATGTATTCGACGAGAATTCGTTAGTCTTGAATCAGAGTTGTTTTTCCTTCGTCAGGCAATCCAGATAGGCAACCGGCAATGAGCGAGACAGTACATCCAGATCACTGGTCGAATGGGCCACGTATGGGCTCTCGTGGTGTTGTGATTCGTAATGGGAGAATTCTGCTGCTGAAGTACGAGCGTAATGGCGAAGTTTTGTATTTGTTTCCGGGTGGTGGGCACGACCCGGGAGAGACGCTGGCCGACAACGCTGAGCGCGAGGTACTCGAGGAGACAGGACTTGCGGTTGAGATTGGTCGGGTGATCGCAATCCACGAGAACCAGCCGTCGAAAGGTATTTCGGTTCCAGAGGATATTCGGTCCATCTACGTTGGTGATGCTCATCGCGTTGACTTCTTTTTCGAACGTCATGTGATCGGGGATGCGGAGCCGAATCTAGATGTCGATCCTGATAAGTTGCACACAGGCTTCGCATGGGTCGCGCCGAAAGACTTGGACGATTTTCCGATCATTCCGAAGATCGCTGATCGAATTCGCGAATCCCTTGGGCATTCGGGTGATCTGTTATTTTCGGAATCATGAGTTCTTCGCTAATTCAGTCCATAGCCAACTCTGGCAATTCCGCTCGCTTTTCTGAGTGCGGGCGATTTCGATATTTGCTGACTCGTGAGTTTGGTGGTGAGTCGACGTGCTTGTTTGTGATGTTGAATCCATCGACCGCGGATGCTGAGCGGGATGACCCAACGATTCGACGTTGTGTGGGGTTCGCTCGGCGTGAGGGCTTTGGTCGGTTAGAGGTCGTGAATCTGTTTGCGTTCAGGAGTACTTCGCCTTCGGTACTTTTTGCAGCTTCTGATCCGGTTGGTGGCAATAACGATCGCGAGGTTTCATCGGCTTTGGAGCGGGCTGATTTAGTTGTGGTCGCGTGGGGTAATAATGCTGATTTTGATACGGGGCGCGTGGAAGCAGTTCGTGGCTTGATCGAGCGGTCGGGTGTGCCGATGAAGTGCTTTGGTTTGACTGCGAAAGGGCAACCGAGGCATCCGCTTTATGTGCGGGCTAATGCTGAGTTGGTGGAGTTCGGGTAGCCTGGAAATATCCTATTTCCCGAGTGAAGTCATCGGAACCGAGGGATCTGGCAGGGGGACGCGCGAGCCGTGGCGTCGGATAATTGGTCGGTCGTGTTGGCACCCGTTGATGTTCTTTATGAACAATGCGTGCCATACAGCCCCACCGCACCGGATCCCTCGGCTGCCGCTCGGGAAAGGAGGGCTCGGGCTGCGCCCGTCCCAACCTCCTCCCACTAAGAGAAGGAGTCTTTATCCGCTCGTTCTAGCTACTCGCGTCGAACTTGATCATCTGGTGGCTGTTATCGCAGAACGGCTTGTTGCGTGATGCTCCGCACCGGCAGAGTGCTGCACGATTTCCTTCGAGTACGGTCTTGCCGTCCCTGTTTACGATTTCGACGTTGCCTGCGATACGGAGCGGCCCGTTGCGCCATGATCTGATGGTTGGGATTTCTTCGGCTTCTTCTGAATCACTCGTTTCGCCGTTTGCACGTTCGTATCGAAGCGCGCCGCTTGGGCACTTGAGCACGGTTTCGGCGACTTGATCAGGGTTGGCATTTTCGAGATTTATCCACGGTCGTGCTCGGACATCGAACACTTCAGGCAGTCGATTCAGGCACTCGGCGACGTGGATGCACAACGATGCGTCGAAGCTGACGGTGATTCCGCTTCCGGTGTATTCGCGTCGGCGGGATTTTGGCTTAGGGCTGAG
>Ga0302123_10003182_pt1 | contig 10956 bp, 16 predicted proteins | sample CB21_321_MG_FD_203109 | JGI IMG/M metagenome (GOLD analysis project Ga0302123, IMG submission 203109) | Marine microbial communities from Western Arctic Ocean, Canada - CB21_32.1 | ecosystem: Environmental > Aquatic > Marine > Oceanic | place: Canada: Western Arctic Ocean | collected 2017-09-28 | reverse complement strand
GCGCAGTCACTACGGGTTTACTGGAGTTTTTTTTTCAGTCTGCGTGTGATACCAATTCTTTAGTTCCTCTACTTTGTTTCTAGTAGCGTCGGCGCCTTTCGTTGCAAGAGACTTGATTCCCGGAGACCCCTCTAGGGCTTGATACAACGCCCCTGCGGCTCCACCCAATACCGCCATTAGAGCCATACGTCTCACACTTGTGGGCTTGTCACGCAGCCAATCCAATATAACAGAGATGCTGGCGCCGGATGCGAATCCCGTCACGCCACCCCGCAATACAGGGTTTTTCCAATCCCAGACCTTATTGTCAGCCGGAGGTGTTGGAGTGATATTGCCCCCGGTAATCCCGGAATCTAAGTCGGATGGAGTCAATTGACTGGAACGCGGGTCGGCAACGTTATACAAGGGGCTGTCCTTGTCGACCTCCCCGATATCCGCACGCCGCGTTACGTCACCCGAGTACGTGCTGCCGTCCCCGTAAGCTGAAACCGAACGGCGTTCCACTGGAATTTCATTACCTTGTTCGTCGAAGCGGCCCGGGGACCCAATTACAGTGTCAGGGGGAAGGAGCTTGTTTGTGATGCGCCCGGGGGTGCCGAGGGTTTGGCCTCCCGGTTGTTGCCAGTCCTCTATCTCAGGGGTCTTTAAGGGGTCAACGCCGGGGATTGGATGACGGGTTATCCCTCCATGGGGTAACCCGCTGGGTTTCCAGGACGGAGTCCCCACCAAGTCTGTATCCGCCAGGGCTTTCTCTTCCGGGGTCCAAAAGTCCTCGGCGGCTCCAGCCGTCTTACCCATATATCCTGTCATAAAAGCCGCTATCATATGTGTACCTCTGTATACACTTTCGATCTGTTACTAACGAGTTGACGGTTCCGCATACCGTCTAATGTACCGTAGGGGCATATGTTTACCACTGCCGGGCGGCGAGCCTCATCTATTCATAAGACATTTCGACGGCCCGAGCGGTCGCGATTTTTACCGGGGGGTGGAAGCATATCAGGTATTCCAAGATTCATATCCCACCTCCCCAATATACCACCAAACTTCCTTCCCACCCACTGACGAACGGTCGGGTTTGCAGCCAAGTGCATCGCAAGTAACATAGGAAGACCGAGGCCGAGAACTATATTCACCCCCAGTTGATCTTTTTTATGTTGCTTCTCTATATCATCGAGCCGAACATCTACCTTAGGACGGGCTCGAAGCATGTTTGGGGACAGTGGCCCGGTTTCCAGGAAATCCCGCTTCGCCTCCTGAAGTAGTTTCTCCCCTGACTCGAGTGCTTGAACAACAGGGGGAAGGTAAGCGGTCTTCCCCATATACCCTGCCATAAATGCCGCTATCATGTGAGCACATCTGTGTCCCATTTCAAGTTATTCATAATATGTTGACGATCTCGCATCCATTCTAATGTACCTGCAAGGCAGTTGTTTACCACTATAGGGGATCCTAGTAGTGCCGCTGCTCCAGGTCCCACTCAATCGCTCTTTGGTCACGGTCTTTTCTTAGTCGCCGGTATCTGTCGCGGTCTTCACGTTGATTTTTTCTATGCCCTTCTGGGTAATGAGTGCTGCTATGACTGTATTCTGGGTAGTCAGTACCCGGCGTAAGTCGATCCCAGTCTTTATCCCATTTTAGTACATGAGTGCTTACTTGACCGGGTAAGCGGTCATCATCCCTTCCTCTCAAACGTCTGTGTGTTCTCCGAGTTTCCACGTAGGGGCCATGCCGGGAAGGGTATATTTTGTCTGATAGAGCGGGGGGGCTTAACAAAGCTTGTCCATGAGCCCCGTATCCAAGTAATTGAGAGTCACGGAAGTCCTCCCATCTCTTATATCCGGCAAGGGCGGCGGCTTGTTCGTTACGATTGCTCATCTTACCGGGTCTACTGAATAACTCCCTATACGCCTCATTAAGTCTAGGGTAGTGGCGGCGTGGATTGTATATTCGTTCAGATGTAGGAATCCCAGATTCCATGCTGTAATTAGTCATATAACCTGTTTCCGGGGGCTTTCCTGAATTCTCAAGCTGCCGGGCGCGTGCCAATTGGTGAGCATCCTGCATATACTGTCGTTTATCAACCCAGTCTGCAACTCTCCACTTCTCATCTCTGTCTACAGCGTCCACCTCGTCGGGAAGAGCTCTATACGCTTCCATGTGTGTCGGCATGTGGCGCCGATTCCTAACATAGTCAGAAATATATTTCAGTGCCATCGGGATCGTCCCGACCTGAGCTTGTTGGCTAACATGGGCGAGCTCATGAGGTATGGACTGCTGAGCAGAAGGAAACGCTGAGTTAAGAATAATAAACCGCCCGAGTGCTACAGCACCATGCCTGGTGGGTAACGGCATACTAAGGATACGGACCCGCTTCGCCAGATCACGGCTAAGGATTTTTCCTTCTTCCTTGGGTTTCGGGTTATTCTTTAGGTACTGCTTCGCATAAGGAACGCCCTGACTCGCCGCATACTCCATATCCTTCCAGCTTTGAGCGTCTCGCGAGAACGTGTATGAATCAAGCTCCGCAGGAGTGAGCCGCTGCATCCATCGGGAATACCAAGGCTTGTCTTCTATCGGAGTCGTCGGAGTCGTTGTTGTTACCGGCCCCGTAACAAAGGTCCTTCCGGTACCAGTATAGTCTCGAAAATCGGTATCATCATAAATGCCTCGGAGGACTTCGCTAGGTGCTCTCCCCGTGTTTTGTCGCATACTGAGACCTCGTCGCCGGCTTCTTCTTAGAATTCTGTTGACTTGGTCGGTCTTAAACAGGAGGTGCTGTCGTTCTAATTCCGTTTCGGCGTCGGGATCCGCGGCTTCTTTACCTAAATACCCGCAGTAGAAACCAAGGGGAGCTATGGGATCAACAATAGACATAATAGAACCTGAGCCCGTACCTACTGTATGACGCCGCTGCCTTTTTTGAACGAGTGTTCAATCTTCGAACTGAAAACTTCACGCTCAATAGACTCAATCTGGTGTTCCCGTCGACCTCTATCATGCGCCTGGTCTAAATGTATTTCGAAGAACGTATCGATACGAGAGGCGTTAACCGCAGTCGATTTATAAGCCGGGGTCAGAGCCAGTGTGCCAACGAGGATCATAACGATAACGGCACTAAGGTAAACCGGCCAATTAGCCATGCCCCTTTGGGACAACCTGTCCACTGACATAATAACAGATTTGAAAGAACCCTCCAAGCTATTCAAACCGGCGGCGACAGCGGAGACATCTGCTTGTGTGGCGGAAAGTGCGGCTGTCAGTGTTTCCAGCTGCGTCTCTATTCTATCAAGTCTTGGCGTATCCTCGGGGGGACTGCTCATTTAACCTTTCCTTATAGTAGTAAGCATATCATTACCCCCTGTCCAACACGAGCCCCGTCACCCTAAGTCAGATCGGGCGGCGCACTGGGAGTAATCGTGATATAATAATATTAAGCGTGATTAATCCCACGCAACATAGTCGACAGGACCCGTCCCGCGGTAACGGAAGCTTGTTTCTCCTCAGGAGCATTGCCCTCAGCTTCTTCATTTTTATCTCTTAAGGCAGCAACGGCGTGGGCGGCCGCGGCCTCCTCTTCCTCATCTTCTGCTTTTAACAACGCCCTCTCGGCTTTGATTTCAGGGCCGCGAATGGCATGCCCGAAACGCTTGCTAACGTTATAACCAGCACGCCCGGGAATAAGGAAATTCTTCCACGTCTCTCGGTCTGCTTTTGCTTGTCCCTCGATATCACGGGTTTTAGTAAGCGCAGCCGTGGCGCCGCCGGCGAGGGTACCGTACTGCAGCAAAGGGTTAATAAAAATCCCCGCCAATTCTGTCCAATAGCCCGCCTCCTTTTCTCCACCTTGTTCCTTTGCCTCTCTTACGGCAGCAATAGCGGCGGAGGCCACAGCGGCCTCTTCCTCAGTTTTTGCCTTTAACGCTTCCCGCGCAGCTTTAATTTCAGGGCCGCGTGCTGAATGCCCCTCACGCTTATATATGTTATACTGCTGACGCCCGGGGAGAAGGATATTCTTCCACGTCTCTTTGTCTGCCTCTGCCTGTTCCCTAAGGGTACGGGTTTTAGTAAGCGAAGCAGCGACCGCAGCTACTGGTATGCCAGGCCAATTGACAGGGTTTGCGTACCCTGCTAATTCTGACTTCCAGCCCGCCTCCTTTTTGAAATGCTGGCCCAATACTCCAGAAAGGGATGAGTCGTGTTCCTGTTGCGCCTCTTTCTCAACCTGAAGTTCCACCCCTGCTTGCAATCTGGGATCCATGTTCTTTATCCTTTAGTTTGTGAGACTGTGTCTCAATAGTGAATACGCGTATGTAATTTTCTATTGGTCATTTGAATCCGATGGATCTGCCAAAGAACGTCGGGCGGTAGCGGTAACTGTAGTCTTGTTTCTCCCGGGCCCTTGCAATCTGGGATCCAAAACCTTTTTAAGACGATTCAGCTGCCGCGAAATCGCATTCTTCGTGCTCTGTTGGCGGGGGAACCGGATAGCATTGGCCACATTATAGGTGCCTTCGGCAAGCCGACGAGGCCATGTGCCTTCCGTATTCTGCGAGAGCCCTCCGCGCCGTCTCAGGGCCGCTGTAGTTGTGGTCCGTCTCCGTCTAACTGCTGTTTCCCGGTCGCTCTTATCTAGCTGTGCCAGATAGATAGGAGCACCCTTATCGCCCGGATTGTCGGCGATGTGCTTCAAAAGGTCTTCACGAGAGGTCCCCCCGTAAATGGGCTTTCCCCCAGAGGTTCTTGAAGCCGTAGCCATACTCCCCGTGCGAAGTCCGCCCTTTGACTGAGATTTGAGCTCAGACGTTTCTGCCCGCTGCGCCTGGTTGCGCTTTCGGTTTTCGGCTGTCCTCTGGTCCCGCTTGCGGCGCTGTTCTAAATCCCAGGACGACTCGCGTTCATCATCCGCAGCGGCCTGTTTGAAATACTGACCCAATACTCCCGAAAGGGAGGAGTCATACTCCTGCTGCGCCCGCTTCTCTAATTGGATCTCTAAGCCCGCCTGTAATCTGGGGTCCATGTTCTTTCTCCTTAATGGTATTTCACGGGGGGTTCTATTCTATACGGGTTACTTATGTGCTGGGACAAAGCTTCGGGGGTATACGTTGAGTCTATTCCCGGGCGGAACGGATTTGGTGCTCCGTACCTCTCCTTAATCTCCGTAGCCAACGCAGCATCCTGCTTCGTACCCGCATAACCTCTACGCCGATCAACCGCCGCTCCTGGTTCTCCTAAAGCCATTCTATACGGGTTACCTATGTGCCGGGACAAAGTATATAAGCCGTCGCGAAGTTTACGAGACAGTGTGCCTTCAGGATTCTTAGGAGTGTCGTCAGCATTGGTAAGGCCCCCTTGCCGGTTCCGGAAATCTCTAGAGTCGGCCCGCTCATATGCTGTTTCAGCGTCTGAGTCCCCTTTACTTTTTTTCCAATCCAAAAAATTCTGCTTCATATCCTCCGTCCAATTTCTCGTTTCTTCCCGCTGCGCCTGGTTGCGCTTTCGGTTTTCGGCTGTCCTCTGGTTCCGCTTGCGGAGCTGGTCTACATCCCAGGCCGACTCGTACTCGGCTTGCTCCTTCCTAAACTCTTCTTGCGTTTTGGGAGCGGCTTGTTTGAAATACTGACCCAATACTCCCGAAAGGGAGGAGTCATGCTCCTGCTGCGCCCGCTTCTCTAATTGGAGCTCTATGCCCGCTTGCAATCTGGGGTCCATGTTATTTCCTCTTTTGGTTACGCGTATTCACTTTTCTACCTCTGCGGTTCCGCCTGGCCCCGCTTGCGGCGCTCTTCTAAATCCGCGGCCGTGCCCTCGAGGGTCCTGTCTGCGGCGGTACCGGCGATATCTGAAGTGCCTTTCGTGAAGTCCTCTCCGTAACGCTTGGCAATGTGCTTTGCGCCTCCGAGAATAGAGCTAAGAGTGGATCTCTTCGGCTTGGTGGTGGTGTCAAATCCCTGGGGCCAGGGAGCCATATGTTGCAGTATAGCAGGGTCCTGAATTGGCCCTCTTGGCTTGTAGTACCCAGTCCCGCCGAGAAGTCCTAGGAGGGTGTTCCGTCGATTAATTTTCGCTGCTTCCACCTCGTCAGCAGTGACCGCGGGGATATGAATAGGGGACATGCTGGGCCCACCCCTGTTGGCAAACGACGCCCTTGCTCTGGCAGCGAAGCCCCGGTCGAGAGTGTTCACTGTCTGATCAAGGGTCTCAGCCGTCTTCTCATGCACGTAGCCCTGCAAGTACGCTTGGAGTCCGATTGACATAATGTCATTCCTTTAGTTTCTGGGAACGTGTCCCAAAAGTGAATACGTATTCACTTTTCATTGTTCCCACTGCCCTCGAGGGTCCTGTCTGCGGCGGTACCGGCGATATCTGAAGTGCCTTTCGTGAAGTCCTCTACGTAACGCTTGCCAATGTGCTTTACGCCTCCGAGAATAGAGCTAAGAGCCTCTTGAACCTTGGTGTATTTCGGCCTGGCGTGCTCCAGGAACTGCTGCTCCGTAATATGTCCTTTATTATATCTATCTGACATGTCCTCGTCCGATCCGTGTGTCCCGCGGTGTGGACGGGAATCCCGTTTAATGAGACGTTTCTTATACTGCGCAGGCGTGGGCGGCGTTGTAGTATATTCCGGACTAGTATAGCTTACCAGGTCGGGCTTCAGTTCACCATGCAACTCCCCTGCACCTGCGAGAGCCCCCGACGCCCCTACTACAGAATCCGCCGCGGTTTTCTCACCAGACACGAACGCACGTAACATATCGGACAGACTGAGCGGTCGTTCAGATGCTTGTACTTTCTTATAATCGGGGCCCCATCGGTCTTTCCAATCCTGGTCGGGCACGTTGGGCAAATCAGGGTGTCCGGGCGGCAGGTCTGGACGGCCTGGTTTCTGTCCTGTATTACCCGGGTAAACCCTCGTCGGAGGGGGCCCGATATTAGATGGTTTCTTCGTTGGTGGTTTCCTAGTTGGTCGCTTGGGATTCGTAGGGGGACCCGCCTTTACCGCTGTCTTCTCACCCCGCAGATAAGATAGGGTGCCCGGGTCGACCCCTCCCTCAATAAACCCAGCGATGTCGTGATTGAAATCTCCGTTATGGCTCGCATGCACCTTAGACCCTCCGGGATTCAACCCCGGCAATATCCCAGGAGAGAGGGCACGCGCCAACGCAACATTAGCGGGATGCCCGGCGCGGGCCTCTTTATTATGGTAAGAAGCCGTCTTAGACCATCGGTCTTTCCAGGCCTGAACCTCATTGACATGCGCGGTTTTCTCATAGACAGCAGGGATGAACTGGGGGTCCCCTGTCTGTAAGTAAGCTTTGTAGCTCGCTACTTTTTCATTGTGTGTCATCTCGAGGCTCCTTGGAGGGATATAATATCTTAATTGACAATACGGTATTCCACTGGAGGGAATATACAAGTATCCCTACAATCAAGCAAATGCTTTCCATATCCCCATTTCAAGTCGTAGCTAAAAAAAAGGACAAGGCCCCCGAAGGAGCCCCGGATCCCTTGCCCGGTCCGCAGGAACCAGACATGATTTACGTATGCACGATACCTAAGTCGGATGCATGCTGATCATGAGAATACCTCTTGTTTGGTACTGGTTTCTGGAAGACCGAGTGTAGGACTCAGGCGTCCCAGCACTCTTCACACGGCTTCCCGGATTGGGCGAGGAGGTGGTTCAGCAAGCCGGGGCGGGGCGCGAACCCGTGCTTGGTGAACGTCTCTACATTGACCTCCCGCAGAGACGCGGGCCACTCGTCAATTCGGGTAGACCGCATGCCGTTGGCCCCAAAAAGACTCGCGCCTTTGTGGTCCGCAACCACATCCACCGGATAAGGAGCTCCCTGGTCTCCCTTTCGGACGAACAGTTCATTCCCATCCGTCCAAGCGGCGTACTCGGAACTGGAGATGGTCTTAATGGCACCATGATAATACTTCATGATCATCCTCCCTTCACGGCTTTGGTGTTGGTTGTTGGGAGATAAAGCTTCAGGATGGAGCTTAACCCAGACAGGTTATTATGCCGTAAAACCCCTCTAAAATTAAGGTGTAATGGGCATGTAAACCGAGGGTACAGGTAGTAGCTAAAAAAAAGGGAGGGCCCCCGAAGGAACCCTCCCAGTGTATGTGTACAGGGTTTAGAGTTTATGATAAGCCCTGTCTTCATCCGATAACTGCGAGAATTTGAATAACAGGTCATATACGTCCAATAAGTTCAGCCGCATATGGCCCAGGTAGCTTACACCGTTCTTATGGTAATGAACACGACCCGTTTTCCATCGCTCAATAAACGGGGGCAGGAACGCGTGATACACGCTCCGAACGATAGCCTTTGTCCTTTTCATGCCTTTCATATGCACCTCTTGATTGGTACTGGTTAGCAGTGACCGCGATAGTGCGGTAGATCAAACTTCCAAGTAGGAGCTCAATCCGAACGGGCTATTATGCCGTAAAACCCCTCTAAAATTAAGGTGTAATGGGCATGTAAACCGATATCATTTCGCCGCCCGTTCGCGCATATACTGCTCATCTCCCACTTCCGCCAAGCGGGCTACATCTATCAAGGACAGACGCTGCCCCAAATGGCGGAACGTTACACGCCCCTCTCTCTTCCAACGATCCACCGTGCCGGCCGATACGCCAAGAATGACAGCGGCCTCTGCCACCGTTCCCCATTGCGGGTTTTTTACTCCCATCTTCTTAACCTCGTTTGTGTTCGAGATCCCATTTCTCGTGGTAAAATCTCATATTAACTGTGCGCGTCCACTCATCGATCAACCAGAGGCAACGTTCGTACTGCTTATCCCAATACACCGAGCCGGGGTCTGGTTCGTTATCCTCCATAATGCCCGAGCCCTCTCTCTGAGATAAATCCGATCTCGTCTTTAGGTTCGTAAGTATAGAAGTCAGTATGGCCGTAACGTTCTCAGAGGCTGCTGACCCAAACGGTTTGAGCAGACCGACGCGGGTAATAAGATAAGTGGCGTCCGTCATCCCCGACGGAATATCAGCACCGCCGGGAATACCCGGATCAATCGCTGCCGATGCCTGTATAGTCTGCGCACGGCCGGGGCGATCGAACACTCCGCGGTTTCGGTGAACGAACTCCGTAAAGCGCGCGTGCAGTAAGGCATCTGAAGGCTCATCCATATCGAATACGCAGACTGTTACGAACTTCATCGCTCAATCCTCTTTTTTAGGTGGGCATCCGCTTCATCAGTAGCCTCAATTAATTGCTTTGTCATTCACTCTCCTCTCTGTTGATTGTCTAAGTAGATGAAGACAAGGAATACCCATTAGACACAAGGGTACCCTACGTCTATATAGGAAATTGCGGATAACCCGTGCTCCAGGCTATCCTTGGGCTGTCAAGTAGGTACCGGCTTACTGAGCCCGGGTGACAGAATATCTGACGGTCTTCTCATGACCTTCTTGCCAGATCTTCAGCCACACTGCACCCAAGGGTTTGGGAGGGCCTCCTCTCTCGATGTGCCAGCCTCCGAAGCCGTCTCCATACTCGTCCTTGTATGTGCCACAGCGTACGTGTGTCTGGTCATCCATGTAAACCTGCCCACTTCTGTTGATTCTCTCACGGGCGATAGGCAGAACCCAGTTATCGTGCGTATGACCTGTGACAACCAAGTCTGCATCGGGCAGAAAGACTGACATTCGGTTGGTCTGAATCACACCACGAGTTACAGGACCACCCCCACCGGAGCCGTGGAAGTACTTGATGCGGATAACATGCATCTTCTTGCTTCCTAGGTGGGCGCGAAGAATAATCCAACCGCCATAGCCCCCCGCGTGAACCTTTTGACCCGACATGTGGGACATCAGCTCGCAGGTGCGCTCGGTGATGTCAGTCTCATGCCGTTTAACGATGGCCGTCTCATGGTTGCCCCTGCCCACAATAACAAAATTGGGAGCATAGGGTGCGTAGAACTCGGCTGCATACTTGACCAGGGAATCAAGGTACTCACCCTGCCGGTACTTCTCACGTAACGCAGAACGGTCGGCGCGCTTATCCCACTTACCCTGCATAGCACAGTGCATGTCGCCTATGTCAATTATGCCGGCCTGTCTCTCTACAGCTTTGTTGAGATGCTTGATCTCAAGATCCCAATCGGTGTGCGCGTTGTCGTGGTGTCTATCACTAGATAGTAGGAACCACTGCTCCTGACTAACATTCGTAAGATCAAAAGTCACCGTGTGTACGTTGCGAGAAAGTTCCTCTACTGTGTGTCTCGTCTTCATTCCCCAGCCTCCGCGGGTACCAAATCCCCTACCGATATTATGGCTACACGCGGAATTGCGATAACGTAGTCGTAGGTGGTCAGACTGGGGTCCGGCTTCATTGCCCCAGCAACAACAATGTAGCTGTCGTGCTCTTCCACCAAGTAACCTGTGTTGGTGAGAATCTGGGGGGCCGGAAAGTCTGCGGGTTCGATGTCACTGTTATGAGCGGGCTCTGCTGAGTCCGTCCATTCTACTATCACAATGCGATGCATAGTATACCCCGGTAGTGTTGAAATCTTTAGCCCATCACAGACCCGTATCGCCGGTATACTTCCTCCTCGGTTCGGCGGGCATCTCCGAGATCTAAGCTCCGTAACACGTAGTAGTATGTGTTACGGGGTGGTGGGTAATATGCCATCAATTGACGCGTTACTATAACGGTATGTATCGGAAAAGAAAGGAGTTATGCATCTTTATCTGTGGCCCCCTTAAACATAGGGCCCCTCACATTCCATTGAACTACATCTTTCAGTTCTATCTCGTGGACAGCTCCGTTGTACGACTTTGCGACCCATAGCAGTTTAGCACCTTTAGGTATTACTTTTTCCTTCGCCATATCTTCTACCAAGCCTCGCACAGAGAACCGGCAATAAAACTGATCTATCTTAAGGGTCCCACAGGCTTTCTTAAAACAAACCGTGTAGTTCATATATTAGT
>Ga0302123_10003181_pt1 | contig 10958 bp, 14 predicted proteins | sample CB21_321_MG_FD_203109 | JGI IMG/M metagenome (GOLD analysis project Ga0302123, IMG submission 203109) | Marine microbial communities from Western Arctic Ocean, Canada - CB21_32.1 | ecosystem: Environmental > Aquatic > Marine > Oceanic | place: Canada: Western Arctic Ocean | collected 2017-09-28 | reverse complement strand
CTAGCAGACTACGTTGCAGGAGGCACTACAGCAGCCGAGTTCGATTACATGGATGGCGTTACCTCCAACGTGCAGACTCAGTTGAATGCGAAAGCAGCGTTGCTCTCGCCTGCATTCACAGGTACGCCAACTGGGATAAATTTTCTTGAGAATAACACATCTACCCAAGACCTTTCTGGCACATACTCAACAGAGAGGTTGTATTTTAATGATTCATACCAACTGACAGGAGATGTAACTGTCACAGGACACTTAGCACTAGGTACGATTACAGATTCAGATGTAATAATAACGCAGGATAGTACTGAGAGAACCATAACTGGTGCAGGTACACTTGAGGCTGGCAGTGTTTTACAAGATACACATAGGACTAGCCTGACAGATATGACAGGTGAACTTGGGAGTGTGGTTACAGGTAGTCCAAATCTTAATCTTGGAAATGCAACTTTCCCTGCCGGACATATTTTACAGGTTGTTTCTACAACTAAAACAGATTCATGGGCTGTAAGTAGTACTGGATCACATGCAGTTACTGGTTTATCAGTTGCAATAACACCTAGACAAACATCGAATAAAATTTTAGTTCAAGCCCACTTTTGTGCTAGGGTTGGGGATTATGGTGGTGGTTTTAATATTTTTAGAAATGGCTCAGTAATTATTCCACCAACAAGTTATGGAAGTAGGACTCCTACACACATTTCTGCTTGGAATGGGGAAGCAAATGTAACAGTTCAATTATCGGCACAAATGTTAGATAGTTCATTGCCGTCTGGTGTATTAACCTACCAAGTTTATGTTAATGCTAGGTCTAATTCAATATATTATGTAAATAGATCGTCTGATGATACAGATACAGCCGATAGACCAAGAACAATAGCTACAATAACGGCAATGGAGGTAGAAGTATGATAATAAGTGCAATTAAAAAGATTAATCCAGATGCAGAATTTACAATCAATGCAGATGATATTGACCAAATAACTTGGTTAAATGGAACAGTAAAAATATCTAAGGCAGAAATAGATACTGAAGCAATTCGACTTCAAGCAGAATACGATGCACAAGCCTACGTAAGAAACAGACAGGCAGAATATCCACCAATAGAAGAATGTGTCCATGCAATATTGGACGATACCCTCGATGCTCTCCAAGCCAAGAGAACCTCGGTTAAACTTAAATATCCAAAAGGAGGATAAATGGCAAACTTAATAATAAAATCCTCTGCGGATAATCTAGTCTTGCAGGGGTCAGATGCTTCACCAGCTATAACAGTTGCTGCTGCTGGAACAACGACATTTGCAGAGAATGCAACTCTGTCAGGAACAGCAAATAATCTCGGGACTGTTACTGCTGGGAACCTTAGTAATACGGCAATCGTTTATCCTGCAGGGCATGTGGTAAAACAAAGTGTTGTTAATAATGAAATTTCTGGATCAATAATTACTTTTAGTACAGGTGACTATGTGGATTCTGGCTTAGAAGTAGCCCATACAACTGCATTATCAAGTGCAGAGTCTTATTTAAGAGTTGAATTTCATCATAGTATGGCAAACTCTACTGCCGATGCAACATACGGTTATTTAGATACAACCATGAGGACTGTATCAAATGGCACTTATACAGTAGGCGAATCATTATCACCGGGTTCTTATCCTTCATTTAATGGTATAAGTTCTGGAGGAGATAATTATTCGACTATGTTTCTAAGACACCATTGTGGTTTAGAAAGTGGAATGTCTATGCCAGCAACCAAGACATCTTGGGCAGCAGGGGACACATTGTATTTTAGATTTTTTGGCAAAAAAACCGGTTCTGGTAACTTTCGTTTCTATTCCAATTCAGTTTATAACATGACAGTAACAGAGGTGGTAAGATGATAAAAATATTAACTAAATTTGATGCAGTTCAGTCATTGGTTGGTGGAGAATTATCACAACCTCTTGATGGGATTATTCGTTATCATTCCGGACAAACACCACCAAGTGACGCAGAAATAGATGCAGAAGTAATCCGTCTTCAGGCGGAATTTTCTGCACAGGAATACGCCAGAAACAGAGCATTAGCATACGATTCAATCGGCAACCAATTAGATATGATCTACAAAGACAATCTTAACGGTACAACAACTCATAAAGCATCGGTAGAAGCAGTAAAAGCTAAATATCCGAAACCCTCATAACGGACATAAGTGTCCGATTTGAAGTCGAAATATTCGACCACAAACTACTGGGTAATCAGTTGGGTAATCAGTTGGGTAATCAGTTGGGTAGTCACAAAATGTGGCCACTTTTTGGTCAGATACAACCATGAAAAATAGGAGTACAACTCCGATATTGCAAGGATGATAATACAACAATTACAACAAAACCTTTAACTTAAATCAAAATTATGCCTATGACAGTCAACGGAACAATTGGAGCGGTAAGTGAACATAGTTTAGTAAAGGCCGCTGTGCCCTTCGTGGTTGCAGCAATTTTGGGATTCTGCTCTTTCCTTTTTAACTCCGTGATGTCACTGGAGCAACAAGTGAAGTTACTCAACGAGGGCACTGTCCACAATCTTGAGGAGAAAGTAGACAAGCTGTCCGATAAAATTGATGGCATGAATACTATCCTGACCGACTTGAGAGTGTCTTTAGGGGGCCGTGACCGTGACCGTGACCGTAGGGATCTACACTGATGAAACGTAATAAAGTACTTATATGTTTAATTATTACGCTCATATTTATAATTGGAGCACAAAATTTTGCCTCTGGGGGAGCACACACACTAAAATTCCCCACTGAAGAAGTAAGAGCTATGTGGTACATGTGCTCCACCCAGTTCCAAATGGTTGCACCTCACATAGCACAAGCAGAACGAGTTAGGCTATGTGACTGTTATGTGGATCACATGAGAAACACATTTACTCCTAAACAAGTGGAAGCACTTACGCCAGAACAGGCTAAAGAACTAGGGATGAAAATGAACATCATTTGTCCAACTCAACAGTCTTTTAGTTTTAAAGGAGGCACATAATGAAAAAGTACATTACTAGAACCTTTATAATGCATATACCATTAATAGTATTGGCAGCATTTTTTACTTATATAACACTAGACGTAATCTTTGGATAGGAGACACAATGAATTTATCAAATGGCACAATGAACGTAAACGACAGGATACAGCTTGTAAGATTTTATGCACGATTTGCTATTGCAATACTCGCAATGACAATATTCAGTTACATTGTGCACATGATGTTAACAGCAAGTGAAGAGATGACATCATCTTCAAAAGACCTTTTGAATATTTTAATTGGGGCATTTATCCCAATCCTCGCAGGCATAAGTCGTTACTATTTTGAGAGTGGAGGAGACCTGCACCAAGAGGAGGAAAAGAACGCAATACCTCCACCAACTAAGTCAACCCCAACAGGAGAAGAAAATGAACCCAGCTTTACTGATTAATATAATTCAAAGTCTTGTAGTAGACAAGGCACAGAGTCTTGCAGTAGAACACGTACAGAAGGCAATAGATGATAACCTCAACGACACCCAAAAGAAGATGCTGGATTATGTTGTTGAAGAGATGCCTGACAACTCCTTTAAATCAATTAAGGACTTATTCAGTTAATGGGTAAAAAAATTAGTGACCATAGACAGGAGAATAAAATGAGTAGCCCAGCCAGAAACTATCGTGAAGAATACGATGATTATCACGGCAAGCCAGACGAAATAGCCCGTAGGGCCGCAAGGAACAAAGCCCGTTCAACAAGGAAAAAGAAGGGGTTTTTAAGCCGGTTTGATGAGGTGGACCACATTGATAACAACCCTGAGAACAACTCTCCAGACAACCTAAGGGTTGTTTCGAGACATAAGAACAGGACACGGTCACATAAAAAAAGGAGCCTAGCTTGAAGCTTTCCGAGAATTTTTCCCTGAAGGAACTGACCAGAAGTCAAACGGCCATCAGGAAGGGAATAAAAAATATGCCAGACAGTGAGCAACTAGTCAGTCTTGCTGTTCTGACCACAAAAATATTACAACCGTGCCGGGTACAGTTTGGGTCAATTTCAATTAATTCAGGCCTGCGGGTTTTGGAACTGAACCGAGCCATAGGCAGCGGGGACAAGTCGCAACATTGTAAAGGAGAGGCCGCAGACTTTGAAGCATACTCAATTAGTAACAAGAAACTGGCAGAATGGGTAGAGGCCTATCTGGAGTTTGACCAGCTTATCCTTGAGTACCCAGGCCCTGACCCTCGTGACGGCTGGGTCCACTGTAGTTACAAAAGAGACGGTGGCAACAGGAGGCAGGTCTTAACAGCCGTTAAAGAAGGCAATAAAACAGTTTATAAAAAAGGACTAAAGGAGTAAACCATGGCAAGAACATTAGAACTAGACACAATAACGGAACCAAGCAATTCGGGGACGGCAAATATAACGCTGTCCTCTAATACCACAACTACGATGCCTCTTGTAGACATCAACGGTGGAGCCATTGATGCTACTACACTTGGCGCAGGTACACCCTCGTCAGTGGCAGCAACAACACTTACCTCAAGTGGTAATGCAACCTTTGGGGATGCTGCTACTGACGCAACAACCGTAACCGGGACACTCACTGTTACAAGAGCAGCAGCCCTGAATGACAATGTGACCATTGGGACCTCTAATTTAGATACAATAACAGTAGTAGGGGCAACCACGATTAACGCTGGATCCGGCACCTCTTATTCTGGAGGCGTGGTTGTTGGTGCTACTAATGGAAACCAAACTATAAATATTGCATCACATGATGAAGTTGATGGTGGGCTGGGACTTGCGGGGGTTTTAGTAACTGCCTCTGCTGCCGAACTCAATGTTTTGGATGGTGGGGCATTGGCACCCTCAATGACTTTGGCAGCAACCGACAGGATTGTTGTTAACGATGCCGGAACCATGAAACAGGTGTTATTGTCTGATCTTGAAGCTTTCATGGAATCTGCATTAGATACAACGGCCAATATCACTACTGTTGGTGTTTTAGTTGCAGGCTCATTAGGTACTAATTTTGGAAACATTAGCATCGGTTCTTCAACTATAACTACTACAGGAGCTTTAGCCGCAGGTACTACCACAGTTGGTGCTTTGGTGTGCACAACTATTGATACAGGCAATGGGGCAACCGAAATATACGACATGAATCAGGATCTTAGATCAGATGACACAGTTACCTTTGCCTCTGTCACAACAACTGGAACAATTAGTTTGGGCGGTAAGTTAACTGCAGGTTCTAATGAGATTGAAGGAAGTAACTTTGATATTAATGGTGGAACTATTGATGGTGTAACTTCTTTTAATGGAACAGAGATTGTTACTTCTGCAACTAACAATTTAGGCATTGGTGTAGATGCTCTTAATACTATTGGTACAGGAGACTACAATGTTGCTTTTGGTGATAGAGCTTTGTACGGTCTGGGCACTGGCATATCAAATACTGCTATTGGTTACAATTCAGCTCAAAACACCACTGAAGGTGACGAAAACACAGTAGTAGGGTATCAAGCACTTAACACCAATATCTCAGGAGATGGTAATGTTGCTGTCGGGTCACTCTCACTTCATTTATGCAGTACAGGAGGGCTCAATACTGCTTTAGGAATAAGCGCCCTTTATAACACCACAGGATCAAATAATACAGCAATTGGAAAGAGTGCTGGTGATAATATCACTTCAGGTTCCTCTAATATTATGATTGGTGCTGATGTAGATGCTGATTCTGCAACAGGAAGTAATCAGTTGAATATTGGAGGAGCAATAAAAGGTAATCTTTCTACTAATGCAGTTACATTACCCGGTACTTTGACAGCCTCTGCACTTAATTCAACAATTATTGGAGTAGGATCAGGTAATGCGGCAGTAGCAGAATTTAGCAGTATATATTTTGATGGTGCATCTGGTGATGTATATGTTGGTCTAACTGGTAATGGGAATACTTTAGATTTTATTTCAGGTTCTTCAGTTGAAATGAACTTAGACACTGGTGGCGTTCTCGATATAGGCTCTACAAATAGAGGGGGCATTAAAATTAATCACGGCACTGGTGATCTCTACCACGAGGGGATAGTTTTTGTAGATAAATCTTCTAATAATAATTGGGATTTCTTTTCAAATCATTCTACATATAATTATGGTATTCAGTTAAATGGGCAAGGGAACAATGCCATCCAAATAAACGAGGTCTATTCAGGGTCAAATACCCAAATGTTCCGAATTGAGTATGATGGGTCAATATATACTGCTGATACGACCATACATAGCACTTCAGATAGAAGGCTAAAAGAAAATATAGTAGACGCAAACTCACAATGGGATGATATAAAAGCATTACAATTTAAGAATTTTAATTGGAGAGACAAGAATAGAGGGGATAAAAAATTATTGGGTCTTATTGCAGATGAGGTTGAACCAATTTCTCCTGGGCTTGTAGGTAGAGATGCACAACGAAAGGAAGATATAGAGGCAGGGATACCTGATCCTGAATATAAGACTGTAATATATTCTATCGTTTGGATGAAGGCAGTAAAGGCACTTCAGGAAGCAATGGTTAAGATAGAAACACTTGAAGCTAAAGTAAAAGCCTTAGAAGCAGCATAATTTATGGCAACAGAATCACAAATAGATTTTTCGGGAGGTCTCAACACAAGGAGTCCTGCCCATCTGATTGGAGCAAACCAATTAACAGAACTCCAGAATGTTGATATGTCTCATAACGACCTGCGTGGTGAATACGGGACAAAATCAGGAGGAGCAAGCAATTTTTATTATGAGGCGGCTTCTGCATGGGTAAGTGCAACCGGTTTCTCAGGAGGCGAGACAATTCTAGATTGGCCTTCTAGATTTACTGTTACAAATACAATATCTTCAGTTGCAAGCGGAACTGCCTCTAAAATAGTATTTACGTTAACAGGCCATGGCTTGTCGGATGAAGATGCTGTTAAATTTACAACTTCGGGTAGCCTCCCAGGCAATATAGTTGCTGGTACGAAATACTATATAAACGACAAAACCGCAAACACATTTTATGTAGAATCCTCAGTTGGTGGGGGGAATGTTACTTACTCATCTGCCGGTAGTGGAACAAAACTGACACATGTGCTAACTGCCAATGTAAATTATTTTTCAGGCACTCCAAATGCAAAAATTGGGCCTTTAAGCGGTGAAAATACAATTGAAATTGAGGATGGAGTCACCGTCGCTATTTTCGCAGAAACACAGGGGATACACGGGGCAAACAGCTACGTTGAATACAATGATGACCTGTACATAACAAGAGGTACATTCACTATAACAGCAGATTCCACGAATGAATCACCCGTTTTAGCTGTTGGAACTGATACAAACAAACTACAAATAGGTGATGAGCTAGTAAACACCGATAATGTTAATACTGGAGCATACATAACAAGTATAAACACGGCGAACAATACCATAACATTAAATGAAACGGCAATAGCTACCGAGTCAGCAGCAACCTACACTGTTAATGCTATTATTTCAAAATATGTGGATGGTGCCACCGATGTAAGTTACAGGGCTGGTGTTAATCAACCACAGCCTGTTATTGAATATGGGAAACATGCAACGACTGCTTATAATACTGGGCGTGATGGTTCACACAGTGATGCATGGTACGGAGTTAATGATCCAATACCATTCCAGTATGGAGTGGCCGAATACGATGAAACTGGTGTGGAATCAACAATGGCCGAAATGACTGATTCCAATATTGGAACAGTTGGAGGAGTAAAATTCCCTGTCTCAGGGGGCGTGGATGAGCCACAATACATTTCCATAACAGGTATTGATAAGTATAATTCAAGCAATACAAATAAGGGGAGATTTGCTTTGTACCGAGTAGGTGGAACCAGTGCCTTTATTAAGCGTTGCGACAATCTTTTCCTAGACAGTGATCTGGCCGTTTCTACTGACGCAACTGGGGCTGCTTTATCAGTTATACTAGGCACCGCCAAGATTTCATTCCAGTATAAAATAAAGTGGTATACTTATAACCAGGACGCCGCAGCTCCCGGTGCATCTTACAGCTACTACAACTCCGATACTGGATATTTATATCCGTATCATGGAACGCCTGGCACTGCAAAGGCATTTTCTGGAGAAACAGAATATAAAAACGCTCTAGCCAATGGTACTCTAACTTTTGTTCTTGCGGGATCAAACAGCACCCAACACTTTGTTGATATCATTGTAATGATGAAGGTACCAGGCGAGTTAATTGAAAGAGAATATGTATGCAGGGCAATAACACACGCTGGCGGAACAGGAGTACCTTTTGCATCAAGTACAGGTGTTGACTATATAGATTTTAACCGTGCAGATGCACTTGCAGACATACAGCCGATTGAGGAGGTCACCACACCAACTAGGAATCTCAATGGATTAATTGAGTCTTCCAACCTGTTTTATGCATTTAGGGATAATCGGCTTTATGTCAGTGATTACGGGAACCCCAACAGTTGGCCTGAATCTGGATTTCTTGACTTTGACCAGAATATCACTGGGCTGGGGACGCTAGGCTCCGAACTTGTAGTTTTTACAGAATATGGAATGTTCAGGGTATTTGGTTCCAATCCCAGTCTTCTAAAAAAGGTGCAGATACCAACTACCGAGGGAGTTAAATCTGGAGCAAGAAAAACTATCACAAGGTTTCAGTCAGGTATCTTTTTTGCTGGGCTCAACGGAATCTGTTTTTATAATGGACAAAATGTAAGTAGGGTAACACAGGGAAATTTGAGTACATTTTCTCTACCAGATTCAACTGTTGCCAACAATCATGGGGGGTATCTTGAGGACACTTACTTTCTGCTTGGAGCTTCAGGGACAGGATACAAGCTGGATGTTAAAGGGTCACCAATTCTGAGTAGAACAACTCAGAATGCCTCTAATCTGTTTTTCAGGGGGAGCGATAACACTTTGTATGCAGATACAGGTCTGATTAGTGATCCGTCGGGAACACGGCAAAATTTTACTATTACTACACGCAAATTTGCTGGCGGAGACATTAATATAGAGAAGCTTTTTTACAGTGTTACATTAACAGCACAAAGCTTTACTGGCACCGTCAATGTTCTGGTGGATGGAACGCAGACAGATACTTTTTCAATAAGTACGGAAGTTGTGGACCTCGACCGGACCTTTTACCTCAGTGCCCCCAGACAGGGCAATGGTGTTCAGGTTCAGCTTTCCAGTTGTACCGGACAGGTTAATAAGATAAGTGTAAATTATGATGATTCCGGTTCATTGGCCACGTCTCTGTTCACGTCTGTAAAAATTAAGTACATAGGAACTCCAACAGTGGCAGTCACTCTTGACGGGGTAGCTAATATAGCCGCCACTACGCTGGGAGCATCAACTGGGGCGGTAGGGGAAGCTACCCTGTATTTTTTATCAATGTCTACAGGACTGGTTCCTCATTTGAAGGAAACCAATAACGAGTCTGCAGGCAGGGTACTGGAATTTGCATATACATCGACAGGAGTATAATGGCATCATCAGAATCAGAAAGGTTTGTTCGGAAAGCAAGGGCAGAATATGATGGATACCTTCTTGTTGATGACGAATATATCAAGGAGTCTTTCAGGATAATTTATGAAAATACAAGGGAGATGAATGAAGACATTGAGGCCCTTAAAACACAAAACAGTGATTTAACAGCAAGATTAACGGCTGCGGAAACTAACATTGCAACACATGTACACTAATGCCTAGACAAGTTTTCCATGCACTGAATATGCGTTACAAGGGGCAGCCGACTCTTTCTGTAACTATAGACGGTACATCAAAGGTTGCAAACCAGCAGATGCCCTCCCACTCGGTTATGAGGAACAGGAGGATGGAATTGCCAGCAGGAATTGTGGGTTTTGTCCCGCAGATACAGTCTACATTTACGGATGCATTTTCGACCGACTTTGAGGGTGTGCCGGAAGGGCAGTATGCACAGCAACAGTTGTTTCATTTCTTTGAGGTTCAGTTTGACGGTACAGTAGAGCTCGAACTTTATTCCGATGAGGTCCGACAAATACCTAATAACAGTGGGGAAACCAGTATAACGCTGACCGTCAGGGACTCCAAAAAGCAAGACACCCGGAGAGTATATTTTCCAGCGCTGACGTATGGATGGGTTCCACAACTAAAACATGTTGTAAATTCAGCACAGGACGGGCAAGTATACAAGTCAGCACTAAGATCATTGCCTTCACGTTTTTCAAGGGGTGAGAAAGAACACAGCGAAATTCAGGTTACTCACCAAGGTGACGTAGCTGTTGATGTGTTTCTGGATGGAAAGATTTTGGACACATACAATTTTGATGCAGATTCATATGACAATGATGCCTTTGTTACAGAAAAAGAGTACCTTCCTGCCGGATGTATTGGCAATGTCCTTCAATGGATACAAAAAGACGGAGCAGGAGAGATCGCAATGTTTGAAACCAACACTACCCTGACAGACAGGGACCAACCACAGCAAGAGGTTTAATGGCACATAATAATTACCACAAAGAGAAAAAACAAGATATAAAAGCCACTTCGCAGGAATTGGATGCGTGGGAGGCTCTGCGCCGGGAGCCAGGTCTTATGGGTAGACTGGCCAGACGTGGCAAGCACATGAAACGTGACTTTGTTGGTGGAAGGAGAGCTTTTTCCCCGGTTGCAACTTATGCTAGTGACGATAATACTGCATCCCCAGGCACAAACCTGGACGGTAGTAACGCTAACAAAACAACAACACCAACACCACCCACCGACAGCAGTGGCGGTGGCGAAACCACAGCGCAAAAAGCGGCAAGAGAAGCAGCAGCAGCGAAAGCGGCAGCGGCGGCGGCTGAGAAGGCTGCAGCAGCGAAAAAGAAGAAGGAGGCCGCAGAGAAAGTTAAAACAGACCGGTCAAAAAAAAGAGAAGGATTAGTTGACGGC
>Ga0302123_10003179_pt1 | contig 10960 bp, 8 predicted proteins | sample CB21_321_MG_FD_203109 | JGI IMG/M metagenome (GOLD analysis project Ga0302123, IMG submission 203109) | Marine microbial communities from Western Arctic Ocean, Canada - CB21_32.1 | ecosystem: Environmental > Aquatic > Marine > Oceanic | place: Canada: Western Arctic Ocean | collected 2017-09-28 | reverse complement strand
AAAGAAGCAGAAGAAGCCGCAAAGCGAATTGCTGAAGAAGCAAAACGTGTAGCGGAAGCACATGCACAAGAACTAGCGAGAGCCGCTAAAGCCGTTAAAGAAGCGGCAGAGGAAGCCGCTAAAAAAGCCGCTGAGGAAGTGGAACGTAAAGCAAAAGAAGCCGCAAAACGAGCAAAAGAAGAAGCAGAGAAACAAGCAAAAGCCGCAGCCAAGAAAGCCGCTGAAGCCAAGAAAGCCGCAGAACAAGCGGCCAAGAAAAAGGCTGAAGCCGCCGCCAAGGCCGCTAAAAAAGCAAAAAATAAAGTAAAGAAAGTTTTCTCTACAAAAAAGAAGAAGAAGAAGAAAAAATAATTAGTTTTGCGAGGTAAAAATTGAAACTATCATTATGGTTTATAATGGTAACAACGTGGATTTTTGTTATTGGAGGGTGTACGCCCATATTGGATGCAAACGGATGTTGGGGATATACATACGATCCAGGATTAAAGAGAGGAACATTACTTAAAAACCAAAATTATGTTTCTCCATATCGGCAATGCGTAGATGAAAACTATCCGCATCAAGATTTAGACAGGAGGTCCAACGGATGAGAATATTTCTTATTGCGTTGGCTTTTATTTTAATAATGTGTGCATCTTGTACATCTAAAACAAATAATTGGCCTCGTGGAATGACTCCATTTTTTGCTGAATGTGAAGGAGAAGGTGGAACTTATACAGACAAGGAATACGCTAAAAGAAAGCGACAACCTTGTCATGGAGGTTGGAAATTTTTTGATAGAGGTGAGCCAACCTTAACTAACGATTAAGGTAAAATGGGTATTAATAAAACCATAAACAGACATTGGAGAGATTGGGCAAGTTTAGTTTATTTGTTTCTTTGCCTGGTTGATTTTTTTATCGCTCCGTTAATGTGGAATTTAGCAATGGCTGAACATTGTGCAATTCATAATTGTGCGGCCGAAGGTGTAACTAGGTGGATACCTCTTACATTGGGTGCAGGTGCCATATTTCACATATCGTTTGGAGCGATTTTAGCAGTTACTTCAATGAATAAACATAAAGAATTGCAAGAGCACCATAATAAAGGTAAGAACACATGAAAATTGAAGAAATATACACGCCAGAATTTGTTGAAAAAAATAGAGAGCGATTAGATGAAATTGCTCCATTATTATTACTGATACCGGCAGTAAAAGCTGCCGCTGGATTTGGAATGCGTTATCTTGCTAAAAAAGGTATACAAAAAGGTATACAACATTTAGCAAAAAGAGGTGCTCAAAATATAGCAAGGATGGGTGCTCAAGGTAGTAAGACGGCGGCCCAACAAGCACACATGAGAGCACTTACTGGCGGTGGTAAAATCATGAAAGGTGTTAAAAAAGTAGGGCAAAAAGTGAATCAAGCACCAGCCGGTGCTGATTCTGAATCAGGTAAATTTGTAAAAGATTTGGTATCAAATCCAACTGGTGCACCAGTTGATGCACCTGCAGGCACATCAGGCACACCAGCACCAACTGCACCAGCACCAACTGCACCAGCACCAGCAGACCAAGTAGCACAACGACCTACACAAGGTATGAGCCCAGAAGCCGGTGCCGCAATAGCAAACGTACAAGCAGGAAGAGCAGGAATAGCTCAACGAAGACGGGCCAAACAGACAGCAAAGGCGTGATATGTTAGTAGAAGAAATTGTTAAAGTAGATGAGAGGGTATTAACAACTACCCAAAAACTTACCCAAATGCAAAACTATTGGGATAACCTTTCTCATTTGGCTCCAGATGAAACAAAAAAGAAAAGTTTGAATACAAGGTTTGGTATTTTTAATATTAAACTAGATAGAAATAAAATAGTATCGTTTGATTGTTGTCGTCATGGATATAGTGAAGGCAAAAGCCCCCATAAAAGAGGCACTAAACAATATAACAATCATATGGCCGCAATACATGCTGGTGAGTCAATTGAGACAATTAGTGAAGTTGCACCTCCAGGTAGAGAAAAACAAGTAGAAAAATTAAAATTAAAATATGGTGCTGACAGTGACGTGCCATTTAAGATAGCATGGGCTCAGCATAACAAACATGGCGTACCTGCATAATGAAATTTTATCAATTATTATTAGAAAATACTGCAATAAATGCTACACAAATTGCCGGTGATGGTGGGTCGGATTTTGAGTCTTGGTTTCAAGAGCAGGTTAAAAAAGCTCTTATTGGTTATGATGCTCAAAAAACTGCACAAGTAATGAACACACTTGGTAATGTCATTAATAAATTCAAAAAAGAAATGTTATCTGACATCCTCAATGATCCAAGTGGATTTGGACCAACAGTAATGTCACGTGATAGTAATACAGATCTTCTTCATCGAGTTAATCCAACCCCAAAAGATGGAAAATATATTTATATTGGAACAAGTGGCAAAAGTATTGTAAGATTAGAACGTGGTATAGATGTTGATGTTATAGACAGTAACCCAAAGTGGAAATCCGCACTTGATAAAGGATATCTATTTTGGGTTAATGTTTTTAATATAAAAGATAATTGGGTTCAAGATTTTATACATGACTTAATTGGCATTTATAAGTATGCAATCACTCCAGCAAAAGAAATGTCTACTGAGTATGTTATAAAAATTAAAGGACTTAAAGACCCAGCCGCCCAAAGAAATGCGTTCGCAGAATTAAAATCAGCAGGTCAACAGTATTCAAAACGTGTTCAACAAGCGGCCAAAAATTTAATTGGTGCTTTAATGCAAGTTAAACCCGGTCGGGACGAAAACCATACCTTTACTGAAGAAATGAGAGGCCGAGTATCTTGGATGATTGGTGAACTTAAAGATGAGCATGAAAAAATGTTCAAAGAAGTTTTGCCAGCAATGACGGGTGACGGTTTAGAAAAAGTATTTGATGCAGAGAATGGTGAGGTAATTTGGAAAATAACAAATAAGTTTGCCTCCATGAAAGAAGGAAATGCTTTAAGAAATTGTATTGGCACATATTATGAGTTTAATGATGATGCTGGTGTGTTTACAGTAGGTGGTGGTAATATTGATGCTGATGATTATCGCAATTCTTATGACATATATGTATTAAAAGATGTACGTGGTAAAACAACTACCGCAGTTCGTATGGCATCACATTCTGATTATCCTATATTATTTGAAATTAAAGGTTACAACAATAATCCACCAGATCCATTTCATGGTAAAACTATTATGAATTGGTTAAATTCAAATGACCAGTTAGAAGTAAATGAAAGTGCAAAAAATGATCTTATTGGTGGGGGTATTATAAAATTAGACGATGGTACTTGGGGCACTTTTTTAGATAAAGCAAAATTTAAAGAGATTGACAGTTTTAGCAATGGTGATAAACTAACCACAATAACAAATATACATGAGTTTGATTCAAATATTTCTCGTAGAATGTTTGCAAACGGCACAACTAGCCAAACAACTAATACAAAAGATTTTAGTACATACGAAAAATTATACCAAATTAGAGATCCTAAAGGCGCAATTAAGTGGGTTTTTAGTGTTTCAAATAAAGTATTAGAACAATTTTGTAAACCTGGTATGGGCAATAATGGTTTTAGACATTTGTCTACGGATGATGTTGTCAACCATACACAACAACTTAAAATATTTTGGCCAACATTTGTTGAGAAAAATATTTGTCAAGACGTTAATAATGAAATAGAAGAACAAATGTTAGCGGCTTATGGTCATATCATTGATGGTAATGCAATTATTCCATTAGAACAAAAATGGCCACATGACTTAATAAAAGAAGTAGAAGGTATTAAAATATTTAGAGTTACTGCACCAACAAATAAAATGTATTACGATCATAGATATCACGAAATGTATCAAGGTGACAAGGGGGGCGATTCATACACTGATCATGACGAAGCACTTGGAGGTACCCCGGCAAAAGATAATAATAAAACATATTTTTTACTTGTCCAAGCAGACAAAATTTTATATGCAGTTAATTATGATAAACGAGAGAAAACAGTTGTTCCAACTTTAACAGCCCAAGGCACAGACACTGATAGTGGATTACCATTAGAATCAGGTGTAATAATCAATCCAAAAATACGAAAAGAAATTACCCATGCCATTGCATGGCTTAGTAAAGACCATCATGGTACCGAACAACATACTGACTTTCCACAAGATCCTGATTTAATTGATACTGAAGAATATTGGGATCATTATGGAAAGAATATTCAAGAGGTTGTAAGTAAATTAGTTAGTTTAGGTCCTAAAATGACTAACTTAAAAATGAATCGTATATTGGGTAACCCACTTAATATTGTTTTACACCGATGGGATCAAATTTCTAAATCACTGCAAGATAGACTTCTTAAAATGTTTACAACATCTGACTATCAAATTAGTTCAGAATTTGCTGATAGAGATAGTAAAGGTGATCCACCAAAAACACATACAGGTGAAGGTTGGATTATAATAAGAAATGGTATACGTTTTCCACACAACAAGGACACACTTGAAACTTTTCATAAAACACCATTAAAAGCACTCGGTACGGCACTTGGAAAACAACTTGCCCAACAATTAATAAGCATAAACAAAAAGTTACTTACAGATAAAAGATATGCATCATTTGAAATTAATGATAATGATGAAGGTGATATTGACGATGTATTGCGTATTGTTAGCCAGGGCGACCAAAGTACAGTAGACATAGTTAGTAAACTATATGCTCAATTAAACAGTTATTATGAAAGCATCCATGAAAAAGTTTTAAAAATTGAATCGCAAGTAGGTTATGGTACAGGTAAAGCACTCAAAACAATTATACCTTATATGAGTCGCCGAAAAGATGTTTTTCCAGTAGGCGGTATTCAAAAGTTATTAACACAATTAGCACCTGGAATGCCTGCAGAAGATAGAACAATAGAAATGGATGTAAAGACAAAATGGTTAACACCAACTACATTTACTTTACCAAATTGGGATAAAGAATGGTATGAAGAAAAACTTCAAGAACACGCCATGATATCCATTGACAAGTATATAAACGATGAAGAGAAAAAAGGGTGGGGTGGTAAGTCTGCCAATGAAAAAAAGTATATTAGTGACATAGATTTTGAGAAAAGCATAATAAGCATTGGCTCTGAGCCAATGATGTATTATTATAATTATCAAGATGATTTCGATCAAAAAAGCCAAATAGAAAAAGAGGCTAAAGATGGTCTAGAATTAAATGCAAAAATGGAAGTGCAATCAAATCCAAAACATTTAGAGTTTGTTAGAAATACAGATAATTTTAAAATGCCGTATTTTAAACCAAACACGGATGTTGACCCGTATGGGCATAATAATTTTACGTATGAAATAAAATTATTTGCAAAGCAAGCGGGTAAGCCAGAGCGTTTTTGGAGAGATTTTGTACAACCATTAGATCATGCTTTAACCAAGAACATTGCGTTATGCGAAGGTCGCATTAGACGATTAAAAAATGCTAAAGTACAATCGGCAAGTGATGTTTGATTAACATTGAAAGGTTTAAATACTGATGGCTAATAAAGACGGACAGGAATTATTAATAATTATAGTTGTTGCAATTGGTGTATTTGTAACAATATTTGGATTTGGGGCATTGTTTACAATATGAGAGCATTTGAAGTACTTTTAGAAGCCAAAGATATTATAGATCTTAGGCACGGAGAAACTACAAAAGATATACCAATTTGGCCGCGGGAATCTGAGGGTACTTATATGCCCAAGTCCGCAGGCTTTTATTTCATTTATTCTGATGCGAAGATAGTAGTTTTTTCAACTGAGAATGAATATTATAGTTTCATAGCACATCATTATGAAACAGCAAGTCCAGATGAACAAGCATTAGCAAAACGAGACATACGAGCATTTAACAAAATACCACGTATTAAAGATGCACATAAAGAGATTTCAAGTGTATGGAATCATTTAGGCGGAAAAGTTGATTACTCTTTACAAGAAATTACAATAGCAAAAGAGGCGGTTGGAAACGCAATGCGCCAGCGAGTAATATCTGATATTGATACATTCAAATCCGCATTACGTAGTTTAAAAGATACCAGAGAAGGGTTTGGTGATCTTGGTGTTACTGATGATTATATAATTAAAGGTGCACCACCCAATCTTCCAAAATCCAAAGGTAGCAAATATCCAACAGTAGGATCGGTTTTAACAGGTATGAGTAGTTATGTTCAAGATATAATACAACAAAAAGAAGATTTAGTAATGTATCACGGTACAAGCGAAGCCCGTTGGGAAATAATACAAAATAAGGGTTTACGACCAGGTCAAACTGGTGAAGTTTATAATGATTTAATTCCTGGATATTCAGAGTTTAATGTTTATCTTGCAACTACACCAAAAGCGGCACAATTTTATGCTAGACGACAAGCAAAGAAAGATGATTCGAAAAGCATAGTATTACAAGTAAAAGTTCCAGACCCCGTTAAACTAATAGCAGATGATAGATTTGCTTGGTGGGGCGGTGAAATAGAAGGCCACCGTATGGATAGAATTAAAGACAGTATTAAAGAGATAGGCGAACTTGCCTACAAAGGGTGGATACCACCCAAATTCATAAGGAAAAAATAATGTGTAAAAACGAACATTGTAAAGCAGAAGAATGTCATTGTGATCCGTGCGAATGTACACCGGAAAATCAATGCGATTGTGAATAAGAAAGTATAGTATATGCGGTTTAAAGACATACTACTAGAAAATGTCGTGCTAAATGCGACAAAACCAGTACTAGTTCCAGGTGATGTTGAGGCTACAAACGTGGCCCAACATCTTGGTTTAGACAATAGTCTTGAAGATTGGGCTCACAAACGATATTCAAAATGGATTATACAAGTTAAAGAAGCCAACCCTGAGTGGAGGGACTTTATTGGATCAGAATCAGTACGTACATGGTATATGGGTATACTAGTAAAGTATATTCTTAAAGATAAAGAAGGTAAGTTTTTACTAGTCGCACCAACTCAACTAACACTTACACAAATACCACATAAAGATGAAATTAAAGGTTTAACTTGGGCTATTGATAATGGCGAGTTAAACCAAATTAGATATTTCCCTGCAGATGATGGAAAGATCCACCAGGATCTACGAAATCAATTAGAAGAAGCAGAACACTTTTTTACAAGTTTAATGTCTGACATTTATGGTCAGGCACATATCCCTGGCAACTCGGATGAAGCAACTACAAAACAATTGATGCAAGTACATAAGCAACAAAAGAAAAATGCTGAAAAACTATTAAAAAATCTTGCACGTAGTCCAATGGAACAATTACTGCAACAATGGGCAAAGTACAATCAAACACGACCAACCATTAAATCAGAACAAATACAAGACCAAACAAAAGTATATGAACAAGGTAAAGTTTCATTTTGGAAATTGGAAAGTGAAAACGCATTTAAAGCAATTGGTTCAGCTCTTAAAAATTGTATAGGTAGCATATATCATTTTAAGCCAGATGAATATGATATGTACGTGTTGCGTGATAAAGGAACTGAACAAGCGGCAATTTGTATACAAACAAATCCAGATGCGGGTAGTGGCTATTATGGTGGAAGGAAACGACAGGGTGAAGTTCCAGCAGTAAGAGAAAATAAAGGATATAATAATAGACCGACACCAGCAGTATACACTGATGAATTAATAGACTTCTTTAAGAAAGTTGGTGTTAAAGGTGTTATGGGTGCAGGCCAACGTGACAATCATAGCATGGGTTTAATGTTTGATAAGGATGGCTTTAAAAATATACGCAAAGAATATCCGCTTAATAAAACAAATATAACATATAAACTTGATGACATTTATACAGTTGCATTACCAAGTAACGAATTAATTAAAAAAGTAATAAGCACAGGTCAAGACTTAGGTATTAATAGAATACACCAACGGACAGCATACAAAAGAGGAGAAAAAGATGATGTGACTGAACTGGTGCGTACCCTGAGAGAACAAGAAGATGCCCTTACATCACAATTTGAAACGTACTCGCAATTTGTTAGTCGGCACATGCATAGTTATAAGTTGAAAGAATGGATTACTAGATGGGCAGATGATAGGGCCGTACCAGGTTTAGATCTTGACAAACAAGGCCCGGGTGTTGTATCCCATATGAGAGCTGAACTGGCAAAAGGAATTAATGACTATCTTGATAATAATTTTTACACAATTTTAGATAGTAAAGATAGATTAATAATTGATTTCCATCTTGACGATAATAAAAACATTGAAAAATGGAACATACTAATTGACTCACGACAACCATTTTTAAATCATGTAAAGCACTTACATGATGCTGGACTAGTAGCCGGTGTTAATAAAGACATTGAACGGGAATGGCTTGAAAGACATGGTGTAGTAAAAGGTAAAAAAGGTGCATATCATCCATATATGGAAAAGTATGCTCCTAAGAAAATAAAAGAATCAGGAAACTACACATTATGGCGACATACTGGATCTCCAGGTAAAGTAGATGAGTACTGGGATGTAAATGATAAAAAAGAAGAGGGGGGCGTACCTTACAACAAGCAAAAGTTTAAATCCGTTGCTGAGGACCAAAGAAGCCGTTATGGTGATAATGGTCTTATTAAAATGCGTTTTTACTATATTGGTGATTCATCTGGTAGACCAATGATTGCATTGGGGGTTGGAGATCAAAAACTTGCTACTGACTATTGGTCCAGAAAAAAAGCAGAGCAGGGAGTAAAAAATATACTAGGTGCAATCCTTGTAGCAAGAAAACCAAAAATACGATCTGATGCAGACGATAACCACAGTAACCTAATTGATGATCCAGATCCAGAACGTGGAATTGTTTGGCAAGAAATTAGCAGATCGAGTGAGTTAGTGGAAGTGCAAGACGCACTCAATGAGTTCCTTCCATTCGAAGGAAAAATAGATCATTTGCAAGAGAAATTTCGAAAACTTGCTTATATGTTAGGTTGGGCTGATACAGTCGAAAAAACAATTAATGCAGACATAGACCAAGGTTGGAGAAACGCACGAAGTAATATTTTATCAAAACGTTCAACAACTCATTTAGGTATTAATTCAATTACAAGCAACAAGGCATTTGAGACACTTAAACCAACAACACAAAAGAGACTAGTTGGTAGTTTTATGAAGGATCAAAAAGATCTAATGCCATTATATCAAATTACTAGTCATGGTAGATATAGTCAACTCAAATATGGTACGGCTGGTGGTAATCATCCGGGTAGTGATTATAAAAAAGTATTTTTACAAAATGTAACTACTTTTGATCCAGAACGTCAAGGTCAAGAGATTAATGTTGGAATGAATTATTTAAAAGATAATAAGGACCAACACGGCCATGATGAAGGTTGGGATAACTTTTCAAATTGGTATGGTGTTAAAAAAGAAGTATATAATCAAAAAATAAATTTACTTGATAAACTTTGGCCAAACTTACAAAAAGAAATTGAAAAACTTCCAGCCGCAAAAGTTCAATTTGGACAACAGTTTGCAACAATATTTGCACCACAAATTCAAAATTGGAAAGATAAATGGTATGTACCATTTATAAAAAATTTAGACGATAAACAAATTTTAAGTAGTATTGCAACTATACTTGATCCGTCATTGGGTGATCTTGATTTTAAAGTAGAAAAAGAGTTTGGAATTAGTTCTGAACGAGGTCCTCGACAAGAATTTGAGTCACTAAAGGGCAAAGACTTATTAGCCTGGTTAACAATGGCAAGAGAACATGCAATGGGTGATGTATATGGCCCTGTTGGTCCAAAAGAAGCCCAACGATATAATAAAGCAATGAAAGCATGGCACATGGGTATAGGTGGTACAAAACACGAAGGTCCAGAACCAGGATCAGAAGCAAATCTTATTGAACCTGAGGCTATGTTAAAACTATTAATAAAGAACTTTAAAGAAGATTACCTCCCCAAACTAATAACACCAAGGGAGTTTAAGCATCAATTTGGTTCCCAAGGACGAAGTTTTAAAAGCAGAGTTACTATAGCAAACATTGATAATGTTACTGAGTTAAGAACTTATACAATGGGCCAGGACGAAATTGAAGATCCCACTTACTTTATGGGTTACAAAAATTGGGCAGATAGATCAGGTGAACAATACTTAATAGCAAAAGAACTCCAAAAGCGTAATCCGCAAATGGACATTCCCGGCATAACTCCAGAAATGCGAGAAAAAATGCTCGCAGATAACACTTGACATTTTATTTCAATATAGTATAATATATGTATGATGAACTTAAACCTTAAAGGTTGAATGGCTGGATACGTTAAAATTAGCATCGAAGAGTTCCGTGATATGGTTGAAACTGAAATGGGTTTTAAGTGTATCAACGGTGGTGAAGATGGCGGCCGTGCAAAAGAGTACATTTATGAACGTATAGTTCAACATAGGAATGAAGAAGATTTTATGTCAGCATTACGTGGTGACAAATTTCGTTATTCAATCCGTATTTTTTCCTCAATAGACAAACGTACAAATATAACTAGAGATTCCGGTCAGGATGCAATTCGTGTTACACTTTTTGATACAGAGAAGCAACGACCAGTAAGAGTTGAAAAGCGAGTGCATCGCACTAAAAATGCTTTAACTACAATGCGTAATCGAGCTCGTGAAATGTGGACTTATGTTGCTAATAAAAGTAATACATGTCCAAAATGTAAGAGCTTATTAGTTAAACGGACAGCCAAACGAACAAAGAAAAACTTCATGGGTTGTTCAAAATTTCCTGAATGTAAACACACCCAAGACTTGTAAATATATATATGACTTCTGATTATGTAACTTCAAATAAATTACCACATGGTAAAAGTATATTACATCCCGATTGGCCAGAAGCAATATGGGATCTTGGAGGATTGTTTATCCATGATTCTAAAATTTTTGAACTCTTAGATGATGTCGA
>Ga0302123_10003175_pt1 | contig 10968 bp, 8 predicted proteins | sample CB21_321_MG_FD_203109 | JGI IMG/M metagenome (GOLD analysis project Ga0302123, IMG submission 203109) | Marine microbial communities from Western Arctic Ocean, Canada - CB21_32.1 | ecosystem: Environmental > Aquatic > Marine > Oceanic | place: Canada: Western Arctic Ocean | collected 2017-09-28 | reverse complement strand
CCGGCTCCGGTGTCTGGTGGATCGGGAAATCGTCAAGTTTATTTAGCATGAGTCACAACAACTTTTAGGTATTTCCGAAACACTATCACTACAAGCACCAGCGCGCACCTTCTGGAAAACCTCACCAAGCGCGCACGATATTTCAGCAAGGATCGCGAAACCGCAAAGACTGTGGAACAATAGCGAAATGACACTAATCACCTGGTCCTGGATATTTCTCGCCTTCTACGTGGCCGTAATGGTTGGTATTGGCCTGTATGCACAACGAAAGATCAAACATGCTGACGACTTTGCTACCGCAAGAGGTGCCTACGGCCCGTTTTTTCTAGCGCTGGCTTTCGCCGCCTCCACGGCCAGTGGGGCAACTTTTTTAGGAACTCCTGCGCTTGGTTATGAGTTCGGGCTCGCCGCCCAGTGGGGTAACTTTTTATATCCGATCGGAGTTTACTTCGGCGTCCTCATTTCGATGCGGCTCATCGCTACCTCGGGGAACCGGTTCGGTAACCGTTCTATCCCTGAATACCTCGGCGATCGATACCAGTCTGAAGGTGTGAGAATTCTCGTGTCACTGCTATCGCTGGTGTTGTTCTTTTATCTGGCAGGACAATTGGTATCTGGCGTTGTCATGTTCGAATTGATGCTGGGACTTGATTCAACGTGGGCACTCATCATTACGACTGCCGTATTGTTGTTCTATGTCGTACTGGGCGGCGCCCACGCTGATATCCTGACGGACGGCGCGCAGGGTGCCATGATGCTGATACTGGCAGTCGTCGTCATCATGACGGAGATAACACTCGCCTACTCGCTGAACTCGAACCAGGTCAGGTATTTGGGGAAGTTGGCTATATACAGGCGATTGAGCGAACCGCTGACGTTGTGGCAAAGACACCGGTCTCAGCTTTGAACTTTGAATATGATCGCATGCAGAAAGATCTCAAGTTTTTCCCGAACATCGTTGCAAAGCTAAACTTCAACATCAGCGGAATTCTCGGAGAACGTCTCGCCGATGTGCTACGCGCGCGGTAGTTCCACCGACTTTTACTGTCGGTAACTGATATCGTTTTTAGATAATACCTCGAATACCGGGGCTAAATGATCACCGTAGTGTTTCCACCTATCTACTGCGCTGGAATAAAGCGGCTCGCGCACCTGCATGGCACTCGCTGTGGATACCGCGGATTTACTTTTATAAAACTCCAGACCCGCTGTTTCGAATTCCACACTCAGAAAGGCACATAATTCACGCACGGTGAGTTCAGGTTTCGCAACGATATCCTCATAGTCCACCTCAAGAAATCTATCAGGGAACACAGCTTTCCAATGCGCCATCAATTCATCAAACAGGCAGTAATATTCCGCCGTATCCTTCAGATCATAATGATAGTTGTAATAAGAAAAGTTCACCGCAAACAATTGCCGATAGTTAGAAAGACAGGTATCCACAGGATGGCGCCTGAGGCAGACAATTTTCGCCCCCGGCAGGGCCTTTAATATAAAGCCCACGTAGAGAAAGTTCAGCGGCATTTTGTCGAGCGAGAATTCCTTGATCCCGGTCCTCTCGCCAACCTGGAACAAATAACGCCTACCCACTTCCGAAAAATCAACCTCCCGACTTCCCATCACAAGTTCGCTATCAAGCATTGCCTGGGTTTTTGAACCTGAGACCTCTTTCATGGCTCTGGCGAAATACTGAACCTCGCCCATAGAAACTATCCTGGAATGCGTGCTAAGTATCCGATCAACCAGCGTAGTTCCACTTCTAGGCATGCCAAGAACAAAAATATTCTGGTTACCCAGGTCACCAGGCGCATAGTCTCCGTCTACAGGAAAAGCCTGCTTCATGGCGTCAAACAGCTTCTTATCTCCTGCAACGCGATAGTCGACCTTCGCCCGCATCCCTTCCTTGCCTGTACTCAGCGACTGGAATGCATGGTCATAATTACCGGTCTTTTCATATTCGCGTGAGATGGCATGACCGAGGTACAACCTGTCTTCCGGTGACAGGTTCGTGCCCTTTACAAGCTCCTCAAGGACTGGCAAACGCCCTGATGCACCCAGGTTTTTTTCCAGTTCCGATAGCGCCCAATAAGCTCGATAAAAGTCTGGCTTCACACGGATTGCATCCCGGTAACCTTCCTCCGCACCCGCTGCATTACCGAGGAACTGTTCGACTGATGCCAGGTTAAACTGAAACTGTGCGTTGTCTGGCGTTACTCTGACACTGAGCTTTAAAACCTCTCTTGCCTGCTCATGCATATCAAACCGGCTATAAACTACACCCAGCGTGTCCAGGACCAGCGGCCGGTCCGGGCCCAGGCTCATTGCATAATCCGCAGCCGCGAGGGCAGCTTCTTTTTGTCCAGCCATCGTGTGAAGGCGCGCCTTATGAGCGACATACTCTGTATTACGGCTCGACAGCCTTAGCGCGCTATCGACCAGTTCAATCGCCACCGACACCTTGCGCCTTTCAGTCGCGGACAAAGATAAAAAGAACCATGCATCAGCATAGGTGTTATCCAGCTGAAGAATCTGTTTCGCACAGGATTCCAGCTCTGCAAACGCGCCATTATTAAGTGCTATTGCGGCTTTATTGGTGAGTTTTTTTAGCGTTTCAGGCATTTACCCAGGCGATAAAATTAGTGTCCCCGATGGCGCAGGGGACACCCGGAGACGGATTAGAACTGGTAACTTACCCTGACGCCCATATTCCTGGGCGCGCCGACGTACTGGCCGTAACTTCGGAGAGTGAACCCATTATAAGAATTTCCCGGCCCTGTTTGCTCATCCTGCAGCAACCTCCTACTGGTGCGGGTTCCAAGAACGTAGTATTCATCCGTCAGGTTATCAACGTAGGCCTGAACCAACCATGCATCCTTGGAGAAGGTTGCTGACAAATGGTGAACATCGTAGCTGGGGATTTCCTCACCGCCCCGGTCGCCTGGCGCACCTGTGTCTGGATCAACCAGCGGGTCCTTATCTCCACCAGGGATGTTGTAAATATCACCGGTGTAAACAACCCCGTAGTTGATCGCAAGATCAACACTATCCCAGATAGTGGTGTTATAAGTGACGTTGAACGTCGCCTGGTGCTCCGGTGACCCCGGCAGTCGAGTACCGTCGAGCGCGTCAAAGGGTCCAACCAATCCCGGTGCTGTGTCCGTCAACTCCGCACTGGTGTATGCGTAGGTAAGTGCCGCATCCCAGTTCTCATTGATTAACCATCGTCCCTGGAATTCAAAGCCCTGGCTCTCGGCCTCACTACCGTTGCCGGTGATTGGCAAACTGCCATTGTCCGTTACGGTCGAAACCTGCAGATCCTGCCAGTCAATGGTATACAACGCTGCACTAATGGAAATAGTTCGATCCTTCAGGAAACCCTTGTAGCCAATCTCGTAGTTCTCAATCTCATCGGGGGCAATCAGGACTTCGCTGGAGAGCGCACATAGTTGCTGCTGGTCGCTCGCTATCTGATCAGGCGTACATTCAGGCACAGAGTTTACGCCACCATTTCGGTAACCTTCCGAGTAGGTAAAATACACCATCGTGTCGTCGTTAATATCCCAGGCTGTATTGAATTTGATCAGATCGCCATCATCCTTTCCGGCATTTTCACCAAAATCGATGTTGATCGCATCCTGGGTATCACCGAGAAACACCGTATCAAACAAGGGCAATCCGAACCCACCGCGAGAGTCGACTTCAAACTCATAATTCCGATACCCAACGGTAAAGCTTAAGTAATCTGTAGCCTGGTAAGTCAACTCGCCATAGAACGCTGTTTCTTTTTCGTACTGATCCGTTATCTGAATATATTCCAGATTGTCAGGTCGAAGCTGGACTCCACCAAAATTATCTACCGCAAACTGGTCAAAACCGGGTGTGAATTCCTCGCTGGTCGCATAGCTATCAAGCTCATTTTCGAAGTAACCAATCGTCCACGAAAATTTACTTTCATACTGCGAAATCAAACGCATTTCGATAGTTTCAGATTCCTGGTCAACAATTTCACGCGTGAATGCAGAAAAACTCGGAAAGAATTCGTAACCATATTCAAAATCGAGCAGAAGGTCCGTTTGGTCCCTTTGGCCTATTTCTTCATATTCTGACTCGCCGTAGACGAATGTCGCCTCTGCAAATCCCAGATCCCAGGAAACGTCCAGGCTGACCAGGTTGTTGGAGAAATCGTTTGGTTCTTCGAAACGCAAACCTGCCTGGTATTTACCGGTATTAAAAGACAACCGATTTGTAATCTGTCGACCCTCTGCCTCTGTTTCCTGGTCGTAGTACCAGATATTGATATCAATGTCGTCAGTGGGCAACCAGCGGAGGTTCGCCCGGTAGGATGTGGTTTTCTCACCATTGGCATCATCGACCTGACGCAGGTTAGCCGCCACATCAGCAGGGTCCGAAAAATCAGGCTCGGGATTGGAAACGCCTGGCTGCTTAACAACAAAACCATAATCGATGAAACCGGGATCATCGCGACGATCCATATTCACCCGCAGCGCCAGGGTATCTTCCATCAGGGGGATGTTAACCGTCAGGCCATATTCAATACCCAGGTCATCCGCCTCGCTATTTGAATTCAGGTCGGCCCTGGTATCTATCTCGAACTCGTTCGGGTTTGCTTCAACAGGGATGTACCGGATGGCGCCACCCATGGTGCCTTGTCCGTACAGAGTACCCTGCGGCCCAATCAACACTTCCACCCGCTCCATGTCTACGGGAATCAAATCGATTTGCAGCGGAATCTCACCGAGGTAACTAGCGACGGTGTCACTGGTAAATCCAGGCCCAAGTCCCGTCGTGTTCAGGCCCCTGACCAGAATATCCGGAGTGCTATTCCTTGGACCCCGGTCAACCACGGTAAGACCAGGGACATAATGAGCAATATCAGAAATATTATGCAGCCGCAGCTCTTTAAGCTGATCGCTGCTGACAGCAGTAATGTTGATGGGAATGTCCTGTACGTTCTCAGCTCGCCTGGAGGCGGTAACAACGACTTCCTCAATCATGGTTTTATCTGCCGCCGCCGCTACGCCGGGTATAGCCGCCGCGACTGGAATAGAAGCAAGCGAAATCGCCTGTACCAATTGTTTTTTGCTAGGTGACCGGTAAGCCATTTGACTCATCAGGTTCCCCCCTGTTAATCGACATATTGCAGTAAACAACAAAGCAAGCACGATAACGCCAACCTATTGTAATTGGAAGGTCTTCGTCACCTTCAAAATCCCCGGCTACATCGCAAATAACTTTACAAAATAGACCAAATAGTAAGCCTTGCGTATTTCTCCAATCAGCTATAATTCGCGGCACTTTCCAGGAGCTCACAATGCACCGTATTTACTTTCTTCTCCTCGCGATTTCTTTTTGCCAATGGTCATTCGCCAAGACCTTTCTCATTGCAGACCGCTACCTGGATGTGGAAAGTATGCCGATATTATTGCCGTTAGAGGCGACCCACTCACCAATGTCAGCCTGCTTGAAGACGTGAGCTTCGTCATGAAAGCTGGCACGATTTATAAGACGCCGTAAATGATTCGCTCTCTGCTTGTTCTTACAGGTTCAATTCTCGCGGCCGCTATCGTCAACCCAGACTGCAAGGCCGCGCCAATGACCGCTACCGAAATACAAAAACAGTTCGCTTCCGGCGTGTCCGCGTCAGTGGCAACACAAAAAGCGATTGAAAAGATTGAGGCTACCGATGATGACTACCACGCTGTCATCGTGTCAGGCGGCGCCGCTGTTGTGGCAAGCACAAGGCGTCTGGATGGCCTGTCCCCCGCCGAACGGGTACAACTTCCGCTAGGGAGCGTTCCCATACTGGTCAAAGACAACATAGAGACTATTGAATGGCCAACAACGGCAGGATCACTCGCATTGACAGATAACCTGACGGGGCGCGACGCAGACCTCATTTCAAGGTTACGGGAGTCGGGCGCCGTCATACTGGGAAAAGCCAACCTGAGCGAATGGGCAAACTTCAGATCCGAAAAATCCATTTCCGGATGGAGTGGTATTCGCGGCCAGACGCGTAATGCATTTGATGTAACACGCTCACCCTGCGGGTCCAGTTCCGGACCAGCCGTGTCTGTCGCATTGGGATACGTACCCGTTGCGATCGGCAGCGAAACCGATGGTTCAATCGTATGCCCTGCTTCCCTTAACGGGGTCGTTGGATTCAAACCAACCCATGGGCTTGTGTCCGGCTTTGGGATAGTGCCGATTGCCGCAACACAGGACACCGCGGGTCCCATTGCAACAAGTGTTATTGATGCTGCAATAACGCTTGGCGCAATGATCGACATCGACGGAAATTCAACCGAAACAAACACTCCAATCCGAGCCAAATTACTGGCGCTCAAGGCCCCAGCAGACCTTAAGGGCAAGCGCATCGGTATACTTTCCGTTGTTCAGGGTTTTGATGTGCGTCGTGATGAGTTGCTTGAGGCAGCCATCGCCACGCTGGAATCCCTGGGTGCCGAGGTTGTTCCAGGTTTAGTAGCGAAACCGTACGATGGCTACCACCAGGACGAATATGACGTACTACTGTATGAGTTCAAACACCAACTCAACGATTACCTGGCAGGGCTGCCAACAAAATTCAACCAGTTAACGCTCACCAAACTGATCCAATTCAACAATCAGTCAGATATAGAACTCTCCCTGTTCGACCAGAGTATTTTTTTGAAAGCCAATGAACTTCCGTTGACAGAGCTTGAATACCAACAAAAACTTAGTGCAATTAGAAAGGCAGCACGTGAAGACGGCCTAGATCACCTGATCGGTGCGAACAAACTGGATGTGCTCATTGGCACTACTGGAGGACCAGCGTGGACAATAGACGATGTCAACGGGGATACGTTTCACGGTCCTTCGATCTCAAGCTTTCCAGCGGTTGGCGGGCACCCACACCTGACTGTCCCTATGGGAGATATTCGCGGCTTACCTATTGGTTTGTCATTTATTGGGCGTCGCTTCGACGATGCCCGGCTAGCAGCAATTGCCGCAGCCTATGAGGCGAATCGAAAAAAGTAACTCTTTGTTGTCAGTTTCGGACGGCTAGCCTCACAGGCATCACCAGCAACTTCTAACTGGATTAGTCTTATCTTACTAAGATAGGAATCCCAGCGGGCTTCGGGTTAAGGAGACACTCACCATAAAACCAAACGCTGCGATGGCCGCGGCCAAGTAACTCACCCGGGCTGTCTTCGTTTTACCCCGCCTGAATGCAAACACACCCAAAACAATGTAGGCAATCAATGCCAGAACCTTCACAGTTAACCATGAATCTATTCCCGGATACTGCTGCGTTAGCGCCACAAGAACCGCCGCTGAAATAAGCAGAACGGTATCAATGACATGTGGCGCAATCCGAACGATTTTCTTCTCCAGTAGAGTATTCTCCTGAATCATCCATAGTCCACGTAGCAAAAAGAAACTACCGGAAAGACAAACTGCGGCAATGTGTAGGGCGTAAGCAATAAGGTAGGCGTTCAAATCTTTGTCACCGGCTGTAATTAGGGGGGTGTGCAGTCATTATACAGAACAATCAGCAAGGGACCCACGGGCGAGACTGTACTTAGCTTCAGTAGCGTCGGACCCGCGGGACTACACTCAAACTTTGTCTCTTGGCGCCAGACCCTTCGCTGCACGCGCCTTATTCATGCGCTCTTTGTCAACGGCCAGAGGTTCACCCAACTCGCTTTCATCGATTGCACCAGCCATATGTTTCCCCGCTTTAGTGCCGTTGTACATAATTTTCTTGGTAGGCGTAACGGCAAGAATCGTTCGCAGTGGAGAATCGAGCAGGTTGTAAAAGAAATCTTCACCGTCTTTGTTGTCAGGGTTCAACTTTTGTGACAACGCCCCATAAAACCATTTTTTAGTGTCTTCATCGTCGAAGAATTCGCCCGTACCTTTAAACGTAATGGCGCCACCTGGCAAATCTGCCGTTGCATTAGGACCGTAACCCATCGCACTAACATTCACTGATACGCGCGGATCCCGCTTAATCGCAACTGCGCGATGCCTGTGCTCCGAAAATGTGATCCAAATTTTTCCATCGTGCCAGACAAAGGCATGAGTAACCCCAACAGGCCATCCATCTTTGGTTGCCCACATAAGGACACACTCAACCGAGTTAGTCATTAACTGATCTACTTCTTCATCTGAAAAAGGATAGATCGATACCATTTCGTGATCGTGTGTTTGAGCCATTGGGTTTCCCTTATTTCTAAAATATTTGTTGTCTAAAATAAATGTAGTCGGTAACAGTTTCTGTGATCAAGCATATCAAAGTTAATCCACAAAGGTCTTGATAACCAGGCATACGGCCTCTTTATTGGTCCTGGGATGTCAGGGTTACTGTTCAATGCCTAAGCGAGAGCGCACTAACGATTTGTTGCTTCCTGAAATAACCTCCCAGATGCTAGAGTCGCTCTCCTGATTAACCGGTGTTTGTAGGAAGTTAAATGCGAAGTCTCTGGATCAAGATTCATCTCTATGTTGCTGCATTCTTCCTTCCCATGTTGCTGGCGATGGCGGCCTCTGGTGGTCTTTACTTACTCGGCATCAAAGGCTCAGTTGATTCGACACCCGTCTCCTTGTCCGCGACGAAACCCCTTTCCGCAGATTCTGGCACGCTAGGCAATGATGTCCGCGAGCTTTTGAATGCGAACGGGATCGACCACGACTTCGAGTACATCAAAGTTTCTGGCCAAAAGCTCATTACCCGACCAACTTCTGCCGACTACTACGAGCTCACCATTCACGAAAATAAAGTACAAGCGACACTGAACCAGCCCGATCTAATTAAGTCCCTGGTAGAGCTGCACAAGGGCCACGGGCCTTTGTTTTTCAAAGACCTGCAGAAACTGATGGCGCTCGGTCTGCTAATCGTACTACTGAGTGGGTTCTGGTTGGGTGCCTCTTCTGCAGGTCTACGAGTACCGACTCTCCTGACGACAGTCGCGGGATTATTGGTATTTCTCGGGCTGGGCTTTATCATCTGATATACTAATGAGAATTGTTCGCATTATGTCCTTGATAATGATTCTCATTTAGGATACTTTCCTAGCCTGTTCGCTACTCTGGTCACCACTGTGAAATTCGCAGTCTTAATCGCCACGCTTGCCCTCCTCTTTTGCCAGGTTGCGCTTGCCTCCGACGCATCGTTCCTTGATGAAATCACCATCGTTGGCGAGCGAACCGACATGCACCAGATTACCGGTGCCGCCCAATATATCGGCGAAGCTCAGTTACAGGAACAATCTTACTCTGACATCCAGAGAATCCTCAGACAGGCACCGGGAGTCTCCCTGCAGGTAGAAGACGGCTACGGCCTGCGACCGAACATCAGTATCCGCGGTGTAGCAACAGAAAGAAGCGGCCGGATAACCCTGCTTGAGGACAATGTACTCATCGCACCGGCACCCTACTCTGCGCCATCTGCCTATTACTTCCCAACCGCGGGGCGCATGCACGCCGTCGAGATCTTGAAAGGTCCGGCTGCGATCATGCAGGGTCCCTATACCATCGGTGGGGCAATGAACATGATATCGACGCCGATCCCATCAGTTCGCGGCGGATCCCTGAAGGCCGAAGCCGGGGAAGATCATACCTATCGCATTCACGCGACCTACGGCGGCACCAGCAGTAACGGCTTTGGGTTTATGGTGGAAACCCATCAGTGGAAGTCCGATGGATTCCAGAGTATTGATCGCAGTAACGAAGACACCGGGCTTGATGTAAAAGACTACACCGTGAAGCTCGGTTATAAGCGTGATCGGCATACGATGGAACTCAAACTCCAATATGCGGAACAGGAATCAAACCAAAGTTATCTCGGCCTGACCGACGACGACTTCAGCGATAACGCTTTACATCGCTACGGTCTCTCTGCGCTTGATAATATAAAGACAGAACACGACCAGCAGATTATCCGATATCGCTTTGACGTTAATGGCTCGGTCTCAATCTCGGCTACCGCCTACAACAACGAACACCAACGTGACTGGTTCAAAACCGAGGGCCTTGATTTCGATGGCAGCGCTTCCGCAGAATCGTTTGGCCGCACGAGCTGGGCAAAAGTGGTCACGGCGATTAATGAAAACAGCAATCTGGGCGAGTACAGCACTGAAGATCTGCAGGCGATCCTTGATGGTGCAGATACTGCCGCCGGGAGTATCCAGCTTCGTTCAAACTCCAGGGAGTACTTTTCCCGGGGAGTTCAGTTTGGCCTGGATTGGCAGTTCGCTCGCGGCGAAGCGTCCCACGAAATTGAAGTTGGTATCCGGTATCACGAAGACGAAGAAGATCGATTGCAGCGCAACAGCAATTATCACCAGGAAGGCGGACGCCTTATTCTTGATGACCTGGGTTTACTGGGCAATGCAGGAAACAGGGTCCAGGAAGCCGAAGCCCTCGCCATCTATATTCAGGACACCATCGAACTTGGCAACTGGGTGTTAACACCTGGTTTACGCTATGAAGATATCGAACAAAAACGCACTCGATGGGAGACTCGAGACGGGCGCACAACAAGCCCATCATCGCGTGCGGATTCAAATATTCGCGATACGCGAAGCAACGACACCCAGGTGTGGCTGCCAGGATTCGGCGTACTCTATAACCTGTCTGAATCCACTACCCTGGTGGCAGGAATCCATAAGGGATTCACAGCCCCAAGCAATTCTCCAGACGTTGACGAAGAAGAAGCGATTAACTACGAATTGGGATTTAGGTATAACGGTGAGCAAAATTCTGCAGAGGCCATCTATTTTCTAAGTGATTACAACAATCTGCTGGGTGAATGCACAGCTTCATCAGGTTCAGATTGCACCATTGGCGACGCCTTTAATGGAGATGCAGCGACCGTGCAAGGCATCGAATTCTTGTTCACAACTGACCTTAGCAGGGCTGGCAATTACGATATTCCCATTACATTCACTTACACCTATATCG
>Ga0302123_10003174_pt1 | contig 10971 bp, 12 predicted proteins | sample CB21_321_MG_FD_203109 | JGI IMG/M metagenome (GOLD analysis project Ga0302123, IMG submission 203109) | Marine microbial communities from Western Arctic Ocean, Canada - CB21_32.1 | ecosystem: Environmental > Aquatic > Marine > Oceanic | place: Canada: Western Arctic Ocean | collected 2017-09-28 | reverse complement strand
TCAACTGTTTTGTGAATTCTGGCAACTGTGCGGAGAGGTGACTGAGATAGAACCTTTCCAGCATCAGAACCGATGTCCTTGCGTTCTTCGCGAGTCCGAACAGGTCGGTTCCACCCGATTTCAGAATCTGAAAACAGAGTGCGGAATGTCTCAGGGAGTATGTCGTGTGTCTCTGTCCGTAGATATCGGCGTAGAGATGAGATAGTTTGATGTCAGAAAACGACTCGACGCTCAGGCGGCTGACGGTTTCGCGCCACAGGATGCCACTTTCCATAACATTGGCCTTGTCCACGGAACACAGCTTGCTCCGCCGTCCACCGGCCAGCTCGAAGGCGGCCCGGGCGACTCGTTCGATTTCCGGAGTGGTGTAGACCTGTGCGTGTCGACGCCCCGGCGGACACCGTTACCCAGGTCCTCGATGCCGCGCAGTTCGCCGAAATAAATGCCGCTGGCCAGCTCGCGAACGATGATGAAATCCACGCCCTGGACAATTTCAGGTTTCAGGGTCGAGGCGTCGGCCAGGGCCGGGAACGGCCTGATCGGGCGCAAATTGGCGAACAGGTCGAGTTCCCGGCGCAGGCGCGACAGGGCGCTCTTGGTCTCGGGTCCACCGGTTATATCCAGGTTGTCCCATTGCGGGCCGCCCTCGGCGCCGACCAGTACAACATCGGCCTTGCGGGCCGCGGCCATGGCCTGGTCCGTGAGAAAGGCGCCATGGCGGTCATAGCTGCAACCGCCCATCAGGTCCTCGGTAATCTGCAGCACGAGGCCGCGCCGGTCGGCGAACCAATCGACTATCCGCAGGGCTTCGGCGACCACCTCCGGGCCGATGCCGTCACCGCCCAGGACCAGCAAGCTTTTGGCGTTGTTGTTCATGGCATCAACACCTATACTAGCGGCCGCCATTTTGGTAGGTTTGCCATGTCGTCAGTGAAGTGCCAAAGCCGTTGACAGTGGGCGTTGCACGGGTATAGTGCCGCCCTCTCCGGCAGACGGATTTTCAGGCCCTTGCCGCGCTTTGCGCGGGTGTCGGACAGATGGGCCACCAACGGGTTCGAGACATGTACGCAGTTATTAAAACCGGTGGAAAGCAATACCGGGTCGCCGCCAACGATGTCATCAAGGTCGAGAAGCTTGCTGGCGAGGCCGGCAGCACGATCGAGCTCGATCAGGTATTGATGCTGGGCGAGGGTGCCGACACCACCGTTGGCGCGCCGTTGATCGAAGGCGCCAAAGTGGTCGCCACGGTGCTTGAGCAGACTCGCGCCGACAAGATTTTGGTATTCAAGAAAAAGCGCCGCAAGAAGTATCGCCGCACCAAGGGACATCGCCAGGACATCACCGTTCTGCGCATCACCGACGTGCTGGCTGCCGGCGCCCAGGCGGCAAAGCCCAAAGCGGCCGCCGCGGCCACGCCCAAGGCAGCGCCGAAGCCCGAGGCCAAGGCCGAGGATGCGGCCGCCGACGCGGCGCCTGAGAAGAAGACAGCCGCGAAGAAGGCCGTGCCCAAGAAAGCGGCGCCTAAGAAGCCCGCGGCGAAGAAAGCGTCGGCCAAGAAGCCGGCAGCCAAGAAATCCACCGAGGAGAATTCCTGATGGCACATAAAAAGGCAGGCGGCAGTTCACGCAACGGCCGCGACTCAGCGGGCCGCAGGCTCGGCGTCAAGAAGTCGGGCGGCCAGGAAGTGGTCGCCGGCAACATCATCGTGCGCCAGCGCGGCACCAAAATTCGTGCCGGCGTCGGCGTCGGTATCGGCCGCGACCACACCTTGTTCGCGCTGACCGATGGTCGGGTCAAGTTCACCCGCCACAGCGGTGATCGCGCCAGGGCATCCGTGGAGCCGTCGGTGTCGCCGGGCTAAACACCCCTTAATAATTGCCCGATTGTTTGGGGGGAATGGCATGCCATTCCCCCCTATTCATTTCGGGTCTCCGCGGAAGGCAATGCGAACCGAGTAGCAGCTATGAAGTTCATCGACGAGGCCAAGGTCAATATTCGAAGCGGCAAGGGCGGTGACGGCAGCGTTAGCTTCCGCCGTGAGAAGAATTTAGAGTTCGGTGGCCCCGACGGCGGCAATGGCGGCCATGGCGGCGACGTGGTGGCGATCTGTGTCGCCGGCCTCAATACGCTGATCGATTTTCGCTTTCGCAAACATTTCAAAGCCAAGACCGGCGGTGGCGGGGCCGGCCGGCGGCGTAGCGGCGCTGGCGGCGACGACGCCGTGCTGCAAGTTCCCGCCGGCACCCAGGTCTTCGCCGACGACGGCGAAACCCTAATCGCCGACCTGGTCGAGATCGGCGACCGCACCGTACTGGCCCGGGGCGGCGATGGCGGCCGGGGCAATCACAGTTACAAATCATCGACCAACCGGGCGCCGCGCAGCGCCGACTCCGGCGGGCCGAGCGAAAATCGCGACATCGTCATGCGCCTGCGACTGATCGCCGATATCGGCCTGGTCGGCCTGCCCAACGCCGGCAAGTCGACCTTCCTTGCCGCGGTCTCCCGGGCCCGGCCGAAAATTGCCGATTATCCGTTCACCACCCTGACGCCCCAGCTAGGCGTCGCGCTGTTGGACAATCGCGATCTGGTCATCGCCGATATTCCCGGTCTTATCGAAGGCGCTCACGAAGGCATTGGTCTGGGCGACCGTTTTCTCGGCCATGTGGAGCGCTGCAAGGCTCTGTTGCACCTGGTTGATGGCACCGCCGACGATGTGGCGGCTGACTATCACACTGTTCGCGGCGAGCTTGAGAAGTACGATCACGGGGTCGCCGCAAAAACCGCCGTCGTGGTTCTCAACAAATGCGACGCCCTGAGCGATGATGAAACCACCGAGCGCCGCGACCAGCTTGCCGAAGCTTGCGGCGGTGAGGTCATGGTCATGTCAGGGTTCACCGGCGCCGGCGTGCCCCCAGTCATGCATGCCCTGTTCGCGCTTACCGCCGCGCCCGTCGAGGATCCCGAGCCCGACTTCAAATCTTTTGGGGCGGCGTCGTGAAGACGCGTATGGAGAATGCCAAGCGGGTCATCGTCAAGATCGGCTCGGCGCTGCTGGTCGACGGCGACAGCGGCCGAATTCACCGCCAGTGGCTCGACGCCCTGGCCGACGACGTGGCTGCCATGCGGGCGCGTGGCCAGGAGGTTATTATCGTCTCGTCCGGCGCCATCGCCCTGGGCCGCCGGCGTCTTGGTCAGAACTCCGCTCGTGGCCTCAAGCTTGAGGAAAGTCAGGCGGCGGCGGCCTGCGGCCAAATTCGCTTGGCTCACGCCTATGAAGAAACCCTGGCGCGCCACGATCTGGCGGCGGCTCAGGTGCTGATTACCCTTGGCGACACCGAGGAACGGCGGCGCTATATCAATGCCCGCACCACCATCGACACGCTGTTGCGTTTGGGCGCCGTGCCGGTGATCAACGAAAACGACACCGTGGCCACCGCCGAGATCCGCTTCGGCGACAATGACCGCCTGGCTGCCCGAGTGGCCCAGATGGTCAGCGCCGACCTGATGGTTTTGCTGTCGGATATCGACGGCCTGTACGCCACCGATCCCCGGGTCGATGGCGAGGCCGCGTTCATCGCCGAGGTCGAGGCGGTCACCGCTGAAATTGAGGCCATGGCCGGACCGCCCAATCCGCTCGACGGTTCCGGCGGCATGGTGACCAAGCTGGCGGCCGCCAAAATCGCCACCGCGGCGGGCTGCGCCATGGTCATCGCCGACGGCGCCGGCCTTAACCCGCTGGCCGCCATCGCCGGCGGCGCGCGCTGCACCTGGTTCGTTGCCCAGTCCAACCCCAAGACTCTGCGCAAGCAGTGGATTGCCGGCAGTCTCAGCCCCAGCGGCAGCCTGACCATCGACAGCGGCGCCGTGGCCGCCCTGGCGCGCGGCACCAGCCTGCTGCCGGCCGGCGTAACAGCGGTGGACGGCGAGTTCAGCCGGGGCGACACGGTCACCGTCAAGGGCCCCGACGGGGCCGAGGCGGCGCGGGGTCTGAGCGCCTATTCGGCGGCTGATGCGCGGCGTATCGCGGGCTATAAAAGCCGTGATATCGAAGGTCTTCTCGGCTACCGTGGCCGCGAGGAAATGATCCACCGCGACGATCTGGTGCTGGTTTAGGACCGGCCCTGGTCCGGGAGGAAGACATGACCGCAGTGAATTCCATCGAGACCTTGTCCGGCGATACGGGCATGGCCGAAATCGGCGAACGGGCCCGTGCCGCTAGTGCGATTCTTGCCCTGGCCTCACCGGAATCCAAGAACGCGGCTCTTGTCGCAGCGGCGGCGGCGATCCGCGAGGATCGCGAGGTTCTTCTCGCGGCCAATGCCGAGGATGTGGCCGAGGCCACGGCGCGGGGCCTCACCGGCGCCATGATCGAACGTCTGGTACTCAATAATGAGCGCATCGAGGCCATGGCCACGGGTCTGGTCGATATCGCCTCGTTCGACGACCCCATTGGGACTGTCATGGATGCGTGGGATCGCCCCAACGGCCTGAAGATTCAGCGTCTGCGGGTGCCTCTCGGGGTTATCGGGGTGATCTATGAATCCCGGCCCAACGTCACCGCCGACGCCGGTGGGCTGTGCCTCAAGTCGGGCAATGCGGTGATCCTGCGCGGCGGCTCCGAAAGCTTCCGCTCATCGCGCGCCATCGCCGCCTGTTTGGCCCGTGGCCTGGCGGCGGCCGGCCTGCCCGAGGGCTGCATCCAGTTGGTGCCGACCCGAGATCGCGCGGCGGTCGGTGAAATGCTGACCATGGCCGATACCATCGACGTCATCATTCCGCGCGGCGGCAAGGGGCTGATCGAGCGGGTCGCCGCCGAGAGCCGCATTCCCGTGCTTAAGCACCTGGACGGTATTTGCCATACCTACGTTCACGCCGACGCCGACGCCGCCATGGCGCGGGACATCGTGTTCAACGCCAAGATGCGGCGCCCCGGCATTTGCGGCGCCACCGAGACCCTGCTGATCGATAGCGCCGTGGCCGACGCCATGCTGCCCGGTATCCTGGGCCCCTTGGCCGAGGCCGGTTGCGAGCTGCGCGGCGACGAGCGCGCCCGCGCCGCCGATAGCCGGGTGACGCCGGCCAGCGCCAACGATTGGGACACCGAGTATCTCGACGCCATCCTGTCCATCAAAGTGGTCGACGGGGTTGACGAGGCGATCGATCATATCGGTCGCCACGGCTCTCATCACACGGAGTGTATCGTCACCGATGACGATGGCGCGGCCCAACGCTTCCTTGCCCGGGTCGACAGCGGCATCCTGTTGCACAACGCCTCGACCCAGTACGCCGACGGCGGTGAGTTCGGCATGGGGGCGGAGATCGGTATCTCGACCGGCAAACTCCACGCCCGCGGCCCGGTCGGCATCGAGCAACTGACCAGCTACAAATACGTGGTCCGCGGCAGCGGCCATGTCCGACCGTAGTATCAGGGCGGGGTAGTGGCGCGGCCTTCCCAGCGGCCAGCCGGTCCGCGCGTTGGGCTTCTCGGGGGGTCGTTTAATCCGGCTCACGAGGGCCATCTGCATATTAGCCTGCTGGCGCTCGATCATCTTGCCCTTGATGAGCTGTGGTGGCTGGTGTCGCCGCAGAACCCGCTCAAGTCGACCGACGGCATGGCCGCGTATGAGGCACGCCTGGCGGGGGCTCACGAACTGGCTGACGACCCGCGCATCGTGGTCAGCGATATGGAGCGCCGCCTCGGCACCCGCTACACCGCCGATACCTTGCGGGCGCTGAACAAGCGCTTTCCGCGAACCAATTTCGTCTGGGTCATGGGGGCTGACAATCTGGCGCAGATTTCGTCCTGGCGGAACTGGACGACGATCTTCGAGGCGGTGCCCATTGCCGTCTTCGACCGGCCAACCTATTCTTACGGCGCGCTTGCATGTGGCGCGGCGCGGCGTTATGCATCGTCGCGCATCAACCAGCGACAGGCGCACAGTCTTGCCGGGCTCGCCCCGCCGGCCTGGGTGCTCGTTCGCGGCAAGTTGCACGCCGCCTCGGCGACATCTGTCCGGGAGTCGCGAGACGGTTATGACGAAGACCTGTAAACCCCAGTAATTCAAGGAATTAGCACATAGCCAGTCCCAAACCAACGTCTGAGTCCGCCGCCAAGACCAAGGCTGCGCCCAAGGCTAAAGCAGCGCCCAAGGCCAAGGCCGCTCCAAAGGCAAAGGCGGCTCCAAAGGCCAAGGCCGCTCCAAAGGCTAAAGCAGCGCCCAAGGCCAAGGCCGCTCCAAAAGCTAAGGCAGCGCCCAAGGCAAAGGCGGCTCCAAAGGCTAAGGCAGCGCCCAAGGCCAAGCCCAAATCCACACGAACGGCCAAGGCTGCTACCAAACCGAAAACCAGATCGAAGCGCACCACCGCGTCCAAGTCGGCTCCGGCGGCGTCGAATCGCCTGTTGGCGCTGATCGAGACGGTTCTTGCCGACGGCCAGGCCGAGGACGTGATCGCCCTCAATTTGGCCGGCAAATCGACCATGGCCGATTACATGGTCATCGCCACGGCCATGTCGCAGCGTCAGGTTGGCGCCCTGGCGCAGAATCTCGTACGCCAGATCAAGTTGGGCAAATTCAGTGCGCCGAACGTCGAGGGCCGTACCCAGGGGGACTGGGTGCTGCTTGATGCCGGTGACGTTATCGTCCACCTGTTCCGTCCCGAGGTGCGGGCCTTCTACAATCTTGAGAAAATGTGGACGGCCGAGCTTCCCGATGGCGATGAAAACGCGGCGGCGACGGCCTAATTTTATACCGAGCATGACAATCCCGGCCCTTACACCATCGCTCATCAAGAATGACCGATGGGCGTTCAAACGCCACGCAGGCTTCCGCCGAACGGTCGGCGACGCGCGGTCGCGCTTGCCTGCGGTCAATACATGACCGCCGGAGTTATCCGCCCCGTGGTGCTGTGTATCCTCGATGGTTGGGGCCACGGCGCCGCCGCCGTCGACAACGCTATTCTCCAGGCCACAACCCCCGTGTGGGATGATCTGTGGGCGAACAATCCGCATAGCCTGTTGCAGGCGTCCAGCGCCGACGTCGGGCTGCCCGACGGTCAGATGGGCAATTCCGAGGTTGGTCACACCAATATCGGCGCCGGGCGTGTGGTGCCGCAAAGTCTGCCGCGCATCGATCGGGCGGTGGCCGATGGCTCCCTTGCCGGCCATGGCGATCTGCTGGCGTTTGTCGAAACATTAAAAGCCCGGGGCGCTACCTGTCACCTCATGGGGTTGATGTCGCCGGGCGGCGTCCATAGCACCCAGAGCCATTTAGCGGCCCTAGCGCGGGCCGTGGCGTCGCGCGGCGTGGCGGTGGCGGTTCACGCTTTTCTCGATGGCCGCGATGTGTCGCCCGGTGGCTCCCGTGGCTATCTTGACGAATTCAAACAACAGGTCGCCGAGACTTCGGGCGTATCCATTGCCACCGTATCCGGGCGCTACTACGCCATGGATCGCGACCAGCGTTGGGAGCGGGTTGCTCTGGCCTATGACACCTTGGTTAGGGGCCGGGGCGAAGTCGCCGCCACCGCCGACCAGGCGGTTGTCGATGCGACTGCCCGCGGCGAGACTGATGAGTTTGTGCTACCCACAGTGATCGCTGGCTACGGCGGCATGCGTGACGGTGATGGTTTGCTGATTGGCAATTTCCGCGCCGACCGGGTGCGCCAGATCGCCGGCGCGCTTATGGACCCTGATTTTGACGGTTTCGCCAGGCCGGCGCGGGTTGAACTGTGCGCTGCCCTCGGCCTGGTGGAATATTCAAGCCACCTCAACCAGTTTATCGGCGCCCTGTTCCCGGCCGTGGAACTCACCGGCACTCTCGGTAACGTGGTGTCCCAGGCGGGGCTCAAGCAACTGCGTATTGCAGAGACCGAAAAATACGCCCATGTGACGTTTTTCCTGAACGGCGGCGAGGAGCGGCTGTTTCCCGGTGAGGAACGCATTCTGGTGCCGTCGCCCCGGGTCGCGACCTACGACCTTCAGCCGGAAATGTCGGCCCCGGAAGTGACCGACAAATTGGTCGACGCCATTAATGGCGGCAGTTTCGGTCTGGTGGTGGTCAACTACGCCAACGGCGACATGGTCGGCCATACGGGTAATTTGGGTGCCGCCATCGCCGCGGTCGAGGCTGTTGACGTCTGCCTGGGCCGCCTGAGGCAGGCGGTCCGCGAGGCCGGTGGCGCCCTGGTGGTCACCGCTGATCACGGCAATGCAGAAATGATGTTCAACGGCGGGGCCGACAAGCCACACACGGCCCACACGTCGAATCCGGTGCCATTCATTGTCAGTGCCGCCGCAGCCGAAGACGTAACGGTCCGCGATGGCCGGCTCGCCGACGTGGCGCCGACCTTGCTGGCGTTGCTCGGGCTCGCCTGTCCGGCCGAAATGACTGGCACTTCGTTGCTGGTGGCTTCGGGCTCCTAGATGGTGGGCCGGGCTCCCTACGTCGCTCTCGTCCTATTGCCGATTATCGGTCTCGCCATGACGCCTCCGTCTGCCCGCAGTGCCGACGATGATGAACTCGTGGCCGTCGAACAGATCCTCCAGACCGAGGAGGCACAGGAACAGGCTCTTGAGCAGGTGGCGGCCGATCTTGAGCGCGATGTGGACCAACTCAGGCGTGCCCTGGTCGAGGCGGCGCGGCGCTCACACGATCACGAGGAGCGGATAAACGCGCTTGAGACCCGGCTTAACGAACTGACCCGGACCGAGGCTGACAAACGGGAGGCTCTGGCGCGCCGTAAGGATGATCTGGCGGCCACCCTGGGCGCTCTCCAGCGCCTCAGCCGCCAACCTCCTGAAGCCTTGGCGGCGACACCGACAGCGATCGACGATTCGATCCGTGCCAGTCTGCTGTTGAGTACTGTCGTGCCACTGATCGAAAGCGCCGCGAAGGCTCTGGGAAGCGATCTTAAAGTGTTGGCCGCGCTTCATCGAGAAATTGCCACTGAGCGCCTGGAACTCGGGGAAACCCTTGGTTCATTGGCCGCCGAGCGCCAGCGCATCGATGATCTTCACCAGCAGAAGGTGGCCCTGCACGAGGATACCGAGTCCCAGCGCGACGATGCCCGCGAACAGGTCGCGCGACTGGCCGCCGAGGCGAAGTCGCTCCGCGACCTGTTGGCTCGTCTGACGCCGGCGCGGGGCGATACGTCCGCACCGGCCGCCATCCTGTTGCCGGCGGAGGAAAAGCCCGAGGCTCCGGCGCCTGTTGCGGTGCTTGTGGCGCCGGATGAAATCGTGGCGCCGCCGGCCTTCAGCCGTTCCATCAGCGAGGCTCGGGGTGAACTGCCCATGCCGGCACGAGGCCGCTTGGTGGCGCTGTTTGGCGATCAGTCGAACGGTGTCAGGAACAAGGGCATCGGCATCGAGACCCGCGACGGCGCCCAGGTGGTCACCCCCTATGACGGCGAAGTCGTGTTCGCCGGTCCGTTTCGCGGCTACGGCCAACTCTTGATCATCGAACACGGCGAAGGGTATCATACGCTGTTAGCGGGATTTACACGTATCGACAGCATTCTCGGTCAATGGTTGCTGGCTGGTGAGCCAGTAGGCATCATGGGTTGGGGGTCGAAGGGTGGCCCTGTGCTCTATGTTGAACTTCGTCGCGATGGCGTGGCGATCAATCCGCTCCCCTGGTTGGCGGTGAGCGAAAATAAGGTGAGTGGATGATGCGCAAACTTCTGATTGGCGGCCTGGCCGCGATGGCTCTTCTGGCGTTCCCCGCAGTCGGCGATGCGGCGAGTTCGGAGACTTACCGCCAGCTTAATTTGTTCGGCATCGTTTTTGAACGAGTCCGCGCCGATTATGTGGAGGAGGTCAGTGACCAGGAGCTTATCGAGTCTGCCATCAACGGCATGTTGATATCGCTCGATCCTCATTCAAGTTACCTGGACCGCGACAGCTTCGAGGACATGCAGGTCCAGACCAAGGGTGAGTTTGGTGGCCTCGGCATCGAAGTCACCATGGACAGCCGCCTGGTCAAGGTGGTGACGCCGATTGACGATACCCCGGCGTTCAAGGCCGGCGTCAAGGCCGGCGATTATGTCACCCATCTCGATGGTGAACCGGTGCTCGGCCTGACACTGTCCGAAGCGGTTGACCGCATGCGCGGGCTGGTCGGCACCGACATCGTGCTGACGATTCGCCGCGAGGGCGAAGAACAGGCCCTGGAAATCACTATAACCCGCGCGATCATCAAGGTTCAGTCGGTGCGCTCCCGCATCGAGGACAACGCTGCCTATATCCGCATTACCAAATTCGATGAACAGACCGAAATTGGCCTCAAGCGCGAGATGCGCAAGATCAAGGACGAACTTGGCGACTCCCTGAACGGCGTGATCATCGATCTGCGTAACAATCCGGGGGGCTTGCTCGACCAGGCGGTGGTGGTTTCCGATGCTTTTCTTGACCGTGGCGAGATCGTCTCGACGCGCGGCAGGCGGGCCGACAGCGTCCAGCGCTTCAACGCCCGTCCCGGCGATCTGGCCGACGGACTACCGGTGGTGGTGTTGATCAATGGCGGTTCCGCCTCGGCCTCGGAGATCGTCGCCGGCGCTCTCCAGGACCATCGACGGGCCATCATTATCGGCACGCTTTCGTTCGGTAAGGGCTCGGTGCAGACCATCATCCCGCTTGCCGGTCATGGCGCCATTCGCCTGACCACGGCGCGCTATTACACGCCGTCGGGCCACTCGATCCAGGCCAAGGGAATTATTCCCGATATTGTCGTCCATCAGGCCGTGGTTGAGGATGTCGATCAGGCCGCCGGCCGTGACGAGGCCAGCTTGCGCAATCGTCTGGCCAGCGAGGACGAACTTAACGGTGACGAAGAGGCCGAGGCGGAAGCCGCCGAGAAGACCAATGGACGGTCCGAGCAGGCTAAGAAGGACTTCCAGTTGACCCGGGCGCTTGACCTGATCCATGGCCTGTCCCTGTTCAATGATCGGACGGTCAACTAGGCTGATCCACCA
>Ga0302123_10003170_pt1 | contig 10973 bp, 8 predicted proteins | sample CB21_321_MG_FD_203109 | JGI IMG/M metagenome (GOLD analysis project Ga0302123, IMG submission 203109) | Marine microbial communities from Western Arctic Ocean, Canada - CB21_32.1 | ecosystem: Environmental > Aquatic > Marine > Oceanic | place: Canada: Western Arctic Ocean | collected 2017-09-28 | reverse complement strand
AATACGCCAGCCGGCATAGACATGGGAATCGCGCCACAATTGTTTGCCGCCCATGGTGGGTGTGGTCAGGTTCCACGGGGTGCCGCCATTGGCCGGGGCCAGGGCCGACATCAGCACCAGGAGCAGGACAACAACGCCGGCTCGTTCACGCATGATGGGCCAGCCCGGCCAGGTAGTTGACCACCATGTGGCGCGCCATATGACGGCCGGTCTGGTTGGTCACCACATCCAGCTTGCCGGACTTGGCGAGGGCGGTAATGCCGTGAAGGCTGGCCCACAGGGTTCGCGCGGCGAGTTTCCGCGCCGCGCCCGATGTCAGGGGCGATAGTGCATCCTCGACCAGGCTGAGGGCATGGTTGACCTTGGCGAGATACCAGTCGGGCAGGGTGGTGGATGGGGCGAGGCTGTATTCGAAGAGAACGCTCCAGCGGTTGGGATGATCGCGCTCGAAGGCCAGATAGGTGTCGAGCAGACGAAGCACGTGGGTCCGGGGATCACGCGAACGTCGCGCCTTGTCCATGAGCCCGGCCAGGTCGTCGAGGGCGCGGCCGTTGAGATGGATGATGATGTCGTCGAGGCCCGCGAAGACGTTGTACAGCGTCCCGGGGGAGTAGCCGATGGCGTCGGCGATGCGCCGCGCGGTCAGGGCGTGAATGCCTTCGGCCTCGACAATGTCGGCGGCGGCGCCCAGCGCGAGTTCATGAAGTTCGTCGCGTGAATGGTCTGATCTGCGGCCCACATTGATCTCCGGGTCGGGGTGTAATTGAACGTTGTTTAAAATGTATCGAGTGAGTTTCAAAAATCAAGATATATTTTAAACACCGTTCAATTTATTGCAAAGCAGCCTCAAGCGTGACCGATCCATTGTGGCACCGGCGCCGGGCTGGTAGCGTGAATACGTATGCACGCGCCACACGGGATATCAAAAAAAACGGAGACAGGGGCATGGCAACCGCATTCGAAGAGGTTATGGAAATCCGGGGCAAGGGGCTGCCGGGCGACGGCGAGGCCGAAATTACCGGCGCTGATCCGGTGTTTTCCACGGGTTTCAAAATCGGCGAGACCTGCGCTTCCGTGTTGGCCGGCGTTGGCGTTGCGGCATCCGATATCTGGGCGTTGAAGAGCGGTCGCCGCCAGAACGCGGCGATCGATGCCCGCCACGCGGCGGCGGCCTTGCGCAGCGCAGTCTATCTGCAAAAACCGGGACCGGACGGCGCCTTCGCGCCGCTCGTGAACGAACACCAGGCGGCCATGCACAAGATCACCCAGCCGTGGCCGACGAAGGACGGCCGTTGGTTTCTGCCGCATTTTGGCCTGCCCCATTTGCGCGACCGGGTGCTCGGCGTATTGAGCTGCGAGGCGACGCCGGAGTCCGTTAGTACGGCCGTTGCCCAGTGGGATGCGCTCGACCTCGAAGCGGCTATCGATGAGGCCCGCGCCTGCGGCGCCATGGTGCGAAGCAACGAGGAATGGTTGGGCCATCCCCACGGCCAGGCCCTGAAAGCAAAACCCATCGTCGAGATCATCAAGATCGCGGACAGCGACCCGAAACCGTTCCCGCAAGGCGATCGTCCCCTAAGCGGTGTTCATGTGCTCGACTTGACCCGCATTCTCGCCGGGCCCATTGCCGCGCGGACCCTGGCGGAGCACGGCGCCGATGCCTTGATGGTGGCGGCCGAGCATCTGCCCCAGATCGCGGAACACGTCATGGATACCAGCCACGGCAAGCAAAGCTGTTATCTCGACCTCGACACCGCCGAAGGCGCGGCGCAACTCAAGGCGCTGGCCGCTGACGCCGATGTCTTTTCCCAAGGTTATCGCCCCGGCGCCTTGAGCAACTTCGGTTTCGGCCCGGAAGATCTGGCGGCGATTAACCCCGGCATTGTCTATCTCTCGATCAGTTGTTTCGGGGCCGATGGTGCGTTCAGCCATCGCGGCGGCTGGGAGCAGTTCGCCCAGACCGTCACCGGCATTTGCATGGAGGGCGGCGCGGACCGGCCCGCTCTGTTACCGGCGGCGGCGTGCGACTACACCACGGGCTATCTCGGCGCCTACGGCGAGTTGCTGGCATTGGCGCGGCGCGCCCGGGAAGGCGGCAGCTAACATGTGCGGGTCTCGCTGTGCCAGTCAGGCATGTTCATCTACCGCCAGGGCAAGACCGAATTCCCCGGCCCAGACATGGATCTGTCGGACGCCGAGCTTGACGCATTGCGAATTGACTCGAGCCCCGAAAACGGGCCCCTGCGCCATCTTGGCCCCGTCCTACGGTTGTCGGAAACTAGGCCCCATTGGTCGCGCCCGACCCCAACCCTGGGGGCCGACGCGCCGCTATGGCTCGACTCCCTATAGCGGCGCCGGGTCGAGAAACCGCCGGATCACGTTCTCGGTAATGCGCGAGACATTGTTGTCGTAGTCATGATGGGCGAGCGAGCCGGCCCAGGCGATCGAGCTGGTCGAGAACACCGCGCCGCCGTTCAGGGTCTCGTAGAACACCATATCGGCGCGCACGAAGGGGCAGGTCTCGCCGGTAATTGCCGAGTGGGTGTGGGTCATTTCCTCGGTCATCCAATGGTACACCGAGGAGAAATTCGTCGCGCTGGCGACCACCAGAGCGTGGCCCGGCGTACCCAGGGCATAGTCGGCCCGGTCGATTTCCCAGCCGGCGGCGCCGCCGCCGATATATCCGAAGTCGCCAATGCGCTCATCCTCGCCAATACCTTCGAAGATAAACCTGGCGCGGGCGTCGAAGCTTTCCGGCCTGCGTTCGTAGTAGGTGGAACAATCAAAACCCTGGGCCGTCATGCCGGTGCCGGCGACCGATTGCGGCGCCCGCCCCATGCGCCGCCACATGCCGCCCAGTTCGCCGGTCAGGCTGTGGTAGTACTCGCCGCCTTCCGCCGCCCACGACCGGATGCCGTCCTCGGCACGGCGCATTTCGATGACGCCGGGCAGGGCCGGATCATAGGACGTGCGCCAATAGAACCCGTTGCCGCCGAAATAGATGAAGCGGCCGCCGCGGTCCTGAAAGCTGGCGAAACTATCGAGCATGGTCTTTGACGGATATTCGGGATGGGTGCCGGTCATGACGCAGCGATAGGGCGCCAGCAGGCTGTCGCCGTCGGCTTCCAGATCGTCCTCGGTGATGACATCGAAGGCGATGCCCTTCTCCTCGAGCCAGTCGATAATGTGGGTGTCGGCGGGAAGCTGCCACAGCACCTCGCCGGGCCGGGTGTAGAGCAGCGGGCGGAGCCGCGAGGAAAAACAAACGCCGCTGCCGTCGCTGTGCTCGTCATAGAGCGAGCAGCCGAATTCCGGGTGCTCGTGGAGGAACAACTCGGTCGGGCCGACCACCGTGAAACTGCCCCCGACATTCTCCCACTCGCGGCCTTCCACGGACATGTGGTGATTGCCATAGGCCCAGTAGCTCGCGGACGGCAGGATCAGGGCAAGATCGGCCCGCGCGGTACCGCGCGGCGGGCGCACCACGAAGGGCACGTAATCCTGATGGTCGCCGTGGGTCAGCGCGGCGCAATAAAGGCCGCTTGGCAGGTCGCCCGGCACGGTAAAGGAAAAATCCGTGTCCCATTCACTGTCGTAGAGGTCGTCGTCGTGGAAATGGATGGCGCCGTAGTGTTCCGGCTTGTGGGTCCAGTTGTATTCGCTGCCGTCCCAGTTCCACCCCTTCATGGCCCGGGTCGGCAGGTTGATTGCCTCGCCGTGACGACGATGGGGCGAGGTGTCAGTCGTCCGGCTGGTGGAAATGTCGCGACTGAAATCCCAGGCCGCGACCACGGCGTCTCCCAGGTCGGGAAGCGCTGCATGGTCGAGGAGCGCCGTGCGTTCGGCGGCGCTAAGGGCCCGTCCCGCCACCAGCGGGCTATCGATCTTGCCGTTGTAGAGGCCGCCAACACCTCGTCGACCGCCGGCTTCGGACCAGGCGGCTATACGAAAGCCTGCAGCCAATCCCGGCTTAACGCCCAGGGTCGCGGCCCGCCCCGCCGTCGTGTCGTCCTGTGCATAACGGACCAAGGGTCGCTGGCCGACCCATGCTTCGCCCGTGGCCGCGTCGAAACTGGCCGCCACAAGGCACCATTGGCGCCCTATGAGCGGCACGCCGGTGGCAACGTCCTGGCGCTGGTCGCCGTCGCCGATCACCAGCACCAGGGCGCCGGTCTCGTCGAGCTGCAGTCCATAACCCTGGCCGCCGGTTTCATCCCAGGTTCCCAGCAGGGCCTGTCGTCCTTTGCCCGGCGTGGTCGGCCATACATAGGCCGCCACGGTGAAGCTCTCGAGGTTGAAGCCCTCGGCATCGCTGGCCTCGACGTATGAACCGGCTTCGATGCGCTGTACCCGGGCAGGGTATTCGCCGTTCGCCGGGGTCTCGACCACAGTGGTTTTGAGCCCCACATAGGTGCTGTCCCCGCTCCTGATACGCTTGATCGTGCTGCGGTAGTGCCCCGGCAGTTGGGCGCTTACTTTGAATTCGATCGACTGGCCGTTCTCAACACTGAATTTGTCCGCATAGCCGAGGATCGGCCGCGCCGGCGCATGCCAACCCAGTTCGCCGTCGCCTTCGAGCGGGCTATGGCCGTCGCCATCATCGAGGATAAGGGGCGTTCCCGTTTGCTGTTCCCAGCGTTGGCGGAACAGCGCCCAGTAGGCCTCGTCCAGGGTGCCATAGGTTGCCCGGAAGAGCTCCATGGGATGACCCTTGAGGCCCGTGGTGCGGGCCAGATGGTAGGGCCCGTCCGGTTCCGGCTGGACCACCAGGTAGCGTCCCACCACCGGCTCCCACCGCAGCAGCTTGAGCAATTGCTGAAGCTCGGCACTGTGAGGCCCGACGGGATTGGCCTTGAACTCCCGGGCTAAATCGATTCGCGTCGCGTCGACTGACAACATGGTCGGTCATCCATTTCGGTTGTTGTTGTGTCAGCCCTGGCGCTTCAACGCTCCGCCGCCAGCTGATCGATGGCGCTGTCCCATGCGGCGATGGTCTGCTCGACGTCGCTGCCGTCGATGGCGGTGGATACATAGTATTTGGCGCTCGATTTAAGGACGCCGCGCTCCTTGAGCAAAGCGTTGAGACGGGCGGCGAGTTTCGCGTCGCCGCGCAGCAGGTCGCGATGATTGAGTATCGGGCCGCCGGCGAACACCACATCGAACATCGGCGCGATGCCGACCACCTGGGCCTCGAACCCGGCCGCGTCGAGCTTCCCGGCCAACGCGGTCATCAGACGATTGCCGGTTTCAAACAAGCGATCAAAGGTGCCGGGCCGATTGAGAATATTCAAGGTCGCAATGCCCGCCACCGAAGCCACCGGAGCGCCCGAAAGAGTGCCGAATTGCGGCAGGAACTTGCCCGCTTCCGCGCGCTCGCTGTCGAACAACGCCATGACCTCGTCGCGGCCGGCAATCGCCGCCAGCGGGAAGCCGCCGCCAATGGCTTTGCCCAGGGTGCAGACGTCGGGGGTGACCCCGTAATAGGCCTGGGCGCCGCCATAAGCCAAGCGGAAGCCGGTTACCACCTCGTCGAATACCAGCAGCATGTCGTGGGCCAGTGTGAGTTCGCGCATGGCTTTGAGAAAACCCGGCTCGGGCGGAATGAGCCGCTGCAGCGGCTCCATGAACACCGCCGCGATCTCGCCCTCATGGGCCTTCATGAGGCTTTCCACCGCGTCCGCATCATTGAACGGCGCGATCACCACCGGGTTCTTGGGCGCCAGGCTCATCAGACCGTAGTCGCTGTAGCCATGGTAGCCGCCTTCGAACTTGAGAATTTTCTCCCGCCCGGTATAGGCGCGCACCAGCCGCATGGCGAAGGCGTCCGCCTCGCTGCCGCTGGCCGAATAGCGGACCTTGTCGGCGCAGGGCACCGCATCGATGATGATTTCCGCCAGATCGATGCCTTGGGGGTTGGTGGCAAAGAACGTGGTGCCCTGATCGAGTTGTCGGCGTACGGCGTCGTTCACTTCCGGGTGAGCATGGCCGACGATCATCGGGCCGGAGCCGATCAGGTAATCGATGTACTCGTTGCCGTGCTCGTCCCACACCCGGCTGCCCTGGCCGCGACTGATAATGGTCTCGCGCTCGACATTGCCGAAGGTGCCGCCGGGCAGCACCCGGCGCGCTTTTTCCTGCAGCGCCATATCGGTTTGGGGGTTTGCGGACATTTTGGGAATTCCTTCGCGACAGCGTTACAACGAGCCGTCAGTCTACACTGCATCGAATTCGAATGCCGAGTCTCCGCACCACGAAACAGCCGACCGCAGTTTGCCGCGATTGGGCGGCGTGCCTGGCAGTCGCACTATCGCTGGCGCAAGGTGTGCGGCGGCGGAATAATACCGGTAAGCGGTGGGTGTGGGGCAGCCACAGACAACGATTGCGGCCCTAAAATTTATCGATCCAGGCCAACGCCCCGGAAGCGTGACCGTACGGTCAAAAGAGCGCCGATGTCGAGGAATGGCCGGGGCGGAATCCAGGCGCCGGGGGCCGAGGCCAGACAATCGTCAATCAGCGTTGAATGACCGCCGCCGGCATAGTCCGCGAGCGCCGCGCCGAAGGCCGTACCCCGACTGACGCCGGAACCGTTGTAGCCGCCCGCGAGATAGATATTGTCGCGTTGGCGGCCGAAAAAATTGGTGCCGTTGCGGCTGATCCCTTCGACACCGGACCAAGCATAGTCGAACGCCACATGGGCCAGTTTCGGAAAGCGCTTCTCGAACCCTTTCCGATGGATGGATTGCCGTTGCGCCAACTGCTTGTCGGTTAGCAAAGCGGCTCCGTTATATTCCGCCGCGTTACGCAGACAAATTCGCCGGTCCGCCGTCAGCCGCACGGTCGCACCACCGCCATGCAGCGAGAGAACCCCCCATTCTTTCCGGCTGCCGAGGCCGGCAAACTCATCTTCGGTTAAGACCCGTGTGAAACTGCCCGACAGGGTGCTGCCAATCAGCGTGCGTTTGAGATAGCCGAGTTTCGCCGCTTCATAGTTGGTCGCCAAGATGAGATTGTCGGCCCGTACTTCGCCATTCAACAGGCGCAGGGTCAGCGGCGCGCCATTCTCGATACCGAGCACCGGGCTTTGTTCCTGAAGCCTGACATTGGCGGGCAGACTGTCCGCCAGCCCGCGCACCAAGGCCGCCGGTTGCAGAAGCGCCCCCTTGTGGACGTGAACGCCGGATTGATAAAGGCCGGTGCCCAGACGCGCGTTCAACGCCTCTCCATCAAGTGGCGTATGGGCGATCTCCATAGCCTCAAGATAGCGCAAAAAATTACCGCATTCGTCAATTGCCGGCCGATCAGCGGCGGTATGGTGGAAGCCGTCTTCCTGCCATTGGCAGTCAATCCTCGACGTGGTGACGCGTTCGCGCAGCAGACCAAGGCCCGCCTGGTTGATGCGATTGACCCTGCGATAGTTCGCCACCTGGTCCGCCTCGGGCTCGCCATCGAAATGACTGACGGCGACGGCAAAGCCGGAATTACGCCCCGAGGCCCCCTGGCCGATCCGTCGCGCATCCAGTAGCATGATTTCCTCGTCGGGGTGGCGCTCGGCCAGACGGCGGGCGCTGGCCAGGCCGGTCACCCCGGCCCCGATCACCGCCCACGGAACCCTGTGATCTCCACTTAAAGGCGCGCTCGCCTGCCGTTCGGGCAGGAGTTCCGACCAGCCATGTCGATCCGTCGGGAAATCACCGCTGCCTGAAGTCATGGATAAAGCCGAAATTTCCCTGTCCCTTCCTGAATTGGTCCCGCCTGCACCTGGCGGACTCTTTGTTTTGCCCTCTCTTTGCTATGCCCTCAGGCCGGCTTCGGCCAGGCGGGATCGCGAAATGACTGTATCTCGATCTTATAGCCGTCCGGGTGGCGCTGTCAGAGTAAACTGACTTGAGTCGGCGAGGCGCGTTTCGGAGCGTCCGTGGACAGGTTCGTCATCTTTACAACCGCGAAAACGTCAAACTCAACCGCTCCAGCACCCTTGCTGAGTGGCGCGAACCCGGGGCCTGAGACCTACCGATTATGGGGTTGTGCTGACCGGCGTTCAGACCGACGAACACGTACAACGCGGCCGCCTGCCCACAATCAACGGCTTCGTCGAAAAACCGCCCAAGATTGGCGCTCTCTACGACGCCATCGTCCAGGCGCTAGGCCTCTAGCCCGCCGGGCGATGGACACATCGGGCAAGCGCCGCCGACATCCGACGTTAACGTTCGCCGAACTACCTGGCAGCGCCCTGGTATGTGTTAATTCACGTTGATGTGTGTTGACTTATTGGTGACTTGCAGAGAATGGCGGTTCTGCGAAAGCCGTCTAACTCATTGATAAAGAGTGGTGGTGGGGGCAGTCACGAGCGAACCTGTCTCCGGCCAATTTCCCTGATAACACCGGATTTACAGGGAATTTTCCTAAATAAACAGGAAACGCGTGTTAGTGCACTACGAATTACTGCATGGTGTCAGGCAGTTACGAACAAATTCCCTAAATCTCGGAACAGGGAATTTGAAAGGCCGAACAGGGAATTTATTGGAAGTATCAGGGAATTTTCGCTGATTCAAAACAACGTACCTAGTTTGGGGCTAACCAAGGAACGAATTCTGTGCGAATTCATTTTTCGGACCGAACAGCTTATTGAGCCAGCAATCAAGCGCATGCGAGGTTGGGAATACTGACACGGTCGTGGGCGGGTGCGTTTCAAATAGGGATTATTGCCCGCTGGTCTCATGCGGGTTGCCGGATTCTGCGAGTGAAGCCCGTACAAAGCCGTTCGTCCCGTCTGTGCTAAACGCTCGGCCACATTCAAAGCGGGTCGCTAGCTTGTAACCGGTCGATGATTTCTAGCATCTCGACCAATGTACGTCGGGCATCTACCAGCTTTTTCGCGGTAAGGATGTCTTCTCGGCCGGACATTAGCAGGACCGCCTCTAGGACCTCGTCTGAGTGGCGCATAAGTTCGATCAAGTTTTCACCGTTCGGACCGTTCTTGGCGTCAAACCAATTCTTGACCGTGCGCTCGCCGGCGCCTGTGTACGCCACCACCGTCTTGATGGCCATGCAGCTACCGCCAAGTGCATTCCGCAATGTCTCAGCGATAACGGCGGTGAATTCATATTCGTCGGTCACCGCAACTCTATCAGACGATTTCGGAAAAGTTTTTCCGGAAACGGGCCGAAAATTTCGGGCCTTTTTACGAAAGGACATTCCTGATCTCCGTGTCTAAAGTTTGAAAACACGAAGAAGATCACCGGCCGGTCGAACGTCCCTTTCATTTCGAAAAAGTCGGGCCGCACCTGCAATTGGAGGCACGAGAGCGTGTTGGTAGGGAAAGCAAGTTGATCGAACAGTCAGACCGAGGGCGGGAGATCACTGACGACACGGAAACCAGGAAGTTTCGGGCCGCCGAATACGTTCGGATGTCCACAGAGCATCAAAAATACTCGACCGAGAACCAGTCCGATGCCATCCAGAGATACGCAGAGCTGCATGACATGGAAGTCGTCAAGACATATTCAGACGCTGGAAAAAGCGGCTTGAAGATTGAGGGGAGCAAGGGACTCAGACAACTCATCGACGATGTCGAGAACGGTGACGCGGAGTTCGACGTAATCCTGGTCTATGACATCAGCCGATGGGGGCGATTTCAGGACGCCGATGAAAGTGCCTATTACGAGTACATATGCCGCCGAAAGGGTATCTCCGTCCATTACTGCGCCGAGCAGTTTGATAACGATGGCAGCCCCGTTTCGACGATCGTCAAAGGCGTCAAACGCGCGATGGCCGGCGAATACAGTCGAGAACTCTCTGCAAAAGTCTTTGCCGGCCAGTGTCGGCTCATTGAGTTGGGGTTTAGGCAAGGCGGAATGGCTGGTTATGGGCTACGCCGAATGCGGATCGATCAGAACGGTGTTCCCCAAGGCATCCTCAAATTTGGGGAACACAAGAGCCTTCAGACTGACCGCGTCATCCTGGTCCCCGGTCCTGAAGAGGAAGTCGAGACCGTTCGCTGGATTTATCGCCATTTTATCGACGGCGGGAAGATTGAAAGCGAGATCGCGACATCCCTCAATGAACAAGGTAGCAAGTCAGACCTTGGCCGGCCCTGGACCCGTGGAACCGTTCATCAGGTTCTGACCAACGAGAAGTACATAGGCAACAACGTCTATAACCGCCGCTCCTTCAAGCTAAAGAAAATGCGGGTCGAAAACAGTTCCGATATGTGGATACGGGCAGATGGCGCGTTCGAGGCCGTCGTCGACCCGCAGATGTTCTATACCGCCCAGGGGATGATCCGGGAGCGAAATCGACGGTTCTCGGAAGAAGAAATGCTTGAGCGCCTCAAAAGCTTGTTCGAGCAGCACGGCTATCTCTCCGGCCTTGTGATCGATGAAGTCGATAGCATGCCATCGAGCGGTTCCTACCAGCGGCGGTTTGGCAGCTTGATCCGAGCCTATGAGCTTGTCGGTTTCAAACCCGATCGAGATTACCGCTATATCGAAATCAACCGAAATCTCCGCCAGATGCATGGTGATATCGTCTCCGACACGATTGCGTCGATCGAAGATCTTGGCGGCATGGTCTCCCGAAGTCCGGTTACAGATCTCCTTACTGTGAATGGCGAAATCACCGCCTCTATCGTTATCGCCCGCTGCCATCAGACACCCGCAGGCTCGCTACGCTGGAAAATCCGTCTCGATACAGGGTTGGCCCCAGACATCACGGTTGCGCTTCGCATGGACAGCACCAACGAAGCACCACTGGATTATTACCTTTTGCCCCTGTTTGAAATGACCACCGACCGCCTCCGGTTGCGCGAGGAAAACGGCCTCATCCTCGACGCCTTTCGCTTCAATTCGCTGGAGTACTTTTTCGGCATGGCCGAACGCGTGAAGATCACGGAGATCGCTGTATGACCAAGAAACCAAAACCCATCGCTGTCGAAATGGTACCGGTCAATCAAATCGCTGTCGCGAACCCACGTA
>Ga0302123_10003168_pt1 | contig 10980 bp, 7 predicted proteins | sample CB21_321_MG_FD_203109 | JGI IMG/M metagenome (GOLD analysis project Ga0302123, IMG submission 203109) | Marine microbial communities from Western Arctic Ocean, Canada - CB21_32.1 | ecosystem: Environmental > Aquatic > Marine > Oceanic | place: Canada: Western Arctic Ocean | collected 2017-09-28 | reverse complement strand
CAGCGAAAAATCCAACGACGCGCCGAGGATGGCCCCCAGTCCAAAATCGAACGGCTGGAAGCGCGCATCCATGAGTTGGAAGATAACAAACAGCAGATTGAGGCCAGCGACGCCGCGGCAGGTGTCCTGGCCGACGCGCTTGCCATCGCGCGCAACGATGCCGAGGCGTATGAGCGGACGATCCGTGAGTTGGCCCTGACTGACCCACTTACGGGGCTGGCCAACCGCAATGAATTTCAGCGTCAGTTGACCGACGCCATCAATTTCGCCAAGCGCCAAGGGTCCATGGTCGCCCTGGTGCTTCTCGATCTGGACGACTTCAAGACGATCAATGATTCCTATGGCCATCCGGTGGGCGATGAATTGCTGAAGTGTGTCGGCGCCCAACTCCTCGACATGACCCGCGAGACCGACACCGTCGCCCGGCTCGGCGGTGACGAATTCGCCGTCATCATGCCCTACGTGCAAAATTCGTCCGGCGTGGCGCTTGTTGCCGAGCGCATCATCAATAGACTGTCGGAGCCGGTAAAGCTGGATGGTAGCCTGGTCGAGTCCGGGACGAGTGTCGGCATCGCTCTCTATCCGCGCGATGGTGAAGATGTGGAGGATTTGCTGCGGACCAGCGATCAGGCCCTGCACGAAGCTAAGGAACGAGGCCGCGGCACTTATCGGTTCTTCGATGTCTCGATAAATGAAAAAGCCCGGGCGGCGCGAATTCTTGATAACGACATCCGCCTGGGGATCGTTCGTGATGAGTTTTTCCTCAACTTCCAACCGCAATTGTTGGCCTCCACGGGCGAAATCATCTGTGTTGAGGCCTTGGTGCGTTGGCGCCATCCCGCGCGGGGACTGGTCATGCCCGGGGATTTTATCGCCGCGGCGGAGACCAGCGGGTTGATTTGCGATATCGGCCACGAAGTGATCTTCGGCGCCTGTAAGCAAACCGTCGCGTGGCAGAATGCCGGGTTTGCGCCATTTCAGATCGCGGTCAATATTTCACCCCGGCAGTTTCTCGATAGCGAGCTGCTGCCGACGGTCGAACGCGCGCTTTTGGAAACCGCTCTTGACCCTCAATACCTTGAACTGGAGATTACTGAATCAGTGATGATGGAGGACACCAGCCAGGCGATCGAAAAACTTCATCTTCTGAGAGGACTTGGCATCACTCTGGCGGTTGATGATTTTGGCACGGGTTACTCATCCCTGGCGTATTTCAAACAGTTCCCCATTCAGAAACTGAAGATCGATCAGTCCTTCACGCGAAACCTGTCCGCCGACCCAAGAGATGCAGCGATTTGCGAAGCGGTCATCAGGCTGGGCGACTGTCTCGGTTTCGAGGTCGTCGCCGAAGGTACGGAAACCAAAGAGCAGATTGATATTCTAGTCGACAAAGGGTGCACCCGATTCCAGGGCTACTACTTCGGCCGACCGGCGACGGCGGCGGACTTTACCGAGTGCCTCGTATCGCAAACCTATCGCAAGACCGCGGAAGCCTATTTGTCGGGCAACACCACGATGGCTGCCGGCGCCTCAGCCTCCGCCTAGGGTCCGCCCCTGGCTCCCTGATCACGTCATGGACGCCGCTATTTGATGATATTCGCGGCTGCCGGCGCGGTCGGCTTGCACCCCGTCGGCGGCGCCGCTATACAACAGGCGCGCCCGGTCCGACCATGGCCGGGCGCTGATTTTTTCGGGACAGGCTGGAGGACAGAATAATGACCGAAGTCGGCGGCATCGCGGGGGAGCGGCTGCGCTCCTATATCGAACGTATCGAGCGCCTTGAAGAGGAAAAGACGAACATGGCGGCCGACATTCGGGAGATTTATTCCGAGGCCAAGGGTAATGGCTTTGACGCTAAGACCATGCGCCAGGTGGTGCGACTGCGCAAGCTCGACCAGAGCGAGCGCAACGAGCAGGAGGAATTGCTCAGTCTCTATCAGCGCGCCCTTGGTATGGATTGACGCCGTCGCACCCAGGCCGGATGATCCGACCATGACTGATCAAACATACGACTACATTGTCGTCGGCGCCGGATCGGCCGGGTGCGCTGTCGCCGCCCGGCTCTCAGAGGATCCCGCCAACCAGGTGCTGCTGCTGGAAGCCGGCGGCAAGGACAACTACCCGTGGATTCACATCCCGGTGGGTTACTTCAAGACCATGTTCCACCCGAAATACAGCTGGTGCTACGAGACCGAGCCCGAGGACAACGTCAATGGCCGCAAAATCGCCTGGCCTCGGGGCAAGGTGCTGGGCGGGTCGAGCTCGATCAATGGTCTTATCTACATGCGCGGCCAGCATCAGGACTACGACCATTGGCGCCAGCTCGGCAACGCCGGTTGGTCGTGGGATGACGTGTTGCCCTATTTCAAGAAGGCCGAGAACCAGGAACGCGGCGCTGACGATCTTCACGGCGTCGGCGGACCGCTTGGGGTCTCGAACCTGACCGAGGATCGGGAAATCTGCCGTGCCTATGTCGAGGCCGCGGTCGAGGCTGGAATTTCGCGCAACAACGATTTCAACGGCCCGACCCAGGAAGGCGTCGGGTATTACCAGACCACCAGCCGCAAAGGCTGGCGTTGCAGCGCCGCCGCCGGCTATCTCAAGCAGGCCAAGGGGCGGCCCAACCTGACCATCGAGGTCAACGCTCTGGCCAGCCGCGTGGTGTTCGAGGGCCGCCGGGCCAGGGCCGTGGAATACCGCGTCAAGGGTCAGGCCCGAGTAGCCCGGGCCGGGCGCGAGATCGTGCTCTCCGGCGGCGCCATCAATTCACCGCAACTGCTTCAGCTTTCGGGCGTCGGCCCGGCTCAACTGCTTAAGGATCATGGCATTGACGTGGTCCTTGAAACGCCCGGCGTCGGCGCCAATCTGCAGGACCATCTCCAGATCAAAAGCGTCTATCGCTGCACCAAGCCGATCACCATCAACGACGACACCCGCTATCTCCATCGCCAGATCGCCATTGCCCTGCAATTCGCCCTGTTCCGGCGCGGTCCCATGACCCTGAGCGCCGGTCAGGTCGGGGTCTTCGCCAAGACCCGGCCCGAGCTTGAGACGCCGGATATCCAGTATCACATGCTGCCGCTCAGTATCGATGCGAACCTGATCGGCGATGCGGCGTCGAACGGCGGTCTCGGCATGCATGATTTTTCCGGTTTTACCTCGTCGGTCTGCCAGCTTCGCCCGGAAAGCCGCGGCACGGTGCAGATCAAGTCCGCCGACCCGGCGCAGGCGCCGGCCATGCGGCCCAACTATCTGGACAGTCAGACCGACCGCCAGACCATGATCGACGGCCTCAAGCTGGCCCGCGATATCGCCTCCCAGCCGTCGATCACGCCCTACATCGCCGAGGAGTATCTACCCGGCGAGGCGGTGCAAAGCGCCGACGAAATGCTCCACTACATTCGCGAATACGGCAGCACCATCTACCACCCCGTGGGCACCTGCAAAATGGGCAGCGACCCCCAGGCGGTGGTCGATGAACGCCTGCGGGTGCGTGGTCTTGAGGGCCTGCGGGTGGCCGATTGCTCGATCATGCCGACCCTGGTGTCGGGAAACACCAACGCCCCGGCTATCATGATCGGTGAGAAGATCGCCGCCATGATCCGGGAGGACGCGCGAGGCTAGGCTGGTTTCCTACTTCACCGCCCAGAGTATCAGGTGGTGTTGTTCGCCGGTGACCGGGCCTTTTTCCAGGTCCCGCTCCAAGGCCGCCAGACCGCGCTGAAAGGCCTCCTCGGGGATCATGTGCAGGGTTGAGCGGGCCTTGCTGGCATAGAGCGCCGCGTTGGTGACTTCCACCGGGTGGGAGACTTCGGTGGTCTCGATCTTATGGAATCCGGCATCGCTGATTTGTCCGCGCAGGGCGTCCGTCGATGGATAGCGGGTCAGGTTGGCGGTCACGGTCTCGGGGAAATAGCGCGCGGTGACAGCGCCGGATTCCAGCATGTCCTCGGAGCGGGTGACCGTCAGCACCCGTCCGCCGGGCGCCAGCACGCGACGAGCCTCGCGGTAATGATCGGCGGGCGCGCCCAGGTGGAGAGTGACATCGACGGAAAACACCAGATCGAGGCTGCCATCGGGGAAGTCGAGATACTCGGCCGAGCCGACGGCGAAGCTGACCGGCGAACCACGCCGTTTGGCATGGACCAGCATTTCCTCGGAGATGTCGACGCCGTGGGCCTGGCAGCCGGCGATAAACTGTACGGCGATGATGTAGTTGCCGGTGCCGCAGCCGACTTCGAGTATCCGTGACTCGCGGTCGATTGCGCTGTTCAGCAGCAGCGGCTGCAGAATTTCCGACCACACGCCGCGATGCTTGGCATAGCTCGCGGCGGCGGCGCGGTCGTAGGTTAATCCCTGTTCGGTCACCATGTCATAGCTGTCTGAATAGGCCCCGGTTTGCGATCACGGTTCAGAATTTCTCCATCGCCGGACGCAGGTCCAACTCCTGGGTCCAGGCGCTACGGTGTTGGATGTGGAGCTGGTAGTAGGTCTCGGCGATGGCGTCGGGTTCCAGCAGTTTGCCGTCGGCGATCTCGTCGACCATGTCGGCGTGGGCCGGGCCGTTGATCTGGCCGTCGATGATGGTGTGGGCGATGTGAACGCCCTGGGGACCAAGTTCCCGCGCCATGCTCTGGGCCAGGGCGCGCAGGCCGAACTTCGCCAGCGCCAGATTGATGAAGTTGGCGCCGCCCCGCCGCGCCGCCGTGGCGCCGGTGAAGATGATAGTGCCGTGGCCGCGCGTCACCATGCCTTTGGCCGCCGCCCGGCCGACCAGAAAACCGCCGAAGCAGCCGGCCCGCCAGTTGGCCTCGAAGTCGGCGGCGCTGGTCTCAATCACGCTGGAGCGGCCATAGGCGCCGGTATTGAAGACCACCAGATCGGGCGCCCCGAGGTCACGCTCCACCTGGCTGAACAAGTCTTCGACGGCGGCCTCGTCACTGCTGTCGGTGGGGTAGGAGCGGGCGGCGCCGCCGCCGTCGTTGATGGCCGTTGCAAGGGGGCCGGTGGTGGTGTCACTGCGCGCCGCCAGGCCGACCTTCATGCCGGCATCGGCAAAGCGCCGCCCCAACGACGCGCCCAAACCGGCGCCGACCCCGACGACCACCGCAACCTGTCCTTCACTCATCGTGTCACTCCCTGGGTTTATTATTCGGCCGCACTGGCCGCGTCGCCGGGACTGCGGAAGCGTTCCAGCAACGTGGCCTCGTCGTGCTTGGCATTGATCATATGGCGTTGCTTGACGAAGCCGAAGCCCCTGATGTGTTCCGGGACGCTGGCGATTTCCACCGCGAGGCCGTGGTTATCGTGGTCGAGCCCGGCGATCAACTCGCCAATGGTCTTCTCATATTCCTTGATCAGGCGGCGCTCGGTGCGGCGCTCATGAGAGAATCCGAAGGGGTTGAAGGGCATCAGGCGCAGCCATTTGAACTTGGCCACCAGACGCATGACGTGGCCCATCCAGGCGCCGTAGGGTGCCTTGATGGGGTGTCCGGTGTCCGGGTCGGTGGCGGCAAGCAGAGGTGGGCCGAGATGGTAGCGCAGCTTGTAGCCGGCTTCGAAGCGCTCGCGGATGCGGTTCTCGAAGGCCGCATCGGTGAGCAGCCGGGCGATCTCGAATTCATCCTTGTAGGCCAGCAGCTTGTAGTAATAGCGCGCGACCGCCTCGGTCAGGCCCGTAGGGCCCTTGGCGCGGTCGGATTCAGCGATCTGCACGCGCTCGACAAGGGCGTTGTAGCGCGCCGCGTAGGCGGCATTCTGGTAGGTGGTGAGCGCGGCCGTTCGATGGGCGATCATCTCGTCGAGGCTGGCGGTGAAGGTCTCGCCGGCCGATTGCGGTGCGGCCCCGGCGGCGGCGGCCTCCACGGCGGCGCGGTCATGGGCGGCGTGGCGGCCCCAGCGGAAGGCGCGCTGGTTCATAGGGACGGCAACGCCGTTGAGCTCGATGGCCCGCTCGATGGCGGCGGCGGACAACGGCAGCAGGCCCTTCTGGTAGGCGTAGCCGACCATGAACATGTTGCTGGCGATGCTGTCGCCGAACAGCGCCGTGGCCAGGCCGGTGGCGTCAAGGAAGTCGGCGTGGTCGGTGCCGGTGGCGCCGCTTACCGCATCACGCAGGTCCTGGCCGGGAAAAGTCAGGTCGGCGTCGCGGGTGAAATTGCCGGTTGGCGATTCGTGGGTGTTGATGATCGCGTGGGTGACGCCTTTGGTAACCTTGGCCAGGGCGTCGAAGCTGGCCGCCACCACCATGTCGCAGCCGAGCAGCAGTCGCGCCCCGCCGGCCGCCACCCGCACTGCGTGGATATCGCCGGGCGCTTTGGCGAAGCGAACGTGGCTGACCACAGCGCCGTATTTCTGGGCCAGGCCCGTCATGTCGAGCACGGTGACGCCGACGCCGTCGAGATGGCCGGCCATGCCGAGCAACGCCCCGATGGTCACCACCCCGGTGCCGCCGACGCCGGTCACCAGCACCCCGTAGGGCTCGTCGAGAGTGGGCCGCTGGGGCTCGGGCAGGGCCGGAACCTCGGCCTCGCCGGCGACCCCTTGGGGCCGTCGTAGATTGGCGCCATGGACCGTGACGAAGCTCGGGCAGAAGCCCTTGATGCAGGTGAAGTCCTTGTTGCACGACGACTGGTCGATGGTCCGCTTGCGTCCCAGTTCGGTTTCCAACGGGATCACCGACAGGCAGTTGGATTGAACACCGCAATCGCCGCAGCCCTCGCAGACCGCCCGGTTGATCACCACCCGCTGGGCCGGGTCAACCATGGTTCCGCGTTTGCGCCGACGCCGCCGCTCGGTAGCGCAGACCTGATCGTAGATCAGCGTGGTGACGCCGGGATGCTGGCGCAGCTCACGCTGGACCCGGTCGAGTTCGTCGCGGTGATGGATGGTGACCCCGGCGGCGAAACCGTCGCCGGTCGGATACTTGTCGGGATCGTCGGCGACCACGGCGATGCGCCGGATACCCTCGCCGTAAAGCTGGTGAGTGATCAGCGGCACGCTCAGGGGGCCGTCCATGGGCTGGCCGCCGGTCATGGCCACGGCGTCGTTGTAGAGCAGCTTGTAGGTGATGTTGACGCCCGACGACACCGCCGCGCGGATCGCCAGCAGGCCGGAATGGTAATAGGTGCCGTCGCCGATGTTCTGGAACACATGGGGCGTCGAGGTAAACGGAGACTGGCCGATCCAGGTCGCCCCCTCGGCGCCCATCTGGGTGAAGGTTTCGGTGTCGCGGTCCATCCACAGGGCCATGTAGTGACAACCGATGCCGGCCATGGCGCGGCTGCCTTCGGGCACCTTGGTCGATGAGTTGTGGGGACAGCCCGAGCAGAAATAGGGCACCCGGTCGAGCGGCGCCTGCCAGCCCGCCAGGGCTGCTTCCTTCTTCTCGAGGAAGGCGAGGCGGTCGTCGATCACCGGGCTGCTGTGCATTGGCGCCAGGCGCTTGGCGATAACCCGGGCGATGCGCGCCGGGGTCAACTCGTCGATCGACGGCAGCACCCAGTCGCCGGCCTCGTCGAACTTGCCGACCACCCGGGGCCGGCGTCCGGCCGCGCTATGATAAAGCTGCTCCTTAAGCTGGTTCTCGATCAGCGCCCGCTTCTCCTCGACCACGAGGATCTCTTCGAGGCCCTCGGCGAAGGTCCGGATGCCGTCGCGCTCCAGGGGCCAGACCATAGCCACCTTGTAGACCGCCAGGCCGATGTCCTCGGCCGCCGCCTGATCGATGCCGAGGTCCTCAAGGGCCTGGCGCACGTCGAGATAGGATTTGCCGGCGGTGACGATGCCGAAGCGCGGTTTGGCGCTGCCGAAGACGACGCCGTCGAGCTTGTTGGCCCGGGCATAGGCCAGGGCCGCATAGACCTTGAACTCGTGGAGCCGTCGCTCCTGCTCCATGGGCGCGTCGGGCCAGCGGATGTTGAGGCCGCCCGGCGGCATGGCGAAATCCTCCGGCAGGACGATTTGCACCCGGCCCGGGTCGATCGTCACCGAGGCCGAGGTATCGACCGTCTCGCCCACGGTCTTGAAGCCGACCCACAGGCCCGAGTAGCGCGACAGGGCCCAGCCGTGGAGGCCGAAGTCGAGGAACTCCTGAACCCCAGCCGGGCTGAGCACCGGCATGGAGGCGTCCATGAAGGCGTATTCGCTCTGGTGGGGCAGGGTCGATGACTTGCAGGTGTGGTCGTCGCCGGCCAGGGCCAGCACCCCGCCGTTTGCCGACGAGCCGGCGTTGTTGCCGTGCTTGAAGGCGTCACCGGAACGGTCCACGCCGGGACCCTTACCGTACCACATGGCGAAGACGCCGTCGTAGTTGGCATCCGGATAGAGCCCGACCTGCTGGCTGCCCCACACGGCGGTGGCCGCCAGGTCCTCATTCACACCGGGCTGAAAATGAATATGGTTCTTCTCGACGAACGGCCCGGCTCGCCACAGCTCACGATCAAGGTTGCCCAACGGCGAGCCGCGATAGCCCGAAATAAAACACGCCGTATTGAGCCCGGCGAGGGCGTCGCGCTGGCGCTGCATGATCGGCAGACGGACCAGCGCCTGAGTCCCGGTCAGGTAAACCCGCCCGCTCTCCAGCTCGTACTTGTCATCAAGACTGACGGCCGCTAGCGCCATGACCCCATCTCCTCAAACCCCGGCGGCAGCGCGCCTGGGACAGGCCACGCCGCATGCCTAAGGATATAGCGCATCCGATGAGGGAAAGCATCCGGCCCGCGCCTTTGATCGAATTCAATGCGGATGGCGCAGGTCTTGTCCATCGTCTCGGTGATACCGTTGTGAGGGCCCATGCCTGTCGCCGCCGACCAAGCCGCCGCCCGCCCGACTAATACACCCGAGGTTTTTGTCTGGGACCCGCTGGTGCGCGCTGGACACTGGCTGCTCGTCGTCCTGTTCCTGGCGGCTTATTTCACTGAGGACGATCTGCTGACGATCCATAGCTGGGCCGGCTACGGCGTCGGCATTTATCTTATCGTCCGGGTTGTCTGGGGCTTCATCGGGCCGAAACATGCGCGGTTCTCCGACTTCGCCCATGGCCCGGCAAGCGCCGTGCGATACCTGCGGCAAATGGCGCTATTCCAGGCGAAGCGCTACATCGGCCATAGCCCGGCGGGGGCGCTGATGATCTTCGCGCTGCTGATCTGCCTGGCCCTGACCACCGTGTCCGGCCTTGCCCTGTTGGCTGTCGATGACAATGCCGGCCCGCTGGCGCCCTGGCTCGGGCGCGGGGCCGCCGTCGAGAACAGCCTGCCGGACCTCGCCCTGTTCGCCGCCACCGCCCGCGCCTCGGACGACGATGAAGAACACGGCGACAATGATGGCGGGATCGGCTCCGATATACTGGATGAAATCCACGAGTTCGTTTCGAATTTGACGCTGTTTCTCGTCGTGCTGCACATCGCGGGCGTCATCCTGACCTCGCTCGTACATCGGGAAAACTTGGTTCGCGCCATGATCACCGGCCGTAAACGGGCGGTGTAAGTATCGTCGGGCGAAAGGCAGCCGTCAGGACCATGGTCGATGGGCGCTGTTCCGCCCCTCGCCGCCGGCGCGTTAGTTGACGATCTGATCGTGGCTGTAGACCACCACTGAGCGATAGCCGGCGTTGTCGGTGTGGATGCCTTCGCCGTGCATCTCGTCGTAGGAGAAGGGGCCTTCCCAGTTGCTGCCGCCGGACCAGTAGTAGGTGCCGGGGCCGTGGAACCGGCCGTCGAGGAACTGGCCTTCATAACGGCCGCCCATGGCGAAATAGTAGGTGCCCTGGCCGATTCGCTCGCCGTCGCGGAAGTCACCTTCGTAGCGGTCGCCGCCGGCGAAGTAGTAGACGCCGTAGCCGGTCCGCTGGTCGTCGCGGAACTCGCCTTCGTAGCGGTCGCCGTCGGTATAGGAGTAGACGCCGTAGCCATGCAGCAGTTCGTCCTTGAAGCCACCCTCGTAGCGGCTGCCGTCGGACCACGTCCGTACGCCCTGGCCATTGAAATTATCGTCGACGAAGTTGCCCTCGTAACGCGCACCGTCGGCCCAGGCGTAGACGCCGTGGCCCTGGAATTGGCCATCGACGAAATTGCCCTCGTAGCGGACGCCATCGGCCCAGATCTTGGTGCCCTGGCCGCCAATGATACCGTCGACGAACTCGCCCTCGGAGCGGGTGCCGTCGGCCCAGGCGTAGACCCCGTGGCCGGTCCGCTCGCCGTCGACGAAATCACCTTCGTAGCGATCGCCAGACCATTCGACCCCGGTGCCCCAGGTAAAGGCGCCATGGCCGGTTCTCTTATCCTCGGCGAACTCGCCCTCGTAGCGGTCGCCGTTGGCCCAGGTTTCGACGCCTTGGCCGGTGAATTTACCGGCGACGAACGCGCCCTCGTAGCGGTCACCGTCGGCCCAGGTTTCGACGCCCCGGCCGTGCCGCTGACCGTTGCGGAATTCGCCTTCGTAGCGGGCGCCGTCGGGCCAGATCTTGACGCCCCGGCCCGAGGCCACGCCGTCCACCATGTCGCTGGCGTACGTCGGGCCGTCGGGAATGGTGATGATGCCGCGTCCGGCCGACCCGGCGGTGGCCTTAAGCGCGCTCAGCAAGGCCGGCGACGCGACGCCGGTGAGCGCCAGGCCGGCGGTTTGCTGGAAATCGCGGATCGCCCGCTGGGTCGCCGGCCCGACCACGCCGTCGGTGGTCCCCACCGCGAAGCCCATCAGGTTGAGATAGTCTTGGACTTCGACGACCAGGTCTTGCGGCGCGGACACGGTTTCGCTGGGGGTCGTGGGTTCCGTGGTCGTCGTCGCGGTCTCGGCCGTCGTCGTCGCCGCCGTTCCGGTCGGCGCCCAATAGGCCGCCAGGGCGCGCGCCTTGGCGAGTTCGTCCTTGGTCATCTCGTCGGCGATGGCGTCGCGCGCCGCCCGTGCCGCGGCGTCGCCCTGGGCGCCGGCCAGGGCGACGGCCAGGTTGTAGTAGACATGGGCCTACATGAAATTCTGCGG
>Ga0302123_10003165_pt1 | contig 10984 bp, 10 predicted proteins | sample CB21_321_MG_FD_203109 | JGI IMG/M metagenome (GOLD analysis project Ga0302123, IMG submission 203109) | Marine microbial communities from Western Arctic Ocean, Canada - CB21_32.1 | ecosystem: Environmental > Aquatic > Marine > Oceanic | place: Canada: Western Arctic Ocean | collected 2017-09-28 | reverse complement strand
CGGCGGTAGTCGCCTGGAAGCCGTTCCAGTGGACCGTGACTGTTCCCGCCTCGACAGTGCTGGCGAGCATAAACAACGCGGCAAACACTCCCATAATTGTTGCTGTTAATGATTTCATATTCTTCTTTTTCCTAATTGCGTTTTCCCCCGTGACTTTCACGGAGCGTTGTGGTTTGACTCGTGGATTCGCGGGCCGCTTTGCTTTGGTTAGAGTTTGCGCCGTTTCCCGCCAAACATGAACTTTAAAATAAGTATATGAAAAAGGAATCCGCATTCCAAGCTTTTTCTTTCGATAAATAAATACAGACTCGGAATCGGGAGTGAATAGGTAGGCTGCGCGAAGTACAGAACGAAGAATCTGGCAAAATGATTAATGGGCAATTGGAAAGATGGTATACGAGATGATTTCGATCGTGTAAAAGTCGGACAGCTCGCCCATCAACTCATTTCTTCGTCCCAACCTGTTCGTGGGTTTCTCTTGCAAGCAGCGCGGCATCTGTCCGAGTTGTCATCAGAAGCGCATGCTGGTCACCGCGATCAATATTTCCGAAAACGTGGCGGTCGCCGTGCCGCATCGACAGTTCGTCTTTACCATGCCCAAACGCTTCCGCGCCTGTTTCCGCTACGACCGGGACCTGCTCAAGCATCTTTCGCGTCTCGCCGGGGAAACGGTGCGCGACGTCTATCGCGCCGTCCTTGATCGCGATGACGTTGCGCCGAGCATGGTCGGCGCACCCCAGACGTTTGGAGATCTGATCAACTGGCATCCGCATGTGCACGTCTCACCACCGACGGGGCCTTCGCCAAAGACGGCACCTTCCTGCCCATGCCAGACGACCTGACGACAGAGCCGTTCCTCAAGCTCTGGGAGCATAAGATCTTCGCGCTTCTGTTGGCAGAAGGGCGGATCACCGAAAAAGTCGTCGAGCAGATGCGAACCTGGAAGCACTCCGGGTTCAGTGTCGATAAGAGTGTCTACCTGCCCGCTGGCGATCAGGCTGCCGTCCAGCGCTTGCTCCAGTACATGCTGAGGTCACCCAGCATATTCCGGAGCACGGAGCTCAGACAGTTCGCTATTACGGCTGGTACTCGAACAAGGCTCGCGGGGTGCGCCGACTGGGTACAGTCGCGGAGATGCGTACCAAGGCGGCTGAAGAGGCAAAGGCACAGCAGTCTGGAGCCATTGAGCCAATCACCACCGACGACAGCGCCACGCCGTACCGTAAGCTGTGCCGTATGCGCTGGGCGACGTTAATTAAGCGCGTATACGAGGTTGATCCATTGTGCTGCCCGCAATGCGGAGGCACCATGGCGATCGTGTCGTTTATTGAGCAAACGGACCAGGCCGACGTGATCAAACGCATCCTCACGCACAGTCGGCTACGGGATGAATATCCGGCCCGGGCACCACCGAAGCCGGCAGGCGCCCGCTGTGCCGTCCCTTCCCGATTTCGCCCCCATTTCTTGAATACCACTCCCTATTCGCGTATTCTCTGAGCGTTCGGGAAAAAGCAATTTCCTATCAGTTTAAGAGGTGGAAGGAATGGAAGAAGTCAGGTATCAGATGCTCAGGCCGGCGCAGGTAATCGCCCGGCGTAAGGATTGTCCAGTGGCCTATGTGCCGTTGGGCAATGTCGAATGGCACGGTATTCATAATCCGCTGGGGCTCGACACCCTGAAGGCTGAGGGCATTGCTGTTGCATGCGCAAGAAAAGGCGGTGGGTTGGTGTTGCCGCCGCTTTATTACGGCGAATGCCGGCTGGAGGCGCTAAGAGATAATTATCCGCCGGTGATCGATGCGATGGAGCTGCCCGCGGAAAACTTTAAGCCGGACAAGATGACGTTTTCGGCAACGGAACAAATACTAAATTATCAGAAACTGCTTCTGCATATCCTGGATGAAGTTCAAAGCCTTGGTTTTGAAGTCGGCGTTCTGGTGCCCGGACATGGCCCGTTGCTGGCTCAGGCGCAGTCAGCTGTGCTTCTGCACAATTGCAGAGCAAATAGAAAGATGCTGGCCTGGGCGTTTTATGATGATTGTCTGGTCCGGGACAAATACCCCGATTTAGGCGACCATGGCGGTGGTTGGGAGACTTCATTTCTCATGGCGCTGCATCCGGAAACAGTCGATCTGGATTTGCTGCCGCCTGAGCCTGAGAAAGTCGTCGGTGCCGAAGGCCCCATTCCGCCGCAGGATGCTACGGCGGAGTTTGGCCGGGAAATCCTTGAAGCCGTTGCAGAAAAAGCCGTTGCAGAAGTCAGGCATCGTCTTGAAAATCCCCGTTGCTATTCCGTGGGCAGCCGATGTTTTGATGAAGGGCTTTGGAAATAGAATAGTTAGAGGGCGTTTCAAAACCTGAGCCGAACGCTCTATCGTCGGGAATTGGCCATTTATCGCCCCACTCTGAAGCACTCTCTCTCTCTCTGACTAAAGGGACAGTCTCTTTTTACTTACCTTTTACCCAAGAAACGTGAAGTCTTTCGGCTGAGTGCCGCGTCTGTATGCCGTTTCCCGTGCGAACCGCCCAAAGCTCAGGCATTGGGTTTTCTCTACTCAGGGAGGCTTCATCTTTCCTCCTCAACGATGGCCCATGGCCAAGTTGCCCAGGCTGGAAGCCCATACTACATTTTCCCGAGCCGCGGCATTTAAGCCCCGCGGTTTGTCGCTATGTTACGTGCAACGTAAAGTGGTAATATGGATGTCAGAATACATAAAGATCCGAGACAGATTCACGCTCATTGAGCTTTTAGTGGTGATCTCCATCATCGCCATTCTGGCGTCGATGCTGCTCCCGGCCCTGAGCAAGGCGAAAGATAAGGCCATGCTCATTGTCTGCATCGGCAATCACAAGCAGCTGGCCATGGCCGGCGTGTTCTACACGGACGATAACAATGACAGCTACCCGGACATGCGTGCGAAGTACTGGGTCGGCCAATTAAATACTCATCCTTTTGCAGCTTCCGAGTACCACGACATCACCACGCGCCCCCTAAACACCTATCTTGGCCTGAATGACGACGGCATGAAGAACGAGGTCGGGCGCTGCCCGAAAGACACCCCCGGTTCCAAGTATTATGATACCAACTGGGCCAACAGCACCTATATCGAAGTAATCGGCACCACCTATAGCGGCGCCTCGTCCACCGTAATTCTGAACGACCTGGGTGAATGCAAGGTGGCGGGCGTCGTCAATCCGACCACCCAAATTTTTATGGGTAGTCAGGACGCGGCTTATTACGTAAAAGAGACGTGCCTCTTGCCGGGCCAGGTCGGCAATTGGGATCCGCACGGGAACCGGACGTATCCGTACAGCTTTGTCGACGGGCACGTGGCCAGCCATCAAATCTTCATCGGCAAGGGTATAGCCAACTCCCAGAACGATGGGTGCTGCGGTTCGGGTTCAGCACACATCGGCGGCGACCCGTCGTGGCTGGAGGAGATCGACTACACCAACGGCAGCGGCCACCGAACCGGTGTCTTCTCTTGTGCCAGCGACGCCATATACCGATACGGCAACATTGTGTTCTAACCGTGGAAAAGGCTGTTTCGCTGCTTTCGCAAGTTCGACACTGAGCATTGAGCATTATCCCCTGTGGTCATGACGACAGGGGAGGGGTTGAGCCTGGCGGATCAAGATCCAGCTGTCCGTGTTGAATGAATCGATCATGGCAGCGGGCGAGTGCCACCGGATCGAGTGTTACTCCGAGTCCGGGTTGGTCGGGGATTGTGACTTTGCCCTCTTTCGGCTCAAAGCAGCCTTGGGCTAGCACCTCGTCATCGTGCCAGCGCAGCAGGGTCTGGCTCGGTTCGGAGAGTGCTTCGGTCGCGGCAACCAGTTGCAGTTGAGCGGCCGTGGCGATGCCGGCCTCGGGGCTGCGGAACCAGGCGTTGATTCCGAATGGGGCGCAGGCAGCAATAAAGTTTGCCGTGCGGCGAATCCCGCCGAACAGGCCGAAACCGATGACAAACGCATCCGGAACGCCCAGAGCGACGGCCTCTTTAAGATTCGCACAGTGCGTTGAAAAACCGATCTTCGTTTTTGCGCGGAGACGCGCCAGTTCCTGCAGGGTGGCGACCGGCTCCTCGATAGAGACGATGTTGAATTCCTCGAATTCCTTTAGCGCCAAGCTGGCATTTTCCGTGGTCCAGGCCATGTTCGCATCGAGACGCACCGGCAGTTCATCGCCGATGGCGGCTCGGATCTCGCGGACCATCGCGACCTCGGTTGCCAGGTCCCGTGCGCCGACCTTGCCTTCGAAAGCGACGGCGCCATGGTTCTCCACCATCTTGGCACAGTAGTTCGCCACCTCCAATGGCGATTGTTCGTGCCCATCACGAAACGCAAAGTATTCTGTCATGGGCGCCGCGTCTCGCACACGTCCGCCGAGCAGGCGGGATACTGACTTTCCTTCCAGTTTTCCCTTAACATCCCACAAGGCAATTTCAATGCCCGTGAATGCCCGCAAAGATGAGATGTCACCCAGCACTTTCTGTTCGCGGGCACTGCTCAGGCAGCGGCGCTCGCAGTCGGCAAGGTCAGAGGGATCCGCCCCAACCAGTCGCGAGGCGAATAGCGTGTTAATAACCATTGCGTCATCGGGTGAATATGACTCCCCCAGTCCAACGACACCGTCGGAGACCTCGATCTCGACGATCGTGCGGGAAAAGCCTCCGTAGTGGCCTCCGCTCCATTCATAGGGGGTTTTGAGCGGAATGCTGATCGGCGTGGCGCGCAGAGCGGTGATCGTTGCCATGAATCTAGAGTCCGTGGTCGAAGTGGGTTAACCGTTCGTTGCCTGACGCGCGAACAATGAAAACATCCTCCAGTCGCATCCCGCCGAACCCCGGGCGATAGATCGCCGGTTCGACGGCGAGCACCATATCCTCTTCGATTTGCATCCGGTTGTAGGGGACGATTCGCGGTTCCTCCGACCAGGACGCCCCAATGCCGTGGCCGGTGTGGTGGTGATAGGTCTCTCCCCATTCGGCCAGCGACTCACGCACCGCAGAATCGACTTCGCACGCAATCGCACCGGGACGGCAGAGTTTGATCGCAAGATCCAACGCGCGGCGAACGGCATCGAACATTTTCTGCTGTTCGTCGCTGGGTTGACCCACGACGATCACGCTACAGGTATCCGACCAGGCGCCGTCGATCCAGGGTGAGGTATCGGTAAGCAGGATGTCACCTTTGTTCAGGATGTTGCCGGTCGGCTCGGCGCCCCCGGTCTCCGTTCCCTTGCCCGCGGTAAGGTGCAGGACCGCCGGGACCCGTCGGCCGGCGTGGTGATACATGGCCGCCTGGGCGAGTCCTGCGAGCTCGGCCTCGCTCTGACCCGCCACGGCTAGTTCCCTTACGGTACTCTGGACGATATCAGCCAATTCGCCGGCCCGTCGAATCGCCGCAACTTCTACCGGTAGCTTGCGACGTCGAGCGGTAACAACCAGGTCGTCGATCGGAACAAGCTCGCAGCCGCGCGCTTTGAGCGCCTCGGCAATAAGCGAAGGAAGGATACCGACTTCTACGCCAACAGGGCCGGGTTCCAGCCCAATCTCGTCCAGGACAGCCATCAGTTCGCCCGCAGGATCCGGCGGGCGATGAATGTCATAGGAACGATACGTTGTTTGGGGCACCCGCGCGGTCTGGGCATGCTTTTGGTAACAATCGGCCAGAACAAGCCTCGTGCTTGCCGGCAACAACGCCAGAAATGTGGGACCGCCAAGAAACGGATTTGCGACGGGCCAATCCTCAATCGGTTCGCTGAACCCCGAAAGATGCGCGATCGATTCGGGGTGGCACAAGAGTGCTTGACCTATTCCCTGGATTTCCAACGCATCCCGCAGTCGATCATGCAGCGGCGTCAGGTCGTAATCCGAATTGCCGCAGCCCCCCGCCTCTTTCGCTTTGTCCGCCTTACTCAAAAGTCCACCAATTTGTAGATTTCAACATAACCATCTTCATAGAACGCCAATTGTTCCGAGCCAAGGTCTTTAAGCTACTCCTCGCCGAGGGAGAGATCCAGCGTGCGGTCGTCGAGCAGATGCTTACTTTGTGCGCTGCCCGTTCAGCCTGGCCCGCATGATCAACGTGACGGCATTTGTCCCCGAAAACCGCCGAACTGGTTGAACTGCCTACTCTCATCGGATAGCATACATGCAATCGAGAAAAAGCAATTTCCTATCAGGCACAATCTCCCCATGCATGTAGACCGCGAATTATTTATGGAACAGGGTTTCCTGATCCTCAGAAACGTCGTACCCCGAGATCAATTGGCCCAGTTGCGCTGGCATTTCGAAACAGCACTCGAGGCACAGAAGTTATTGTGGGCAAAAGAAGCCGGACCCGACGATCCGCCAGGAGGATTGTGGGAACAATCGCCCATGCCCACCCTGAGTCTCGACCTCGTCGTCGAGCCGCAAACCGCGCCCGGAGTCGAATTCTGCCTCGCTGAAAATACACTTGGCGTCTGCGCTCAACTCATGCAGGCCGAGCCGGCGCCGCGGGCGATCCAGATGATGTGCAGTCCTATCGTCGACTACGGCCATACCGATTGGCACCGCGACATCGATTCGATCGCTGTCGCCCCCTTTGAAGGCCTGGCGATGGATACTCAGGCCAACGGCCCAGGCGAGCTGCAGTGGAATATTGCGCTCTACGACGACGACGTTTTCTGGGTCGTCCCCGGCAGCCATCTGCGTCCCGAAACAGAAGCGGAAACGCGCCAACTGCTAAAGGACCCCCGCGTGCCGTTGCCCGGCGCACAACAGGTGGCGCTCAAGGCCGGCGACGCAGTGGTCTACACCAATATACTGCTCCACTGGGGCAGCATATATACGGCCAAGCTGCGCCGGACGGTGCACTTTGTCTATCGCGCCTTTGGCGGCCAGCTTTTTCCGCACTACCATCTGCCGCAGTTTAACTTCGATTTTGATTTTATCGAGCAATTGGCGCCAGTTCCGCGCGCTGCGTTCGAGCGCTTCCAAGATCTATACACGCAGGAGCGCAAGGATATTGAGCGTCTGCTGCGGGCCATTCTCGCACGAGACGAAGCGACGTTCCGAGTGGCGCTGGACGTACTCCACCCCGGCAAGAAAGGCAAAATGGTCGCGCTCGTCCTACTGTCAAAGTGGGCACAATACATCGCCACGCTCAGCCGCGCAGATGTCCGCAATCTACCGATGGAAGAACGCGCCAGCGCTGCCGGAGTTGACTCATTCGCAGTGCCGTTCTACGCCGAGGTTGCCCATCGTTTCACTGAATCGGAAGGACAGGCGTTGAAGCTGCGCTTCGCGGGGCTCGAAGTACAAATGGCAGCCGATCGCGAGGCCGCCTATGCCCGCATCCGGGAGCAGTTCAGAGGATTCGAGCCGATACCAGGCGATCCCTCTTCATTCGATTTCCGCACGCGCGCTACGCGCACCCTCTACAGTAATATGCCGACCGACTATGGCTTAGATGAGTTCATCGCCGACTGGGACGGGTAAAATCGTTGTTGACGTGTCCCGGGAAAGCCCCCAAAACACCATCGTAAACCCAAACGTAAACCTCGTCGACCAACACCCAATTCGAGAACGCAATCGTAAACCCACTCGAACGCCTTTGACGGGGATAAAGATCGACTGTGTTCACGATTGGGTTTACGACGAGGGTAAAGATCGACAACGTTCACGAACCGGGCGGCTACTGGCGAGCCTTACAAGGGTTTACGACTTACGTCCGTGAGAACGTCAATTGAAAGGCAACGAAACTTCAACCAGATCGGTGCACCGACTTCGGAACGGCGCTAAGCGCCGCCCGTCTCGGTGACCTTAGTGTTCCGGCATCTCCACCTGGATTGCAGACAAAGACGCCTCGCCAATGCAGCTGGATGCCAGCATGGGGGCGGTCAATGCCATTCAGGAAATGCTTCTCCATACCGTGCGCGGCCCGCTGACCGTATTTCCCGCCGTCCCACAAATCTGGCAACAGTCGGTTTCGTTCGAACGGATGCGCACGGAAGGTGCCTTCCTGGTTAGTGCGGAAATGGTTGAAGGCCACATCGTCAGTGTCGAGATTGTCAGCGAAAAAGGCGCCACGCTGCGACTGGCCAACAACACGCAGACCTGGTCGTAATCTGCCGCGGCACGCACGAAGAGCGGTTCGAGGCCACAATATTGACCCTGCATACGGAAATTAGTGAAACCATCACCATACGGAGTTGCCCATGAAAATTACCGACGTTTCAGTCAAGGTCTACGCCGTGCCACAGGCAGCCAGTCGCCCGGTCACCCGCAACTGGATCTTTGTCAGAATCGACACCGACGAGGGACTGTACGGATACGGCGAAGCCACCACCGAGTACATCGGGCAGGCCGTGGTCGCCGCGATCATGGAGGATTTCCGTCCCCGACTGATCGGCGAAGACCCGACGCGGATCCAATTCATCTGGCACAAACTGCAACGCCTGACGTGGTGGCGCGGCGGCATCGTCCAGTCGAGCGCCATGAGCGGCATCGACCACGCGCTCTGGGACATCACCGGCAAGGCGTACGGGCAGCCGGTGTACAAACTCCTGGGCGGCGCGGTGCGCGACCGCGTCCGCTTGTACCCGCGCCCGGATCTCGGCCTCGGCAGTCAGGCCGCTGAGCTCGAGGCGATCAAGGCCGAAGGCTTTACCTCCTGCAAAGGCGGCGACGTGCCGCGCGCCGCCCCGTTCAATCTCCAACACGCCGAAATCCACATCGAGAGCATGCGCACCTTCCGCGAGTTGGCCGGGCCGGACATGGACTTGATGGTCGACATCGGCGGCGTCATGCCGCTGCCGATGGCCGCGAAGTTTTTCGAGGGTGTCCAGCCGCTGAACCTGCTGTTCGTCGAAGAGCCGGTATGCGCCGATACCCCGCGCGACCTCAAGACCTTGCGGGACGCTTTTCCAGCGGTCCCCATCGCCGCCGGCGAGCGGCTGTCGACGCGCTGGGGCTTTCGCGAGTGGCTCGAGGTCGGCGCGGTCGATGTCATCCAGCCGGATCTGTCCCATTGCGGCGGCATCACGGAGATCATGAAGATCGCCAGCATGGCGGAAGTCTACAATGTCGCCGTTGCGCCCCATGGTCCCTACGGCCCGGTCAACAAAGCTGCCGGTGTCCATGCCGCTGCCGCCATGCCGAATTTCCTCATCCTCGAACACTGCCGCATGCCGCCGTTCTACGACCAGGTGCAGACACAAAGCCTGACGATCGAGGACGGCCACGTCCTGCTGCCCACGGCCCCCGGGCTCGGGGTCGATCTCGATTGGGAGTTCCTCGACAGCTCACCGTACGTTTGCGGCCATGCCACCCCCAGCTACACCAACGCCGACGGTTCCGAACCCCTGGCGTGAAGAGAGCCAGTCAACGTCTGTCGGGAGGTCCTCGCGAATTCGCGCTCGTCTTTCGCCTTGGGCGGTGGGAAGAATGCGAACGAAGAGAAAGACAAGGGGGAAAGGAGTCGCCGGGATAAACCGGTATGGAGCAAGGAATGAAAAAGTCCTACATGAAAGGAGTAGTACTCCATCGTGGCCCCGTGCTATGTGCTTTTGGCAGCAATGCCACGAGTAAAGTGTCGTTAGACGTCGGTGATAGTACCGGCTGTCCATCACGCGTGTCGTGGCTAAAGACGCGGCCTGCCTGTGCCGTTTGTGCTCGTACCAATAAAAAACGCGTCAAACGTTCGGCACTTCTTGTAAAACATGACGTATTCCCTACGTTCATTGCTACGGTCCATATCTCGGAGGTACGACATGAAAACGATTGTGATAGCAGAAATCGGCGAGAACCACTACGGCCGGTGGGATATCTGTCGGGGCATGGTGGAAGCCATCGCGAAACACGGCGGCACGTACGCCAAGTTTCAGACGTACACGGCCGATAATTTTGGTACGGACCACGAGTGGTACGAGTGGTTCAAGAGCGTCGAAATGCCGACGTCGGAGCATTTCGAAATGCAGAAACTTTGCGACGAAAAAGGCGTTGGTTTTCTAAGCTCGACATTTACAGTCGGCACGACGCGGTTTCTGGTTGAAAAAATGGGATTGACGCAGTTAAAAGTTGCGTCCAGCCGCCTGGTCGACCACAAATTGCTCGACGACATCAATAGTCGTGCGGACCAGGTTAAGACCGTTTATTTATCAACTGGCATGGGCACGATTGATGAGATCCACGCGGCCATTGACCATCTCAGTGCGATTAAAAACCTGTACCTTCTGCATTGCACGAGCCAATACCCGTGCGACGACGAGAATGTCAACCTCCACGCCATGGTCACGATGCAGGAGGCGTTTCCGGATTATCCGATCGGGTACAGTTGTCACAATCCGGGCATCGAAGCCTGCCTGGCTGCCGTCGCGCTGGGCGCTAAGGTGATCGAAAAGCACTTCACCTATCATGTCGACATGCCGGGTGACGATCACGCCGGCGGCATGTCACCCGAAATGCTGGGGCAGCTCGTCAAGAGCGTCACCCGGATAGAAACCATGCTGGGATCGCCTGAGAAAGGCCCGGTTGCGGCTGAGAAATGCGCGGTCGATAACCTGCGCGTACTGATGCAGGATGTCGGATTTGCGTGAGGGAGGACCGAGTGCGGGACTGGAAGCGGATCAAGCGGAAAACGCAATGCTGCTCGAAAGCTGTGACCGGAACAGTACTGCGAACGCTGCCGGAACCGGATCGCGCCAACCAGGGTGTGTCCCCGTAGTAGTTGGTAAGTTGTTCCGGGATAGTGATTGCCACTTACTGCTCCTTCTCAAGAATCACATAGGTGCGGCGCGAGACTTCTTTGAAGCCTAACTTCTGTGCCACTTGTACCGATGCATGGTTGTCGGCGCCGACACTCCACTCCGGTATCTGATCGGCGTCCTGAATAGCGCCGGCGACGAGCGATACTGCAGCCGTTGAAAAGCCACGGAACCGCCACGGCTCGAGGGTGGCGCCACCGATATCCGAGCACTTCTCTGTTCTCGCACTCGT
>Ga0302123_10003162_pt1 | contig 10988 bp, 12 predicted proteins | sample CB21_321_MG_FD_203109 | JGI IMG/M metagenome (GOLD analysis project Ga0302123, IMG submission 203109) | Marine microbial communities from Western Arctic Ocean, Canada - CB21_32.1 | ecosystem: Environmental > Aquatic > Marine > Oceanic | place: Canada: Western Arctic Ocean | collected 2017-09-28 | reverse complement strand
CTGGCCGTGTCGCTCTCGAAGGACTGTCCGGTCACACGCGGCGAGATCCTGCACGTCGTCCGCCACGAGATGGCAGTCCGACTCGCCGACGCCGTGCTGCGTCGCACCGAAGCCGGGTCCGCCGGTCATCCCGGGCGGGACGCCATGGACGCCGCCGCGCGGATCATGGGCGCAGAGATGGGGTGGGACGAGACTCAACGAGCACGGGAACTGTCGCATGCGGAACAGATCTACCGCCTGGACCCGTGAGGCGGGACTGTCAGCACAGACGGCCAAGCTTCCGACGACGGATGTCGGTGTGGCGACGCCCAGCGTGAGCGGGCGCCGCATCCCGCCTATCTACGCGGCTTCTCGGTAACGTGTCGAAGAGGGGCGTCGCTGCAGGACTCGGCCGCAGACAAAAAAAGGGTCCGGGTTGCGGCCGCAACCCGGACCCTAGATAATCTCGTTCAGGAGGGGCGCCTACCTACCAGGCTCGGTCGCATCCCGACCGTCCCGCGGCGCACCGGTCCCGGACGACCCCAAGAACAGTTTTCGGCCATCCTTGAAGGTCAAGTCTCGGCCGTTGCCCTTGTCCGAACCATCCTTCGCCCGATATCCGTCCACGATAATCTCGGTGCCAGGCAGCAGCGAGTTCTTCGTGAAGCCGCGACGCAGCAGGGTATTGGGGGTGCCCCCCTCAACCATCCAGCTGGTCACGGTCCCATCATCGTTGGTCACATCCACATGGACCCACGAGTGCGGGTTGATCCACTCCATCTTGGTAACGACCCCTTCAAGATGGATCGGCCGGTTGGCATCGAACTCGGCCGAGAACGCGTGATGCGCGGCCACCGGCACGGTGGCCAGCGCCACGACCACACAGGCCAGGACGGCGGCTATGTTTCTTTGCATCGATTTCGTCTCCTCGTTCCTAAGCAAAGCCTTATTCATTATCGACATCTCCCAGAGCTACGTCAACCGATGTTTTTAACTCCTGCGACAAACCTCGAACCGGCACTCGCCAAGGGCGCCCCGGTTGTCACAAGGCGATTCTTCCCCGGTGTCTTACTGAGGTGGAACCGGGATGTGCTCACGACTGGACCCATGCCCGCTCGCCCGATAGGACGGCGTCAGGTCTGGATCCTTGCGGAGGTGCCCGTACATGAGTTCTTCGGCGAATTCCACGCACTTGAACTCGAGCAACTGCATGTTCTCTTCGACCCGCCGGTAGAGCGGCATCCGGATCGTCCACGGCCGCGTGTACGTTTCCGGATCCGTGATCGTCGCCTCGTACATGAGGTGATTCTCGCTCATCGCCGTATAGCGTTCCACGACGTGGATGTTGATGCTGTGATGATTGCCGGAGCTGTCGAGCCAGGTATCTGGCATCTGCGCGGTCACGTCGATGACCAGGGTCTCGCCATCCCAGCTGCCAAGATTGTGCCCCATCCACGCGTCGACGGGAGCCTCAAAGTCCGGCCGGTCCATGTAGACGATCCGACTGGCGCTGGCAAACTCATAGGCCAGCAGGGCGTACTCCGGTGTCTGGACAAGCTGGAACGGGTACGGCATATATGTCGCCCGAGGCACCCCCGGCATGTAGCACTTCACCGCCGGATCGCGCTCCAGCCAGTGCTCCAGGTTCTCTTCCTGCTTCGCCCTGGCCTCGGGGCGGTAGGGAATCTCTCCGCCCTCGATAATCCCCAGACCACCAGGGATGGCGCCGAGTGCCGCCAACTCGACGACTGGTCCGAACCCGGCCGCGTGCGGCTCGATATTCCAGTGGGCCGAACCCAGCGCCTGCCAGATCCCGTTCAGATCAGGCTTGCCATCTGCCGTCCGCGGCGCCCGATATTCTTGTCCTTGGCCAGCAACCGGTTGCACGGTAACCGACAATACCAGCGCCATGACAGCGGCCGTCATTCCGGCAATGATCGTGCTTCTGAGCCGTTTTCGCATTTGCTCCGTCTCCCTCACGCCACTAGCGTGTCCTGACTGGCGTGCCCCCGACGCGGATGGTCAACCCACCCGGCGCGAACCCGCGCTTGACTAATCGCTTCAACTATCCCATCAACCCGATCAATCGCGCTCCAATTACTACGCTGGTCCAGAGCGCGAGCGACGCCACGGCCACCATCTTGGGCAAGACCGGCCCAAGATCTGCCTCGGTGCTCCTCGACAGCTGCCGACGGACGGTGACCGTGAGGATCACGCCCAGCAACACCGACTGCATCTTCCACCAGAAGAAGGGGCTATAGTACTGCTTCAACGCCAACGACGTCATCTGTGGGATGCCCGAGAGCACCAGCACCACGAAGCTCCCAATCATCCACGGTTCGACTAATCGAGCCAGATCCGCAAGCGGCGTCTCCGTCAACCCCCGACCCATCATACGCAAATCGACCAGCAACACGCTGCCGCAGAATACGCAGACCGCGACCAGGTGGACGTTCTGGATGATCGGCGTCGGCCAGATGTTATCAAGGAAAAAGGCGCTCAACCTCAGCTGCGCCATCCACTCGAAAAACGGCAACATCGACATCGTCTACCCCAGCTCCAGCGCGGTCCACCAGGCTGGAACGAGCCCGCTGTACGCGATCATCCGCCCCGAGATGATGATACCGACCCACATCGCGAGCGAAGCGTATCCGGCCATTCTCGCCTTGAACGGCGTGATCGGATCATGTTCCCACTTCGCAATCGTGTTGTTGATGGTGAAATGGAAGTACAGCGCGTTTACGGCGGCGAACGCCATCAAGATGAACTTGATCCAGAAGTAGAAGTTGGGAAAGTATCGCATCGGCTGACTGAAGACCAACACGAAACCGGTGCCGGCATTGATCAGCAGACCGACGGTCATCCAGGGAAACATCGTAGCCTGAATCTTCGACACCGGCACACGCCCGAGCGCCATCCCGGCGAGCCGCATGTCCCAAAACAAAATGACTCCCGCCACCAGACCCATGCTGACGACATGCATCGTCAGCAGAATCGGGTAGGCGCTCAACGACTCCCGCCACGCAAGGCTCAGCGGCATCGCGTCGACCCACTCGAACAGAGTCCGCAGCATGTATTGGGGCGCCTCTTCAACCGTGTCGGATTCGGATCAGCCGCATCCAAATCACGGCGCGGTGCACCGGTCTTCGTACCTACGGTAAACCTCGTGACAGTCCGAGCACGCGCCGGCCACGTCGTTGGTAATCTCGACCATGGCCTCCAAATCCTTGGTCTTGGCGATCTCGTAGGCCCTCCTGCCGGTGTCCATCAGCCCACGCGCGTACTGCTGGAAATCGGCATTGCCCACCGGTACGGGGAGCCCGTTCTCACACAGTCGCCCCTCCATCATCATGAGTTGGGCCGACTCGGCGAGCGCGACTGAGGCGGCCTCCACCAGACCCCAGCCGGTGTAGATGCTCGAAAACGTGGCCGTCACTGTGCCGTCGGCCGCGGTCTCTTCAAGCGGCGCATCCGGGTCCCGCGATTGCGTGTCAAAGAGAATGTTTGAGTTGGGGAACAAGATGGACCGCATGACCAGAGCCAAATTGCCGACCGGCTCACGGTCTGGAGCCTGCGCCGTAGTCATGGCAGTCATGGAAAAAACAACGAAAAGCACACTGAACACTCGCATATCAACCTCCGTACGATGGGCCGCGTCCGATCACGAGCGCGTCAGACCGGTCCAGCGGACCGGTGGCGCGGAGTGTACCTCAGGGTATGCATCAGGTCAAGAAGACCGGACCGATGGGCCGCACGCCCTCTTCCATGCTGATCCCGCTGGTAATGGTGGTACCCGACGAGCGCGGCGAGCCGTCGGATCTGCACAGCACGAGTCGCGCGTATACCGGGACTATGCGGCGAAACCATGCCTCACCGCGAAGCGTGAGGCATGGGGAACCTCATGCCATCATGGCTCCGCCGGATGCGACTGCGGGCGTGTGACCGGACCCGCGTCGACCAGGTCCGCCCACCGCTCGACACATGCGACACGGCTGCGATCGGTCCGCTCGGATCTCGTCGGCAGCAAGCATGGTGACCGATCACGATCTTCCCACCGATCCTTGTCGGCTCGTCAGACGCCGGCCATGACGGCGCAGGCGATGCCAGTTCTGCGTCAGAGACGTCACACTGAGCGCGATTCCACCGAGGCTAAGCAGGATGACGACGATGTCCCAGAGCGGGCGCCAGTTGTACAAGAAAGGGAAATCCAGGCTGTGCAACCCGTGATACAGCCAGCGGTTGAGTCGGGTCAGACGTTCTTCCTTGCGCGCAATCACACCACGGTGTGGGTCGAAGTACAGCCACGTGCGCTGCGCGTCGTCGTATCTGACGCGCAATACCGGGAGCCGGCGCCGCTGACTTCGATCGTAGTAGTAGCTGTCATACACCCGAATCCAGGTCTTTTCGGTGATGTCGACACCGGGCATGACCGCCGCTGGCAGGTCGTCAAATAGCTCGTCCTCAAATCGGGTGAACGCCCCACGCTCCGGGTGCGCTACCGACACGATCCGCTGCTCCAGGGGGTTAGTCCACTGGCCGGCCAGCGTATTCGGCAGCGCGGCGCTCGCGTCACCGAGCACGAGAGGCCTGACATCGAGCGCCAGCAGATACAGCTCGCCGAGGAACTGCACCACCTCTAGCTCCTTTGCGACAAACGACGGCGCGAGAGCCTCGCCACCTGCGCGGAGCCGCTCAACCGTCAACGGCCCAAGTCGGAGCGACCCGCCGGTGACCACCTCAAGCTGCACCCGTGTGGGCCCGGTCCCGGGGTGCCAGCTCCAGGGGTCCATCGACAGCGCGCCACTAAACAACCAGGTGAAGGTGACCAGGCCGAAGACCAGGCCGCTGTAGTGATGCCAACGCATCAGGCCTGAATAGGGCGAGTGCGACACTCCACCACGGAGCCGGTAGGCCTTCGAGGGCGCCAGCCGCCACTGGCTCCAGACCAGCCCGGACAGGCAGAGCACGCACCCGATGAGGGACAGCCAGATGACTACGTCGCTCCACAACGCCCCGCGTGACCGCAACGGCGTGAAATAGAGCCAGTGGAGCACAGCGCCCACATAACCCCACCGCCGGGTCTGCCGGGTCGTCCGCATGACCGGCTCACCAGTGCGGTCCGACACGTAGAGCACGGTGTCGCCGTCGTCACCCAGACGCACTCGATGGAGAGGGAGGTAGGCACCGCTCTGCAGGGTCCACTGATCAGAGTCCCTCAGCAGAGCGTCGTAGCGGGTGGTCGCGGCATGCTCGGGTGCAAAGCGGCGGGCAATCCCCACGGCGGCCTCGGCGTCGAGCCCGTCGAGCGCCGCCCCGGTATCCGCGTACACCGTGGTCAGCCCGCCAGCGCCGGCGAACCGATACACCGGTCGGTCCCCGAGCATCCCGATCAGAATTCGGCGTGGTGCCACCCCGACCCGCGCGGCGGCCTCGCCGACATCGACGCGCGCCCGCGTCAGATCCAGTACCGGCACGCGTGACAGCCGCTCCTCGGTGGTCAGGTTCGGCATGCCGGCATACATCATGACGATGCCAGACACGAACCAGACCACGAATAGGAGACTGCCGGCGATACCCAGCCAGCGGTGCGTGTAGATCAGAAGACGGCGCCAGAGCGTCGTTGTGGAAGACACGGAAGTGGCGACGGGGCGCTATGCGTATGGTGTACCTAGGGGGCTGCCCCTTCCGACGCGCCTTCGACGGCGCGACCGCGGTCTTCGTCGTCCACCCAGTACAGCTGATGGCAGCTGTCGCAGGAGTTGTAGACGTCCTCACCGAGATCGAACACCCGGTCCGCGTCCTCGGCCTCTGCCGCCTGGAACATCCGCATGCCGACGTCCATCATCCCCTCCGACAGCTGGATCCACTGGTTCTGGTCGACAGCACGGGATTCCATCATCAACAAATTACCGGCCTCGATCAGCGACATCGCGCCGTAGCGGACCGAAATCCAGTCTTCCTCGGTCTCCGGCTCCCAGTGATTCTCGCCGTCCATGTCGATGATCGTCCCCACCGCATCCCACACCAGGTCGGCGGCCGGATCGACCATGTTCGCCATCAGCATCTGAACGGTCACATCCGTCCGGAACGGCGGCCCGGTGGGCCCGTCCGCAGCACACGCGGCCATCATGCTGGCGGCCGCGACAATCACGCCGATCTTCGTTCGCATGTCGTCTCCCTGGTCGAATCTCCCGCCTCGCGGCTCCGCCACCGCAGCCTCGAAACAGCGTCTATTAGATAATTATAGCGCTCCGGACCGCACTGTCGTCCAGTGCCACCGCCCCTGGCGGAAAGTCGACAGAGCAGGCGTGTCGAGAGCGTCGCGGCTGAGCGATCTTCAGCAGCCAGACGGATGCCGACGAGCTGTTGCCACGTATCCCCTTTGCGTCGCCGTCATCATGCGACGAACCACTTATTCACGAAAGTTCGTGAACTGGAGCGGCAGATCGACCTTGGCCTCCTTCAGCAGGCCGATCACCTCTTGCAGGATGTCGCGCTTCTTGCCAGACACACGCAGCTGTTGTCCCTGAATCGCCACCTGGACCTTGAGCTTCGTCTCCTTGACCATCTTGACGAGCTCACGCGCCAGGTCGGTCTCGATGCCCTGACGCACCTTCACGACCTGCCGGGCATCGCTGACGTTCTGCTGCGGCGGCTCTCGCTCGAGGCACTTGACGTTCACCTTGCGGCTGGCCAGTTTCGAGTTAAGGATGTCGAACATCTGATCGAGCTGGAAGGTGGCCGGCGCGCGCATCGTCACCCCGACGTCGTCGAGATCGAACTTCGCGTTGACGCCTTTGAAGTCGAATCTGGTGTCGACTTCTCGGTTTGCCAGGTTTACCGCGTTCTTGACTTCCTGCAAATTTACTTCGGACACGACATCAAATGAGGGCATACGCTTCCTTTGAATCCGGGAGCAACGAACAGCCGATTGAACATACACGACCCCCTTCTCAGCTGCGCGTCCGTCAGAGACCGAGCAAATCCTCGCTCTCGATCGCCCGGATACGACCAGTCGAAACCGGTCCCGTCCGGGCGACGACGAGAGCGCCGGTAGCCCGCGCGCCGAGGTCTCTAGAACAGCCGGCCCGTGCCTACTACGGCTGCGGCACGATCCGGATGTAGGGCAGCGGCTGCTGCCAGCCATCCGGATAAGCCACCTTGGCTGCCTCATTGGACACCGACGGCAGGATGATGACGTCGTCGCCCTGCTTCCAGTTCACCGGGGTCGCCACCTTCTTCGCAGCGGTGAGCTGACATGAATCCAGTAGCCGCAGGACCTCGTCGAAGTTCCGACCGGTGCTCATCGGGTACGTGATGGTCGCCTTGATTTTCTTGTCTGGACCGATCAGGAACACGGACCGGGCGGTGGCGTTGTCAGCCGGGGTCCGGCCCTCGCAGGTATCCCCCGCCTCGGCCGGCAGCATGTCGTATTGCTTGACAACCTTCAGCTCGGGGTCACCGACGAGCGGATAGTTCACCGCGTGCCCCTGAGACACCTCAATGTCCTTGGACCACGCCTCGTGATTGCTCACGCCGTCGACGCTGATGCCGAGGATCTTGCAGTTGCGCTTCGCGAACTCAGGCTGCAAACCAGCCATGTAGCCGAGCTCGGTGGTGCACACCGGCGTGAAGTCCTTCGGATGCGAGCAGAGGATGGCCCAGCCGTCACCAATCCAATCGTGAAAGTGGATGGTACCTTGGGTCGATTCGGCCGTGAAGTCAGGTGCGGTATCGTTGATTCTCAGTGCCATGGTGGGTCCTTATCTATTGTGCCGGCACCCGCGTATGTCGGCGTTCAGTGTTCAAACAGACCGGGCCGTCATCAGTCGACGGTCCAGAGCGTCAGCGAATCCGCATCCTTGACGAAGAGCCGATTGCCCGCCAGCGCCGGTTGCGCCCAGGTCGGGCTGTTCGCCACCACGTAGCGCTGGACCGGCTCGAACCCATCGCGTGAGCTCGACAACACGACGAGCTCGGCGTCGGCCTCCAGGGAAAAAATCGTCGTCCCAGCGTAGACGATCGCCGCGTTGTCGGCCTGGCGCGGGGGACTCGTCCACAGCACGTCGCCCGTGTCGAGATCCAGCCCGAAGTACTGGCCACTGTTCAAATGCGAGAGCCCGTACAGCACGCCGTCGACAACCACCCCGTTGGTCATGTGCAACGACACCGAATCGGTGTGCCACACGTCCTCTGTTCTCCAGGCGCTCCCCTCGCGCACGACGCGGAAACGCGTGATGCCGTTGCCACGTCCGGCTTCGATGACATCGTCCTGATAGACGTGTGGTGTCTGGGAGGTGGTAGTCGACACCGTGGTGTAAGGTCGCCGCCACAACAGATCACCGGTTTCGACCGACACCCCGACGAAGTTCTCCTGGGTGTAGGTGATGACCTGCCGCATGCCGTCCAACTCCGCCACGATCGGGGACCCGTAGGCCGGCCCGTCGCCGTTCCAGCTCCACCGGACGTCTCCCGTTGCAACGTCGAACGCGGTTAACGCGCCGGCGCTGTCTCCACCGACGTGCAGAATCATCAGGTCGCCGTCGACGAATGGTGACATCGCCGTGTGATACAAGGGCTCCACCGGTCCACCCGGCATCTGCCAGAGCTGCCTGCCGGTGTCGGTCTCGAACGCCGTGACAATGCCGCTGATTCCCAAGGTGAACAATCGTCCGTCCGCGTAGGTCGGCGTGGACTTGGGCCCGGGCCCATGTTGTCTGGTTGCCGGCATCATCTCGAACGGCGCGGGATAGCTGGTGCGCCAGAGGGTTTCACCAGTCGCGGGGTCCAGGGCCAGCATGACCTCGTCCTCACCCTGTCGCGAGAACATGTAGACTCGGTCGCCGACCAGGAGCGGTGTGGCGTACCCGTACCCGACCTCGACCTTCCACTGCTCTTCCATTCCGTCAGGCCACGACGCCGGCACATCGAACCCGCTGACCGCGCCGTCTCGGTTGGGTCCCCGCCACTGCGGCCAATCCTGCGCCACCACCTGCGGTGGCACGATTGACAGTACTACCGCCGTCGCGACGCCGACGCCGAGGCGCTGTCTCGTGGTCATCCCGTCTCCCCAACCAGTGCCGAGCGATCTAACTGGCTCTTCACCAACGACAAGGAATTGATTATATCCGCCCATCCGGGTGTGCGCGCCGGATCGGGCTAGGCTAGCAGTCCGTGGTGAACGTCCAGCGCTGCACCGAGACCCTCGTAGTCAACGCCGCGTCCGGCCAGCGCAAGGCGCGACGAGGGAGAATATTGGCAGTCTTTGACGGAGGACAAGGTTGTGGGGCACGGCTGTAGCCGTGCCATCGCAGGCCTAACGGCCTACGCCACGCCAGCCTGGATACCGTGCCGGTCGAATGCAGCTGGACGTTCACCACAGGCTGCTAAGATGGCGCATCACCGAGGAGGAGGCCGCATGAGGATCTCACTCCGCCGCTTCTCACGCAGCGTCGCGCATGACATCGGTCAACGGCGCGCTGTCGCGCCGGCGGCGCTCATGAGCTGACGGAGCCCCTCCTCGGACTGCGCACCCACCACCTGATGGCCGCCCGCGACGAACGTGGGCACCCCTGTAACGCCGCTACGCGCCGACAACTCCCAGTCGGCGTCGACGGCTCCCTTGTAGCGACGCTCGTCGATGACCAGTCGGGCCTCCTCAGCGCGTAATCCAACCGATGCGGCCAGCTCGACCAGCACATCCACGTCACCGATGTTGCGTCCGTCCACGAAGTAGGCTCTGTAGAACCGGTCGTGAAGAGGCTGGCTACCCGTCACGGCGTCGGCCCACTTCGCGAGTTCCTGGGCGAGGCGGCTGTTGAACGTATGGGTTCGTCGGCCGTAGGGTAGACCTTCAGCGTCCATCAGCCGCGTCATGCGCTGATACATCGCCTCGAGATCGCCCCCGCGTCCAGCGAACAGCGTCGCAAGCGATCGTCCGTCGGGAGGGGTCTCCGGATGCAGCGGGAAAAACACCCACTGCAACTCCACCTCGAGGTCCCGTATCAGTCTGTCAATACGCCCGGTACTGAGATAACACCAGGGTCAGACGAAGTCGGTGAAGACCTGTAGCTTAGTCATGATGTACCGGCGATTGACAATCCCCCGCCCGGTCGACAGCAATCGGAAACCAGCTAGCGAACCCGTCGGAACCGCCGACCGGCAGGACCAGATCGAATGGCGTGGCGGCGAATGCTCCCGACGCGCCGGCATCGGCGGCGACACGTCCAAGCTGCTGCCGGAACGCCGCAACCACGGGCGCCTCGAACAAGACAAAGTAGATCTGCCGCGACCTGCCGACGAACGGCTCCCGTTTGATTCCCATACACACCGCCTCGAGCCGCGCCTCCTCGAGTCCGGCGTCCCGCGCCACTTGAAGTAGCTCGTCTGGCGCCAGCACCGCGCGCAACCCGCTTTGAAACTCGCTGAGCAACACAACCGGCAGGATGTTGACACTCGGCGTCATCATCGACTCCATTGTCCGCATGAACACCTGGTTGAATAGCCCAGGCACCAGCGACGGCGGCGGCTGTAATCCGAGCACCGAAAGGCTCGACTGACCCGGATCGGTCAACACCAGCTTCCACCCTGTCAACATTGCCTCGTCGACCGCATACGGCGCGGCGATGGTGTCCCGGGCCGTCTTGAGGAAGAGCCACGGCAACACGCCGATCGCCACCACGCCTACCCCGATCTTTACGAGTGTCGATGTACGCATATTACCTATACAGCTCCAAAGGTCAACTTCGTGGCGCAGGCCTTCAGGCCTGCAATGGCACGGCTAAAGCCGTGCCCCACAACAGACTGCTAGCTTGACCGATCCGGCGCGGCCACGAAGCGATAGCCGACACCGCGCACGGTCTGCAGGTGCACGGGGTGTGACGGATCGGCCTCGATGTAGCGCCTCAGCCGGACAATAAAATTGTCGACCGCACGAGTGTCCGTATCCTCCCGCACACCCCACACCTCCTCGAGCAGTGCCTTGCGCGAGACTGTCTGTCCCTCGTGAC
>Ga0302123_10003161_pt1 | contig 10992 bp, 16 predicted proteins | sample CB21_321_MG_FD_203109 | JGI IMG/M metagenome (GOLD analysis project Ga0302123, IMG submission 203109) | Marine microbial communities from Western Arctic Ocean, Canada - CB21_32.1 | ecosystem: Environmental > Aquatic > Marine > Oceanic | place: Canada: Western Arctic Ocean | collected 2017-09-28 | reverse complement strand
GCCTTGCTAAAGAAGCGGACGACCGCGTAGGTTCCCACTCCCCACCTAAGATAAAAAGAAAGAATAGTAAATTTGTGAGGGACACCCTCACGCTCCCGGCATAGGGGCTGCGCCCCTCTGCACTCCGCCTAAGATAAAGGGAAGCATGTTTGTATGGGGCACCCTTACAATCCCGGCACAGGGGCTGCGTCTCTCTGCACTTCCCCTGAGAAAAAGAGGAGCATGTTTGTGTGGGGCACCCTCTCGCTCCCGGCATTGGGGCTGCGCCCCTCTGCGCTCCCCCTAAGATAAAGAGAAGCATGTTTGTGTGGGGCACCCTCACACTCCCGGCACAGGGGCTGCGTCTCTCTGCACTCCCCCCTTTACGTCGAAGAGATCGATGCCAATACGTGCGAGGGAATCGGCTGCGATGCCTGGACATTCGAAATGGGGCAAAACAGGCCTAGCGGTAATGTCCCTTGACGCCATCTCACCAGTGGCCTGCAGTGAGCAAAACGAAAAGGCCTCCGCCGAATAATCGGCGGAGGCCTTTTCATATTAAGTCGTTCATGCGGATGTCCTGATAACACCCCCTCGACACCGCTCGGGACACGCTCTCAGACTACCGTCAAAGATGCTCTAGCCCTTCGCCATTCCAATCCCAGCCCAACTAAGCCGTGCGCAGCACCTAGTTGTTGCAGCCTGGGCCTGGGGTTGTGTCGCCGCCACCGTATAGCGCGTCCATGCCCAGCTTGTCGCCCAATCCGAGGGTTCGCTTCTGGGTTTCGCCCAGTGACGAGAACTTGTACATCGTCAGGCAAGAACTAGCCGGTGCGTTGGTGTGATCGATGCCAACGACGTGTCCCATCTCGTGGGTCGCAACGCCCTGGAAGTCAACGCTGGTGGCATTGCCATCGGTGGCCCATGGATCATCCATGTCAAAGGCCATTCTGAATCCAGAGATGTCCTTGTCCGCCGTGTTGAAACATGCCGCCGCTGATGCTAGCACGCCGCCCGGCCCGACGGTGGCCTCACTGCCCTCAAAGACAACCTCATCATAGGCACCTGCAGCCTGGGCAGAGCCAGAAGCCCCACTCACCGCGACGAGTAGAACCAGTAGTGACAGAGATGTCAGTCTGGACCATCTGAATAGGTTCATCACGATTCGCCTCCTTGATGGGCCAAATACGACGGCCCGTGAGTCACAGTATCGGGGTAGGGAGGGCTTGTAACATCACCCTATTGGGCGATGTTGGCTCCAGGAAAGGGCTAGCCCTCTCTGGAACAAAGACGCGACGAATTTCGTCATGATTACTGAAGGGCCCAAGAAAACAGCCAACTGACAGGAGAGCAGAGAGATGAACACCAGAGCGTTGACAACAGTTTCGGTAATAGCAGGTCTTATTGATAGCGGCCGTGGCCTGTTCCAGTCCCGTCGCGAGTCCTGTGCCAGATCAGACCACACCGAGCAACTCAGTGCCGGCGACCACCGAGCCAACGCCGACCGAGCCCGCCGTTAAGCCGTCTGGCCCAGTGGATGAGTCAGCGGTTGAGCCGGCTAGCCCCGAGGAACCGACCGAAAAGCCCATCGCACCGGATAACGATTCCGCCACGACAGGCACTATTTCAGGTAGCATCATGTACCGCGAGAGGATTGCCCTGGGCGCAGACGCTGTAGCCGAAGTCGAGCTCGTAGACGTGTCTCTGGCAGACGCGCCATCCAAGATCGTTGCCGAGATTAGGTTCGACGAGCCAGGGCAGGTTCCCATAGGGTTCGAAATCGATTACGACGCCGAGGACATTGATGAGCGATTCACATATGCTATCCAGGCGAGGATCTACGAGCGCGGCGAGCTACGATTTATGACTACCAGTCACTATCCGGTCTTGACCCGTGACAGCGCCAGTCATGACCTGGACATCGTGCTCCAGATGGTGACATCGGAGGAGCCCGATGAGGCTACCCCGACCGAACTAGGACTTACTGTATGCATGGTCACCGAGGCCGTGGCTCTTCCGATCGAATTCGAATATTTCGGCACGGTGCCGACGGGTTTTGACGGAATCAACCAGGCCACCTGCAATTTCACGAAGGCGGTCGAGACGATTACCGTAACGCTGACCGGGCCCGCTACTCACTCCGAGGTCTTCACACTGGCCGAGGCCAGCACGGCGTTGTCGTTCCCCCTACCTGAGGGCACGCTGTCTATCACGACGATGGAGATCGTCCCGGCCGGTGAGTACGAACGCACCATCACTCTGACGGCTGTCGATGGCGACACGCTGATCCTCAGCGACGAGCCCGGTGTGCTCAAGACCGTTACTATCGTCGAAGCGAAGTAGGTTCCCGCACCAAAGGTACGGGCCTCCGGGAATTCCCGGGGGCCCGTTTTTTTGCCTTCCGCACTGCTCTGCTGACACTAGGCCCACAGAAACCCAGAAATATTGACCGCCGACAGGTATATTCCTATTATCTGGTGGGTGAGGAGAACATCGGACACGCTCGCGTGATCAAGGTGTCAGCCTAGAAATTAGTGAGACGAAATGACAATCTCATCTTTTGCGGTCAGTCGGCTGGGCGGACCCGCAACCATGTTCGGCGGGGTTATATGGCTGCTCGCTTGGGTGCACTTCCTCCTCACGCACGGGCCTCTCCCAGCGACAACCAAGAGACGTTTCTGGGGCTCAGCTACTACGACTCCACGAAGCTGACCGTATTTGCTACGGCCCTGTGTATAGTCGGCCTGGTGAGCCTTCGAACCCGACGACCGAGAGAGAGCCAGAGCGGGGTCTGGACCTGGGGACACTATTTGGCGGTGACCACCCTATTAATAATGGCTGCCGGTTTGGCCATCGGCGTTTGGGGCAACCCGTGGGGCGATACCGCGAGGGTCTCGACAACGCTGACGGACTACGGGTTCATCGCGATGATGATTGCCTCTTTATTTGCGTTTGTGGGGCTCACAATGCTGGGCATTGGTGCGGTCCGCGCAGGGATCATGCAGGACTTGGCCGTCGTACCGTTGGCCGTCGCAGGACTAGCCGCCGTTCCCTGGAACTATCACACTCCCTATGGGGTGTTCGTTGGCCTCGGCTGGCTTGTGGCGGGATACGCGTTGTGGCAGCCTCGCCCTAGGTCCGAGGTGGACTGAGCGGCGATGTCGCCGGCTGCTGGCAAACCGACATCGGCAATGGCATAGATTCGTGAACCTCGATTTCGCAACCGGCGTCCCACTGAAGATGTGGGTGGTCCATTAGCATCGCCTGAGCGGCTTCCATGCTTTCTGCCTGCAGGATCGAGTACCCTGTGACGCCCTTATCGCTCGGCGAAGCTCCCGAAGCACTGAGAGCCATACCGCCGGCCAGGGGCGTGCCCAGATCTACCAGACCGTCCCCGCACTTTTCTATCCAGGCCATCAGGGCTTCATGCCCTCTGCCATCTGTTCTGGCGTGGCGTCGCTCATCTGCTCCACGGCGGACGCAGGTGCGTGATATATCACAACGAACTTGGTCATTGTTCGGCCTCCATTTCCAGTTGATAGCTACGGAACCCGATAGCAACACCATGTCAGAATCTGAGCTGGCCGAGAAGGAATAACTTTGGCCTATCTGGTGCCGGCTCTGTTCCCAGGATCAGGAAAAGGCATTGCCCCACAGATTATTCGAGCAGACCTCTGAGAGTGGCTTCCGTTGGGCCGGACCAAATCGTCCACGTGGGTAACCTAGGGGGAGGCAGTACACGATCTGCGCTGTTTCAGGTATGCGAAATAGCGAATGGACCCTCTCCTCGACCTGCGAATGCAATGTCGTGATGGTGCCCCCAATGCCAAGCGCCCTAGCGGCCAGCAGCAGGTTCTGAGCGGCGGGTATTGTGGAGGTCATTGGCCCGACTCCCTTAGCCGTGGCGCACAGGAGAATTATCACAGGGGCTTCGTCTATTTTGTCTGCCAGTCCCATTGCGGCCGTGTATTCCGGTGGAATATCCTCGGGGCCAAGGTATCCCGAGTCGCGCCTCTTGGCCCACCACGCCTCTCTGTAGAGGGGAGCGAACTCCGCTCGCAATCGCTCGTCCGTCACCACGACGAAGTGCCACGGCTGGGAGTTCCCCCCAGATGGGGCCCTGGTCGCCGCCTTGAGAATGTCTCGCAGGTCGGATTCTGGAATCGGGTCTGGTTTCAGGCGTCGAATCGCCCGCTGAGTGAATATGGCTTCTCCAACTGGCATCGTCAAACGGTTTTCTGCGGTCATGGAACCAACACCCCCATCCAAAGGTACTCGGGCCCTGGCAGCCCACATCGCTCGATGAGGGCCATGTTAGTATCACTCAGGAAACGGAGTCAACGAGCCAGCCAGTATGACAAGAGGGTGGGCCGAGCGACTAGACCGAGCTCATCGTGTCCAGGATGGTTGACCGAGGGAGAATAAACCGATGGATGATCCTTCGAAGCGGACAGTTGACCTCAACGGCGTCAGGTATCAATGGCCGTCTCGCCCGGTCGTGGTCGTCTGCATCGATGGTGGCGACCCGGCCTATTTTGAACAGTGTCTCCGCGATGGCATCGTGCCCAATATCCGCAGATTCATGACAGATGGATTCAGTGCGGTCGCCGAGGGCGTGGTGCCCAGCCTCACCAACCCCAACAACATGTCCATTGTCACCGGAAGTCCTCCGTCTATCCACGGCATATCCGGGAATTACTTCTTGGACCCCGAGACCGGCGCAGAGGTCATGATGAACGAGCCGGAGCACCTCCGCTCCGAATCGGTTCTCGCGGGGTTTTCACAATTGGGCGCGAAGGTCGTGGCAATCACAGCGAAGGACAAGCTCAGAAGGCTTCTTGGCAAGGGCCTGAATTTAGCCAATGGCAGCATCAACTTCTCGGCGGAAAAGGCAGATTTGTGCTCGATCGAAGAGAATGGGATCGAAAACGTCCTGGGCATGGTTGGCTTGCCTCTGCCGGAGGTGTATTCGGCGGAGCTTTCGCTCTTCGTATTCGAGGCGGCCATCAGAATTCTCGAGCGTGACAGGCCTGACATCATGTACCTGTCGACCACGGATTACGTGCAGCACAAGTATGCCCCTGACACCCCCGAAATCAACAGTTTCAATGCGGGGCTGGACGCCGCTTTCGGACGCTTGGAGGCACTGGGAGCTGTCGTCGCAATCACCGCCGACCATGGTATGAACGACAAGTCCAGGCCCGACGACAGCCCCAACGTGATTTTCCTGCAAGATGAGTTGAACCGGGAGTTCGGCGAAGGCTCGACCATGGTCATACTCCCGATCACCGACCCGTATGTAGTTCACCATGGATCGCTGGGAGGGTTCGTTCGGGTGTACTGCTACAACGAAATAACGCCAAGTGCGGTGATCCGATGTGTTGCGGGGCTCCCCGGCATCGAGGCAGTCTATGACAAGGCTACTGCATGCGCCGCTTTTGATCTGCCGTTCGACCGAGAGGGCGATGTGGCGGTCATCAGCAAAGCGGGCACCGCTATTGGAGCATCAGAGGCATCGCACGACCTGACGGCCCTTGCGGGGCATCGCCTGCGGTCCCACGGCGGTATCGCCGAGCGGTATGTGCCCTTTATTCTATCGGCGCCGCTGAGTGGGAAGTATGCCGCGCGGGCCGAGGCCGGCACTCTGCGGAGCTACGATATTTTCGACTACGCCATCAACGGCACAGCATAGTAGCCGGGCGGACGACTGGTCTCTGACACGAGTCCCCAGAGACAAAAAGAGACCCGCCTCTGTGATAGAGACGGGTCTCTTTTTGATGCGCCTATATCAGAGGGCTCTTCTACGGGAAGACGCCCTCGACATGCCCTGCGGTATCGGGGAACTCCATGTACAGAGACTTCACTGTGCCCAGGTCGTCGACGTACCAGATGTACGAGCCACTGTAGGTGTTCGTAGAACTTACAGGCTTGTTGTCCTCATATGCCGATGCTGGGACATCCTGCAGGAACCCACCGGTGACCAGGACATCGAAGTCGATCAGGTAGTACCTGGGGTCGACATAGTAGGTCGAGCCGGAGCGGGTTACCTCTACGGTGTTCCAGCTGTCGGCCGAGCCCGCAGAGGAATCGATATCCCTGACACCGTCGGAACTGTCATCGACCCATACACTGGTCACTGCCAAGTCAGCGCCGGTGGTTCCGCCGAGAGGGCTCCAGAGCCCTGCCGTCGATGTGATGAAGGGCAGGCCGGTCATCGATCATGTTGAGCATCGAGGTCTGCGTGTTTAGCTGACCCTTGACGGTATGGTCCTTACCGAGGACCGGGTAGACACGCTTGCCGATGAAGCGAGAGTTGCCCTTTGCGCCGTAGTAGAGGTTCACTGCGGCCTGGATCTTGGACTGCTCCGCGTCGTATGCGCGCTCCTTGGAGTTGCTCAGGTAGCTGGTCACCAAGGGAACGGCGATGGCCGAAAGGGTACCCAGTATCGCGATCACAACGATCAGCTCTATGAGGGTGAAGCCTCGTTGTCCGCTTTTGAAGACTTTCATCGTCTGGATCCTCTCTCTGTCGATTTGCGCCGATAATTCGTTAGTTGCTGACTAAATTGCGACTGATTACCGTATCGTCGCTAGGCGAACCCGGTTACTGAATCTGACGATAGCTCAGGGCGACCTCGTTGGTGGCAGCGGTGACTATCACGTTGTCTAGCTTGAATACCACGACCGCCCTGTCATCGCCGTTCTTTTTCAAGAGCCAAAGGGCGCTGTGATAGTCGTTGCCGTCGACCTCGCTGACCGCGGTGGCCGAGGTGGGCTTTTCCGCGATCAGGGCGGTGTTGCCCTCGACCTCGGGATCATTCAGTAGGACAGCGAAGTCGATGGCCGTGTAGCCCTAGAGGAAATCCGTCGCTGTGATGTTGTTGCCGTTGAGGTCCGTGAGGTTGATGTTCGTCACCACGCCGTTGGTGGAGCTGGTGGCCGAGGGAAACTCGATGCTGTAGGCAGACAATGTGCTGGACGCCGTGGAGTGGGTGATGAAGACCTCGGGGTTCCTGGCGCTGACAGTCTGCTCGTTCAGTGCGGCGTCGCTTAAGTTGATCTGGGCCGTCACGTCTACGGAGTTTGAGGACTGAACGTCTGCTTCGCTCGTCTTGTTGGAGAAGTACTGGTTCTTGGCCTGCTCAATGGTGCCCGCGTCCTGCTTGGCCTGCGCGTCCTTTGCAGACTCACCGGATTGGCTGGCAATGGGAGTCAGGATGGAAGCCAGGATACCAATGATGGCCATTACGGCCAGTAGCTCTACGAGTGTAAATCCTTTGTGGTCCTTCGTGATCTGGGAGATCCGATTGCTGATCATCTTTCTCTCCTCCTCCTTGCGAGAGCCCCGGAGGGGTGTTTTTTGATCTCGCGGATCCATTATTGAATAGGAGAAGGCCGTGGACATCACCCGCAGGGGTGAGAAAGGGGTTAGCCCTTTTCGGTGTTTCGCCGGTCCGGGGTGACTACGCGCGTCGGAACGTCGTCCAAAGCCCGGCTGCTATCACTATTGTCACGACCACGCCTGTGGTCCACCAGATTGCTCGGTAACCGCCATCGGTGGGGTCGGAACGAGAGCGGTCGTAGTCATCGCGCAGAAGGGCCACCGGGTTTTGGCTGCCGATCGCTTGCGGCTCGATAGCCAACCAGATTCTGGGCGTCTCGCCAACGTCGTCCCTATGAGCAACCGCCATGAGGGCGGCATTCGCACTTGGACAGCGCCTATCCCCACCCTCTGAGGCTCCCGCCTCCATCCCTGCTAGTAGTGCGTCTGCCAGGCTGGCGTCTGGATCCGACATGGTTGCATTAAACGCGGACATGGCCTGCACAACCACCTGCGCGTCGACGAGGGTGTTGCCCTGGACAGCGACGGACTGATCGCCCACGCCTCCGGACCACTGTAGGGTGTTGCTGCCGGTGAATGTGGCTGGCACGCTATCGTAGGTTGCGATTGCGTGTTGGCGTCTGTTGGACATTGCGTCGGCTTCAATCGAGGCGGAAATAGCCTCACCGGAAGTCGAGCCATCCAGGATGCGGGCGAACGCGGCATCAATCCTGTCTGAGTTACCAGCGTCGACCCTGGCCTGGGCGACCATTTCTCCGACCGCAGGCACGATGCGAGCCAACTCGAATTCAAGCTCGTCGCCTACTGCGCCTACGATGTTGTACGTAAGCAGAGACCGCCCGTCCTCTGCGACCGTAGTCGAGCGAGATATCGACACATCCGCAGCGAGGCAGGTGGCCAGCGCTACTCCAACCTCCCGGTCTCGGAGTTTGCAGCCACTATCGACCAGGTGTTGGTGTGCAGGGCGTAGCCTGGGTTCGCCAACTCTCGGTCGACGCCACAGGCCGACAACATGGCGAACGTGGCCACGAGGACCACGAGTAGCTTCACACGCATCGCCGCCTCACTATTGTGGTTTTGTAGCCAAGTCCGCCGATGCTCGCTCTTTACCATTACCAAAAGGCGCCAGCCTTGATAGCTTGTGGTTGGTGGCGGCTATCTGTGCGCCCCACATGAGGGCCATTGAAGAAAAGTAGGCCCACGACAGTACGGCCATGAGAGCCCATAGCGAGCCATACAGGAGGCTGAAGCCATCGGTGCGGGCAACGAAGATTATGAATGCAACCCGGATCGCCAGCAGCAGCAGCGATCCCGCGGCAGCCCCGATCGCTGCGTGCCTCCATGCCACACTTGTGTTGGGGATGTAGCGGTAGATCAGGAGCAAGACGCCGAATGTGAATGACAGTGTGGCCGTCTCTTGGATCGCCCGAATCACCAACCAGGTGAGTCCGTCCGCCCGCCCGGCAAGGGCTGGAATAGTGGCAACCTGGGTTCCCAGGACAGCCGCTGAGGCGATCACGCCTGCGCCAATGAGCATGAAGAAATCGATCATGCGCGCCTTCATGAAGGGATGGGGGTCGCGAATTTCCCAGACCTGGTTTATGCCCCTCCGTAGTGCCGCGAACACCTTCGCACCAGAGAACAGTAGCCCCACGGCAGCCAACATTCCTAGAGATCCACGAGTAGCCGTAAGGCCTGACATGACCTCGGCAAGGTAGTCCCCGGATACCGGGAAGAGCGTGACAAGCCGCTCAACTTCACGCGCCTGATCCTCGGGGGTCGCGTACAGGTAACCGAGAATCGACATCCCTGCCATCGCAAGTGGAAATGCTGAGAAGAGTATCCAGTAGGCGATCGAAGCGGCCATGTACGACCCGTTGTTCAGCGCGAAGTCTGTGCCCGCAGTTCGCGCGAACAGCAGTGATCTGTTCCAAAGGGCGCCGCGTGTCAGACCGGGCATGTCCTGCATCCTGTCCTAGCACTATCCCAGCTAGTGTGCTGCCACCGAACCGAACGGTACCCGGCGATGTGGCTCGTGTCAATTTTCGATAGGGTGGCGGCGGGCCTGCGACGACCGACACTGGTATCATCTGAGAAGAGTCCAAAGGCAGACCCCAATGCACAAGGAGCCGTGGATTGAAGATACGAGACGTGCGAGCAGTGGCCGTTAACTTGAAGCCAGTCCCGAAGACAAAGCCCAGGGTCGACCCTGATCCCAACGGCGGCTACTTCGTTAGTCCCATGGACCGTTACGAGCAGGAGTTGCCCGGACGGGAGTGGTCTGCCAATTGGCCCACAACAGCTTGCGTCGTTACGGCTGAAGACGGCACCTGGGGTTTGGGGCTTACTCAGATGGCGGGGCCGGTATGCTCAATCATCAACGACCACTTTGCTGAGATACTCGTGGGCCAGGATCCGATGGCTACCGAGAAATTGTGGGACATCATGCGCAGGTCGTCGGCGGCCTACGGGTCTACAGGCCTCGCAAGCTACGCGATAAGCGCGGTGGACAACGCCATGTGGGATCTGAAAGGCAAGCTGCTCGGCCGGCCTGTTTATGAGCTCCTCGGCGGACCGGTGAAGAAGAGCATTCCTTGCTACGCGTCCAACACCCTGTTGAAATACAGCACCAAGGACAACATGGACTGGTTCCTTGAGCTGGGATTCAAGGCAGTCAAGGTTTTTCTGCGCCACGGGCCAGAAGACGGGATCGCGGGCCTGCGGAAAAACGAGGAGCTGGTCGCACGCACCCGGGAACAGGTCGGCCCGGATATCGAGATTGCTGTGGACTCGTGGATGTCCCTGAACGTGGAGTATGTGGTACGGGTCGTGGAGGCGCTCAAGCCTTACAGGATTAAGTGGCTGGAAGACTACCTGCTGCCAGAGGACATGGACAGCTTCGCAAAGGTCCGTGAACGTGCGCCAGGGCAGACGCTGGCTACGGGGGAGCACTGGTACACAATTCACCCGTTCGCCGCCGCGGCGGGACAGGGTCTTGTGGACATCCTGCAGCCGGACGTTCAGTGGGTCGGCGGGATCAGCGCGAGCGTCCGGATATGCCACATCGCCGAGGCGCATGGACTCACTGTGATCGGCCACGCAGGGATGAACTACCCCTACGGACAGCATCTGGCCTACGCCATGCCGGTGATCCCGTGGGGCGAGCGCTCAGAGGGGGTATCGCCACCCGGTGTTCCCTTGGAGGAGATGGTAGTGTTGCCGGGTACACCAGTCATCGAAAACGGACGGGTGACGCCTTCAGACGCACCAGGTTTTGGGATCGAGGCGACCTTGGACTGGCTCGAAGAGCGTACTGTTTGAGAACGAACAGGGTTAAGCACAAGCTGGCAAGGGGCGAGGCTGCGACCGTCGTTACCGGTGAGATGACCCCAGACCTGGTGGATGTGTTCGGTTCTCTGGGTTTCGACGGTGTCTGGATCGAGGGCGAGCATGGCCCGGTAGACTTCGGGGATATTGGCGCATTCACTCGCGCCGCCGACCTCTGGGGCATAACCTCCGTCGCACGTGTGAACCTGAACCTGCCCGGCGTCATCTATAGGACACTGGACCAGGGGGCTCAGGCAATAGTCGTCCCCCATGTCAACACAGCAGAGGAGGCCCGCGCGGTCGTAGAGGCCTCCAAATTCACGCCCGTAGGGGCCCGTGGGTCC
>Ga0302123_10003159_pt1 | contig 10998 bp, 4 predicted proteins | sample CB21_321_MG_FD_203109 | JGI IMG/M metagenome (GOLD analysis project Ga0302123, IMG submission 203109) | Marine microbial communities from Western Arctic Ocean, Canada - CB21_32.1 | ecosystem: Environmental > Aquatic > Marine > Oceanic | place: Canada: Western Arctic Ocean | collected 2017-09-28 | reverse complement strand
AACAGGCACGCGACCCGATGAGTCAGCTCAAAGCCAGTCGCACCAGCCCCATCGTCCGAGCAAAACCCTCCTCACTCCGCTCTGAGCCCCAAAATCCCCGAGGAGACAGACCGTCCGGGAATTGCTGTCGAACTGTCATCGCCAACAGAGACGCCGGCCTGGTCCGCCGCGAGTTCATCGGGGCCGGGAACGGCCTGGTCACCTCCGGAAGCAGCAGCCTGGCAGCCTTCGGGCGACAGCGAACAGGCCGTCAGTTGGAGCAAAAGCGAACTGTTCCGGGACCGGGACGATCAGTTTCCCGAACCCGAGCATATCCCGCGCGTATCTCCCGGCGAGTTGGCATCGGCCGACACCAGCGATTATGCATTCGGTGCGGCAACTCCGGCATTGGCCGCGCTGATGCCCGTATCGGACGTGGAACGGACTTACGACGAATTGGCCCAGGCGGGCTACCATCAGCCGCATGCCATGCAGAATCTGCAGGCCATTCGTTTCCTGCTCGTGTTCGTCTCGCTGGTCATGCTTGGTTGTCTGCTGCTTGTGGTGCCCGCACAAGCCGAACCGTGGGTTCTCGGGGCGATGCTGATTGTCCCTGCCTCGCTCTGGGCCGTCCCACGAATTCTGATTCAGAACAAGGCCACCGAACGCCGCAGCCAGTTGGAACGGGCGGTGCCCGACATGCTGGACATGCTCAACATGTGTGTCAGCCAGGGCCTGACGATCCCGGATTCGTTGAAGCGTATCGCTGGGGACCTGAAGCCCGTCTATCCCGTCCTGGCCGGCGAGCTGGCGATCGTCGTCCAGCAGGCCGAGGTCGGAAACCTGCGCATCGCGCTGGAGAATTTTGCTCGGCGGGTCGATGTGCCGGAGGTCGATTCCTTCACCAACCTGATGACGCAATCCGATCGTATGGGAACAAGTGCCTCGAACGCATTGACCGAATACAGCTCGACAATGCGGGAAAGCCTTCGTCAACGAACGGACGAGAAGGCAAACAGTGCTGCGTTCAAGCTGATGTTCCCGACCGTGCTGTTCATGATGCCCGCGGTGTTCATGTTCCTGATGGGACCGGCAATTCTCGAACTGCAGGAATTCTTCGACGGCGGCGGACTGCAGCAGATTCGGGAAGGGACGGGCACGGCGACCGACGTACTTCAGTAGAACGACTACACCGCGACTGGCCCGTAACCACGAGCGGCCCTCAACCGCGCGTGGCCTGAAGAGACTCGCTCGAAACCGTGTTCACCAGACCACGGTTACGTAGCCGGCTCAGTCGGCGCCACTGGGATTTCGCAGATCGCCCACTGGCCGAAGTTCTCTTCGACTTCAATCCTCATCATCGAAACTGCGGGTCCGTATCCGGACTGCACCGTCGGCCGAAGTCGCCCGCCGATCCAGCGCGCGATCAACTCCGCCGTCGTGTTTTCGACAGGCAGAATGACGCAGTCCTCGCGAGGAAAGACCCAGCGACGGTCTTCGAAACTCGCCTCGACCTCACGCTCCGATTCGGTCACACGAATCAACGGGTGGTTCGCTGGCAGCAGCACGCGATGGTCGAGTTCATTGACGATGCTTTGCATCGCGTCCCGCAGCGCAATGAAATCGAACACGTAGTGATTCTCGTCCAGCGGACCGGTCAGCTCGACTGCGGTCCGCCAGTTGTGACCATGCAGACGCTCGCAGACGTTGCCATTGAACGTGATGAAATGCGCGGCGCTGAAGACCAGGTGATCTTTCGTGACACGCACGCGCCAGGTTTCGCTGGACATGTTCTACTCCCGGAGAAAGTGCTCGGGAGCGGAGGGTCAAGTTTCGGCTGCGCTCGGTCAAGCGACAGGTTCGTATGCCCCATTCCTCAATTCATCAACGGGTCACTGTCGAACAGTTCCACAATCTTCTCGACTTCAGCCAGACGTGACCTGGCAGCGGCCAGGGAACGACTCGCGCGAGCCCGCTCGAAACAGACAATCGCACGGCGACAGCAACGCGCGGCCAGGCTCCATCGATTTGCTGAACTGAAGACTTCTACCAGGTTCATCATGTCTGTTCCGGCTCCGCGGTCGTCACCGGTCTGCCGATGAGCGTGCCAGGCGCGGCCCAGGTAACGGATGGCTCGAGATCGGTCTCCCTGTAAAGAAGCCAGCACTCCCAGATTGGCACAGTCGGCGGCAATGCCGCTCTGATTCTGCCGCGACTCCTCAACCTGTAACGATCTTTGCAGCAGGTCTCCCGCGAGTGCGTAGTCTTCCTGAGCGATTGCGTCCGTTGCCCGCGCGGTCAAATCGGCGGGATCGACTTCGCCCGTGCCTTCCAGCCCTTCCTGCATCGATTGATGCTGCAAGGCCGCGGCCCGTTCCGGGCGTCCTGTTTCACGCAGTGCCGCTGCCAGGTTGTGCGAAGCCACTTCGATCAGCTTCGAGTCGCTGACTCGCCGGCCCATCTCCAGCAGCAGTTCATACTCAGTCACCGCGTGGTCGGTTCGCTCGACCCGCAGCAGGAAGTCGGCCAGAGCTAATCGAGACTCGGGACCGGAGTCGCACAGCGTTGCAGCTCGGTAAGCCATCTCGGCCGCGTCAATTTCACCCGTGGAATCAAGCTGGCGTGCGGATTCCATCAGTTGCAGGGTGACCGTTGCGGACGCAGACGTACTCTGAGCCAGAGCAGGAGCGGAATAAGTCACGGGGCAATTCCTTCTCAAACTGAAACACGAATATGGAAACGAGTTTCAGCGAGTGGGCGCCCGAAGCGTCGGGCGATTCCCCAATCCGGTCACGGCAGACCGGAAAGAAAGAAACAGAAAGCATGGCCACACTCCGGTGACCACGCTTTCCACCTGACCCAACGATGAATCGATGGGTGAGGGAGAGAGAAGAGAGACTTAACCAAGTTACCCAGACTTCCTGTCCTGTCAATCCCGCACAGGAAAAAATCCAAAGGATGCTCGTCCTGACCGGATTCATCGGGCTCCCCGAAAGCGAGTGCTATCGCTCCCCAAAATTGCCCAGCTTGGTAGTTCCCGCCGAGATTGGCGGTAGCATGGGAACTCGGTTGTGACTGTATGCAACGGCATCTATTCCCTGTGCCACGTTGGTTCAATTCGCGATGATCCTTACCAGCTCGCTCCCAACCGGGGTTGAAACCCCGGGCTATTTGCCTTTGCCCCTGCCGGGGCAGAAAAACCGTGCAACATCAAAACGCGGCCGACACAACGACTGTGAGGGCAGCGGCACATGAACACCAATTTGCTTATTTCGCACGCGATCTGATTCGTGTGTCCGAACGAGGCGGGAATCTGGTTTCCCCGTATGGAGTCCGTCGTTTCAAGTGTGACGCACCGCAAGTGCTCTGAAAGGCCTTAGCAACAAAGTATTGAAGTTGCACACTTCAGTCCCGAAGGGACGTGGGCAAATAGCCCGGGGTTTCAACCTCGGGAAAATCAGCCATTTCTGAACCACAGCCCCGGAGGGGCGACGGCAATTCCGTGTCGGTCTCTGCCGTCGCCCCTCCGGGGCTCATTGAAGCTCTCACCGCTTGTTTCCCGGGGTTGAAACCCCGGGCTACTCGCCGTTGCCCCTCCGGGGCAGCAAAACTGTGCAACTTCAAAACAACAAAGCTGGCAGGCTTCGCTCGACCTGAGACACCCTTCAACTAAAACCTGAAACCACGCATCAGACCACACCGACGTCGCTTCGCATGGATGTGAGAGCTTGCTTGCGCTGGCTGTGTCACGTGGGTCCTGTAGAGGTGATGAAATGCGACAATTGTTCAAGTCCCTGTCTCGCTGGAACCGATCGCACACGGTTTGTCATTCGCGAGATCCGAGGGACGCGGGAGGCATGGGAATCGGCGAATGGTTCTCGCGCTGGCGGCGTCGACATCGCGGTTCCAGAAACTCGACACAGCATCGACCGCCGAACCAGTCGACAGAACGGCTCGAACAACGCTGCCTCCTGACTCAGGCAGCGAATCCCATCTCGGCTGCCGCGTGGTTTCAGACCGTGCAGTCGGCGGACCCGCTGGAACTCACCGGCTCGGTTCAGGGAGTCACCGGGGCGACGGTTTTTTTGAATGGTGATGCGATCGTCGGTCGCTGGATCGTCCAGCTTTCGAACGAAGCGCTGACGAGTGTGGGCAGTCCGGCCGAAGCCGAGTCGGTCATTGACGGGTACGGAGCAGACTTCGCTGTTCTGCACGGACTCGGCCTGCCCGGTCAAATCCTTGTGCAGGCCAGTCGCGACACGCTCGATCTGGCGGCCAGTGCACTGCACACGAATCCGCTCGTGTCAGCCTTCGAGCCGGATGCATTCATTCTTGGACCGCAGGAAGATCCTCAACTGATCCCGCTGGATTCCAGCTATGACGAACTCGCCGGCCTGAATAATCGTGGCCAGACGGGCGGGACTTCAGACGCCGATATTGATGCACCTGAGGCCTGGCACGTCGTGGATGCGAGGCTGGAACCAGGTGACGAGACTCAGGTGGGTAGCTTTGATGTCGTGGTCGGCGTGATCGATTCGGGGATCGATTACACGCACCCCGACCTGGCTCGCAACATCTGGATCAACCCGGGCGAGATCCCTGAAAACATCCGCGTCGCGCTGTTCGACACCGATGACGACGGACTGATCACGTTCGTCGATCTGAACGCCAGAGACAGCAACGGAGAGTTGATCCACTCGGTGGACGTCGTGCTGGACCGCAACGCCAACGGATTCATCGACGCGGGCGATCTGCTGGATGAGGACTCGCCGTGGATCGACGACGTCGACGGAGACGGCAACGGCTTCATCGACGATCTGACGGGCTGGGATTTCTCGGAAGCGACCGTTAACGCCAGCGGGACCATTATCTCTCCCGGCGACAACACTCCGCTGGACGAAAACCGGCACGGCACGCACGTCTCCGGCATTCTGGGAGCGGTCGGCAATAACAACTTCGGTATCTCCGGAGTTTCCTGGACGGTATCGATCCTGCCGTTGCGGTTCCTTGATCGATTCAACCGCGGTGCGACGTCGAATGCGATTCTGGCGGTCAACTACGCCACGATGATGAAGAACGAGTACGTCGACACGTTCTCCGATCCGACGGTCGAAGACGGTTCACGCGGGGCGAACATCCGCATCACGAACAACAGTTGGGGCGGCACCACCAGCACGAGTGGCGGCCCTGTGCTGCGTGAGGCCGTCAATCAGCAGGGCGTCGCCGATATTCTGTTCGTCGCAGCGGCCGGAAACGGCAACGCGCTCGGTCAGGGCGACGACATTGACCAGGAGCCGTTCTTTCCGGCGAGTTACGAATTCGATCATGTGATCACTGTCGCGGCCGTGGACTACCGCGATGAACTGGTGCGGTTCAGCAACTTCGGTGTGCAGTCCGTCGATCTGGCAGCACCTGGCCTCGGAATCCTGAGCACCGTGCCCGGCGGGCAGTTCCGACGTCTGAATGGAACGAGCATGGCGGCACCGCATGTCGCCGGCACTGCGGCGCTGATCGCCGCTCTGTCACCGGATGCCACGGCCACCGAAATACGCACGGCCATACTGGACAGTGTCGACACCGTGCCGACTCTCCTGAACCGCGTCGCGACAGGGGGTCGATTGAACGCTTTCGGCGCTGTCACGATCGACAGGATTCGCCCACGTGCTGAACTGGCGGTCGACGACATCACCGACGCGGACCAGGACAAGCAGACTCAGGTGTTCACGGTCACTTATACCGACAACGTCGCAGTGGACGTGTCCAGCTTCGGTGGCGCCAACGTCCAGGTCGTCCGAGCGGAGACCGGCGAATCATTCCCCGCGACGTTGCAGCCCGACGAAAATGATGAAGACGGACCATTGCGCTCCGCCACCTACTCGATCACGCCACCCGGTGGCTTCTGGGATGCAACCGACAATGGAACGTACGTGATTTCGCTGCTGGACGGTCAGGTCCTCGATACCAGTGGCATCTTTGCCGCGGCACAGGTTCTGGGCTCGTTCCGTGCCGAACTGACGCGCGAGGGACAGTTCAACGTCAACAGTACGGTGGATTCGATCGATCAGACGCCTGGGGACGGACAGTTCGTTGATGCCCTGGGACGCCGGACACTGCGGGCGGCGGTGATGGAATCGAATGCGGATCCGGCTGATAACACCATCGTGCTGACCGCCGGTGACTACACGCTCACGATTCCCGGGACCGACGAGGACCAGGCAGCCGCGGGTGATCTGGATGTCGAAGGCACGCTGACCATCATCGGGGCTGCCGACGGACGAACGGTCATCGACGCGGGCGAACTGGATCGCGTGTTCGACGTGCGACCTGGAGCGGAACTGATTCTTCAGAACGTGACAATCACCGGCGGCGTGGCGCCCAGCGGTGAGTCAGGCGGCGGCATTCGCAATGTCGGAACGCTGACAATTGACCGCACCACTTTGAACGACAATGAGTCCACTGCGGACGGCGGCGCGATCGCGAACCTGGGAGACGCGACGGCGTCACTGACCAATGTGACGCTCTCGGGCAACCGCGCTGCACGCGGCGCAGGTGTTTTCAATGAGGGCACACTGACGCTGCTGAATACGACGATCACTCAAAACACCGCAACGGTTACGGCCGGCGGTGTGTTCAACGAATCGGGCGCGATCAACGTGCAGAACACGCTGATCGCAGCAAACACGCTCAGTCCCGCGAACCCGAGTGCGACCAGTCGTGACCTGGCGGGAGCGTTCACGTCCGCTGGTAACAACGTGATTGGCGATCCGTCCGGTTCAACCGGCATCACGCGCGATGTGGCCGGAAACCTGGTCGGCACGGGGGCTCAGCCGCTCAACCCGCAGCTCGGTCCGTTGTCCGAAAACGACGGGACGAACTTCTCGCACGATCTGTTGCCAGGCAGCCCGGCCCTGAACTCGGGGAACAACAATGCCGCACCCCCGACCGATCAGCGTGGCCTGCTGCGACGTCCGGACGGCATCGGGACGGTTGATATTGGCGCGGTCGAGCAGGTCTTTGCGTCGATTAGTGGCATCAAGTTTCACGATCTGGATGCCGACGGAATCCAGGACCTGGAAGATACCAACGGCAACGGTCAACTGGATGATGGCGAAGACCTGAACGAAAACGGCGTGCTCGATCAGGAACCTGGACTGGCCGGATTCCGTATCTATCTCGATCTGAATGAAAACGGAGTGCGTGATGGCAACGAACCGGTGGCTGTGACGGGCGAAGACGGCCGTTACGAGTTCACTCGCCTGCTGCCCGACGACTACACCATCCTGGAATCGCCGGCCGCCGGATTCGATCAGACGACGCCGCTTGAGCTGGAGTTCACAGACTTCAGTCTGACAGCCGGCGGCCGTCCGTCCGCCGTTACTTCCGGAGACTTCAACGGCGACGGACGCACAGACCTCGCCGTCGCGAACCGGCTGAGCAACGACGTGCTGGTCTACTTCAACAACGGACGCGCGTCGTTCGAGACTCCACTGCAGATCGTGCTGCCGAACAACGCAGCGCCCGTCGCACTGGTGGCTGGCGATTACACGGGTGACGGCCTGATCGATCTGGCCGTGGCCAGTCAGGTCACCAACGACCTGCGTCTGCTGCGCAACATCGACGGGACGGGTTTTGCGCTGGATACGCCACTGAGCCTCTCCGCGGCTCCGACGTCTCTGGCATCAGGACGAGTCGAAGGCATCAACGATCCCGACACCGACCTGGTGGTGACGTTTACCAGCGCCAACACCGCGACGGTGTTACTCAACGACGGAAACGGCGTGTTTACTGCTTCATCCACACTCGCTGTGGGTGACGAGCCCCAGTCAGCCGCACTGGCAGACTTCGACGGTGACGGCAAACAGGATCTGGTAACAGCCAGCCGCGACGGTCTGACTTTCTTCGCCCAGACCGATTCCGCGACCTTCGTAGCCAGCAACCCAATCAACTCCGGCGGACTGGGGCCACAGTCAGTCATCGCGGCCGACTTCGATCTGGATGGCGACGTAGACGTCGTCGTGACAAACACCGATTCGTCGGCCGGCAGTTCACTGGCCGTGCATCTGAACCGTGGTACGGGCACCCTCGCAAACCGCGATCGATTCATCGCCCCGGTCACCTTCGCCGGTGGAGTCTCCCCAACGGCAATACAGGCGGCCGACCTGGACGGCGACGGAGCCCTCGACCTGGCAATCCTCAACGAGAGCAGCAATACACTGACACTGTTACTGAACTCGACAGAGACTTCCGCTGGAACGATTGAGGGCGCGTCGCACGGTGGCGCCCTTACGCTCGTGGTGAACAGCACCGCGGACAAAGTGGACTTAAACCCGGGAGACGGGGTTGTCGATACCGGCACACCTGGTGAAGTCACGCTTCGCGCGGCGATCATGGAAGCCAATGCGCACACAAGCGATGACACGATCCAGTTGCCGGCCGGCACCTACACTTTGACTTTAGGGGGAGCGAATGAAGACTTTGCGGCCACCGGCGACCTCGATGTCACCGACAATCTGACGATCGTCGGCGCCGGGGCAGGTCAGACGATCATCGATGCCAACCAGCTTGATCGTGTTTTTCACATCCTCGCAAGCGTGGTGAGTCTCGAAGATCTGACGATCACGGGCGGCTCAGTCACAGGATCGGACCCGGAGGGCCATGCCGGTGGTGTCTGGAACGATGCCGGTACGCTGACCATCACACGAAGCGTGGTCACCGGCAATACCGCCCAGCAAGGAGCCGGCGGAATCAGTAACGGACAGGCCGATTCGCCCTTTACCGGAACCTTGAACATTGTCGACAGCACCATCTCGAACAACACCGGGCTGGATGGCGGCGGTATCTCAAACGTCGGCCAGTTGATTATCACCAACAGCACGATCTCTGGAAACACAGCCCTCAACGATGGGGGCGGTATCAGTCAGCCGTCAGCCGGACCTGCGGTGATCACGGTCGTCAACAGCACGATCACCGATAACTCTGCGGCAAACAACGGCGCCGGAATCATGCTTTCCGGAGGCGACGTCGTCAGGCTCAAGAACACGATCGTCGCCGGCAACAGTAACAACCATGACATTCAGGGGTCGATCCAGACACTTGGCAACAACCTGATCGGAGGCATCAGGGACGGACTCGGCACGAACTTCGTCAATGGCGTCAACGGTGATCAGGTCGGCACCGAGTCCAGTCCGATCGACGCCATGCTCGGTCGATTGCGAGACAACGGTGGACCGACGCCGACTCACACGCTCTTGTCCGACAGTCCCGCCATCGATGCAGGCTCCGAAATCAGTGCTCCCGTCACTGATCAACGCGGACAGTCCCGTCCCCTGGATGGCGACAACAACGCCTTGGCAACGACCGATATCGGCGCCGTCGAAGTCGAGTTCAATATCGCTCCCGTCCTGGCTGATGTGGATCTGTTTCGATGTTCAGCAAACCTTTGTCACTCCAGCGGCGAACGCAGGCGTCCTCGTATCCGAGTTGATGCGAGGCGTATCGGATGGCAACACGTTCGCACATCAAGGGATCGCCATCACGGCCACGGACGAAGCGTTGGGGACCGTGCAATACAGCATCGACGGCGGCGTGAATTGGACAAACGTCGGCATAGTTTCGGAATCGTCAGCGTTATTGCTTGAAGCCAATTCCAAGACACGACTTCGTTTTCAGCTCACCATCAGTGCCCCAACTCCCGTGAACGACGCGGTCACCTTTCGAGCCTGGGACCAGACATCCGGTCTGGCAGAAACGAGGGTAGACACGATCAGCAACGGTGGCTCGACGTCGTTCAGTGCAGCAACCGATACCGTCGCGTTCCTGTTCACATCGACGTTCTGGGATGGCGGTGGCGACGGCACTTCCTGGGACGACGCTGCCAACTGGAGCAGCAACACATTGCCCGCCGCCGGCTCCATCGTGCTGGTCGATCTACCAGGCGATCCGACGATCGTGCATTCTCAGGGGAGCACGGAATTCTCACGTCTGCTCATGCGTGAGGACTTCACACTATCAGGCGGAACGCTGACCGTATCTTCGACCCTACTATTCGATGAGTCATTTCAACTAAGTGGCGGAACGCTCAATGGTGGTACGGTCAGCTCGGCTGATTCTTCTCGTCTGGTGGTGGACGGATCCAGTAGGTCCACGCTGGACGGTGTGACGCTGGACGCGGACCTGGCCGTGCTATCGGAGTTCAGCCAAAGACCGCAGGTCACGGTACTCAACGGGTTAACACTGAACGGCACGGCGACACTGACATCGAGCAATAGCGGCGTAGATCTGCTGTTCTCAGGCGGCAATCAGCTATTGGACGGGACAGGCAGTGTCGTGTTTGACGGCCCGAGTATTTCTAATGTGTCCCCGACCGATGGAGGCCAATTGACGATTGGCTCTGGGATTACCATTCGAGGAGGCACTGGGAATATTGGCAATTCGTCCCTGCCCTTGATCAATCTGGGCACGATCATTGTCGACACGGCGAACACCTTCATCACCGTGACCGGCAGCAGCGTCACCAACACCGGTGGCATGCAGGCAGCTGGCGGAGGGACACTGGATGTTGCGAATCTGGTGGACAACGCGGGTGGCATCGTGGCGACGGATTCGACAGTGACCTTGAGTGGCGACTGGTCCAACAACGGGACCATTGCAGTGACGGATTCGACACTGAATCTGGGTGGCACGTTTGCGATCCCCGACATCGGCACGATTGACCGCACCCGTGGCACGCTGTCTATCACGGGGGAATTGGATAACACCGGCACGACACTTGCGCTGGAGACTGTGAGTGGCGACTGGAAGTTACAGTCTGGGCGGATCAATGGTGGTACGGTCAGCTCGGCTGATTCTTCTCGTCTGGTGGTGGACGGATCCAGTAGGTCCACGCTGGACGATGTGACGCTGGACGCGGACCTGGCCGTGCTATCGGAGTTCAGCCAAAGACCGCAGGTCACGGTACTCAACGGGTTAACACTGAACGGCACGGCGACACTGACATCGAGCAATAGCGGCGTAGATCTG
>Ga0302123_10003156_pt1 | contig 11002 bp, 12 predicted proteins | sample CB21_321_MG_FD_203109 | JGI IMG/M metagenome (GOLD analysis project Ga0302123, IMG submission 203109) | Marine microbial communities from Western Arctic Ocean, Canada - CB21_32.1 | ecosystem: Environmental > Aquatic > Marine > Oceanic | place: Canada: Western Arctic Ocean | collected 2017-09-28 | reverse complement strand
TCGTGGGAGTCGCTCTTGTCGACGGGTCGGCCCAGAACTGGCCGGAAGAACTAGCCGCTGTTGCGAGTTCTTCGTCTTTTTCGGCCCTTCGGCTGACTGATGAGGCCATTCGAGAGAATCCAGAGTTACCGATTGCCGCTTGTGAACTTGGCCTCGATCTGGTGCTCTACCTTCCGACAGGGGTCGCTTCGATTCGATCGGAACTAGTGGGCCTTGCGTCTGCCGTGATTGACCGGCTCGTGGTTATTACACACCTTGGTTGTCCCCAGTTGACCGACGGTGAGGTGGTCGCTGGATGGGAGCTCCTTGAGTTGGCTGACTTGCCCAACATCATGGTGACGCTTTCCGGCCTGAGCATGTATTGCTCGCCGCCCCACTGGCCTTTAGAGGAGTTCGTGACCCGAACTATCGAGACGTTTACTAGTAAACGTCTTATGTGGGGTTCAAACTTTCCAGTCTGCGGTGGTTCCGATTCCTACCGGAGTGATCTCGAGTTGGTTCTTGGAGGACGTTGGGGCCTGTCTGCAGGGCAGATTGCCGAAATAACGGAACAAACCGCCGACAGGGTGTTCTTTTCGCTGGGGAGATCGGGAGAGACGCCGGTATGACCAGTGAACTGGTTGGCAACAACGACTGGGAGACATTCCCGGGTCTGTCTCGTGTCGGTTCAGATGATGGACCCGTACCGGACAGGAAAGAAGCAGCGTTGTTGTTGTTCCAGCAGGGGACTATCCGACTTCAGCCTGATTTGTTCGGGGTTCTTCGGCATCCGATCACCCGGGTTACCGGGAAGGATGTACCGGCGCCCGTCTCCAAGGTTCTGGAGGACTCGGTGCTGCTCAAGGACGAGGAGATCACCGCTCATTTGCGGAATAATGGCCCGGTAAATACCGGATGGCTGAACTACCTACTCGACAGGAGGAGAAAATGGCAAGGTTGGAAAATAAGGTTTCACTGGTCGTGGGCGGTGGGCAAAGTTTGGGTGAAGCCATCGTTAGCCGCTTCGCGGCTGAAGGGTCGAGAGTGGTTGTTGCTGACATCAACGGCGAAGCGGCAAACGCGGTTGTGGAACAGGTCCTATCGAGCGGAGGAGAGGCGACGGCCCAACAGATGGACATGACCGTTGCCGAGGACGTGTCGGCGGCAGTTCAGGCCACTGTCGAAACCTACGGTTCGCTTGATGTACTCGTCTGTAATGCAGCGACTTTCGGGGCTGGCAAGAACTTTGTGGAGATAAATGAGGACGAGTGGGAGAACACGATTCGGGTCAATTTGAACGGACCGTTCCTCTGCACGAAGGCCGCGGCCCTCCAGATGAAAGTTCAGGAATCAGGCGGGAACATTGTGTTTATTTCATCGGTTTCCGGCGTGATAGCCAATGAACACCAAGCTGACTACAACACGTCCAAGCATGCGGTGATCGGCATGATGAGGTGCGTCGCCCAGGACTGTCGAAACTGGGGGATTCGCGCCAATGCGGTGTGTCCAACCGGGATGCAGGACTCGGCGATGATGATTAATCACCCGCTTAAGGGCTCGCCCGACATTGCCAGCTACGCGTCGTTGACCGCATTCGCCCGATTCGCCTATTGCGATGAGGTGGCCAACGCTGTCCTATTTGTGGCTAGCGATGAGGCTTCATACATGACCGGCTCGGTGCTAATGGTCGACGGTGGCGCTACGGCCTGGCAGCCGTCGTATGCCCAACTGACCGAAGGTGCAGCTAGCTACCTGGAGGAGTTTGGAGCCCCCGGCGAAACCAAGAACTAGCGCCGGCCAACCCCACTCTCCCGGCTTTGACCGGCACGTCGGTTTGGGGGTTCAGGCCTGAACCTTCTAGTACTGCTGGTACTCCTCCATGAGTTCCACGAGGTTGCCGTCCGGGTCTTCGCAGAAGCAGACGCTGACCGAACCTTCCGTCAACTTGAAGTTGACAGGTCCCGAGATGAACTCGACGCCCTTCCCCCGCAGTTCCTCGACTGCTCCCGGGAGATCGTCGACTACAAGCGCAAAGTGGCAGGATCCGACTGAACCGTGTGGCGTGATGTGATCCTGGGGATCGTGGTCCCAGTACTCGAGAAGGTCGATCAGCACATTGGGGCTGTCCGGGGCGATCAGGCGGGTCGACTGAGCGCGGGCGCCCGAAAGACCGTTAGCTTCGTCAACTTTGTCGCCTTCGAGCTGGTGTTGTTCCACTTGTTGTAGTCCGAGTTGCCCAACGTAGAAACCAAGCGATGCTGCGGTGTCGCTGACGGTAACGGCGACATGATCGAATTTCTTGGCCTTTATAGACATGATCTAGGACCTCGTAGTTTGGTTGGGGGACCTGCATCGGTGCGTTTCCCCACATCAATTGGACTTTTTATATTTGGATGGGTGTGTTACCTACCGTTCCTGACGCTAAGACGGGTCCCAGTATCTGTCAAGCAAAGGGTGTTAGAGAAGGGGCGACCAGATCCCCGGGTAGTGATTATCGATTGCTACTCTCAACTCGTGCTACGTCGCGAGCTCGGAGGGCCTCAACCATCTCCGAATGCAGTTCAAGGGTCTCGAGGAGGTTTTCCACGTGCGGGAACTCGGATTGTTTGGTCACCCGCTGCATTGTGTCCCAGAACAGGCCCGCGATTCGAGACAGCAGGGGGTTCTCGAGGCCCGCATAGAGCGCTTGGTGGAACTGTCGGTCGAGCTGCGGAGCGTAGAAACCATGGCCGGCGGCCAACTTCCATTCATCGAGGATCGGCTCGAGTGAAGCGAACTGTTTGTCGTCCGCTACGGCGACTAGTTGTTCAACCGCACCACGGTCCCGGAATCATCGATCCTCTCACCATTCGGATCGAGGACCTGGCCGAGATGGACCGTTCATCGCGAACCTATCGGTTAGCCGAGGATGTTCTGCTAGGACGGGATGTGGACTGTGCGACTTAAATAGAGGGGCTTGGCGGAATAAGGAACTTGAACCATTCCTGTGAGGGGAGCGATGACCGAAGATCTGAGCCAAGAGCAAGACATGGAGGACTCGACGAAGGTCGAGAAACTTTCGCTAATCCGCAAGCGCATCGGTAAGCACATGGTGGGGTCAAAGGCGACCTCCCCTCATGTGCTGGCAGCTATGGAGGTCGACTACGAGGCGGTGAATGTAGCGAGGCGCGCACACGGCTCCGCTTGGAAGGCTTCCGAGGGATTCAGTCTCACCTACTTACCATTTCTTGTCCGTGCGCTGGCTGGGGCCATAGCCGAGTACCCGAAGGTTAATTCCTCCGTAGGCGAGGGAGAACTGGTTATTCACCGCGATGTGAACCTCGCCGTGGCTGTTGACCTTGACTTCGAGGGTTTGGTGGTTCCCGTGGTTCACAAGGTGAGTGACCTGTCGCTGACCGACACGGCACGAGCACTTGCAGAAATCGCGCGACGTGCCCGAGCAGGAGAACTCGTCCCAAACGACATGGCTGGGGGAACCTTTACTGTCACGAACCCAGGTTCTTACAGGACGCTGCTCTCGTTTCCAATCATCAACCAACCACAGGTGGCAATCCTTTCTACCGATGGGGTGCAGAGAAAACCTGCTGTTGTACTGGATGACGCGGGCGAAGAAACTGTGGCAGTACGGTCCATTGGGGTACTCAGTCTGGCCTGGGATCACCGCCCCTTTGACGGCGCGTACGCCGCAGCTTTCCTCAATCGGATCCGGGAACTGATCGAGACCACGGAATGGACAGCTGAGCTTTGAGTCCCACGTCTCACCTGATCATGGCAGTGTTGACAGTCGAAAGGGGTGCTTCTACCATTCGGCCGTTACCAGAACACCGATTCATACGTGAAGAAGCAGGGTTTGCGGTCAAGCAGACTAACGGGCAGGCTTTTGGATGACCGAGGTGAGACCACAAGGAGCGGGGGTTCAGTGAGCGCTGATGTCAAGGAACTAGTGCGAAAGCTCTACGAGGACTTCTGGACCGCTGGCGACGATTCTTTGGCCGATGCAATCATCGCCACCACCTTTGTGGACCATCACGTCCCGCCGGACTACCCACCAGGCCCCGAGGGCCTGAGGCAGTGGGCAGCGAATACTCGCGGAGGCTTTCCCGACTTTAAGATTAATCTCCTCCGGATTGTGGCAGAGGGCGATTGGGTTGCGTGTCACATCGAGTTCGGTGGAACTCACACAGGTGAGTTCAATGGCATCCCCCCGACAGGCAACCGTGCTGGAGCACAGGCGATCAGCATGTTCCGTGTCGAGGGCGGGCAGTTGATCGAGTCTTGGGAATTCGCCGATGTGCCTGCATTCCTGGAACCGTTGGGCGTAGTTCTCGGCCCCGTGCCCGACTGACATCACGTGTACCCGCGCAACTCTTCGCACTTGATCCAGTGACTGACCCTCTCTTGTCGCTTACCTCTTCCACACTTGTGGAATGGCTCAGGAAGATGGTTGAGATCAGACTCGCTGAGGACAAGATCATGGAGATCTACATGCGAGGCCTCGTTCCCGGCACCGTGCACTTGGCCCAGGGCCACGAGGGAGTCGCAGTCGGAGCTCATGCCGCGCTCCAAGCGGAGGACTGGGTCGTTTGTACTTACCGGGGTCATCACCACTCCCTTGCTCGCGGCATGGGCCTAGAGCCACTGTTTGCCGAGATCATGGGAAGGACCACTGGGGCCTGTCGAGGCATGGGGGGCTCGAGTTACGTCACCGACTTCTCCTTAGGCATGCTCGGGTCGCCTGCGATCATCGGCGCCGCTGTGACACTTGGTGCCGGTGCCGCCATGAGTGCCAAGCTTCTCGGCCAGGACCGAATATCCATCACCTTCTTTGGCGACGGGGCCTGCAATATCGGCGCGTTCCACGAAGCTCTCAACATGGCACAACTTTGGAAGGTTCCAGGCGTGTTCGTGATCGAGAACAATCAGTATGGGGAGTACACCCCTTACCGGAAGTCCACCGCCCTGCTGACAGACATCGCCAACCGAGCCGATGCGTATGGCATGGCTAACGCCGTCGTCGATGGGCAGGACGCGGTCGCAGTCTATGAGGTGGTTGCAGCTGCCCGGGAGCGCGCTATTGCTGGGGAGGGACCGACTCTGATTGAGGCCAAGACATACCGCTACCGCGGGCACTCCCGTACAGACCCGGGGGCCTACCGGCCAGACGGGGAACTGGATGCTTGGAAGGCTCGTGATCCGATCGACATTCTTGGTGCCCGTCTTGAGGAAGCGGAAATTCTTTCGGCAGCCGAGCGCGACACCCTTAGGGAGGAAGTCCAGGCAATAGTCGATGAAGCATCCGGCCGGGCAGAAACCGGCGCTTGGCCGAGCCTTGAGGAGGCTGAAAGCTATGTCTTCGCAGATTAGGGCCGACGGCGTGGTTGACGAAGCAGTTGAGGTCACCTACCGGGAGGCCATTCGGTTGGCGTTTGACGACGAGCTGGCCTCCGACCCGAGTGTCGTACTGCTCGGCGAAGACATTGCCGCGGCCGGCGGACCGTTTAAGACCACTGAGGGCCTATACGAGAAGTACGGAGGAGACCGCGTCATCGACACGCCGATCGCTGAGAACGGGTTCTGTGGGATGGCCCTCGGGATGGCCATGACCGGTATGAGGCCGGTGGTGGAGATCATGTTCAGCGACTTTCTTCCAACTGCATTTGACGCCATTGCGATGGAGATGCCCCGTCTGCGCTTCATGTCGGGAGGGCAAACTTCAGCACCGGTCACTGTGCGGGCCAGCGGAGGCGGCGGCGGTCGCTTTGGCGCCCAAACGTCAAGTACCGGCGAGTCTTGGTTCCTGCAGTTTTTCGGCTTACAGATTGCCGTATCGGGGTCGCCGCAGTCAGCCTACGGGTTACTGAGGACAGCGATCCAGGAGAACAATCCCGTCGTCGTGTTCGAGCACAAGGCGCTTCATGGAGTCAAGGGGCCACTGGTCCGGGGGGACACCAGCCTTCCGGAAATAGGTCAGGCCGAGATAGTCCGAGAAGGGTCCGATGTGACCGTTGTTGGATCGCTTCTGATGGTCCACCGTGCCCTTGAGGCATCGGAGACCCTCGCCGCGGAAGGAATCGATGCGGAGGTCATCGATCTCCGGTGGGTGCGTCCGCTCGATTTATCCACAATCAGGCAGAGTCTCGAAAAGACCGGTCGCTTGGTTGTTCTAGAGGAGCAGTACCACGAGGGCGGGTGGGGATCGGCTGTGGTCTCCCGTCTGACCGAGGCAGGCTTCTCTTGGCAGAACCCGCCGATACTGGTGAGCATGCCGGATGTTCTCATTTCCCACAGCCCACCTCTGGAGGATCTGATGATCCCCAGCGTCGAGCGAATTGAAAGTGCGATCAGGGATGCGGCTTCCAGTTAGATGCGAGTTCCGATCCCCATGCCGAAGCTCGGCTATGACATGACCAGCGGGTCGATCGTCTCATGGCTTGTGTCGGTAGGCGATGAAGTGAGCCGAGGACAGGCGATTGCCGAAATCGAAACCGACAAAGTGGAGATAGAGATGGAGTCTTTTGGCGCGGGAACTCTTATCGAGATCGTTCACGAAGCTGATGAGGATGTAGAGATAGCAGTAGGCGAAGTTATCGGCTACCTCGAAGACGGGATCTGAACGAGGACCCGCAGCGCCGTGCGGACCTGACCCTTCTGACTGTTCACCCTTAGATGGACAGTGGCAGTCGAGCCAAGCCTCGTTCGGTGGAGATGTGCAGACGCTCGACTTCACCGGCCAACTGGTAGTCAGGAATCCGCGACAGCACACTCTCGAAGGCGATTCGACCCTCAAGACGGGCCAACGGCGCACCAATGCAGAAGTGGACACCCTCAGCGAAGGCAAGGTGGGGCTTCGGGGGCCGCAAAACGTCCAGCGTGTTTGGGTCCTCCCATTGTTGAGCGTCGCGGTGGGCTGCTCCGACCAGCATCATGACCCGTGCTCCTTCGGGGATTACCGTCTCATGCAACTCGACCTGACAGGTCGTGACTCGCGACGACCACTGCACCGGCGACTCGAATCGGAGCAACTCCTCAACACCGGTCTCGATGGCTCCTAGATCAGCGGCTAGCAGTGCCCGTTGCGAGGGATGGCGAGCTAGTACGTAAAGGCCATTCGACACGAGTGCACTCGTCGTTGTATTGCCCGCCAAGTAGATAATGAGGCACATGCCGAAGATCTCCTCTGGAGCCAGCGGCTTTCCATCGATTTCGGCATTGGCCAACGCCGAAATTATGTCGTCTTGAGGGAGCTGACGGCGGGCCTTGACCAGATGTCCGAAGTACTCGCGCAGTTCGTTCCCGGCCGCTGTCGCTGTGTCAACGTGCTTCTCCGTCCCCGAGAGGTAGAGGAGCATGTCGGCGGCCAGGTGACGAACCTTTCCCTCATCCTCAAGAGGGATCCCCATTAGCTTGCATATAACGAGCACGGGTAGCCGGTTGGAAAAGTCGGTCGCAAAGTCACCGCCTCCCGCGCCGATGAGACGATCGAGTAACTCTTCCGCGAATGAGCGCACCATATTCTCGTAGCCACCGATCGTGGATCTGGTGAAGTTGTGGCGGACTACCCGGCGAAGTAAGTCATGCCGGGGCGGGTCCATGTTGAGGATCTCCGGGCCGATGAGTTCAGTGAAGCCTGGTTCGAGATTGACGCCCTCGGCGCTCGAGAATGTTTTCCAGTCTCTAAGTGCTTTTTGGACGTCGAAGTAGCGAGACAGAGCCCAAATCCCCAGGTCTGGGTTGTGATAGACGGGCGCCTCGTCTAGCAAGCGGTCGTAGTAGGGGTAGGGGTCGTCCTGGACGTTCCGAGACAGCGGATCGTATCCGATCGGGCTTTTCGTTACTGTCGTCATCCGGCTTGAGTGCCTTTACTCTGGGTGTGACTCGACAATCTGTAGTTTACTTTGACATGCGGAGTTAGATGTTCGTACAATGGGGGTTCACAGACAAGACATTGATCCAAATCTGGGCTTAGGCAGACTGTTTGCCAACTCGCCGGACACGGGTGTCTGGGTGAGAGTTGTTGGAATTGAGAAGTTTCAGTAGGGGAAGCCCTAGGGGGAGTTAGAAATGCAAATGAAGTCTAAACGTCATTTCGGCCGAGGTATGCGGGTCGTAGCTCTTGCTCTGAGCATGATTCTCGTGGCATCCGCGTGCGGATCCGACGAGGAAGTCGTAGTGGCCGAACCCGTCGAGATGATCGACATCTGGGTAGTCGGCTCGATTCAGGTTGGTGGCACCTTCTGGGATCAGATTGAGGCTGGCGCGAAGGCTGCTGGTGAGATGATTGTCGATGCCAAGGTCACCTACATCGCTCCAGAGGAATACAGCTACCCGAATATCGATGCGATGATCCAAACAGCCGTAGCGGCCAACCCGGACGCTGTTCTGGTGGACTATCGCTCATCGGACTTCGAGGGAACGGTTGTTAACGCCCTCAATAAAGGCATCCAAGTTCAGTTCTTCAACAACTATGTAGGGACGGAATCCTCTGATTCAAGGGTCCGGCGTTTATCTTCGACAGCGGTCGGACTGGACAAAGCAGCAGCATCGAAGCGGAGCGCGAAGCTCTTCACAGAGTTTGTGAGCCCAGGCGACAGTTTGGTGCTCTTCAACTCCCTGCCCGACTCGTCTGAACACCTAGAAATCCAAAACGCTTATGTCGACGTGTTCATTGATGCCGGCTGGAGCGAAGACGACCTCGACATCTTTGACCTTCCGGGCCTCGACCCGGCACCAAACTTCGAGACGATCAAGACGTATCTCGCTGCCCATCCGGACGTGGACGGGATAGTCACCTGGGACACGAGTTCAGGGACGCCAGCCGCTCAGGCCAAGGCCGATATTGGTTCGTCGGTGCCACTGGTTATGTGGAACCTGGATCAGACTGTTATCAGTGGTGTGAAAGATGGCACCGTCCAGTTGAGTTTGACCCAGCAGCCGTTCCTGCAGACCTATTACGCGGTCGTATCGGCATACCTAAAGGTCAAGTTTGGCTTTATCGATACCGCAGTCATCGACCCAGGGACAATGATCGTCAATCGAGACAATGTCAATGAGGTAGAGAGCCTGTTCAACGCGGGTTACGCCGGCTAAGTACTTCAAGAGCCTGAGGGTTTTTGAGTTGGGTACATGTTCCAGTTAGGGGCGTGTACCCAACTCGCGACCTGGGACAAGTTTGTTGCACTGGATACGGGAGGGGCCTGAGGTGACTCTCCGCTCAGAGCACCTAACCCGGGTTTTGACCATGGCCTGGGGGCGTTTGACGTCACAACGGGAGTTTGCGCCGATGATGGCCATCGTCATCCTCTGGACAATCTTCGAAATCTTCTCCGCCGTTGGTTTCTTTACCTCATCGGGATTGATGAGTTCGGTGGCCGCACTCACCTCTTCCCTAGGGATGGTGGCCATAGGCGTCACGATGCTCATGATCTCTGGCGAGTTCGATCTCTCGGTGTCAGCGACCTTCGCGTTTGCCCCCGCGATCATGGGTCGGCTGATGAGTGCTTCGATAAACGACGGATTGGACTGGCCGATCCTGCCAGCGCTACTGGTCGCACTCGCCGTCGTGGCGCTAGTAGGACTGTTGAATGGACTCATCACCACCTACACAGGGGTCCCCTCATTCATCGTCACCCTGGGGATGCTCTTCTTTGTAACCACGCTTAACCGCATTGTCCTGGACGGCTTACCCGTTGATCTGGTCAGGGAGACGGGAACCCTCAAAAAGATTCTTGGGGCCGACATTCCGGGCACTCCACTGGCAGCCCCATTCGTCTGGATGGTGGGGGTCGGGGTGACTCTTGCCTTTGTGCTGCGGAGGACCCAGTTCGGAAACTGGACCTACAGCGCAGGAAGCTCCGGCGGAGGGGTGGCTCGAGCAATGGGTGTCCCGGTTAGACGGGTCAAGTGCACCAATTTTGTATTGACCGCTTTCCTCGCCGGCCTTGGAGGGATCCTCCAGTTCGCCGACTTTGGTTCTTCAAGTCAGGCTTCCGGCATTGACCTCAACCTTTTGGCTATTGTCGCCACGGTGGTTGGAGGTACCTCATTGTTCGGCACCAGAGGAACAATCATCGGCTCGATGTTGGGAGCGATCATCCTCGGGTCTGTCAAAGTCGGCCTGATCATTATCCTGATTCCCTCAGAGTGGTATCTAGGATTGGTGGGAGCCCTCCTGGTCGTATCGGCGATCCTCAATGCCCGTGTCGAAACCATTCGTCGCGGCGGGCAGAGAAGCTCGATCCTCGGATGAGCGAGACAGCCGGTGTACCTGTCCTCGAGTTAGAGAACGTCTCGAAGCGTTACGGGAAGACCAGCGCCGTAGAGGGCTTTAGCCTCACTATTGAACCTGGCGAAGTAATCGGCCTGGTTGGCGACAACGGCGCCGGGAAATCCACCTTGATCAAGATGATCAGCGGCTATGTCTCACCGAGTTCGGGGATCATCAAGGTCATGGGGCAGCGAACCAATTTCAAATCTCCGAAAGACGCAAGGGCGGCCGGCATCGAAACCGTCTACCAGGATCTTGCCATTGTTGACGACATTGCCCTCTGGCGGAACTTCTTCCTAGGACAGGAGCTATATCGCAAGGTCCTCGGCGTCCGACTGCTGGACGTCAAGAAGATGGCTCAGATCTGTGGAGTGCATCTCGACGAAATCGGTCTCACATCGGTCGCGTCTGCCCACCAGACCGCAACAACCTTGTCAGGCGGAGAGAGACAATCTCTGGCGATCAGTAGAGCCGTTTACTTCGAATCAAGGATTCTGCTCCTGGACGAGCCGGTGGCCGCTCTCTCGGTCCGGGAGACCAGGAGGGTGTTCGACGCCATCGAGATAGCGAAGATCCAAGGTCTAGGGGTTCTCTACATCGACCACAACATGGAGCACGTACTCCCGGTTGCCGACCGCATTGCCATAATGCACAAAGGTGGACTTCGCCGAGTCGTAACCCGTGGCGAACTATCAGCGGAAGAGTTGGCAGATGCCGTGGCTCATTCGGGACTATCGGACGACGAGGAATAGTCCGATG
>Ga0302123_10003155_pt1 | contig 11002 bp, 10 predicted proteins | sample CB21_321_MG_FD_203109 | JGI IMG/M metagenome (GOLD analysis project Ga0302123, IMG submission 203109) | Marine microbial communities from Western Arctic Ocean, Canada - CB21_32.1 | ecosystem: Environmental > Aquatic > Marine > Oceanic | place: Canada: Western Arctic Ocean | collected 2017-09-28 | reverse complement strand
GCACTCTCGGGCGTGGCCCGTGGCGCAGTTTCACCTCTATCGCCTTGCCCCTGGCGCGGCCCGCCATCGCCACCGGCGTTGCCTTGGCGCTGATGGAGACATTGAGCGATTTCGGCGCGGTGCAGCATTTCGGCGTCGCCACTTTTACCACCGGCATTTACCGAACCTGGTTCGGCCTTGGCGATCCGGCGGCGGCATCGCAATTGGCGGCGATCCTGCTGGCCTTTGTCTTTGTCCTGCTGGTCGGTGAGCGCTTGAGCCGTGGCCGGGCGCAATTTCATCACACCTCGCGGCGCTACCGCGAATTGCCGCGCTATAAGTTGCGCGGTGGCTGGGCGGCGTTGGCCATTGCCGCTTGCGCCCTGCCGATCCTCCTCGGCTTCCTGCTGCCGGGTGGCCAATTGCTGGTGTGGGTCGGCGAAACCATGAGCGAATCTTCCGGTGATAGCCTGGGCGGCCGGCTGTGGTGGCATACCGCCAACAGCCTGATGCTTGCCGCCGGCGCTGCGGCGATCGCGGTTGTCGTGGCGCTGCTGTTGGCTTACGGCGTGCGTCTCAATCCGCACCCAGTGGCCAAGGGGGCGACGCGCATCGCCGGGCTCGGCTATGCGGTGCCGGGCTCGGTCATCGCGGTTGGCGTGTTGGTGCCGCTGGCTTGGCTCGACAACACATTGGACAGCTGGTTGCGCGCTTCGTTCGGGGTTTCCAGCGGCCTTCTCTTGAGCGGCACCATCACCGCGCTTATGTTCGCCTATGTGGTTCGATTTCTTGCAGTATCTCTCAACACAGTGGACGCCAGCCTGGCCAAGGTAACGCCTGCCATGGACGGTGTTGCGCGCACATTGGGCATGGGGCCGGTGGCCACCGTGGCGCGCGTCCATGTGCCGATCATCTCGCCCAGCCTGCTAACGGCGGCGCTTCTGGTGTTCGTCGATGTGATGAAAGAATTACCGGCGACGCTGATTTTGCGACCGTTCGATTTCAACACCTTGGCGGTGCGCGCTTTTGAACTCGCGTCCGATGAGCAATTGCGCGCTGCAGCCGCGCCAGCTTTGGCCATTGTCGCTGCCGGTCTGGTACCGGTGGCGCTGCTCAGTGTCGCCATTTCCCGCGCCCGCCCGGGCCGAGCTCAGGGTAAGGTCTCGCTGTGACGGAAGGGGATAACGTGACGGCGGGGGATAATAAGGCGCCGGGCCTGTTGATGGCCGGGGTGGGCCACCGTTATGGCCGTGATCCGGTGCTGCGTGGCCTCGACCTTGAAATTGCGCGCGGCGAGATCGTCTGCCTGCTCGGCCCCTCTGGCTGTGGTAAATCTACCAGCCTGCGCGTTGCCGCCGGGCTCGAGCCGATCCAGGAGGGACGGGTCGAGATAGACGGCAAAGAGGTCGCCCGGCCCGGCTTCTCCGTGCCACCCGAGCATCGCCGTGTTGGTTTGATGTTTCAGGATTACGCACTCTTTCCCCACCTTCGCGTGGTCGACAATGTTGCGTTCGGCGTACGGGGTGGCGACAAAGCGGCCAAGCGCCGCGCGGCGATGGATTTACTTGCCCGCCTTGGTGTTGATGGTTACGCCCAGGATTTCCCGCATGTGTTGTCGGGCGGAGAGCAGCAACGGGTGGCGCTGGCCCGCGCCTTGGCGCCCCATCCCGTAGTGATGCTGCTTGATGAGCCGTTCTCAGGCCTCGATCGGCGGCTGCGGAATCAGGTGCGGAACGATACCCTCGATGTGTTGCGTGAATTGTCCGTTGCCACCCTGCTGGTCACCCATGATGCCGAGGAGGCCATGATGATGGCGGATCGAATCGCCCTCATGCGCGCCGGTATGATTGTTCAGTCGGGCTCGGCGGTGGAGCTTTATGAGCGTCCGGAAAGCGCCTTTGCCGCTTCGTTTTTTGGTGACGTCAATATTATCGACGGCACGGCTGAAGGCGGTGGTGTCAGCACACCGCTCGGCACGCTCGCTGCGCCGTTTCAGGATGGTTGCCGGGTTCGCGTTTTTGTTCGCCCGGAGGGTCTCGGCCTAACGCCAGAGCCGAACGGCGATGCGGCTGACGCTACTGCAGAAATTATAGCAAGCCACATGCTCGGCCCGGTCAGTTTGGTGCGCCTGAAGATGGACGGGGTTGATGTGCCGGTCACCGCACGGAGCGAAAATGGCGGACGGTGGAAAGCCGGACAAAGGGTGCGTATTCGGCTTGACCCGGCGCGTAGTTTTGTGTTCCCTGCTAGTCAGGAAATCTAGTTAATGGCCGCACTTAGCCGCACGCATTGCGGTCTCACACGAGACAGCGGTTATTTTCAGTTAGTAGTAATTTAGAATTTAGGATTGGGAGTGTACCTGAATGTCGTTTGGAATTTGGCAAATTGCGCTGATCGTTCTGGTAGTCGTGTTGGTGTTCGGAGCGGGTAAAATCCCTCGGGTCATGGGCGATTTTGCCAAGGGAATAAAAAGCTTCAAATCGGGCATGAAAGATGGGGAAATGGGCGAACCAACGCCAGCCAGCCCCACTGACAAGCCGGCCGAAAGCGGCGAGGAAGAAGCCAAGGCGATCAACGCCGAGACCACAGCCGCAGATGCTGGCAGCGTAAAAGATGCCGGCAGCATAAAAAAAGACGAAGCCGCCAAGGGCTGATAACAAAAACTCAGGCTTTTTAATGAATCAAGCGCAAGCTTAAATGTTAACAGGCTTCAGCGTTTAGGGGAGATCGACGACCGCGCTTTTTGCGGCAAGCATCATGTTAGATATTGGCTGGACAGAGATTATGATCGTCATGGGTATCGCCATTTTGGTGGTCGGCCCGAAGGAGCTGCCTAAGGTTCTTCGTACCGTCGGCAAATGGCGTGGCAAGGCGAGCGCCTATGCGCGTGATTTCCAGCGCACTATCGAAGATGCGGCAGATTACAGCGAATTGGATGCGGTCAAGAAAGAGATCGATGAGGCCAACCGGGAATTGAACGAGGCCAAACGCGATATCGCCGACAAGGCCGCCGAAGTCAAAGGCGACATGGATAAGGCTGCCAAGGATACGACAGTCCTAAAGGTTGATGGCGATGGTAGCGTTGTCGAGCCTGCCGCCGATGCGCCTTCCGATGGCGGCGCGGCCAGCCCGGGTGAGAGCCAAGAGAAGAATGCGAACGCTTAGACCGTGGTAGATAAAGTAGAAGAAAATATCGAACAAAGCCGCGCGCCGTTGGTGTCGCACCTGAGCGAGGTGCGTCAGCGGCTGCTCTATGTTGTGATTACCGTTGTCGTTGCCTTTATCGGCTGCTTTTTCATCGCTAACGATATCTTCAATTTCCTCGTTGAGCCTTTGAAGATTGCCATGGAGGATGCCGGATACGACGCAAAAGTGGTCTATACCAGCCTGCTTGAGGCGTTCTTTACCGAGCTCAAAATCGCCTTCTACGGTGCGTTGTTCATTACCTTTCCGTTCATCGCCATCCAGTTTTGGCTGTTCGTGGCGCCGGGCCTCTATAAGAACGAGAAGGGTGCTTTGGCGCCGTTCCTGATCGTCACGCCAGTCCTGTTCTTTCTCGGCGCCGCGCTGGTCTATTACCTGATCTTTCCCCAGGCGTGGAGCTTCTTCGTCGGTTTCCAGACCGCCGGTGCGGATGGTGAAATCCCGACTGAATTACTGCCGAAGATGAATGAGTATCTCTCGCTCGTCATCAAGCTGATTTTCGCCTTTGGCATTTGTTTCCAACTGCCAGTGATGCTGACCCTGATGGGTCGCGTCGGCATCGTTTCCTCCGCCGGGCTGAGGGCCAAGCGCAAATACGCCATCATCGCCGTGTTTGTCGCCGCTGCCGCCCTGACGCCGCCGGATCTGGTGAGTCAGGTCGGTCTCGGCGTGCCCATGCTGTTGCTGTATGAAATCTCGATTTTCCTGGTTAAGGGCGTCGAGAAGAAAAGAGCGGCAAAGCGGGCCGAAGAAGAAGCTGAAATGGAAGAGCTCGACGCCATCCTGGCAAAGGATGATGATTCTGAAGAAACGGATTTCAATTTCGGTCGCGATTAATCGGTCGGGCTGATGCCTGAGCCCGGGCTTTCGCTGCGGGCGCGCTTCGGTTACAAGTTGCGCAACCATAATCGGCTCTCCTTCCACGCGCGCCTGAACCCTCATGCGTATCTTGCCAAAGTCGATTGAACCGAAAATGCGGTTGAGCCATGTTCGATATCAAATGGATTCGTGAAAATCCGGGGGCTTTCGACAGTGGCCTGAAGCTACGCGGCATCAATGCGGCGTCGGCGGAATTGATTGCGCTCGATGCCAGCCGCCGCGCGGCGCAAACTGAATTGCAGGAGCTTCAGCGCCAGCGCAATGAGGCCTCGAAGGCGATCGGCGCGGCCAAATCGCGCGGCGAGGATGCGGCCGAGCAAATGGCTGCCGTGCAGGGCCTGAAGGAAGCATTCCAGAATCTCGAGCAGGAAGAGCGCGGCCATGGCGAGAAGCTGAAAACGGCGCTCGCCGCCTATCCCAACATGCCGGCGGCTGATGTGCCCGAGGGCGTTGATGAAGGCGATAATATCGAGATTCGGACATGGGGCAAAAAGCCGGAAATTGACGGCAAGGCCAAGCAGCATTTTGAACTTGGTGAGGCGCTTGCGCTGATGGATTTCGAGCGCGCGGCAAAAATCTCCGGTGCGCGCTTTGTCGTGCTCTCCGGTGCTCTCGCCCGGCTTGAGCGCGCTCTGGCCGGACTGATGCTCGATATGCACACCGAAGAATATGGCTATACCGAAGTCGCGCCGCCCCTTCTGGTGCGCGAACAGGCCGCTTTCGGTACCGGCAATCTACCAAAATTCGCCGAGGATCTGTTCAAGACGGTGGATGATTATTGGCTGATTCCTACCGCAGAGATGCCGCTCACCAATCTCATTGCCGGTGAGATTTTAGACGAAGCGGATTTGCCGCTGCGCTTCACCGCCTACACACCTTGCTTTCGTGCTGAGGCGGGAGCCGCCGGCAAAGATACACGCGGCATGATCCGCCAGCATCAGTTCGGTAAAGTGGAAATGGTCAGCATCGCCCACCCGCGCGAATCGGATGCCGAGCATGAGCGCATGACCAATTGCGCCGAAGAGGTCCTGCGCCGCCTTGATCTGGCCTATCGCACCGTGGTGTTGTCGACCGGCGATCTTGGATTTTCAGCGCGCAAAACATTCGATATTGAAGTCTGGTTGCCGGGCCAGGATGCCTACCGGGAAATTTCGAGCTGCTCCAACTGCGGTGAATTTCAGGCCCGACGCATGAGCGGGCGTTTTCGCTCCGAAGGCGCAAAGGGCACGGAGTTCGTCCACACCCTGAATGGCTCCGGCCTGGCGGTCGGGCGCACTTTGGTTGCGGTGCTAGAAAATTACCAAAATGCCGATGGTTCCATTACCATTCCGGAAATATTGCGTCCGCGCATGGGTGGACTGGAGCGTATCGAATAGTGCTACTGAACTATGATAGGGGGCACTAGGTGCGTATCCTGATTTCAAATGATGACGGTATTCTGGCGCCCGGCCTGAAGGCGTTGGAGCATATTGCACGGACCTTCAGTAAAGATGTCTGGGTGGTCGCGCCCGATAGCGAGCAAAGCGCCGCCTCCCATTCTCTCACCTTGCATCGCCCGCTAAGTCTGCGCCGAATTTCAGCCAAACGCTGGACGGTCAACGGCACACCGACTGATTGCGTTTATCTTGCCTTGCATAAAGTAATGGCCGACAAGCGACCGGACTTAGTGCTGTCGGGCGTCAATCATGGCGGCAATATCGGTGAAGATGTGACCTATTCCGGCACCATCGCAGCGGCCATGGAATCGACCCTTCTTGGCGTGCCCTCCATCGCCCTCAGTCAGGTGTATGAAGATGGCAGGCAGATCAGATGGAAGACGGCTGAGCAGTGGGGCATCAAGACAGTGCGCGCGCTCTTAAAAGAGGGCTGGCCGGCCAATGTGCTGATTAATGTCAATTTCCCCGATTTGCCGGCGGCTCAGGTGCGCGGCATTCGGGCGAGCCGGCAGGGCGAGCATGAAGTGGGCGATGCCTTTGAGGAGCGCACCGATCCGCGCGGGCGAACCTATTATTGGATCGGCCAGGATGAGGTCGGTGAGGTGCATGGCGCGCGCGGCACGGATCTGCGCGCCGTTGATGATGGATATGTGGCCGTTACGCCGCTCCATCTCGATTTGACCCATCGCCCCAGTCTTAAAGCGCTGCGCAAGGCGTTTCCTTGAACGGCGATGTCCGCAAAATTCGCCTGCTGATGGAGCTGCGCAAGCAGGGCGTCTCCGATACAGATGTTCTGTCGTCCATGGAGCGGGTGCCGCGTGAATTATTTGTGCCTGAGGCGTTCCAGGACCAGGCCTATGAGAATATCCCGCTGCCCATAGATGCCGGGCAAACTATCAGTCAGCCGCAAATCGTCGCCGAAATGACGGCGGCGCTTGAATTGGGGCCGCGCATGAAAGTGCTCGAAATCGGCACCGGCTCAGGCTATCAGGCGGCGGTGTTGTCGCATCTCTGCCGCCGCCTCTACACCATTGAGCGCCATCGTACATTGGCCAAAGAGGCCGAGGCGCGATTTACCGCATTGCACCTTACCAATATTGTTTTGCAGGTCGGCGATGGTAGCCAAGGCTGGGCAGCACAGGCGCCGTTTGATCGCATCATTGTCACCGCTCAGGCCGATATGCTGCCTGATATATTGCTGGAGCAATTGCGCGAGGGCGGGGTGATGATTCTACCGATCGTCGACAGCGACCGGGCGCAAAAGGTGGTTCGTCTGCGCCGCACGGCGGATGGAGTCGAACAGGAAGCGCTCATGGACGCTCGATTTGTGCCGCTGTTGAACGGCCTGCCGGAGCGGGCAGAGGGCGGGTGAGCGCGCGCTTGCAGCGTTTCGTACCACACTGCCGTTGATGCCGCACAGGCTGCTCGACTACACTTTTACCATGCAATTGCAACGGCCCGTGATGTGGCGTGGCGCGGTGATGCTCGCCGCGACGGGCATCTTATTGAGCGCTTGCTACCAGGCGCCGGCGCCGGTGGTACGGGGCAGTGCGTCCTCACAACACACAACTCAGCAAACAACGGTACCGCAGCCCGTTGAAAAGCCGAAATCAGAGCCACGCATCATTGTGGCGGATTCGGCTGATAGTCGCGTTGTGCCATTGCCACGCGCCAAGCCATTGCCACGCGCAACAACATCTTCACCCGCGACCAAGGCACCCGCCGCGGCGAGTGGCACGGTACGGGTCGGCGCCGGAGATACGGTCTATGCCCTGTCGCGCCATCACAATATCGGTGTGCGCGACATCATCCATGCCAATGAGTTGAAGCCGCCCTACAAACTGCTCGTCGGCCAGACCTTGCGCCTGCCGATTGCCCGTTTCCATATAGCGCGCGCCGGTGAAACGCTTTATGGCCTGTCGCAACAATATGGCGTTGATATGAGCGCCCTGGTGCGCGCCAACGCCATTCCAGCACCCTATCGCCTGGTGATTGGCCATCGCTTGCGCTTGCCGGGCGCCGTGCCGCGAGCGACAAAGCGTGTGCTCCAGACGGATGCCAAACCGGCACAGTCGGTAAAGCGGGCAGCCAAAGGTCTGCCGACCAAGCCGCCGTCGCGCGCCTCAAAGTATTTCCTGTGGCCGGCCGAGGGGCGCCTCTTGTCGAGCTTCGGCCCCAAGGAGGGCGGCTTGCATAATGACGGCATCAATTTTTCCCTGCCGCAAGGTGCGCCGATCCGCGCCAGCGAAAACGGCGTCGTTGCCTATGCCGGCAACGAATTGCCGGGCTATGGCAACCTCCTACTGGTCCGCCATGATGGTGGCTGGATCAGCGCCTATGCCCATAACGAAACGCTGCTGGTATCGCGCGGCGATCTGGTAACGCGCGGCCAGGTCATTTCCCATGCCGGCAGCACCGGCAATGTTTCCTCACCGCAAGCGCATTTTGAATTGCGCCGCAACGGCAAGCCGGTCAATCCGATTAAATATCTGGCAAAAATGTAAGGGGCCGCGCATAAGCCTGACTAAGCGGCACCATATTTTTAAGAAGTCCTCAAGCGCCGGGCGCGGGTATACGCCCGCTTGGCTTACCTCGTATTAACTCGGGCGGGCGGTCGCCCTTGCCGGAATACTGGTCGCATTCCGGATTGGCGGTTCCGCTTGGTAGTTAGGAGCACGCTATCGTGCTGAACTCACAAACAAGCCAACCAAGCGACACCACCCGTTTATTCGCTCTTCAGCACGGTTCCTTTGCGCCCGGCTAAATCCTGAACGAATTGCCAGGCGACTCGGCCCGAGCGCGCGCCGCGCGTCATGGTCCATTCGATGGCTGCGGCCTTTAATTCTTCCGGCGTGACGTCAATGCCGTGATATTCCACATAGCCCTGGATCATATCGAAATAGGTTCTCTGATCGCAGGTGTGAAAACCGAGCCACAGGCCGAAGCGATCCGAGAGGGATACCGCTTCCTCGACCGCTTCGCTCGGATGGATGGCGGTTGATTGCTCATTCTCAATCATATCCCGCGCCATCAGATGGCGGCGGTTCGAGGTGGCGTAAAAGATCGTGTTGTCGGGACGCCCTTCGACGCCGCCTTCGAGCACCGCTTTCAGGGATTTATAGGTCGTATCGTCCGAATCGAAGGACAAATCGTCACAAAACAGGATGGCGCGACGATCATGGCCACGTAATTGCATTAGCAATTGGGGCAGGGTGGGGATTTCCTCGCGGTGAATTTCGATTAGCGCCAAACTGCCTGGATTCTCTGCGTTTATGGCGCCATGCACGGCCTTCACCAGAGAGCTTTTGCCCATGCCGCGCGCGCCCCAAAGAAGGGCATTGTTGGCTGGCAGGCCGGCGACAAAGCGTTGGGTGTTTTCGTGCAACAGGTCACGCACCTGATCGACGCCTTTTAGCAGGCTTAGATCCACGCGATTGATGTGCGCTACGGCCTCGAGAAACTCGCCTTCTGCATGCCAGACGAAGGCATCGGCGGAATCGAGCTGCACATCGAGCCGCACTGGCGGCGCCAAGCGCTCAAGCGCCTCGGCAATGCGATTGAGCAGCTCTTCTTTGTTTGATTCGGACATTCGTAACCTTGTGGTGTAGCGTTATGGCGTAGCTGAATGGCATATATGCGTTAAAAGCTCGCGAAACCTATTCATTCGCGCTCCGCCGGTCAACGCTCGGGCATGTATTAGCATTTGCTCAGCGGGCTTTTATTGCCTATCTTGCGGAGCAATTTTTGGGGCTCCTGTTGGAGCCGATTTATAGGAGAGGAAGAATATGCCTCGATTGTTTGCCAAGGCGGGAAATCTCGCGGTGGCGGGAAAAGTTAGTATGCTGGGTTTGGTCCTAGTTGGCTTGACCGCATGTCCACAACCTGGAGCGGGTGGTGGCGAAAGCGAAGGCGGACTGGGTGGCATTGGTGCGATCCTGCCTCTCGTGTTGATTTTCGTCGTTTTCTATTTTCTCCTGATTCGCCCGCAGCAAAAAAAGCAGAAAAAGCACCGCGCCATGCTTAGCGAAGTGCATCGCGGCGATGATATCGTGACCAATGGCGGCATTGTTGGCCATGTGGTCAAGGTCGGACGGGATGACAATCTCCTGGTTGAGATTGCGCCCAATGTCCGCGTTCGCGTCATGCGTACGATGATTTCCGAAGTAATCCGCCGCCCGGATCCCGACTTCGACGAAGAAGACGAAGAAGAGGATTTCGATGAGGAGGGGAACTACGAGGAGGAAGAGTATGAGGACGACGGCGAATTCGAGGGTGATGATTCACAAGATGATTCACAGGATGATTCATCTGGGGAAAAGACCGATAAGTAGCGTTTCGGCCTTCTTGCCGATCAACGTATCGATCCCCGCGCCGTTTAACTTGTAACGCTCAATCATGCTGCGTATCCGTCTTTGGCAGGTAATTGTTGTTGCGCTCATTTGCGCGGTCTCAGTGCTGTTCGCCGTGCCGAACCTGTTCAATAAGGAATCGTTGAGCGAATCCTATCCGGATTGGTTGCCAAGCCAGCAGGTCAATCTCGGCCTTGACCTGCAGGGCGGCTCCCATCTGCTGCTCGAAGTGCAGATTGAAAAGGTGCTGATCGAGCGCATCGAGGCACTTGTCGACGATGTGCGCGGTGCGCTTCGGGCTGAGCGCATCGGCTATACCGGTCTGAAGATGAAGGGCCTCACGGTCATCTTCCAATTGACCGATGTTGAGAAAAGTGACGCCGCTTACGAGCTGCTCTCTGATCTTGACCGTGAGGTGGAGGTTAATCGCGATGACCAAGGAGCGTTTGTCCTTTCGTTAACCGATAGCGCGATCGCCGAGCGCAAAAGCTCAGCTCTTGGTCAATCAATCGAGATCATTCGCCGCCGGATTGATGAGACAGGTGTGGCCGAGCCGACCATTCAGCGCCAGGGCGAAGACCGCATACTGGTGCAGCTCCCCGGTATCGATGATCCCGAACGTTTGAAACGCCTGCTCGGCAAGACGGCGAAAATGTCGTTTCATTTGGTCGACCAGACGGTGACGGATTCGGATCTCGCGCGCGGCCGTTTGCCGCCTGGCACCATGAAGTTGCCCGCTGACGATGAAGTGGATGATGCCGGTAACCCGCGTTATTACCCGATTCGCAAGCGCGTTATGGTGAGCGGTGATTCGCTGGTCGATTCCCAGCCGACCTTCCAGGACAACCAAGCGGTGGTCAACTTCCGCTTCGATGCCAGCGGGGCGAAGAAATTTGGCCGTGTGACTCAGGAAAATGTCGGTCGGCCGTTCGCCATCGTGCTCGATGGCAAGGTGATCAGCGCACCGGTTATTCGCGAAGCGATCCTCGGCGGCAGCGGCGTTATCAGCGGCAACTTCAACACCCAGAGCGCCCGTGACCTAGCGCTTCTGCTGCGTGCCGGCGCTTTGCCGGCGCCGATGAAGATTCTTGAAGAGCGTACCGTCGGCCCGGATCTCGGCGCCGATTCCATCGATGCCGGCAAGATAGCCAGTCT
>Ga0302123_10003147_pt1 | contig 11018 bp, 12 predicted proteins | sample CB21_321_MG_FD_203109 | JGI IMG/M metagenome (GOLD analysis project Ga0302123, IMG submission 203109) | Marine microbial communities from Western Arctic Ocean, Canada - CB21_32.1 | ecosystem: Environmental > Aquatic > Marine > Oceanic | place: Canada: Western Arctic Ocean | collected 2017-09-28 | reverse complement strand
GCAACCTACATGGGCGGCACTGCAATATTTCTGGCCATTGAGAAAATCATCGAGAAAGGTCTTCCCCTTGCCGCCAACGCGCTGGAGACAGCAGAGTCCGACATCACCTTTGCCGATGGGGAATACCGAGTAGCGGGTACCGACCTGGCAATCGATATCCTGTCGATTGCCCGCATGGCCCGCGACAGCGGCATGCGTTCCGAGACCGGCGATGTAGGGCTCGACACCCCGCAGGAGTTCGAGCGCGAATTCAAGACCTATCCCAACGGCTGTCATGTGGCCGAAGTCGAGATCGACCCCGACACGGGTAAAACCTCGGTCGTCCGTTACACCGCCGTCGACGATTACGGTGTGATGGTCAATCCGGTCCTGGTATCGGGACAGGTGCATGGGGCAATAGCTCAGGGGATCGGTCAGGCACTCATGGAAAAGGCCGTCTACGACGATGTCACCGGTCAGTTGATCAGTGGATCCTTCATGGAATACGCCTTGCCCCGCGCCGACGATATGCCTGCCTTCGACGTCGTATTCAATGGCGTGCCCTGCACGACAAATCCACTCGGCGTAAAAGGGTGCGGCGAAGCGGGCGCCATCGCGGCTTACCCTGCAGTATCCAACGCGGTCATCGATGCCCTCGCCCCTTATAACGTGACCGGCTTTGACGGTCCCGCCACACCGGAGCGGGTCTGGCGCCTGATCCACGAATCAAAACACACCTGAACCCGCTCAGTGACGTGAAACGCATTACGACGACCTGTTGGAATCTCACTTCGGCAACTCGGGAAGCTTGAATTGGATTTTCGTACGCTCGGCCGGAATGGGCCATCCGTATCGCCGATCGGATTCGGCGCCTGGCCCGTTGGTGGCGGGATGGGACGCGTCGATCCGGATATCGCCGTCGACACCGTACGCGCGGCAATCGATGGTGGCCTGACCTTGATCGATACCGCCGAGGGATACCGCGACAGCGAGCGGATCGTCGGCGAGGCTCTGCGGGATGGATATCGAAACCGTTGTTTCCTGGCGACCAAGGTCTCGTTCACCTTCACGCCCGATGCAATCACTGCCGCACTCGAGAACAGTCTCAAGGCTCTGCGGACGGATGTCGTCGATCTCTATCAGGTTCATCGCTGGCAGCCCGAATTCCCGATTAACCAGACGATGGAGACCCTGCAGCGTCTCCGGGAGCAGGGAAAGGTCCGCTTCGTCGGCGTCTCGAATTTTACAGGCCCGCAGTTGCGCGAGGCAGCATCCTACGGACCCGTTCATTCAAATCAGCTGGTCTACAACATGTTTCAGCGGACCGATTCGGAAGATATCGATTTTCCCGAATGTGTGCGGCAGGGCGCAGGTGTCTTGGGTCACAGCACTTTGGCCAAGGGTCTCTTGGTCGGCAGGTACACCAATTCCCAGACGTTCTCGGCCACGGATGATGAGCGCTTCGGATTTCCTCAGTTCCAAGGTGAAGCGTTTGCAAAATATGTCGATGCGGCCCAATCGCTTAACGCCATCGCCGCCGATGTGGGACTGACGCTTCTCCAATTGGCTTTGGCATGGGCGCTGCGGCAACCCGTCGTGGCAAGCGTACTCGTGGGCGCGAAAACCCCCAACCAGATCGAAGATTATCTTCCCGCTGCCAGTGTGAATTTAGATGACGAGACACTTGCACGGATCCAGGCGATCGTCTCTCCAGTCCCAGAAATTAAGAGCCGTACCCGCGTGGAGTGAGGTGCTTTCTGTTACCTAAGTCTCCGGTCCGGACACCACGCCTACCCTGCGAACGCGTCGCTCTGGTACACGATCCGGCCGCCGACGATGGTCATGACGGGGGATTTGGACGATGCGTGGGCCGCTTACAAAGCGGGCGATTACCAAAAAGCCATTCGACTTTGGAGGCCGCTTGCCGAACAAGGTAACGTCCGCGCACAAAACAATTTGGCCCATGCTCATGCCAAAGGTCTGGGCGTCTCCCAAGACTGGAAAGCTGCGGCTAAATGGTGGGCGTTTGCTGCTGAACAGGGATACGCACGCTCTCAAACCAGCCTAGGTTGGGTGTATCATAAAGGTCTTGGTGTTCCTCAGGACCAAAAACTCGCAATGAAATGGACCCGGCTTGCGGCTGCACAAGGTGACGAGAAGGCAAAGATAAATCTTAGCTGCTGCATCAAGGACTAACCAATGCGCACTCTCCTCACAGCCCTGACTGCACTCATGTTGTTCTCCACTTCCGTGGTGGCGGGAGCCGGGGACAAGACAGATTGTGTCTTAGATACAGGGGTGCCAGAGTGGCCGAATGGGACGGTCTCGAAAACCGTTGTACCCTCTGGGTACCGTGGGTTCGAATCCCACCCCCTCCGCCAATCATTTAGTAATAAATACTTACAATCAATAAGTTACAGATAGACTTATATAAATTACCCACCATTTTACCCACCATTCCACGCTAGTCACGGCCGGACAGACCGGAACGGATGGCCTCGGTCCCCCATCTAACCCTATCTTGATTGACCCCTCTAAAGCGCGTCCTCAGCGAATACGGTCGTCCCAATCCGCTCAATATCATCAGCGTCCAATAATCCCGCTTCCATTACGCCCCAGGGTGGTGGGTCCGCCCATCCTATATCGCGTTCATCCTCTAGGACCTTGGTCAAAAGCTGTTCCGCTGCATATTTGGCGGAGTAACCACGACATGGACTGCCAGATGCCGCCTCGCAGTAAATCTGCTTTCCGGTATCGTAATCGGAGACCATTAGCCACAAGGACCATCCTGAGCGTCCTCTATCGGTACTGAGCAAGTATGTTCGGTAGTCGCCACCCCCCGGACCACTACCGAAATCAATACAGGCGACGAGCTTCGCTGACCTTGGCGGTCGCTGATCGAGCTCACGCATTATCTCGATATCTTGGGCTGCATTTGATTCGGCTGATTCGGCGCTGAATGGCTGACGGTTAGGCGATTTCATCGCCAACCCCCCTCGTTTATTTGGCACGCAAATGGAATCAATGAGAGTGACCTTATGAGACGTGCCATCGTAGAGTTCGTCACCAACATCCAACAAAACCCCAATCAAACCTCACGTCATATGTTTCTCTAGTAATCATATTACGAGACTAGACCCGCGTTCCTTCAACCATTGCCGACAGACCCCATAGTCAGAAACCTCACGTTTAACAGACTTCCAGTATGCCGGTGAATGGTTGGGATGTTTGAGATGACAGAGTTCATGCACCACCACGTAATCCACGATGTGATGCGGTGCGATGATGATTCGCCAGTTGTAAGAGATCTCACCCTTCGAGGAACATGATCCCCATCGTGACTTGTAGTCCCGTACAGAGATTGAGTTTGGTGTGACACCCATGATCCCTGCATATCGATTGGTCTTCTCAGTCAGTCGCTCGAGTGCATGCTCTTCGTACCATTCGACCAATGCGCTCCGAATGTCTCCGTCCCTGGGTTTCTTTGAGATACCCACCTCAAGGTATCCGCCCGTGAGTTTGACCCTACGATCAGTCCCCCGAGAAACCTTCAGACGATAGTTACGTCCAAGGTAGGTGAAACTCTCACCGCTGACGTATTCCTTGGGTTTTGGAGTGACTATCTGTGACTGCTCACGGAGTTTCTTTCGAATCCAAGGAGTGCGCTTCTGTATGAGTTCCTCGATCCTTCCATCGGAGAGTTGGTCAGGAACGATTGCTTGCACCGAACCGTCAATCACCTTGATCGATGCGGTCTTCCGTCTCTTGGACCACCACTCGAGGTGGGTTCATGACGTTGTCCCCCATCTCTTTATGGGGGTTCCAGCTCCTGGAAGGTCAATAAGTAAAGTCAAGGAAATTGCCAAAAATTGAACCTGAAAATTTTCCGTCTTTCCGATAACGTGTTTGACCACGTCTTCTCGACAAGCACTGAAATCCGAGAATTTTACCGGAGGACCGAGCCTGTCAATATCAACGCACAGCCATCGGTGGGAGGCTGCTTCAAAAGGAGCATCGGACTCAATTATTCGGCGCAATATCGGAATGTCCGGTGCGATGCTATGCCCGATGAAATGCGCTACCTGATGCAAAACTTGGTGTCGTTGATCGATCGCCTGCTCCTACCAAACCTTCCAAGGTTTTATCGGGCGCGCGCGCCCGACGGCTAAATGGCCGCCAGAGGGATGCCGGCATCTCGCGTTAGAACATCAGCCTGAAACCGGCCAAGACATAGACCGAGCTTGCTTCCTCGCCTTCGGCCCGGGCCAAGGTTGCGCTTTCGCCGAAGGTTCGCTCCCAATGGACGCCGATATATGGCGCGACGGATCGGTCGATGAGGTCGTAGCTCAGCCGCGCACCAATTTCCAGCGTTGGGCCGAACGCTCCCCTACCGGTCTCCTCGTCATCGTTAAGAGGAATATCCAATTCGATACTCGGTGTGAGGATCAGACGGTTCGTGATGAGCGCTTCATAGTCGACCTCGAACCGCAGCGACGGATATTCCGAGAGGAACAGGTCCAGATCCACCTCGAACCACTGCGGCGCGAGGCCATGGATACCCAGCACGCCGTATGCTCTGTCCGGGCCTTGTGGCGTGTCGAACCGGACGCCCGCCACCGCGTCGAAGAAATCCGAAATCGGTGTCTGGAGGCGAAACTGGTTCTCCAAGACCTCGAAGTTGTCGGTGTCGGCGGCATATTCGGCCTCGCTTCGCCAAACCACGCGAAGTTCGTCCTTGCCGACGAAGGCGCCGGCATCCCATGCGTAGATGTCCGAGCCCTCGCCGACACGGTATTCAAACTGTTCGGCTTGAATGCCCCAGACAACGGGTTCGGCGAAAGCCGGATGCGCGAGGCGCGTGGCCGAAGCGAGCACTCCAGCCAGAATGAGCCAATTTTTCATGGTTCAGCCTCCCGTAACAGAAGTAGTTGAACCGGCGTTGGCCTTCTGCCCGTCCGAGGGACCGCCCTCGACCACGACCTTACGAAACATACCGCTGTCGGCGTGATACGAGAGATGACAATGGAACGCCCACTGACCCGGTGCGTCGACTTCGGTTTCCATGTAGACCGTGGTGCCCGGGGAAACGCTGACCACATGTTTGATCGGGTTCCACTTACCTTTACCGTTGTCGAGGATCGACCACATCCCATGCAGATGCATTGGGTGGGTCATCATCGTCTCATTGACGAATTTAAAGCGCACCCGCTCGCCGTACTGAAGGCGGATTGGTTCAGCGTCCTCGTATTTTACGTCGTTTATTGACCAGGAATATCGCTCCATGTTGCCGGTCAGCCGAAGTTCGATCTCACGCGTGGCGTCCCTGAGTTTGTAAAGCGGTTTTTGGGCGCGCAGGTCCTTGTAGGACAGGAACTTGCCGCCATTCGCCGCGGAAGGTGCGAGGCCACTACCAGCGGCGTAGAACGGATCGGCGGTCGCCATGGCGCTATGATCCATGCCCTTCATCATCGTTCCATCGGGCATTTTGTGACCACCACCAGAGGCCATCTTGCCGTCAGCCATGCGTTTCATGGCGCCATCTTTCATGACCGTGCCATCCGGCATCTTGTGCGCGCCACCAGCCATCATTTTGCTGTGGTCCATTTTACCACCGGACATCATGGCGCCATGGTCCATCCCTTCGTGGGCCATGCCCATATCCGCCATGGTCAACAATGGTGCCTCACGCATTTCCGGCACGTCGGCGATCATACCCTCGCGCGGCGCCAGAGTGCCCCGGGCATAAGCGGTGCGGCCCATGGTTTCAGCGAAGAGTGTGTACGCCTTGTCTTCCTTGGGACGGATGATGACGTCGTAGGTCTCGGCCACCGCGATCCGAAACTCATCCACCGGAACCGGTTGGACATTGTTACCGTCGGACTGGACCACGGTCATTTTCAATCCGGGGATCCGGATGTCAAAATAGGTCATGGCCGAGGAATTGATAAACCGAAGCCTGATCCGCTCGCCTGGTTTAAACAGGCCGGTCCAGTTCTGGCCCGCGCTCTTGCCGTTGATTAGGGGCGTGAAGCCCTGAAGATCCTCGATGTCGGTTGGCATCATCCGCATCTCGCCCCAGGCCTTGTAGTCGGCCATGGCCGCGCCAAAACCCTTTTCTTCGGTGTCTTTGAGAAAATCGAAAAAGGTTCGTTGTTTGCGGTTGTAGTAGTCCGGCATCATCTTGAGATTGCGCATGATGCGGTCGCCGGAATGCGGATGCGCGTCGGTCAGTTGGACGACGTATTCCTTGTCATAGCGGAACGGCTCGCGTTTCTTTTTGTCGATGATGATCGCACCATAAGCTCCATCGGGTTCCTGAAACCCGGTGTGACTATGGAACCAATAGGTACCGCTCTGGGTGATCGGGAAATTGTAGGTAAACGTCTCGCCAGCGGCGATGCCGTCATAGCTAATACCCGGAACGCCGTCCTGCTTGAATGGCAAAATCAAGCCGTGCCAATGGATAGATGTCGGGCCGGACAGGTTGTTAGTCACATTGATCGTGACGTCTTCGCCTTCCTTGAAACGCAGCACCGGTCCCGGCGATGCACCATTGAAGCCAATTCCGCTTCGTGTGAAGTCACCCGTGTCGATCGTGACCGGATCAACGGTGATGTTGTATTCGCCGGCCACGGAGGCGCTGGAAAGCGCCGCCGTGAGACCGACACCGAGCACGATGGCCCGACGGATCAGTCGATTGGACATTGTGGAAGTCCTTTTGAAGATTGGGTGGCCGCTATCGCCGAGTCGCCTTAGTGCGACAGCTTGATCTCGCCCTGCATGCCGGAATCGTAATGGCCTGGAATATTGCAGGCGAATTGCAACTCGGCATGAGCCGGAAACGTCCAAACAATCTCGCCGGATTTACCCGGCTCCAAAAGAAGACTGTTCGGCTCTTCGTGCATCCCGTGGCCCATCGTGGCCTGCATCTTCTTGGCGGCATCCCAATTGATCCGATCGGGCTCCAATACGCCATGCTCCATCATCATCATCATTTCGGGTTGATGGGCGACGTGCATGTTAGCGGTGGCGATATTGAACTCGTGGACGAACTCGCCGGCGTTCTTGATCACGAAGCGAACTGTTTCGCCCTCTTTCAATTCGAGGTTTTCCGGCTCGTAGTAGTTGTCGTGCATGACGACTTCTATTGTTCGAGTGGCGTCGGCGGCATTGCCAGGCTTACCTATATCCGCTCCGCCGCCATGGCCGTGCCCCTTACCATGGGAGCCAGCGGCGAAGGCTGGAGCGATGGCGACGGGAACAGCGAGCGCGAAAGTGGCGGCGATAAGAACTCTGGAAATAGTATTCATGGTCATGGTCAATCCTTCTCGATCCAAAGAGAACAAAATGGCGCACTGGGCGAATTCACCCATGCAAACGCGCCTGAAACGCGTGATTTTGTGTTCCCGCTAGACGCGAGGAGGTGGCGTCTCCGCCTCCGGGCCAAGCCCTTTCAACCATTGATCATTTAAAAAAACTGTATGCACCGCTCTTGTAAGCGGGCAGTGGATCGACGTCCCCTTTGTAAGGAAAGCTCCAGAGGTACAATGACCGGCCATACTTCCACAGCACGTCGAAATGTCGATTTCCGTGCAGTCCGGGCCGGAGCAACTGTCATGTAGGTGGTCCACATGGTCACTAGCGTGAGATGCCTTAACACCAGGATCATGCATGCCATGGCCAAACGCGATGGGCGCGACCGCGAGGGCAAGAACGATTAAGGGCAAGAAGAGTCTGCGCATGAGAGGCTATGTGGGGCTTTCCTTTGGAAACGTCAAGGTGTTGGCACCGCAAGACCTCCGCGGAGTGGAACTTGGGCAACGTAATTCGAGACGTCTTTTGATGCTCTCCGCACCTTCCGCTTTGGGTGACCAACGGACGTCGAGCGAGGCATTACGAACTTCGGCGGATATGATGGCGGCGAGACGGCGTTGCGTGGGCTTGTTCAGGGCCGACCCGCCCTTCAATCCTATCCATCCACCTCTTCGATGATGCCGCGCATGGAGCGGAGAAGCGCCCCCAGTTCCCGCCGCTCGGCAATGGCGTCGGCGGTGTAGCGGCCATGCTTGCGCGCATTGGCGTTACCTATCGGTGCGCCGGGAGATTTTCCCCCGTGCATCCGGCAACGCCCGTTCGACATCGCGGGCGACTGGCACGGCATCCCATCCCTCGTCCAGGCTCCGCAGCGCGGGCTCAGGTGCATGGGCAATCTGCTTTGCATGGGGTTGTTCCTCCGATTTGTTTCGATCCCCACCCCCCGGTGTTTCGATAGTTCCGACCATGGCCTGCCCGCCTGCATGGACGTGGACATGCTCGACCGTTACCTTTTGCTGGCCCTTGCCGCGATGCTTGTTGAGGGCGTCGAGCAGTGTCGCCCAGGTGCGGGAGAGCTTGTTTGCCTGATTGAGGTTCTCGCACCGCCCCTCGAAGGTCTGTTCGCCGACCATGGCGCGGCGGTAGCACTCCATCGCGGCGTTGTGGGCTGCGATCAGTTGCGCGGCAATCATGCCTTCCAGCTCTTCCTTTGGGCCGATCCCGACCAGCGCGGCGACGGTGGCGCTCAATTGCCTGTCCCGTTCCCCCGTGTCTAAGTTCTTCACCCACAACGCCTGCACCGCCTGATTGGCGAGCGTGTTGTTCCAGTGGTCGGACTGCGAGCCGCCGATGGGCTTAAGCGCGCCTTTCCGGTCCTCCGGATCATTAGCGACAACGGTCGTCAGCTCCTTGCTCTTGGCGGATTTCTTCCTGGCCATGGAAGGATACTCCTTTCCTCGGTTCTTATTTTCGCCAGCGCGGCGATAGCCTCGCCCTTTCGCGACCCATGCCAGCTTGGCCAACAGCCGGAATGTACCCAGGCATGGCCGTGGGGTTCCGTGCCGTAGGGCAACAGAGGATCATGGGTGCTGTCATCGCCCCCGCATGCGAGGCAACGGTCTGGCGAGGATGTTGCCGGATTACGGTTCATCCATTCGCTTACACAGCAGGCAAACGCCTGGGCCTCCGCTTCCGGACGCGGCAGGCCACCGTCGAACTCGACAATCCCGGCGCGCTCGTCGAAATAGACTTGCCAGTCGTCGGCCGACCAACCGTCGTCACCGGGACGCAGCAGGGCAACAATCCCAGCCTTGTTTCTGGAGAGGGCGTCGAGAACGGGTTCCGGCGGTGGTGAGGTAGCTTCGAGAACCAGGTCTTCGCCGTCGACCGCGATTTCGACACCGGCGACCCGAGCCGTCCGGAGGGCTTCTGCCGCCTTCATAGCGTGTCCCTCCAGCCCTGGTGCTTGTTTTTCTCCGGCCCTGTCTGCGAGGGAAGATTTGCGCCCTTTGCGTCCGCACCGTCCGTATCAGCGGATTTCGAGGGTTTGGGGCGGACGGTCGAGCCGATTTCCGTGCCGACATCGTCTCCCATACCGTCCGCAAGGTCTCCAACCGTCCGCCAGTTGTTTTCCACAAATGCGTTAGTTCCATTGCTCTTCGGCGGGTTCGCGGACGATGCGGACGGTGCGGACGGTTGTGCCCAGCCATATGCCGGGCCGGCGAAACTTCCCTTGGCGGTGATGTGAATGATCCGGGTGCGCGCCCGACCTTCCTTGGTGTGATCGATCTCGATGCCGATCTTGCGAAGGAAGGTCGCGGCCCGACGCAACCGACCGGACAAAACCCGAGGGCTGGCGGGCCAGGTCTTTGACTTGGCGACGCGCTCCCCCGCTGCCTCAGCAAGGGCACCTAGAAGATCCGTCGCCGTTCCCGTCCACTCCGTCCGCTCCTCCATCACTGCGCGGACAGCGGCAGCGACCGGATCAGCCTCGATCACGTTCTCGACCACCTCGTCACGGTTGTCGCAGTAAGCCGACCAGAAAGTTCCCGCGGGCCACAATGCCGTCTCGCAGGCCGTTGCCCACAGGGCAAAATCCGCCATGCGTGGCAACCGGTCCAACTTTGTGTTGGGGAGCATCTTGAGGCCCTGCACCACGGCATCGAGCAGCACGCCCAGAATGCGCGGGCGCTCCGCGTCGAACGAAGCCCACAATTCCGCCTCGGGGCGGCGTCGCTCCTCTGGGATGGCCTCCAAGGTCAGGAACACCGCCCGGTCAGCTAGATCGGGCCGGGTCACGATGTCCTCGATGCCGTTCAAAATCACGGGGCGGGCCGCGTCGAACAACATCTCATCCTGGTCGGTGTAGAGCTGCCGAACGGCGAAACCGCCGCCAGTGGCCAGCCGGCAGATCGTATCGGAGATCCAGGACGGTAGACCCGAAACGTTGTCAAAGGCGAGTACATGACCGTTGTTGGCCGCAATGAAAAGGTCGCGATCCTCGCGCGGCAGGGCGCGCAAGGGAGCCGTATTCGGATCGAGCAGCGACCGCAGAACGGCTGAGAAGGTGGACTTGGCCGAACCCTGCTCACCCGACAGCACTATCACGGGATAGGGACCGCGATTGCGAAGCACGGCCAGTGCCCAGGCGACTACGAGCACGAAGTCCGTGTCCGACTGAACGTTGAGGAATGACCGCAGGATTTCGACCGAACCGCCCGGTACGGGAACCGGCAAGGGCTGCATGCCGGCGGCACGGCGAAATCGCACCGGCGGATTTTCGACCACGCACCATCCAGTCGTGGTGATTTCGACGGCGTGCCAAGCCTCGTCACCGAGGTCGAGATAGAGCCTTCCGTCGATCCCGCCAACGCGAATGAACACCGGCCGTTCCGGGGCGTCGAAATGAGCCTTCGCCTCGACCACGTTCAGGGCCGATTGCAGGGCCTCCGAACTCGGTGCGCCATTAGTCGCCTCGTAGAACTGCCGCGCCAGCCACCGCTTGAACCCCTTGGTGCGAACGGGCCAGGTTTCCCGGTGGCCGTTTATGTCGAGATCGGCGAAGGCTGTTCCATCAGCGGCATGGAACAACTCAGCCGCGCCGGCCAGATCGATCAGAATGTCGGCCTGGGTCGGCCCTCGCCCACCGTCGCCATTCTCCTCCATGATGGCCTCGTCAAGGACCGTCACGCGGCAGCCGGCCTTCTTCAACTTCGCCCGAAGTA
>Ga0302123_10003146_pt1 | contig 11019 bp, 9 predicted proteins | sample CB21_321_MG_FD_203109 | JGI IMG/M metagenome (GOLD analysis project Ga0302123, IMG submission 203109) | Marine microbial communities from Western Arctic Ocean, Canada - CB21_32.1 | ecosystem: Environmental > Aquatic > Marine > Oceanic | place: Canada: Western Arctic Ocean | collected 2017-09-28 | reverse complement strand
TGTCCGATTTGCCGCAAGGAAGAGCAGGTCAAAATGCGTACACATATCGATGAGATTCCATATTTTGGCGAGCATACTCAAGTTACTGTCCTCTGTGGAGATTGCGGCTGGCGCCAAACCGATTTTATCCCAGCCGAGGGTAAAAAACCAAGTGCTTGTGAATTACAATTGGGCGATGCGGCCAGTATGAGCGTGAGGGTTATTCGCTCTTCCTCGTGTACGGTGCAGATTCCAGAATTGGATTTGGAAGTGAGTCCGGGCAATGATTCAACCGGTTATGTCTCCAATGTAGAAGGGGTGTTGGAAAGATTTCTCGGCATCATCAATATGGTCAAGAGGCAAAAGGTTGACGATGAGGAACACGAAGATGTTGCAGTGCTTGATCACATGATTGCTGCATTGACTTCAGCACGGCATGGAGAACCTATAGAAGAACTTACTTTGCGCTTGTTAGACCCAAGAGGCCACAGTATGATTCTCTGTGAAGAGGCCAAGGATTGGCAATTGAGTGAGGAGGAAGTTGCCAGTTTACCAATGGGCCCTGACATCCCTACTATCACAGCTTAACGCGCATCTTCAGCGAGAAAGTCATCTACAAGATGTGCGGTTTGATGGCGCATTTCATGGAGTTCATTTAACCATTCACCAGCTTTATCGATGCACATTTGCTTCATCTCACCTGCAAGGATTTTGCCAGAACGATAATCTGAGTTAATAGCAGCGAGGAAGTCATCGTCTTCCTCAAAGAAATACATCAGATATTGATAGGCAACATCAACATCTGGGTTACCCCCAAGTCTTCTGTGCTCCTCTAGGGTTGCTTGGCCACCAGAGAATGAGCGTTTGATTTTCTTTTCCACGGCAGATATATCATCGCCAAGGAAAATAGTGGTCTTAGGTTGTGAAGAGGACATCTTTTTCCCGGTCATTCCGATAGCAAAGCGGTGATAGGTAGAGCAAGGTGCAAGTAGACCCATTCCCCCCATGCTCCGCTCTAATTCTAACAGGCACATTCGTAGTCCCAGTGCATCCCTCTCAGTAGCCCCTGGGAGAGTTACCGTGCCGTGCTTGGGGTTGGACATGATGTCTGAGAAGCCTAAATCACCGATGGATTCGACGATTTGTGCAAATACCAGAGCCTGTTTATTCTTGTCGATACGGCCATTGGCATCTACTCCCATCAGCGCAGCATTATCGTCCTGAACCGATGCGCTGATGACTTGACCGCCATTTTTTCCAGCACTGAGATTGAACCAATTTGATTTTGCCGCCAAGCCTCGAGTTAAGCGCAAGTGTGGGTCTTGATCTATGCCCACTGGGACAACTATCGGTCGTAGGCCGCCAAATTCATCGAGTTGCGGATGTAAGATATCGCCGGCTTGAACCAGTGGAGCTTGAACGTGTGCGAGATTGGTAGCGCCATCAAAACCGTAGATGGCTTCAAATTCCGAGAGATTGGTGCGCTTGCCTAATTGGAAACCCAGTCTCTGGACGATGCTGCGACTGGATTGAAAATAGACATTGCATTTTTCAGGGTCGAGTCCAAGGGCAGCATAATTGGCCACGTATTCCTCAAGGGCTACCCGGCGGCCTTCGGCCAAGGAAACCCCGCGTGTAGCATTGGATTCGAGATCAGCGACGGCGATGGTTACATCGCCACCAAGATCCTGCAACCAGGAGATTTGATCGATTACCATCGAATGGCCCAAATGCATTCTTCCCGATGGCATCAAGCCGGTCAAGACTCCAAAAGGATCGCCGCGATTATTAGCAGACAATACTTGATCAAAATCTCGATGGGCGAAGATGATGTCACGTCGGTGCAGACGACTAGGGTTGGGAATAGCAAGAGAATCGGTCGATTGCAAGCCAAATTGGTCAATGATTCGCGCATAATCGGTCGATTGTTCGCTCCCCCATGGGTCGATGTTGACTTCGTCATTCATCATCCCCACCTCCTTCTATCACCGGCATGAAGGCTTCGGCACCTTCGTCGCCTAGCCGTTCTCTTCTCACCAATAATAGAATCACCGTAACCGATGTGGCCGCTATTGTAATCCCGGCATATGGCAACCAGGATAGACCCGTAGTCGATTCCTGAGGAATAACCAACCAAGTAAACAATAACGTGGGGTTATCATCAAACCGCTTGCTCCATGAAAATAGGTCACTAGTCGCATGTCCAGCGATGGTCAAAGCCGTGGTTTTGTTGTTGAAGAATTGTGTGCGTCCGACGATATCGTAATCGCTGCTCTCCGAGAGGTTGATTGAAACCTTGGTGTCATCTTTAACCGATAACAATAGCCACTTGCCATCAAGACGCCAACCCTCGCGTGCATGATTTTCTCCTGCGCTCAATTCAGGGAGATTGATGTCGATTATCTCGCTGTCATTGACATCTATAATCCAAGTCACAGGTACGTTCCAACGCATAGGTTCTGCTGCCAAACAATCGAGCGAAGAATCCGAACTAAAGTTCAGTGTTGAGCCTGAAAGAGAATGGGTGAATGAATTACACCGCTCGATTGCCCAATAGGACCAAGCCTCACCCCAAGTGGTGAACCAAATGTCTTCTCTTGCTTCGAGTAATTCGACCACATCGCGGTCATGGCGTACAATTGCATCGTGAATTCGGCCTTGCCAATACATATTGACCAAACCACCAGCATCTAATTCTGCCACTAGAGCGTCGATGTCGGCAATACCTAATTCCATACTACCTCCACGCCGGCCGAGGTTATACCAATCCCATGTATCGAGTGGAGAATCAGCGCCATCTTGCCAAGCACCATCCACCAAACCGGTCTCGTCGCCATGAATGGTGAACCCCTGATTGGCAATCAACTGATGATCGCTAGCACTCAAGCCCGCAGGCACATAAGTCGATACTGGCTTACTCCCCCATCTCGAAGCTTCTATATTATCCTCAATATAATAACGACAAGCGGAGGCAACCCCCTCTGGGTCTGTGCTCCAGTCCATCTCGGGCATGCCATAGCAACCGAATTCATCGCCTTCAGCGACCATTGGCGGACCGAGGGTTTTGAGCCAGCTATCACTACGCCACTGCTCTTGGCCAGCAACCACAGGTGCGAGGTGAGCACTGAGCAGCAATAACAGGATTACAACTCGCACAACGAGGCCTCTGGGCTCTCATCTTTGAGGATTGTCGCAAAGAATTGGCGAACCATCAAAAACCAGAGACGGCTCAATCAAACCGATGGAGGGGTTGGAACAGGCGTGGCTAGACCTTGAGCCCTATTGGCGAATCGAGCCGTCATCGACTCTCAAGCGACATCGCACTTACGATCTGATACGCTGGATTTTGGGGCCCTTATGCCGAGTTTTCCTGCCATGGAGGATAAATGGCATCGGCCATATCCCTAAGGGAAAGCAGATGATTATCGCTGCAAATCATCTCTCTCACATCGACCCGGTCGTCATCGTCCTCTCGGGCCGGAAAAAAATTCACTATTTAGCCAAGGATGGACATTTCTCTAACTTTATCATGCGCAATTTCATGCGGTTAGTTGGACAGATTGAGACAAATCGCGAGACTGGCGGCGACCAAGCACTAGCCAGTGCAGCAACGATTATCGCTGCTGGCAGCACCTTGGGCATATTTCCCGAAGGTACGAGATCACGTAATACCTCTCCACCATTTCTCCTCAAAGGAAAAACCGGTGCTGCCCGCTTAGCTGCAGCCTACCCTCAAGTTCCCGTCGTCCCTACGGCTCATTATGGGACTAGGGACATAATGGCCCCAAATCTCCACAAATTCCCGCGCTTATGGCGACGGTTGACTATTTCTTATGGTCAACCGATGAGATGGCTCGAGTGGCTTGAGAATAATTCATCGACCGAGCAGTTGATTTCATTGGCGAAAGAGGATGAAGAGCACATCCTAATCGGACTTGGCAAGTTGTATCGCACATTCACAGATGAACTGATGCAGCACATCAAGGCCCTTGGTGCACCGTGACAAGCCCTATGGGCTTGATTGCTAAGCGTGTAATCATGAGAGGGTATCTTGACCTGATGCAGCGTATTCTCGACGAAGGTGAGGCAAAGGGCGACCGCACTGGAACCGGTACTACCAGTGTCTTTGGACATCAGATGCGTTTTGACCTTGGTAAGGGATTTCCAATGGTCACCACCAAGAGATTACACATGAAATCAATAATTCATGAGTTGCTCTGGTTCATAGCCGGAGATACCAATATCGCATATCTGCAGGAAAACGGGGTGCGCATCTGGAATGAATGGGCCGATGAAAACGGTGATCTAGGACCGGTATATGGTAAACAGTGGCGACGCTGGCAAGCACAAGACGGCCGAATCATTGACCAGATAAATGATGCGATTAATCTAATTAAGACCAATCCCAATAGTCGACGCATTATCGTCAGTGCTTGGAATGTTGGTGAACTAGACCAGATGGCACTGATGCCTTGTCATGCTTTTTTCCAATTTCACGTCGCCAATGGCAAATTAAATTGCCAACTCTACCAAAGGTCGGCTGATGTATTCCTCGGGGTGCCGTTCAATATCGCCTCCTATGCACTGTTAACTCATATGATGGCGCAAATATGTGATTTACAGCCTGGTGTTTTCGTCCATACCTTGGGTGATGCCCACCTATACTCCAACCATCTTGAGCAGACCAAAGAACAATTGAGCAGAGAACCCCTCGCCCTACCCACGCTAAAATTGAATCCAAATATCACCACAATCGACGGTTTTTCTTATGATGATTTTGAGATAATAGATTACCAGCATCACCCGCACATCAGTGCCCCAATCTCGGTATAGGTGAGAAGATGTTCAGCATCATCGTCGCCTGTGACAAAAATCGAGCCATAGGCAAGGACGGCGATTTGCCTTGGCGCCAATCTAGTGACCTGCAGAGATTCAAGCAACGCACCCTAGGCCGACCAATAGTCATGGGTCGCAAGACCTGGCAATCTTTGCCCGGCGCCTTACCGGGGCGAAGAAATATCGTCATCAGTCGTAATTCAAGAGAGGATGTTGAGGTATTGAGCGTCGAGCAGGTGCTCGCACTTGATGAGGAGGAAATCTGTATCATAGGAGGTGGCGAAATATATACTGTATTCTTGCCCTATGTTAACATCATCGAGATGACTATCATCGACACTGAAGTTGAAGGAGCCGACACTTGGTTTCCTTTGAGTGATGGCTTTGAATTAATGCAAGAGGAATACGTTGAAGCAGGAGAACGTGACGACCATGCTATGACTTTCCAGACTTGGCGACGAGTCGAATGAAAGTTATCGTGCTTATTCTCTGCAACAACGCGAATGCAACCTTCAACTGGTCTCCCGTGTGAAACGAGAGATTAATCCACTAGCAATTACCGCGGCTAATAAGCCGATTATAGCTGCAGCTGCAACATAGATCGTCGCCTCTGTAGTGCTTAAATCTGCGAACATAGCATCGCTTTGCACTGGGTCTTCTACCACCGGATCTTTGCTTTTATTAGTGGCGTTATCAACCGGTTGTGTATTGTTATCGCTTGGTATGGTGGTATTGGCTTCGGGCTCAGTGGTGTTATCCACGGGCTCAATGGTGTTATCCTCCGGCTCTTCGACCAGTGGTATCGAGGAATTGAGGCGATGCCCGTCTGCACCTATCTCAATATCATAATAATCCGACCAAAGGTCGATGGTTCTGCTACCTTGTTGGAATGCCTTAGAGCGGTTGAGCACATCGAAAAAGCGGTCATCACCATAAGCGAATATCTGTTCTAGAGGAGCTGAGGTTTTCTCAGCCATACATTCTGCGATATCGGTTGAGATGTCGGCAAAACTCTTGTGTGCTAAAGATATGCCATCGTAGGTGACATCGACGACCTTGGTAAAGCCGTTACCTTCGACAACCTCATATTCATCATCGAGTTGCGAAACCAAGTCTTCATCACCAAAGACCGGTAATCCTCCAACTATTACCAATCTGACATCAGGGTCGATCGCCTCTATTACATTGCGATATGGGTCGGAGTGAAAATCTTCCAACACCATCAGGTCTGCAGCCAATCCTACTCGAATCGAACCGGTATCGTTCTGCCAATTGGTCGCTTTGACTGGATTGCTTGTCACCATCTCGACCATTTCTAAATCGCTGAAGATATCGCCGAGTACATTCTCATCCCACCAATCAGCCATCTTCAATGAGTGCATGACATTCTTCGATCCAGACGGTGCCCAATCTGGTGCTAATGCGATGTTGACTCCGGCTGCCTTGGCTGCGGCAACATCGGTAGTATCGCCGTAGAGCAAAAGATTGGACAGAGGCGACCAGACCAATGAGGCACCTACTGCTCCCATTTGGTCGAATTCTGCTGCGGTCAAGGCGGTGCCGTGAATGATGATCAATTCACCGACCAATAATTCATTGGCGACAAGGGTGTCAAATTCAGCCCGCGACTCCTCATCGATTCCTTCGGCCAGATGCAGGAACCAGCCATCGAGATTGCCAGAGGCATTGCCGCTTTTGATATGGTTACCCTCATAATCTGAATCGATGGAGGAAACCTTGGTTTGCACGTAATCCCTACCGAAATTATACAGTTCGACATTGCGAGCCAATATGGTTTTGAACGTTGCGGTTTTGCCGATATCGCCGCCTTGAATAGAGGTGGTTCCACCAGCCAAAGAGCGTACTTCAGCGAATTTCATACCATCAGCAGCGAGATCACAATCTGCTGATGCACCGCTACCCACATGGTTCTTTACCCGAGAAACCGCATCTTTGTACGAATTGAGGGCTTGCCACTCACCACGATTATTCCAGGGGTCATAATCGTGATCCCATAATGGGATGTAATTGTAATGGGCGTGGTTGTGTGCATCGATTAGGCCGGGATAGATATTGCCGCCGGTCTCGACCACGGTAATACCCTCAAGCCCTTGTGGCTGCTCATCCCCTTGCCAAATCTCCTCAATCACTCCATCCTTTACTAGAATACTACCATTTTCGATTATTTCACGCTGGTTATTCATCGTCACTAGGCGCCCTTTGAGAATATAACTGCCATCATGAAGATGATCGATTTGCCGGTCGCACTCACCTTTATCATGACCGGTACCAACCCAAGCAGCATCATTTGCACCACCCGGTGTTGGCGAACCACTGACCATCTTGACCCAATTACCTGAACCATCCAAACCATAGGGGATGTCATAATCGGAATCGTCTGCGGGAAACGAGACGTTATCGATTTCACCAGTAGCAGTCATCAATGTGATGATTTCGCCATCATAAAAACTAAACTCCATCCAGGTTTCTTCGCTATAGAAAGCAAGATAAGAACCTGATTCGATGATAGTTCCTGCGCTGATTTTACAATTTGGCGCTCCAGAGTCTGACGAGTGAGTTATACTCCAACCACCAATATCTACCGCTTCATCACCACTATTGTACAACTCTACATATTGATCGCTTGCCTTGCCAAATGAACCATCGCCATTCCAGTCAGTACCATCATAACTCTCTGTATTAACCGAGACCAATATCTCATTGATGATTATATCACTATTAGCTGCTCGCCCATTTTCGACCATGGATGCAGACATACCAAGCAGCAAAAGTAGGACGAAAAAGAGCGGGCCGGCCTTGCGCATGTACGCCTACCCTACCGGTGATGTTCATCAAACTGCCGCGAACAAATCACAGGGTGAGTTCGCCACCAAGTGGCATCGGATTGAGCGCCATAATCTCGCCACGCAGGCTCGGACCGGCAACTATGGTGGCAAAAATGCCTCGGTCAGCGATATTGTGCGAGAGGCCGAACCATGGCCTGCCGTATTGATCGACGCTCATATCTAGGAAATCACCAAGGCCACCACAGCGATTGTAACCACAAGCGACCTCGGTATCGATTGGGTCTCCGGGCAAATTGACCTGAACGGTAGTGAATAGTGGATTGTCATTGAAGACATCGGTGGCGATTGTAAGGTATCCATTCCAGATGTCGCCACCAGTATCCCCGACATAGCCGAAGGCGACGGTTCCATCACCACCGGCGGTTACCACTGGGAACCCAGTACCATTCAGACCAATAGGAGGCGCTATCATCATTGCATCACTCCAAGTATCAGCTTGATCTGTTGAATATGCAAAGTAAGGCATGTCGTCATCACCCATCCACATTGCGTAGACATTGCCTTCTTCGTCTACCCCCACTTGTGCTTCCTCACCATTCCAAGTATCAGCCTTACCTGACTCCTCGGTTGGCAACACGTGCTCAGTCCAAGTAAAGCCGCCATTGGTCGACCTGAATATCGAATATCCATTACTGTCACAACTGGGGTTACCGCGGTAGAAATTACCGTCAGGTGAACCCTCTATATGAGCTGATAAACCACCGCTCTGACAGTCCAACGGCGCTCCTGACACCTCAGGAGTCCAAGTCGCACCTCCGTCAAAACTCGTTGAACACAGAGGGTGAGGGGCGTTGCCATTGATGCAGAAAACATAGGTGGTCTCGTGTGCTACTGCAGGATATTTGGAAGAGCCGATGGTCTGGTGGTCTTGAACAGAATATGCAGAGGTTGCCACCGTTGGCCCAACCCATGAGTCGCCCTCATTATCAGACCATTCGACAGTCATTCCCAACAATGCATGCATATCGAACTTCATGATGCGGTCGGTCCACTTGTCGACGTAGACATAGGGGTCGTTACTATTGGCAATTGGAATTAGTGGATCATAGGTGTTGAGGCAGGAGTATCCCGAAAGTTCGGTCATCTCGATTAGGCCACTGCATTGAACGATTGCTGTCGAACCTGCAGGTCCGTTACCATAACTGGACATGTAGAGATTATCGGTTGATGTTACACCGATGGTTGGCTCGAAGGTAGTCATACCGATGCTATAGTAAGAACCCTCGGTATAGAACGGAATATTACGCCCGGAGAGATTTGCTGTGAGATTAGCCGCTGCTACCGCCACCGAATCTGTTGCATCAACCGCCCCCGCATAATGGTACCAAGTCGTTTCGGGAATTCCCTGAGCAAAGGCAAAGGGATTGGAGGGCATTTCTGGGGGTGCTTGCTCCTCATTGCCAAAACAACCACCCAACATGGCTAAAAGCATCAGCGCTAGCATTAACATCGACGCTGATTGGTTCTTGACCATGGTCGTGCGTCTACATCCTCGACTTCAATCTGACCCAGTCATCCCTTATATTCGGTTACGCGGATTCCCAGCCGTCCAGTAATGGCAGACCGTTGCATAATACGCTTGTACTTGCTTTCAAAAGCCGCTTTTAGATCTACTTCCATAGCCAGACTATGACCCATCAATAGGATGAGAATATCAGCCATTTCCTCGGCGCACTCCTCGATTGGTTTCCCCTTGGTTATGGCTGCTGCTAATTCACCTAACTCCTCAACTGTAAGCGCTATTCGATAGCCCATATCGTGGCCGTTCTTATTGGCGAAGTCATGTTTGTGATGGAATGCTGCGACCTTACGCATCATCTGTGACCATTCATCTTCATCCGTGTTGGCTAGCCATCCTTCGACTGAGAGCGACATAATGCCGCCTTGTAGAGGATGTTCATCATCCTTGTGAAAGAATCGCCCGAATGCAATCCATGACTTTTTCGAGGCGCTCACCAGCGGTAGCGCTTACCGCATGGTGGTCGAGAATTGCACTGGGATCGCCTGGAGTTCTACCGGCAGCCCAATTGCTGCTGATAAGAACCACAGCATATGGTAGGGCGAGTTCCGCAGCGAGTTTTGCTTCTCTGGGCATGGTCATGCCAACCACATCGCCGCCAAGTCTCTCGATTGCACTGATTTCAGCAGCGGTTTCAAATTGCGGTCCTTGGGTCAAGAAATAGGTTAGACCGTTATTTGAATTCAATTCTTTGCCGAGAATCTCATTCAAGTGCAAAGAAAACGGTTCGGTCATCGAGGTGAATAGCGCATCGTCATCGTAAAAGGTTGAACTAACTCCAGTCAAGTCGAGATATTGCCCAGCATAAGATATCGAACCAGGTGTGAATTCAGCAGCGATGGCACCGACGCTGCAAATCGCAAGTATCGCTTCAACACCAGCATCGGCCAAGGCTCTGATATTCGCACGGTGTTCGATTTTATGAGGTGGTGTGCAGCCCTCACCATGATGGCGTTGGACAAAGATGATTTCACTCTCTGCCAAAGTGACACACTGTAGCGGGACGCTGCCCCACGGGGTTTCAGCAAGAATTGAATCCGAGAGAATCGCATCCTCAAGGACGATATCTGCCAGTCCAGTGCCGCCGATAACGCCGAGGCGCTTCATCAAAATCATTCCTCGAGTCTTGCAATCAAATCGGCTTTCTTGCCCGATACCGGTTTGCCAGCCTCTTTGAGTAAGTCCTTGAGTTCAGAGACTTTCAGCGATGAATAATCAGGCGCATCAGTTTCAGGTTTCGGCTCTTCAGATTTCTTCTTATCACTGGTTTTCTCAGAGATAGACTCCATGGCTTCGGCCGCGGCGAGTATACTTCCTTCCTCTTCGCTTCCATCCTCGTCTGCTCCTCCTTCTTCCTCTGCCGCTAGTGCTGCGGATTTCTTGGCTTTGAGTTCAGCATCAGCACGTGATTCTTCACCGTGGATGTCATCTAAGGTTGGCCCTCTCTTCGAGGTCACTCCAGACTGGAGAAGTTGGCTCTTGCGGATAACACAGGTGCGCATTGGGTAAATTGGTTTAATGACCTTGAGTAGGTCTGCTTCAAGCGAGCCATCGAGAACCGCTTGTTGTAATTTAGCGTAGGTATTCTTAGCACCGAATGCGATTATCATCTCCTGTGCCTTGACGCGAACAGCGCTCTTGACACTGGTTTGGATTCTGCGCTCGGTAATCATCAGAGTCTTGATTCTAAGGAGATAGCCATCGGTGGTGATGATATCGACCACTGTGTCTATCTTACCACGGTAGCGACGAATCTGTCGGCTGGTGTGGTCGGATTGGTGTGCGTGACCGATAAACATGGTCAGTGCATCTTGGCCA
>Ga0302123_10003137_pt1 | contig 11037 bp, 9 predicted proteins | sample CB21_321_MG_FD_203109 | JGI IMG/M metagenome (GOLD analysis project Ga0302123, IMG submission 203109) | Marine microbial communities from Western Arctic Ocean, Canada - CB21_32.1 | ecosystem: Environmental > Aquatic > Marine > Oceanic | place: Canada: Western Arctic Ocean | collected 2017-09-28 | reverse complement strand
CAATTCCACCGCCATCCGACAGTCACTGCGGCTCCACAACTCTGCGAGTTCTTCCATACGTTGAAGCAAAGCCAATCTAGCGGCGCTTGCGAACATTTCGATGGAACGGGAAATCGAGCCACCCTTCAGGTGATATTTTCTCCAGCCATTGCCCGAAGTATAGGAGACCAGACCAGCTTCGACCAGGCGCGACATATGGTGGTGAATCGCTGCTGGGGTAAGGGCTAATTCTTCAGCTAACATGTGATTGTCCCAGGCCTTTTCTGGGTTACTAAGAAGGTGGTCAGCCAAGATTCGATGGATAGGTTCGGCCAATCCTAAATCTGCAGAGGCCTCTCCTTTTCGTCGTAGGAGGGTGAACGAGTCTACCAACCAAGCAATCAGTGAATCACTATCTCGCTCGCTTACCGGTAGCGGAATCTCACTGAGACGAACCTCGAACATGGAGGCACTTGCTAGTCAGAAGTCTATCAAGATGGCGTAGTTAATCATTGCTAGACCAGCGAAAAGATGGTGTTCAAACGCGGCCATCATTCCATTCGTAGTCGATAGGACGGGGGGGAGTCATGGTATTGGTATCGATTAGATATGGTGAAATCTCTAAGCGGTCCTCTCTGAGAATGCCGCGGCGCCTGAGAACTTTTAGCGCACTGTGTACGGTAGCGCGACTCCTGCCAATCCTTCTTGCTAGTGCGGCTTGAGAACGGGGAATACCGTTATCCTGTAAGTCATCGATAATCATGCGCTGGACCAGAGATAGACCGATAGGCATGCGTCTGGCTGCTTCTTCTAGGTCGACGAACTGACCTCGTATATCGACGATTTGCGCCTGCCCTCCAGCAAAATAACAGGTCCTGCCGTTAACTTCAGCGATGGAAATAGATCTGTGGCTTTGTAGTACATCGAGATGATGGCGCAAAGTTCCGTTTGCGGCCCCCATAGCCGCTTGTAATTCTCGGTAACAAAGTCCAGGCTTTGCTTCAAGTGTTCTCAAGACTCTAAACCGGAACGGATGCTCAGTTGCAATCACTTTGCTTTTCACCCCTGCTTTTGACAGGCCCATCATGCCAATAGTAGACACTAAACCGCCGGCGATACCAACGAATCCTCCGGCAGCGCCGGCAAGGCCAGCACTGATCCAAGGTCGCTGCCGCGCCCATTGTGCAATCAATGCCATGCGCACCTCTAAGGTTGCTCACATGTCAATGCATCGGCCATTGGATTCATTTTGTGCGTACTGAACCATGGTGGATTTTGAGATGTGCGACCAATGGTGACAGCAGTCTTCCGCACAGATTACCGTGTGGGCTCAACAGATATACCACTTTAACCGGAGGTCCTTCATCCACCTGGCGAATCATCATTCCTTCCTCGACCAAATAGCGTAATTTATCCGATAATGTGCGGCTGGAAATTCCAGTAAGCAGAGTTTTGAGTTGGTTGAAACGCCTTGGCCCCGCTATGTATAGAGTTGCTAGGATTTCAGTTGTCCATCGACTCCCGAATATGTGAAGTGCTTCAACCGCGGCTTTTACTTCCCAATTGGTATCCCATGGCCCTTTATTTGAGTATTGGGCAAGAAGTTCTCTGATGTGTACTCCATTGGCAATAGTGCCTTGGATATGGGTTTCTAAATCTCTAAAATCAGGCTCTGGCAAGACCATAGGTGGATCTGGCATGGTTACCTCAAGAGGTATTGAACATAAAACTTGGTGTATCTAGTAAATCACTCAGAAATCACCTGATGCACCGGCGCCAACAATTAACATGACGAAGAAACCAATCACTAGCAGTGTCAAACCGATTACTATCCACGAAATGACCTTAGCTATTTTGGCCGAACCAGCATCAGGGTGTCCAGGCATTTGATTGGTGATAGCCAATGCGCCATTTGCAATTATTAAAGCGGGAATCGCTAGGCATATACCGCCAACGAAAATAGAGACAATTGAGAGAATCATCGCCGTCTGTGCTGAGGTCTGTGGATATCCTCCACCCATAACTACCGTGCCTGGCATCTGTTGCATCATAACCGGTTGACCAACCATCTGTGGTTGAGTGAACTGCGTTACTTGTGGTTGGGCCTGAACCTGTGGTTGGCCATATGGTTGATGTTGTGCGACCGAACCCATCACAGCCGGTTGCGGAGGAGCGGGGTTAACGTCAGGCGGTTGCATGTCTAGGCCTAGTCTCAATGCGTCTTGAAGATACCGTTCAAGAATCGTTATACGTCGGTTTACGTCCCTCGATTAAGGCACTAAGTCCTTCGAGAGCATCAGCAGTGGCAAAGATGGTATCAAGCCCGTCCAATTCGTTTTGCAGACCTTGTTCGAGAGTTGTAGTAGCCGAGGAATCGATCAACGAACTTGCCATTCGTAAGGCGATTGGTGCGGTGCGAGAAAGCGATTTGAGTTGACGAGATATATTTCGGTCCTCGAAATCAAATCCTTCAGGGCAATTTCCGCTTAGTAGAGTTGCTAGATTAGCATCGGAGTAAAATGATTCGGCGAAGTCCCCAATTCTTGAGTTGGCAACAGCAGGTTTTCCCGGGTATTTATCCACTGGTTTTCCTGCTTTAGCAATTGCAGTAATTGTAGTATCTACCGCTGAAGAATCGACTAAATGGGTGACTAAACCCAGGTCAGTCGCAGTTCTAGCATCCATGAAATTACCGGCGAGAACCGCCCATCTAGCGGTAGGTATGCCACAAATTCTCGCAGGTCTTTGGGTTCCACCAAGGCCAGGGAAGATGCCGATACTGGTTTCGGGGAATCTGAATTGGGTTTTTCTGGTGCCGATGCGGTAATCACATGCGAGTGCTAATTCCAATCCCCCTCCAAGTGCAAGCCCAGTGGTGAGGGCGATTGTGGTCTTGGTGCTATTTTCAAGACTATTGAGAAGACGATGGCCATCGGCGGTAAATTTTTCAATCGCTCGAATATCATTTGCCCGAATTTTGTCGACAAAGAACTTCACATCAGCGCCGGCGACAAAAGCCTTGCCAGCGCCGTCGAGAACAATGGTGCTAACAGCATTGTTAGCGTTGAGTTCGTCGACCACGGTTTGTAATTGTGCAACCACGCTTTCGTTAAGTGCATTCATCGCTTCTGGACGATTTATGGTAACGGTGGCAATATCGCTTTCAATCGCATAATCTATCCACTCGAAAGTGAAAGACTCATCTCGATTCAGAGTGGCCGGTAAGTTGAAACCAGCGAGTTCACAATAGGAAGAGGCCATTCTTTTGGCTTCACCGATGCCAATTCTATTCATCAATTCAAAGGGCCCTTTAGCCCAACGTAGACCAACCTTTGCCCCTCTATCGACGTCTTCTATCGAACAGATATTCTCGTCGACTATTTGTCCAGCAACCGCAAATACCTGGCCTAGCAACCGCTCACTGATAATGGTCGCAATCTCTGGTGAGCATTCTTCATCACCATCTATTTGCCACATCTCTTTAGCATCTATCAGTGCTCTGAGGCTGGTCGCACCAGAAAAGCGCGGGGTGTACAACTGTTCTGCTAGATAATCGGTTGAATGTAAGGCGATAGGCGGTCCGGTGAGGTTCATCAAGGCGAAAGGACCCATGCCGATGCGGAAGGCCTTGCAGGCTACCGCATCGATTTGGGCGGCGCTTGCCAACCCTTCATCGAGCAGTAAGCAAGCTTCGTTGAGCCAAGGGACGAAGAAGCGATTTACCACGAACCCGGGTCTGTCAGCACAGACGATGACGACCTTACCTAGAGCCTTGCAATATTGTACGGTGCGCTCGATGGTTTCAGCACTGGTTTCCAACCCCGGGATAACTTCGATTAAACGGTTTTTGGCTGGATGAAAGAAAAAGTGTAATCCGATGAAGCGGTCGGCTCTTCCACACGCTTTTGATAAATCATTGACCGAGAGTGAAGATGTATTAGAAGCGAGAATGGTTTTTTCATCACAGGCTTGATCAAGGGTTTTGAACACCGCGGTTTTAATGTCGAAATCTTCGAAAACAGCTTCGATAACCATATCGGTATCTGCGGCGGTATTCTCCACTCCGATTACGCCTTTGATGCGTCCTTTGATGTCGGCGACCTGTTGCTCGGAAAAAATTCTACGAGCGATGGCCTCGTCGAGGAAGTCTGCGATAATTCCCTGACCACGCTCGACCCACTGCTCTTCTCTATCGACCATCTGTACATCGAATTCTTCTTGTGCGGTCTTCTGAGCGATACCCGAGCCCATATTGCCAGCGCCGATAATCGCCACACTCTGAATAGGTCGCATGACTTTGGCGACCAAGGGCTCCATGATGAACTCAGCGGCTGAATTAAGTGAGCATCCCTCGAATGATATCTGCTAATCTGTTGCTCTGCGCCGCGACGGACAAATCCATTTCCGCAAGATGCTTTCGACCTTCGATAGTCCATTTTTCCTTTGCATCATCCGCTTGGGCAATAGCAGCATGCCAATCATCATCTCTAGATAACAAGCGGCCGGTTTTACCATCGATTACGGTTTCTCTAAAGCCACCTTCATCAGCGACGATAACCGGGCACCCCATAGCATATGATTCGGGCACAGTCATACCAAAAGGTTCGTTGCGAGCATGGCTTACCATGGCCTTAGCATGACGCATCAAGGTGCAAAGTTCCTCCTGTGAAATCCTCGGTAAAGCGTGCAGAGTGACCTCGCAGGATTTAGCGTGCTCATGCACCATCTGGTCGACTCCTCCGCCTAATTGAACCAGCGCGACATCTAAACCCCTAAGACTTGAAATCGTATCCCAAATCCCCTTTGCCCACATCGAGCGTCCTATATTGATGACATATTCGCCTTTGGTCAGTCCATAGAGTTCAGAAACTGCTGTCCAATCCTCCTTCTCACTGGCTTGTTCAGGCCAAATATCTGGGTTGAGGCTAGGATATAGCACCCCTGCATCGATTCCATAAACCTCCTTGATTCGGGCTACAGTATGTTTTGAATTACCACTTATCTTTCCGCGCTTCGCTGCTTTTAGTAGCAATTTCCGGTCTATTTTTCGCTGTTTAGCCAACAATATTCCAGTGAGGGTGAGATTTTGTTTTGCCACCCCATCGACACGATAGTGCAAATCTGTGCTGTAAAGTCCCCGGTCGGGCTCGAGCATGTGGACATGAACTGGCAATTTTGCCGGCAGATACTCGATCACTTCCATCGAACCGACTCCGCTGGTGATATTGACTGCATCGACGTTGGCGATGATGGTTGCAAGTCCCGGACCCTGCTCGGTTATCTGTAACATTGAATACCATGTTTTACCAGCTTTTATACTCGATTTCGCCCTCATCTCTGCCCATGCTCCAGAGGAATAAGACCACGCTTTTACCGGCGTTAGCAATTGTATTCCGAGGTCGTTCAAACGTTGACGTGTCTCTGAATTTGCAAATAGGGTTGCGACGGTTATGTCGAAGTATTCTTGCCATCCAGCAAGGTTGTTGAGAAGATCTCTCTCCCCTCCTCCATAGTGCTCAAAACTACCTTTGGTCACCAATAGACGGATACGTTCCGGCTCGCCCATGAACCTTGAGAGTCACTGTTCTCTATAATATTCGGCAGTGTAAGTTAAGCCTTCACGCAGGGATATTTGGCATGGTCCGGTAATCGCCCAGGTTTTGGACATGTCCGGTTGACGACGTAATGGGTCGTTACTACGCTTTGGTAGATGAATCGGAGAAAAGTCCCTTCCGACCACTTCGTGGACCTCTTTTGCTAGATGTAGCATGGTGATTTCCTCATCATTGCCGATGTTGAATACCCCGATTCCCTTTTCGCTTGTGACCAAGGTTAGAACCATGCGTACGTGATCGGCTACGTGACAGAATGAACGGGTATGCAAACCGTCGCCAATTATCGTGAATTCCTCTTCGAACAGTGCCCGCTTAACGAATTCAGGGACAACCTGTCCGAATTTTGAGGCGTCCATCCTACCGCCATAGGCATTGAAGATGCGTAGGATGGTCCAATCAATATCATATTGTTCGGCGAACATTCTGACGTAAAAATCGCCGATTGACTTTGCGGCAGCATAGGAGTCACGGATACTGTGGATGTCCAAGCGGGTGATATCGGTTTCAGCACTGGGGATGTTGTCAGGATACTCGCCATAAACCTCGGAAGAGGAAGCATAGGCGATTCGGCTTGGCTTGTGCTCGCATGCTTCAATCGCCTTCAGCAAATTGATGGTAGCCATGACATTTGTATCGAGAACTTCAAAAGGTCTGTCGTAGAAATATTCGGTGCCGTTAATCGCGCCATAATGAAGGATAATATCCGGCTTGAAAGCCTCAATCGAGGCGCTGAGTGTTGTGATATCTCCACAGAGATCCAATTGCTCAAAAGTGAATTTTTCCGATTCAGGCATATGCTGTGCCCGGCCGCGGAAGAGATTGTCTACCCCGTGAACCGTCCAGCCCTTTGCCAATGCTCCATCGCAGAGATGAGAACCCAAAAAACCCGCCACTCCAGTGATATATACCTTCATTCCAATCAACTCCCAAGACCTATTCTCTCCATACCCTGCACATTCCGGTACGAATTCCACAGATCGATAATCAATCCTTTGCCGACGAGATCTGCACCTATATCGCTCCAAATTGAATGGCGAACCGCCATGATTATCGTATCATATTTTGCCTTGTCAAGCATTACGGTCAAATCGGTTCCAGAGGTCAAAATCCGGTTGGATACCTCTGGCCATAATTGAGTATATGCGTTTTTTCCGAGTTTGGGGTCACAGACCGAAACCTCGTGGCCAGCATCGAGTAATGCTTCGATTAAAGGTTCACTGAAGGACATTCTGAAATCATCGACATCCTCTTTGAAGGAAAGCCCAGCGACAAGAACTCGATTACCCTTGACACGACTAGCCGTCCAAGGCACAAGGGCTTGCGAGGAGCGCAGAGCGGTTAGCCACACCGAGGGTAAATCTCTCTTCGGTTCTACATTTTGGAAAGCGTATTCAAAAATCAACGGGTCTTTGCCAAGACAGTAACCGCTAACCGGTCCAGGCAAGGCAACCGAATTGCGGTCGTAATCCTGGTTTGCAGCACTGATGACTTCGATGATATCGACACCTTTTGCGCTGGCTGCAACCGCTGCATCATTAGCGAAAGCAAATCTGGTATGACGCCAAGCATTGTCAATCAATTTCACGAATTCGGCTGATTCAGAATCACTCATTTCTATCAAACCGCCACCGATATGCGAAAACAATTCCTTTGCTTCTGTCAGCGCTTCAGCATTGACTGGACCGATTATTTTGGGCAGACTCCGCTCCTCTTGAATAGCCATACCTTCAACCAAGCGTTCTGGAATGAAAGCGAGGTTGAAGTCATTGCCGACGCATAGGCCGGTCGTTTCTTCAATATGCTCGGCGATAAGAGAGGTGGTACCTACTGGCAAGGTCGTACGCAGAATCAAAGTTCGCCCTCTGAGTCCATCTCGTTGCATCAAGTTGCTGATTATCGAGTAGAGAATACTGAGGTCGGCTGGATTAGGCCATGGTAGGACGTGGACACCGATTGTGACTACAATCCAGCGAACATTGGCGAAATCGGCAGTTGACGCACCATCCCAGGTCATAGGTAAGAAACTCTTACCAGCGTGTTTCTCAATCAATTCACTAAGACCAGGCTCTTCAAAAGGAGCCCTTCCTTCTTTGAGAGCAGCGATAGAGATTTCCGAGGCGTCGATACCTCTGACGACAAGGCCACTATCAGCAGTGACTAGGGCAACCGGCAAGCCGATTCTACCCAAACCGATGACGAGAACCTCATCCTCCATATGGCGCGCTCTCAATATTCACACTTGAACGTTATTGCATGGTGATGATTTAGCATCATTTCCTTGTAAAAGTCAATCGATGTTCTAAAAGAGCCGACCCGCTTATCTTCAGGTCTGCTTTCAAGTGCAACATGCGCAAGGTCTTGGTCGCCAGAGGAGGGGCTCTGTCACCCTTTTCTGGGCTTGGCGGTAGCCATGAGCGCTTCGTCAGTCTTCTCGAATCAGGAGATATCACGGGTTATTCACTTGCAGATATTCTAGAATATCCCGTGGCTGGCAATTCATTGACAAGAGCATACCGACGGTGGAGTTCACATCCCAAGAGGGTGGCAAAGGCTGCGGGTAAAGGCCAAGCAGACCTCCTCCATATCACCGATCAGGAACAGGCTCATCTGGTGCCCAAAAACTGCCCTATCCCGGTGGTGGTTTTTGTTCACGATATGTTTCACCTCGCCCCGACTATTGTCGATTCTGGTAAGGAAATGGTCGAAGTCGGCGATCACAACCCTTCACGCTTGCGCAGATTCGACATGAAAAAATTGCGCAAGGGCCTGTCCCGAGCAAACCTATTCGTTTGTAATAGCCCGAGCACAGCTGAAATCATCTCAAATATATTCCCCGAGACCCCGGCAATCTCAGTGCCCTATTGTATAGATCTCGACCTCTATGACCCACACAAAAATCTACGCCCAAAACCGGATTGGGTTTCGCAAGAAAAGATGGACCTCCTAATCGTTGGTAGCGAAGAGCCGCGCAAACGTCTCGATTTTGCCATCGAAGCAGTGGCGCTTCTTCCAGATGAAATACGCTCGCAAGTGACCATCCACAAGATAGGTGCAGAATCTTCACCGACCTCTCGTAAACAGTTGGAGGATTTAGCAATGGTTTGCGAGGTTGAATTGAATTGGTTGGGGCGGATGGAACAAGAAGACCTCTTCGCGGCCTATCAGCACACAGACGGCTTGCTATTCCCTTCATGCGCCGAGGGTTTCGGTCTACCCGCGGTCGAGGCACTGGCAGCGGGCTCATGGTCGTTTATCGCTGATTTTCCCGCTCATAACATGCATCTGCCCGAAGGTTGCTGTCTACCGAAATACGACCGCCAAGCATGGGCCGATGCAATCGAGAAGAGATTTCATGAGCGTCGAGAAATCAATGAGGAATCTTTGCAATTGGCTCAGAGATATTCTAACGAATCCTTCACAACCAGCATGGCCAAGGCATGGAATGGCCTCTTTGAATAGATTAAGCGATTTTTAGATGCTTGACTGAAGGGGCGATTCCTAGGTCATCGGGAAAGGCGATCTCGGCTTCAGGAATGGGAATCGGAATCATTTCATTACCGATTAGAGCGACCCGTGAAGGCCGGCTATCCGAGAGCACCCTACGATTGGTTAGAGGTGCTAGAGCATTTGAAAAATCGAGAATATTCTCGTGACTCGGCATATTTTCCATCGATAGATTCTCGCGACTATGGCCGACGAATACGTAGCCCTTTGCCTCTATCCAATCGGGATCGGCGCGGTTGTCGAGCGCAGCGAATTCACGGACGTTTTGTTCGGACATATTCTTGCCTTTTATCAACGTGTGACGGCAAACGATTCTAGTATCGAGTGAAGGGAGAAGGTCGATTGTCTGCTCAAATCTATCCCAGGCCGCACTGTTCCACTTGGGTTTACAGATCTCATCGAATACCTGTTTGTTGGGGGCATCGACGCTGACATAGAGTTGAGTCGGCAAAGTGTCGAGTTCAGCGAGTACCTTGGGGAAAGTGCCGTTGGTCACTAGCATAGTGGTCATACCGTGTTTATGGCACAATTCCATATATTCTGAAAGACGAGTGTAAAGGGTTGGTTCACCATTCAAGGAGATAGCCACATGTTTGGGATTCTGGGCATCAAGCCATTTCTCACGGGGCACCGCATCATTACCACCGAACCCACTGAGGAGTCGGCGCTGGGCTCGCACTGATTCATAGAGCATTTCAAGCGGGTCTTGGTCTGTCAATTCAAGCGAATCCATATGTGGTTCGCGCCAACAATAGGTGCAGGCAAGATTGCATTGATCGACGACCGGTGACATCTGCATGCAATTATGACTAGCGATGCCGTAGAACTGTCCCTTGTAGCATTGGCGATCACGCAGCAGTGATTCTTTGGTCCAATGGCAGGTTTTTACCCCACCGTGCTCGCCGACCAAATGATAACGCTGTTTCTGTAATTTCGCCTTCAAGAGAAGATCCATTGCCATCACTCCTTGAGCCGGTCCCGTCTTTTGCAGAGCGGTCGCGGGGCGGCTCGGAACGGGTTATCCTGTGAGTTTCACGCTTTGAATCCCAAAGGTGTTTTATAAAATACCTAGTGTTGTAAAAACACCTACGTGTGGGTCCCCATACCGCCTGTTCATATAAGAGGGGCTTTACAATTTACACTGGGGCAATAACATGGATAACGAACTTGAAACATGGACTGAAAAAATAATGGATGAGCAAAAATACCGGAGTGGTATATTTATCAATTCAAAATCTCTATTCGCTCGCGTAACGAGTAATTTCCTTGGTGTTTTCGACAGCAAAAAAGCAGGCCATGTGACTTCACAACAGGTGAGTACCGATGAGTGAAGGCACTCCGCGCACAGCCGATGATTTCCTTCCTTCTTGGGCGAGATTTCTCCATCGCCTTTTCTGGGGTAGCAGAATCGTAGCAGAATAGTACTCATCCAGTATATGGGCTTGACATGGAGCAAAACTACCATTTAATAGGTGATTCATTAGCGCTGGCATGAGGATGCTAAATGACGCTACTGAATATAAGCGATTTGAAGAAATCATTTGGCAGTGGTACGAATCAACTCGATGTTCTAAAAGGCGTAAAGATGGCCATCGAATGCGGCGAATTGGTCGCATTGATGGGTCCATCTGGTTCAGGTAAATCCACACTCCTCAATATTATCGGTGGATTATTGCCAGCTGATAATGGTGTTATTGAACTGGACGGAAAGAAATATGGGTGCAAAGGTCCAGCTCAAGTCGTCGATATCCGTCGAGAAAAAATCGGTTGGATATTTCAGGACTTTCATTTAATAGCTCACCTCTCTGCGCTTGATAATGTAGCATTGGCTCTTGAAATCGCTGGAGCCACAAGTGCTGAGGCAGAGAAAAAGGCTATGGCAGCCCTCGATAGAGTTGGCTTATCCGACCGCATTCATCATATTCCTGACCAACTGAGT
>Ga0302123_10003136_pt1 | contig 11038 bp, 5 predicted proteins | sample CB21_321_MG_FD_203109 | JGI IMG/M metagenome (GOLD analysis project Ga0302123, IMG submission 203109) | Marine microbial communities from Western Arctic Ocean, Canada - CB21_32.1 | ecosystem: Environmental > Aquatic > Marine > Oceanic | place: Canada: Western Arctic Ocean | collected 2017-09-28 | reverse complement strand
ACCCGCTTTATCAATAAAAAAACGCCCCGGTAATCCAGTGATCGGAACGTCGAGCTGCATATCCTCCCAGTCGATCTGAAAAAGAGCGGCATTGAGTCGGACCCGGTTGTCGAACAATGTCGATTTCACACCAATTTCGTACGTCCAGCTTGACTCCTCATCGAACTCCAATGCACCCGCTGGCGACAGATTATGGTTGTAGCCGCCGGACCGGAAACCTTTCGCGGCCGAGACATACGTCAATACCGATTCCGACAATCGGAGCGACGCCGACACTCGCGGCAGGACTTCGTCAAACGAATCGCTCAATGACTGAACATTCGCCGGGAGCGGCGCCAGCGTTTCGGCAGCCAGATTCACGTCCGCCTCTTTGCGCTCGTAAGCGTAACGGACCCCGGCAGCGAGCTCGAGCCGATCTGTGACGGCGAGCGTTGCGTGGCCGAACACGCCAATGCCGTAATCCTCCAATTCGAATTGCGCTGTGTCCCGGCGCTCGTCAACGTCGCCGAACGTCGCGAACGAGAGGTTCGGCCTGGTAATCGCGACCGAATCATGCTCAAAATCGGAATGAAAATACGACAGCCCGAATAACCAGTCCAATCCCAAGCCGCCCAATTCATAAGCCGCGTCGTCGGCAGAGTTCCAGCGCAGCTCTTGAAAGAACTGGTCCTGCTCCTCTTCCACTTCACGCCGCAGCAGGTCCAGATCCGTGAAGTCCAGATCCGTTTTCTCGTCGGCGTCCCAGTGTGTGAACGCCGTGATCGATGTTGTCTCGACACGGTCGCCGCGGCGCTTGATCGTGACCGATGGTGCGTACAGATCTCGCTCCGTGTACCCCACATAGTCATGATTGATGCGGTGTGGGTCCTGGCGCAACTCATCGAGGTCCGCCAGGACGAAATCACCGTCACGGTCCACTTGGCCATGCACAGAGATCACAATCTCGAGATTCTCCGTCGGCGTCAGACGCAGTTGCCCGCGCCCGAATATCGTATCCCGATCGTCGACATCTGAACCGTCGAAATCATTGACAGTGTAGCCCTCCCGTCTCGTATAAACACCAGAAAGACTCAATGCCGCGTGTTTCGACGGCAATGTCGTCATCGACAAATCGTACCGCTGCAGTCCGAACTCTCCGATTGTGATGCTGCCGGCCCGTCCAGCCTCCTCCGCTTGTCTCGTGACCAAGTGAATCACGCCGCCCTGAGTATTGCGTCCGTACAGGGTGCCTTGCGGGCCGCGCAATACCTCGACGCGCTGCAGATCGAGTAACTCGATATCGATCGTGTTCGGCGTGAGCTGCGGAACCCCGTCGATATACGTCGTGACGACTGGTTCCCCCTGACCCGAGCCGAGCCCGCGGATGAACGGAAAACTCGTGCGGCGCGCTGATAGTCCGGACATATAGAGATTCGGAATATGGTACGAAACGTCGCGCAGCGACAGAATCGTCGGGTTTTCCAGCCGATCCGCATCGAACACACTCACGCTCATCGGAACGTCCTGCAAGGCCTGCGGCCGCTTCTCTGCAGTGACTCGAACCGCCGGCAGTTCGAGTGGCATTTCGCCGAACCCTGCCGTTGCCGACGTGATCATCGCAACTATACACAATTGAGCACCGCGCCAAACGTTCATTGAAAAGTTCTCCAAACATCATTATCATTAAGATTAGAAACAAGCGCTCACGGTATCCCGAAACGGAGAATAATCCAGGTTTTCGTCTTCAACGGATTTCCATTCATTGCCAAAACGTCGCCCGTGACTGATGGCGGGTAGCGAGCGGAGCGAGATTGCCTGGCATGCGGTCTATGGAGGTTCGGCTAATAGTGATATCGGGCCGGGGCGATGAGAAGCTGATCTCGCCCGACGGTCTTAGACGAGCCTATGCTCGTCCGTTATGCGCCGAGACCAAAACCCCGAAAGGTCATGCTTCAGAGGCTCCGGTTTACCGAGACCTTCGAATGGCTGGTGCTGGATATCATTGACCAATCGTACAATTCGCTTGGCTATTTTTCGATCATGCGATACCCAGTACGTGAAATCCTCCCAGCCCCGATCTGCAAAGACGATTCTCACGCCAGTTCCGGCAGTTCCCGTTCGGTACCGCCACCGTTGCGAAGCTGATCCACTGCCTCTCGGAGCCGGTGAGAATTCTGCGGACTTCGCAGAAGATACGCAGTCTCCTCAAGGGACTGGTAGTCATCGAGAGACATCATAACAACAGCCTGATCTTATGACGGGAACGTGGTCGTTGCAGATCTCCTGCATGGTTTGGGCGAGATGTTCCCGTGCTGCGGTATACGTTAAGCTTTTCATATGGAAAATATACTGTACATGCACAAAAGTGCGCAAACCCCGTGCACAGATGTGTGTGCAAGTTGTGGATGGACTGCGCGTCAGTTGCAGCGGCTTTGCGAATTTTCATTGCTATGCCAAAATGGCAGAGCTATAGGAAACGGCCAACGTCTCAAATGAGTCGGCGGCGATAGCCGGTTGGCTCGATTTGATTGGTCGAAATATCCAGTCTCAATCGCGCGCGCAGCACCCCTCTACCTTTACCTTTACCTTACTCTGCTGCGGTTAATTTCTCGGGCCTGGGCACGTTTGGATTGTGGCTGTGCCGCCTTATCAAGACGACTCAGCGAATGAATCCCGCAGTTTTCGGTACATTTCTGAATCGCGGCTAGGTTGGCCGTCTTTGGAGACGGGGAACATGTTGAAGTCGGTGTCTGTCTTGCTCATGTCGAGGCCCTTCAATTCCGAGTTGGCGAAGGTATAGATAATGTTGTGTCGACATTCAGCACTCTTGTTGCCGCCGGCGCGGTGGACGATGTTCGAATTGATGAAGGCGACGTCTCCAGCCTTCACGTCGAGGATGAGGCGGCGTGGGTCATTTTCCCAGCGTTCCTGCTCCTGCATCTGACCGTAGCCACTGCTGTCGGCGTTGGATTTATCGCCCTCGGGATGGACGTCGGTGCGGGCGTGCAGCGGGTCCTTGTGTGAGCCCGGGACAATAGCCGTGGCTCCACTGTCTTCGTCCATATCGGTCAGGTAATAGAGCACGGTCACCAGGCGTCGCTCGTCCATCCAACGTGAAAAATATTCCGTATCCTGGTGCCAGCCGCGGAAGCTGCTTTTGACGCCGGGAAGCTTGGTAAGAGCTACCGCCTCGAGGAGGTGAGTGTCCGGCCCGATCAGCTCATCGACAATGGCAGATACACGTTGGTGATAGCACAATTCCAGAAACTGTAAGCGAATTTCTTCGAGTACACACAACAGCCATATTTTGTGTGGGTTGTCGGGGAAGGTTCCCTCGATATCGAGAACTGGGCGCGCCAGCCATTTGCCGTTTCTGGTGCAGCGTGGATCAGTCTTGCAGGTGCCATGGACATCAAGCAATGTCTCGAGAATTTTGTTCACCTCGGCCGGCGCCAAAGCCCCGCGCTCGATGTGAAAACCCTCATCGCGAAAATGTTCCTGTCGTGTCGTCATTGATTTGCCTGTATGGGAATTGACTTAGCTTGCGGTTGCGGCATTGATGCGGGTGAAACGGTTGTTTTGTCTGCGCCATTTGGACTGCCTATTAATATACATTGCTTCACGCTGGTACGATACAACGCTGATCAGTGTTCTGCTATCATAATGCACTGGAGTATCTGTCGAACGTTGAGATGAGGGACGGGATGGAGCCACAGGGAAAACCACGTTATCGTCGACTGGATGGTATACGCCCGTCATAGGCGTTGACTGATGGGGTGCAAGTCCCCTATAGGAGAATAATCGTATGATACGGGAACTACTAACCGAAGGCAAGGGCGGAAGCGTGAGCGCCCGTCCGGAGGAAGCCGGAGAGCAAAACTGCAAGCCGACGGACAGAAATCGTATATCAAGGCCGAGTCTCTGGGGCGAGTTAGCACCACATAGCGAAGCCTTCCGTTCAGGAGATATGGTAAATGCGGCAGTTGTGCAGGGAAAGTCAATGACCTTATCCGGGGAGATCTCATCGACTTTGCGTCCTGTCAAAAGAAAGCGCGGTGGCTGGCAACAGCGATCGTGTTCGGCGAGAAGTCAGGAGAGATCGTAGTAGGTGGAGACGATGTCGGGCACCAGTCGCCATCTGGAAACGAACTGCCAGGGCGCCTGCGGGGCCTGCCCGGGAGAGAGACCCCACTGAAGGACTGAACTTATTGGAGCATTTGGACAGGAACAGCTCATCTCGACGTTGATGCCGACCGGCTGAGTCATGGGGTGGCGCGATAACCTGAAAGGATGCAGAGGCTGTAGTCGGCTGGATGTCCCAACTTTCATTCCTCGACTGTGTCGCCAGTAGGAACCGCCGAGTGCGGACCCCATGCTCGGTGGTGTGGGGAGGGTGGTGGGGGAACCTCGCCCTTACCCGATAGGCGTCCGCGGCACATTTTGCATTACGCTTCCAGGGCACCGAGACAAAGTAGAAAGACAAGGAGGCATGACGAAGATAGGACGGTCGTGCGTTGCCTGCTACTTTGTCTTTCTTTATCGCCTTTCGACTTCGTTTCCGCCAGTTGGACACGTTGCCGATGTGTCATCAAGGATAGGTAATCCACTCGACGCCGTCCGGCACCTCGACCTTAACCTCGTCACCGTGCCACTCGACCGCAATCAGTCCGTGCGGTGTCGGCACTGCGCCCTTGCACCACTCGATGCCCGCCGGTGGTTTCGGCTCGATCCGGCATTGCGAGAATCCCGGCGCCACGGGATCCACGCCGAGTAGGTACTTCACCAGGAACTTATTGGCGTACGAGGCAAACGGATGGCAGCGGCTGCGCGTCGGGAATCCCATCAGCCCGCCGAATTCGGCGAACATTTCCCAGGTGGTGCCGTCGCCGGCGTGGACCATGTCACCCCAGCGGTGTTTGATGATCCCGAAAATCTCCTCAACCATGGCAAACTGGTCGAATAATTCTATCATGTAATAAATGCCAAACGGGCTTGTCGTCTGCAGCAGGGCTGGGTCACGTCGACTGATTTTCTCAGCGAATATTTTTGTAACGTCGGTGGGCGTGACGCCATACAGCGCCATCATCGCGTTCGTGCATTCACTGGATACCGGCGACAGCGTACCGTCCGCATGCATGCTGTCGGCGTAATAGCCGCGGGTGTTGTCCCAGAGCGTTCGGTTGATGGCCTCGATCAACGCAAGTCGTGCCTGCTGCCATTGCTCCGCGACACTATCTCCGACCAACGCCGCACATTTCTCGGCGGCAGCCAGGGCACCGGCCAGCCCGCCCTGCTCGGCGCCGTTGATGTCGTGATCGTCGTCGCGCCCCTTGACCCATTCGACCATGTGCCACGCATCCGAAAACGCCGCAAGACCATCTTCGCGGACCCTCGACAAGGCGTCGTCGATACCGGCTTTAATTCTCGGGAACATGCGCTGAAGAAACGGCAGGTCGCCAGTGTACCAGTAGTAGTCATAGCAGAACATGATCCAGTGAAACGACCACAACGGGATCTGACTGTCCCAGGTGCTCGGGTATTGACTGCGGACCAGGCCGGGATACCCCGGATCCTCGGCGATGACTTCGATGGTGTTGCGGGCGACTGCGCTGTTGGCGCATGAGAAAACATCCCCGATGAACGTGGTGCGGTTGTCGCAATTCCAATTCGCCTGCTCGTAGGTCGGGCAGTCCGTATACGTGTCGTCGACTGAAGAAATCGTCGTCTGCGCGCAGATCCCATAGATCTGATTGAGTAATTCGTCGGCGCAATCAATTGCGCCCTCGATACGGCTGCCGCAATTGGCATTTATGGATCGCAGGGTTTTGATCGTCGCGGTGTCCTTGCCACGATAGTGGACCCCAATGTATCGGACACCGTAAGGCAGGAAACTCTCAAACGATTGCGCGCGCCCGTCGAGGTGGCAGGTGAGCGCGTTGTTGCAGCCATAAGCCCACTGTAGTCGCAGGGGTGGCCCTTCGTCGGCGCCTTCGAAGAACGAGAGAATCAGGTCGCCCGGGCCCCCAGTGACGTCGAAAGCAATCCATCCGACGTGAACCACGCCGAGATCGACGACAACGCGGAGCACGTCATCATTTTCGGTTGCAGGTAACACCATCGGCTCGATGTCCACATCCGGTGGCGGTTTGCCGAGATCGCGGGCGCCGATTACCAGATCTTGGGCGTTGCCGTTTACCATCGAATGCTTCGCATCCATTTCCGGCATGCAGTCGCGCAATGCGTCCCAGTCGAGAGATTCGAGATCCGCCGCCGCCGGATTCGCATCCAGCGGAATCACCTGGAAAGCGCCCGCCCCGAATGGGTTCGTGAAGGTGATCGGTGTTTCGGCGAATCCTGCAAGGTTGATTTCCGGAAAGTGATCGGCAGTATGTAGACCAATCAGGCGGTTGTTGCCGGGTTGCAGTTTGATGGCGGTTTGCGGTACGGCGACTTCTCGCACGAAGTCGCCGCCTGCGGGGATGATATCGTCGCAAACCGCTGTGCCGGTCGCCGGATCCCAATGGCCCCAGCCCGAGCCGTCAAAGACGAGTTGCCCGTCGAAGTACCACCGCACACTGCCCATTGTCGGTGTGAATTGGATGGTCTGTTCGATCGGCGATTCGATGTCCGTAACGATGATCCCCGGGGCATTGAAATTATTGTCGCGGGTGCGCTGTTTCGGCGGCACGAAGTAGTATTTGTGATGAAAGCTCATCGAAAAGTTCGGTACAGCGACGTACGCTGACATCACCAGGCGCATTGGGCGCCGTTCGTCACGCGAGGGTAGCGGGACGCGTCTGGCGTACAGCTCGCAATCGCGCTCGACTACCGCCACCGCCTGCCAGGCATCCGGTGTCGCGGCGTGATCGAAATCCTCCAGGCACGGCATGAACCAGCGTCGCACTGTATGGGGATTGCGCCGCCGGTCGATGCGCCCGAGCGTGTCTGTGCCGCTCGCCGCGATGACTTTGTCCTCGGCAAGGACTTCGAATCGCAATCCCGGGTCGCCCAGGCAGTACGTCATCGTGCCTGAACCGATTGCCAGCACAACGATGTCGAGGGTGTTCGCTTCGTCAGTCCGGAGGTCGCTCAGTTCGTAGGTGTCGACCGAACGCTTGCCTTCCGCAGACTTTGCAGGACCGTGCCCGATGATCGCGCCGTTGAGCCACACCTGATACATCGCATCGGCGGTGATGACGAGCGTAGCGGTCGCTACGTTGGCTGCGAACTCGTGGCAAAACTCACGATAATCGTTGACGCCGTCAGTGGCGCCGAACCAGATCCAATCACCGGATGTGAAGCATGGGGAGTCCATCGCTTACTGTAGCGCTGGAATCTCCCGAGTCGAAGGATCCCAGGGACCGTTTCGCCGGGGGCTGATACGGGAACCGATCAGGCAGTTGACTGCTATCGCCGCACTGGCTGTTCCAGCAGAACGTCCGGGTGAGGTGCGGACATGAGCGCAGCGATTGGCCGTCACGCTCTACCAGATTCAATAGAAGGAGATTTATTTAGAGTCTTCAATGAAATGGTGTGGATCCCCTCTCCGTCTATCAGCTTCAGGCTCCATCGTTCAGATTTTGAATGCATAGTTATATTCCCTTCTGGTGTTTCTGTTATTGGTCTGTAAAATCGAACGTTTGACTTGCTCTCACGTTCGGCCGGACTGCGGGGTCTGAAGGTGATTTCGATTTCGGCGGGCCAGTTCGTCCTTCTGCCACTGTGGGACGGGCAGTTCACTATTACTCCGCGCGATGCTGTCCGACAGGTCTTTGACGAACTGTACTCGCTCCGGCATCGATAACGTCTATAGTTCCTGTAACGTTGCCATGTGGGCAAAATCAGCTCGTCCGTGGATCAATGGCTAATCCGATTCTTTGCAGCCCGAACGTAGCCATCACCTGCCCGGATCGAACTTAGCGAGATTCAGGGTTTAGGTGCATAGGATGGTAGCCACCCCGTGTTTATTGACTTATACCGTACCGATTTTGGAGGCGCGGCCGGCCGAGCACAGCGACGCCCGCGAAGCGGAAACATCGACCGGCACGGTACCGTCGATAGGTGTCAAAGGTTTGACGCGTCTCCAGGACTACACTCTGCTACGTCTGTCATTGCCGAACGATGGCGTGAGCGACGTCGGCGATCGCGCGCCAGCGCGATTGCCCGACGTTCTGCTCGCCGCCGATGTTATCTGAACGTGTCTATTTACCGTTTACGCTGGACCGGAAGATGCCGAATGCCGGCATCGAGTAAGCATGGTCGTATGTGTTCCCTGCGCCGAGGCTTTCAGTCGAGCCACGTGCCGATATCAGGCGGCGACATCACTTGACGCCGGAATCGTTTCAACGTGCCTTGCGTGCAGCCAAGATCGTCGCCGGGATCCACAAATACGGGACGCGATATGCTCTGAGACATTCGTTCGCGACGCATCTGCTCGAGGACGATTATGACATTCGAACCGTACGGGAGTTACTCGGACACAAGAATGTCGCGACGACGATGATTTACCTGCATGTAATGGACCGCTGCGCTCTTGGTGTGCGCAGTTTGCTGGAGAAGTTAGACGGCAACGCTGGGTAAGGCGCCGATGCTACTAATCTGAATTCATGATCTCGCGAGCTCGGTCAGGAAGCCCGGCGCGATTGTAGTAGTCGATCGCGGCAGTCCGGTCGCCCAGCTTTAGTGCCGCCCGCGCCGCTTCTACCCAGTTGCCGTCCCGGACGTTGTAGAGCATTTGACAGCGCCGGTAGTTGGGTATGTCCTCAGCTAGTCGATACGCTTCGGCCGCGGCTTCTAATTCATCGGCCGCGTCGTAGTTTCGAGCCGCGTCCGACCATGCTTCCGCAGCAGCATATAACGGCCCCGCCCGCTCATGCTCGCCAAGCTGTTCACGACACCCCGCAGCATCACCCAGTTTGCCGGCCCGCTCAAAGAGATCCGCAGCTTCAGAAAAGTTGTCGACGCTGCGGTGAAACAGCGCGTCGCACTCGACCGCAGCCATTTCATCACCGGCATGCCGATAGCATTCGGCGGCCTGTCGATAACGCCCGCGACGTTGAAAATATTTTCCCTCCTGATGCCATTCATCCGGGCTGGCGGCGGCGAGCATGAACTTCTGCAACGCTTCGGGCGCATCCAGTTCGATCTGAGATCGGAGCCAGGGCGTCTGCCACAAGCGTACTGCGTCCTCTGCTTCATAGACGCCAAGGTAGCGTCGTGCCCGGGTAACCGCGACGTAAACATGGCGCAGCGTCCGGCGACAGACTGGATTTTCCTTGACGTTTTCTTCGGATAATAACAATCGCTCCCAGATTTCCGTGTTTTCACCCAGCACTCGCCACAACACGCAGGCGTCGAATTCGAGCCCCTTACTACCGGCAACGTCGAACACCCGTTCGGTACCAAGGCGCTCACGTAACTCAGCGGCTATCTCCTCAGTCGGTGCGATGACCGCGCAGCGCGGCCCAAACGCCTGGATCCGCGCCAGCACGTCGGCTTCGTCACCGCTTACCAGGACGGGCGTAGCCCCGGTTAACGTGGTTTCCTGGAGGATATCATCGGAGCTACGTCCGGTTCGAGCGCACTGGATTTGGACGAAGGCATTGGCCAGCGAGACGATGCTCTGCACACTGCGGAAATTGCGGAGCAGGGTCCGGATTTCGGGAACAGTCCCGGTATCACGACGCATCAACGTGCGGAGGTCAGCCCAGCGAAACCCGCTCGGGTTGACGATCTGTTGGGGGTCCGCTGCGAGAAACAACCCGCGCACGTCGCGGCACGCTGTCACTAAGAGATGCTGCTCGAGTTCGGTGAGATCCTGGCCTTCGTCACAGATGATGTAGTCATAGCGATTTTGCGGATTCCGCAGAATCGCTGCGAGCGCGCGGCGCGCCAAATCGATGTCATCATGGCGCTTGTCGGCGCGGGCCCATCCCTGGTATTGCTCGAAGGCGCGGTAGAGTCGCTGCCGTTCGGCGATGTACAAAGGCGCTCGCTTGCGACCGAGCTCTTCATACGCTGCAAACGACAGATGGCCACTGGAAGGATCGAGGCAGGCGCCTTTGATAATGCCGCGGATCTCTTCCCAGACCAGTGCCGCGTCGTCGCGCCGATATAGCGACCGATACCAGTTTTCGAAAGCCGGATAGCGCAACAGCCGTTCGGGCTTCATCCGGTCACCGGACATCTCCGCATAGAGATCCGGGAACGTCCGAAACTCCGGCATCAGATCCGGTAGCGGCCAGCGTCGTGAGCGATGCAAGTCGCGGAACAACTGCTCTACCGTCGCCAGCAACGCAGGGCTGTACGTCACATAGAGGATTCGCGCGTCGCGGGCTTCAGCCGCCAGGTTGGCAAGCCGGTACACACTGACTGTGGTCTTGCCGGACCCTGCTGTGCCACACAACAATACGGGGCCGGGCGCGAAGACGGTCTCGGCCTGTTCAACCGATAGTTTGAGTTCGAGGTCGGTGACGGTCGGATCATCGATCAGTGCCTGCCACTCGGCATCGTCTATGACAATTTCGGGGTCGAGCTCGTACCATCGAATCGCTTCCACGAATTCAGGTGGTGTAGTGTACATGCCAGTGTCCGACTGCTCCAGAAGGCGCCGGGCCTCGTCCCCTTTCAAGTCGCGGTCGGGCAGGTCTGCGTGCGCTGCAACGGGCGGTTGGTCAATCGCGAATGCGGCAAGCTCCGTAAAGTCGAGGAAGCCGGCCTCCGGTTCCGTATTCATCCGACGGGCCCGATCGATGTCGTCATGCACAACAAGGTCCCATACCATCAAGCACGTTTCCATGTCGTGAGGGGGCTCCGTCGATGGCGCCCGGGCAACGGTGAACAGCATGCGAACACTACGGGTGACCCGGGCTTCGTAGACCGCCTTGCGCACGCCTTTGAGGATTTTTACGCGCGTACCGTTGTCCCAATAGCCGAGCTGTAGTCGTTCGAGAGTCTTCTGCACATCTGCGGTGAGGACGCCAGGCTTGCGACGCCAGTGGGACAGCAGACGATGGTGCAGCAGAATTTTGAACAGGGATTCCATGAGGATACTATGCGG
>Ga0302123_10003134_pt1 | contig 11042 bp, 10 predicted proteins | sample CB21_321_MG_FD_203109 | JGI IMG/M metagenome (GOLD analysis project Ga0302123, IMG submission 203109) | Marine microbial communities from Western Arctic Ocean, Canada - CB21_32.1 | ecosystem: Environmental > Aquatic > Marine > Oceanic | place: Canada: Western Arctic Ocean | collected 2017-09-28 | reverse complement strand
GCGCCAACCACTGGTAGCAATGCCGCCGACGCCCGCCGAGATATCCGCGAAACCGTCCAGCGCCGGGACAGCCCCCAATGTAACAATGCCGGTGCGGAATGATTCGCCAGGCGCCAAATGGATTGCAATATCGCCACCATTGTTGACGTAGGCGCGATCAAGCGTTGCGGCCGCCGTCATCGCCGCCAACACCTCATCGGCCACGGCCCCGGCAACCGCCGCCATGGGCGTAACGAACACGCCCCGGTGTCTCTCACAAGCCGCCTTCATGCGTCGCGCCACGGCGCCTGATAGCGGCTGCCCGGTCGGGGCGCGAAGCACGGGCAACTCACTCACCAGTTCAACAAGAATGCTCTTGAACCGCTGCCAAGCCGCTTCATATGCCGCGACCACCTGATCCGGCGCACCAAACGCTTCGATAACCAAATCGATGGGCCCGTGCTGGAAATGCCAACGTCGGCCATCGCCGAGCAAGGCGCGAACCGGCGGCATCATGCGCCCACGCCCAAAAGCGGCGCACCGGGCCACGGCGCCTGATCGTGCCAGCACAGGGACGTCAGGCGGTCGGCCTCGGCGATATCGGCTAACTGTTGGACCGCGTCCATGTGACCGCCCATGGCGGCGTAATCGTCGAGACGCAGGGTGAACTCGATGGGCGCCACCAGGGCCGGCGTCGGCACATAGCCGAAGGAATTGGCCGGCATGGTGGTGACGTCGACCATGATGGTGATGCCGCCGCCGGGCCAGATATAAACCGGCGCGCCGCCGCAGGTGACCCGGGTCAGGGCGTCGCTGACCGAGCGAGTCAGCCGTACCGGGTTCTCGGTCACGCCAGCCCGCAGACTGCCGCCGGCCCCGGCCATGAACAGCACGGTGCTGAGCGCCGGCTCGCAATTTTCGCCGATGCGGTCGACCACTACCTGAAGCGCATCGGGCATGGCTTCCGCCGCCGGCGCCAGGTCGTCGTCGAGCACGAAATAGGCAGCGTCCTCGCCGGTGGTGCTGACCATGAGCAGACGCAGCCCCGGCCACGCGGTCTTGGGGTTGATCTTCTCGATGATGGTCAACGGATCGGTCACATCAGTGCCGCCCCAGCCGGTGCCCGGCGCGGCGACCTGAAAGTAGCGTCCCGGCGTCGACTTGCGGCCCCGCACCCGGATACCGGCCAGAGGCATGCCGAGAAACTGCCCCGCCTGATGTTCGCTGAAGACGCCGGTGATGTGGTCGTCAACGACGATGACCTCGTCCACATGGCCGTGCCATTGTTTGGCGAAAATACCGATGGTCGCCGAGCCGCAGCCGAGCCGCATGCGCTCTTCCAGGACGCCATCGACAATCGGCGCCTTGCCCGCCGTAACGTTGAGCGCCGCGCCGCCGTCAATAGTCAGGTCCACGGTCTCGCCGCTGCTCATGGCTAGCATGGCGTCGCAGGTTACCTTGCCCTCGCGCTTCGAGCCGCCTGTGAGGTGGTGGACGCCGCCGAGCGACAGCATCTGCGAGCCGTACTCCGCCGTGGTCACATGGCCGACCTGCTCGCCGTCAACCCGCACCGCCGCGGTCTCGGGGCCGATGTAGCGGTCGGTGTCGATTTTCACCTTGAGCCCGCAGTAGCTGAAGATCGCCTCGGACACCACGGTGACCATATCGACGCCGTCGTACGCGCTGGCAACAATGAAAGGCGCCGGCTTGTAGTCCGGATAGGTCGTGCCCGAGCCAATGCCGGTAACGAAGGTCTCGGCGCCCGGCACCAACGAGCCGTCCCACTGGCCGGCGCCGAAGGGCACCAGCTTGCCGTCCTGGTCCGCCACCCGCTGGGTCACCACGAAAGGATCGAGGCGCGTCAGTTCGCCAGCCACATTGGCATAGCGGTCGCAGGCGCCGTTGCGCCCAAGCCTGACCCGGCACAACACCGGGCAGGCGTCGCAGACGATGATACCGTCGCTGGACATCAGCGGGACTCCTTCCTGTGAGCCAGGATCGCCGCGCGCAGACGATGCGGCGTCATGGGCGCGCGCCGCACCCGCACCCCGGTGGCCTGGTAGATCGCGCCGAAGATGGCCGGCGCGGTCGGCACCAGGGCCGGCTCGCCGATACCCTTAGCGCCATAGGGGCCGAGCGGCTCATGGTCCTCGATCAATAGGGTCTCGATGGGCGGCACGTCGCCGACCGTGGGGATCAGATAATCGTGCAGATTGTCGGTGCGCCCGGCGACGTATTCCTCCATCAGGGCCATGCCAAGCCCCTGGGCGATGCCGCCATGGATCTGGCCCTCGACCTGGATCGGATTGATCGCCCGGCCGACATCGTGGGCGGCGACAATGCGCAGCACCTTCGTGGTCCCCAACTCCGTATCGACCTCGACCTCGGCGATCTGAGCGGCGAAGCCGAAGGTAGCATAGGGTTCGCCCTGGCCGTTTTCGTCGAGAGGGCTGGTCGGCGGATCGAACGTCCCCTCGCCCGCCAGCACTTCGCCACGGTCATCGGCCGCCATGACGCCGAGATCGATGGTGTGGACCGTGTCGCCTTCGCGCACTTCAATTGTGCCGGCGTTGACCGTGATGACGGCTTCGCCGCCAACGTTGGCCAATCGCAGTATTTGCCCGCGCAGGTCTTCGCCGGCAAGCTGTGTCGCGCGGCCCGACACGAAGGTCTGGCGCGATGCCGACGACTTGCCCGCATCGGCGGTCAGGTCGGTATCGCCCATGATGTATTGGATGGTATCAGCGGCTACCCCCAGAGCGTCGGCGGCAATTTGCACCATTATGGTGTTCGCCCCCTGGCCGATATCGACAGCGCCATTGTAGAGCATGAGGCGGCCGCTCGGATCGATGGCGAGACGCATGGTCGAGGGGTTGGACATCGACGTGTTGCCGCAGCCGTACCACATGCAGCCAATACCGACGCCGCGTTTCAAAATGTCCGAGCCCCGGTTGAAGGCCTCGGCGTCGGCCTGCGCTTGCGCCCAGGCCGGGCGCAACGCTTCGAGGCATTGATCGAGCCCGGCGCTAGCCTCCAGCACCTGACTGGTGGCTGTCGGCTGGCCCTTGCGGATAGCGTTGATCAGGCGAAATTCCAGAGCGTCGATGCCGGCGGCCTCGGCCAGTTCGTCATAGAGCGCCTCATGGGCGATGGCGCATTGGGGCACACCGAAGCCGCGAAATGCGCCGGACGGCGCATGGTTGCTCACCGCCGCCAGACTGGTGTTGTGCACATGGGGCACGAAGTAGGGGCCGGTGGCATGGATCGGCACCCGGTCGGCCACGGTTGGTCCCCAGGAGGCATAGGCGCCGGTATCGAAATCGCCATGGGAGCGGTAGGCAACGATCTCGCCGTCCTTGTTGCAAGCCGCCCGCGCCCGGATACGCGAGGGATGGCGCTTGGTCGACGACGCCATGCTTTCATGCCGGTTGTAGGTGCAGCGTACCGGACGGTTCAATAGCCACGCCGCCAGGCCCACCAGGGGCTGCACGGCCACATCGAGCTTACCGCCGAAACCGCCGCCGCAGGCCGAGGGAATAATCCGCACCGCCGCATCGTCGATGCCGAGAACAAGAGCCACGGACTCGAGGTCCATGTAGGGCGCCTGGGTGGCGGCGGTGATTTCGATACGGTCGCCGACGCGGCGCGCCCAGCCGGCCTCGGGCTCGATATAGGCGTGCTCCACGAAGGTCGTCTCGAAATTTCCCTCGGCGATAAATGGCGCGTCGGCAAAGCCGGCATCCGCATCGCCTTTGATAACCCGGCCTTCAATAAGCACGTTATCCGCCGTATCCGCCCGGACCAGAGGCGCGTCATTCGCCAGGGCGCCGGCAATGCCCGACGCGGCGGCGAGCGGAACCCAGGTAATGGGAACATCATGATCTACAATCGCGTCGATGGTCGCCTTATCGCCAACCAGCGCGACTACCGCCTCGCCGCGAAAGCGCACCTCGCCGGGGGCCAGGACCGGTTGATCCTTGCCCTTGGGATAGATTCCGAAGGCGTTGAGTCCGGGCACATCCGCGGCAGTCAGAACCGCCGCCAGACCGGGATAAGCAGCTCTTAAGGGCGCCATGTCGCCGAGCGTAAAAGCCGCCCGGGCATGGGGCGAGCGCACCGCCCGCAGCCACAGGGCATCGGCCGGCGCCTGGTCGGCGCCAAATAATTCGCGGCCGTCGAGTTTGGCCATGCCGTCGACTTTGCCCATGGGCGCGCCGACCGCCGCGCCGACTGCCGGCGCGTCCAGTCCCGGACCACCGGCAACGTCGAGCACCGCATCGATAATCTTGCGATACCCGGTACAGCGACACAGCACACCGCCAAGCGCATCCATGGCCTGTTGTTCGCTAGGCTCGGGGTTGGCCGCCAGCAGCGCCTGGGCCGCCATGAGCATGCCCGGCGAGCAGATGCCGCACTGGGCCGCGCCATGGCGTTGGAATGCCGCCTGCAAATCGGCGACCTGTCCGTTTTGCGCGAGACCTTCGACAGTGACCACATCCCGCCCCTCGGCCTGAGCCACGGGCATCAGGCAGGCGCAGACCGGGTCACCGTCAAGCAGCACCGTGCAGGCGCCGCAATCACCGGCATCGCAGCCGATCTTGGTACCGGTTAGCCCGAGTTCGTCACGCAGTACATGGGCCAGACGGGTGAGCGGCGCGGCGCTAGTCTCGACCGGGTTACCGTTGACTGTAAAGCGCGCACTCATCGCTCGGCTCCCAAAGCACTGAGACCCCGGCGGATCAGGGTCAGCGCCGCATCGAGACGATAGTCGGCGGTGCCGCGCAGATCGTCGATGGGCTCCAGCACGCCGCTGAGATGGGACGCATCGGCAACCTCACCCAAGGCTTCGTGCGGGGGCGCGCCGACCAACGCCGCTTCCAAATCGCCCAGGCGCAGGGCCACCGGCGCACAGGCGCCGACGGCGACGCGTGCACCGGCCACTCGTCCCGCATCGGACTCGATGACCAGGGCGACCATGACGATGGAGATGATCTGATAGCGCCGCGCGCCGAGTTTGAGGAAAGCACTTCGGGCGCCGGGTGCTGGTTTGGGAACCGTAATGGCGACGACCATTTCATCGCTTCGGCGAACGGTCGCGCGGTTACCGGTGATGAATTGGCCCAGGGCAACGGTGCGCTCGCCCTTAGTGCTGGCCAATACCAGCGCGGCATCAAGCGCCAGCAGGTTGGGCGCCCCATCGGCCGCAGGAGAGGCATTACAGATATTGCCGCAAAGCGTACCGGCGTTCTGGATCTGCACACCGCCAACCTCCCTCGCCGCCAGTTTCAGGCCGTCGAAACAGGGCGGCAGGTCGGCAGTCGCGAGGTCGGTCCAGGTGGCCAGCGCCCCCATACGCCAATGATCGCCGCGATCCTCAATAGCGCGAAGGCCTTTAATAGCGCTGATGTCGAGGACGTCATCGTCAAGCGGCTGACCGACTCGCGGGGGATAGAAATCAGTGCCGCCGGCAACAATTGAAAGCCCGCCGGCGCCCAGAGCGTCGAGTGCCTGATCAAGTTCTTGCGGTCGCAAATAAACGCCCACGGGACAACCGGCCTCTCTTTTCGAGTCTCGCCGAGATTGTTTGTATACAAACAAGTTCGATATTATCGCCGCACCAAAACCAACGCAACAGTCACTTCAGGCGAGACAGCAGATCGAGCAGGGTTTTGCGTTCCCTGGGTCCCAGCGGCGCGAGGGTTTCATCCGTGGTCGCCTCCGCCGCCGCAACGGTTTGGGCCAGCAACCGCTCGCCGCTGGCCGTCAGACGCCACAGGGTGCGCCGGCCGTCGGCCGGATCGGCCTTGCGGGTGATAACCCCGCGATTATGCAGCCGCCCGATGACGCCCTTCATGGTCGCCGGGTCCATGGCCGTTAGCCGGCCCAGGTGGTTCTGGGAGACTTCGCCGTGGTCACGAATTTTGGCCAGGGCGGCGAACTGGGTTGGCGTCAGGCCGTGGTCGGCAAAGTTGGCCATGAAGATGGCGCTGGCGCGCTGATGGGCACGGCGAAGCACATGACCGATCTGCTCTTCGAGAACGTAGCCATTCTTTGTCATGGCCGTATCCGGCGCCCTATTTTCCCTGAAGCAACACGACGTCGCCGTTGGAGGCGCTGGTTCGCATGGCTATCAGTTCCTGATACGCTGGCAATTCGTACCACTCCTTGAGGTCCGCCTTGGTGGGAAACTCGAGGATCACCGTATGATCGGCGGTCCACTCAACCTCCAACACTTCGTAGTCCTGATCGAGGGCCAGGACCTTGCCCTTGTACTTTTCGAACACCTCGTAAAACCGCTTGCCGTATTCGCCATAGACCGCCGGATCGGTGACGTCGATGTTAGCGATAAAATAGACAGACATGCTTGGCGCCTTCCCTATACCAATGTGTTCCTAATCACTCTCTAGACGCTATTGTAGAACCATACGATGGCAAAAGAGGCAACGATCATGAGCACCCTCGACAAACGCCTGGCGCGCGGTGATGTCATCATCATGGATGGCGGCGTCAGCACGGAAATCCAAAAGCACGGCGTCGCCCCGGATAGTCATATGTGGAGCGGCGCGGCCCACCGCGACCATCCCGATATCGCGCGGCTGGTCCACGAGGACTATATCCGCGCCGGCGCCCAGGTGATCACCGCCAACACCTTCGGCACCGCCCGCCACGTGCTTGAAAGCGCCGGTATCGGCGGTGAATTCGAGGCCATCAACCGCCTCGCCGTCAAAATTGCCGGCGAGGCCCGCGACAACGCAGCGCAAGGTGACGTGTGGATTGCCAGATCGATCTCCAGCATGCCGCCGCTCACTGAATCACAGGCCACCGCCCGGGGCCCCAACATCGAGGCCAACTAACGCGACCAGGCGGAAATCCTCGCCGACGCCGGGGTCGACGTACTGGTCTTGGAAATGATGGGCGACACCGAAGGAGCCACGCCCGTGCTGCGCGCCGCCGCGACCGTGGGGTTGCCCGTGTGGGTCGGGTTCAGCATGTCATCGACCAGCGACGGCCAGTTGATCGGCTACCGCACCGAGACCGAGAACCTGGACATGCCGGTCGAGGACTTCGGCGTCCTGGCCGACACCCTGCTGGCCATCGGCGGCGACGCGGCCGGGGTGATGCACAGCGCCGTGGCCGACACCGGGCCGGGCCTCGACATGCTGGCCAAGCGCTGGAGCGGGCCGCTGCTGGCCTATGCGGAGACCGGCAAATTCATGAACCCGGACTGGAATTTCGAACAGGTAGTCTCGCCCGAGGACTACGCCGACGCGGTAGCGGACTGGGTGACCAACCACGGCGTCCAGATCGTCGGCGGTTGCTGCGGCACCGGGCCGGCACACATCCGCCTGCTCAAAGACAACCTGCCACAGCGAATATCCAGCGACTAACCGAAGATATAAATCGGGCTGGACCAGGCGAAGTGACCGTCTTCGAAGGTGACCCGCACATAAAGAGCATTGTCCCGGTCAGGCGCCAGCGTAATACGCCGCTCCAGAGTAATCGCCCGGTGGGGGTTTTCGTCGGGCAGACGGAAAATGCGAATGCGCCGGTCGATGCCGCCGTTGGCGAAGATCATCTCATCACGGCCGATGTCGGCGATAGAGATGGTCTCTTTGACCAGGGCGGTATCGATTGTAAGGGTCCCGGCCGTGGGGTCGTCGAGCATGGCGTCGAAGCCGCCGAAGCCGCCGGTGGTCAAGGCCACCCAATCGAGCCGGCTCCGGCCTGTCTGCTCGAACCGCTTGTCCTGGCTGTAGCGGTTGATGGCCGTGACCTCTTCGAAGCTGTTGCCGGTGACCTCGGCGTGACCATCCCAGTGGGTCTCGCGGCCGCGGCCCCGGTATTCGGAACCCTCCCATAAAACCCGGATGCGTCGGCCCAGTTCCGCTTCGCCGTAGGGCCGGAAAACTTCCACGGTCTCCAGGCCGTTACGAATGTCGATACGTTCGATAGGGGACGCCCCGTGGACGTCGATCCTGAAGGTGACTTCGTCATCACCGCTGCGCAGGATATCACCCATCATAGCTTCACTCGCCGCCGCCGACGTCACGTCGCCCAGGTTGGGGTCGTCGGAGAAAAGCGCCGCCGGATTATCGAACACGGCGCGGGTGTCGAGCACCACCCGGCTGCCCGTGGTGCCGTAGTGGTGGCGCGTCTTGAGGCCTGCCATAATACCGGCCCGGGTGAAAGCCGGCGCCAGCACGCAGGTCAGACCACCGTAGGAGCCGAAGCTGGTGGCGCCAGGGTGCGAGGCGCCCGGCCGCCCCTTGTGGCCGTCGGAATTGGAGACGATGCCGACGCGATAGCCCTGCTCGAAGGCGTCTTCGATCAGCCACTCGAAAGTACCCCAGGCGGAGTGAACCTCGACGGCCTTCTCGAGGCGTTCGTCGTGGGCCATCTTGATGTCGGCGTAGCGCCCGCCGATATGGGCGAACACTATACAATCCTCGCCCTTGAGGGCCTCAAACAATTCCGCTGCCGAATTGGCGTCCGTGTCGATGTCGCTCAGGTCTTCGACCAGGGCGTGGGACGAGCGATGGATCTGGCGGCCCTCAAACATATGCAGCACGTTGCGGTCGCCGCCGAGGCCGGTGTTGCCCGACCACTCCCAACCGGGGAACACGACAAACCGGTCGGCCTCCGTGAACTCGGCGGAGAGTTCATTGAGGGTGGCCCAGAATTCGTTGGTGATCTGGAAGTCATTACCCTGGTGGACGCAGATGTCGAGGAACGCCTTATCCCGGGCGAACTCGTAGAAATCGCGCGCCGAATTGGTCCCGATGGTTTCCTCGGACTGGCCGTGCAGATCGCCCCAATAAGGCAGCAGCGCGGCGTTGGCGGACATCCGGCAAGGGTTCGAGCGGGCTGCCACGGCGTCGCCGCCATCCACCAGTTCGACGACCAGATCGCCCTCTTCCGCGGCCGTCAGATTGTCGATGATCCGGCTGAACGCACCATTCTCGAACGTGACCGACTCCGGCAACCCGGCCACATCCATATTGGCGCGGAGCGTGAAGCTCTGGTCACAAAGGTCCGAGGGGTTGCCCCAGCGGTCCTCGCCCTTCAGGCACAGTCGGAACGGCGTGTCCACGGGCCGCCGGGTCGGCAGGATGGCCTTGAACAGCACCGGCGGTCCGGGAACGATGGCAAGGGTCGGCTGCTCGGGCAGTTGGGCGTAGTCACAGGTGGCGATGGCGTCGGTCAGGACGCGGAATTCGAAGGTCTCCTCGCAGAACGTCTGGACGCGGATACCGGGCGAGCCCTGGCGGCGGTCGCCGAAGCGCACGATGATCTGGTCACCCTCGCGCAGGAACCCGCGAACCACCTTGATATAGAGGGTCTTGTCCCAGGGCCGGATGTTGTCCTTGGTATCGTAATCCACATGGAGGACGGCGCCGTTGGTCGCCTCCACGGTCGTGTAGTTGGCTGCCTCGGGGTCGGTCGCCTGGAGCCGCCCCATGTCGGAGGCGAAACGGTGGACGATCTTGATGGAGCCGCTGTCGTCGATGCCGAAATAGCCCGCCGTATAGGTCACGGTGAACGACTGATAGGAGCCGGCCTCGAAACGCCCGGTGGGCGAAACTGTGGCTGATCCCATTTTCTCGGGAAGATAGGTTGAATGCGGCATAACTTTATCGCCTCCTAGAGAGAAGTATTCAGCTTCTGGCCTCCCGCCACTTGGCCGCCTCCGCAAGAACATCGTCGAGCAGTGCGGCGGCCTTGGGCCGGGCCATGACCTTGGCGAAACAGGCGCCGACAGCGGGAAATTCATCGGCAATATCGCGCGCGGTTCCCAGCCCGTAGTTCACCCATACAGCCATATGGAGATCGAGCAGACTGAACCGTTCGCCCAGATGATAGGGACCGTCCGCGGCCAGGTATCCATCGAGCACGGCCCAACGTTCCCGCGCCGCCATGCGCGCCGCTTCACGGACCCCTTCGGTATCGGCCGGGTCGAGGGCGTAGCGTTCGGGATAGAAGGAGCGTTTAGACGCCGGCTGAATGTCGCTGGTATGGAAAAACAGGTGGCTGTAGAAGTGCCCGCGCAATAGATCGCCAGGCGGCGGCGCCAGGTCGTCGAGACCATGGCGGTCGGCCAGGTAGAGCATGATTGCCGCCGCTTCGTGGAGTGTCTCGCCTTCGGGGGTCACCAGCGCCGGCACGTAGCCCGCCGGGTTGACGGCGAGAAATTCAGGTTTGCGATGGTCGCCGGCGCGAATATCCACGAACCGCAGCTCGTACGGCAACCCGGCTTCATCGAGAACCATTTGCGGCCCTACCGACCGGCTGACACCACCACCGTAAAGCACGTACATTTGGTAACCCTATGAATCGCCGCCGCTCTTGAGCGACGCGGCTGTCTGATTGAACAGGATCTTGCGCTCGCCCTCGCTGGGCGGACCCGAGCGGCGGAATTCCTTACCGAGGTCAACGGCGCGCTGCACCGCCGGGCGCTCCTTGACCGCCTGACGCCAGCGGCTAACATTGGGAAAGTCGTCGAGGGATTGCCCCAGGGGCTTGGCGATCAACACCCAGGGCCAGCAGATCATATCGACGATGGAATAATCACTGACGATATAGTCACGACCCTCTAGGCGGCGGTCCAGCACCCCGAGACAACGGTCGTACTCGTTGGCATAGCGGGTCTTGGAATAGGCCCCGGTGTCAGCGTCGCCGGGGGCGTAATTGACGAAGTGACTGAGCTGCCCGGCCATGGGCCCCTGGTTGCCGACCTGCCAGAACAGCCATTCCAGGGTTTCGCGCCGGCCCTTGGCATCCGCCGCCATGAAACGCCCGGTTTTCTCGGCGAGATACAACAGGATGGCGCCGGACTCGAACATGGTCACCGGCTCGCCATCCACGTCAAGGTCGGAAATGGCCGGCATGCGGTGGTTGGGACTGATGGCGAGGAACTCGGGCTTGAACTGATCACCCTTGCCGATATTGACCGGCACCACATTGTAATCCTCACCCAACTCTTCGAGCATGATGGCGACCTTCCAGCCGTTGGGCGTCGGCCAGTAATAAAAGTCGAGCATGGCCGTCAGGCCTCCTCATCGGTG
>Ga0302123_10003127_pt1 | contig 11054 bp, 10 predicted proteins | sample CB21_321_MG_FD_203109 | JGI IMG/M metagenome (GOLD analysis project Ga0302123, IMG submission 203109) | Marine microbial communities from Western Arctic Ocean, Canada - CB21_32.1 | ecosystem: Environmental > Aquatic > Marine > Oceanic | place: Canada: Western Arctic Ocean | collected 2017-09-28 | reverse complement strand
CTCATCTCAGCAGAAGACTGGTGGTCCGGATTTATCGTCATCGACGGCACAGCCGAACTAACCTGGTCAGGCAACACCGAACCCGAAGAACTACGCCTTGCAAGACGTGACGTATACAGCGCAACAACCCGCCGCCGAGTCGACGACTGGGAAGCCTACGACGAACGAGTAGAAGCCGACAAACGAGTAGCCCTAATCGTCACGCCAGAACACATGTACGGCACCTTTTTCAACGAAAAATGGAACCCCGGAATCCGCAAATAGCCTCTGCTCCAGCCCCCCAACGCCGCAAAGACCACCCAACCACCACACTGTCATCTTGAATTCATTTTCAGGATCTAATCGACCAACCCCTCAAACATCCACCAACCCAGCCAACATCGCATTGGCTAGAAAACGTGGCTAGCCACACCCCAGATCCTTCGACTACGATTACTCCGCTAAGGACGCGCGTATCCTCGTAGCCAACACCCAACCCCCCCCCCACGTGACCACCACAACCCCCCTCCAACCAAAACTCCTCCGCAACGGACAGTTTTTGCGCCTATGGTCAGTCGGCTGGATGACCGGCACGATGATGTGGCTCGAAATGCTCGTCATCGCCCTGCTCGCCCTCGAACTAACTAACTCACCGTTCCTCGTTTCCGTCACATTCTTTCTAAGATTCCTGCCGATGCTCTTCGGCTTCGGAATCAGCGTCATCGCCGAACGATTCAATCGCAAACACCTGATGATCGTCGGCCTCGCAGTGCAAGCCGTCGTATCGGCAATACTCGCAGCCCTAATCATCGCCAACGCAATCGAATTCTGGCACCTCGCACTCGGCAGCTTCGTTATCGGACTCGTAATGGCAAGCGAATTTCCTGTTAGAAGAACGATGATCGGCGAAGTCGTAGCCCGACAATCTGTCGGGCGCGCCGTCGGACTCGAACAAACCACCAACTCACTGTTCCGCATTCTCGGACCCTTCATCGGCGGAGTATCCCTCGCCACCATCGGCGCCCAGGGCGGCTTCCTGCTCGGCGTCGTTCTCTACTCGATCGGCGCCCTAATCGCACTCACAATGAAGTACCAGCGGACCGAATCCTCGGAAGCGCCAGAAAGCCCCAAAACCCAAATCGTCGAAGGCATAAAGTACATCCGACGCAGCCAGGTAATGGTCGGAACATTAGGCGTAACTCTGCTGCTAAACGTCTTCGGATTCACCTACCTCAGCCAGCAGCCAATCGTCGCCAAGCAAGTACTCGGCGTAAGCGATGTGCTAATCGGAATACTCCAATCGGTCGAAGGCGCTGGAGCCTTCGTCGGCGCTGCGGCAATTGCCATATTCGCCAAAACCCGCCACTACACCCGAATCTACATGTGGGGATCGCTGCTGTTCCTCGTAGCGATCGTATTGTTCTCGCTCTCGACCACCTACTGGATCACGCTAATAATCCTGTTTTTCGCTGGCGTGGGAATGTCAGGATTCGCCACCATGCAAAGCGCAATCATGATCTACGCCTCATCGCCCCAAATGCGTGGACGTGTACTCGGCGCAGTCGCCGTGTTCATAGGAATCGGACCGTTTGGCCAACTCGGAATCGGAGCCCTCGCCAGTATCCTCGACCCCGCAACCGCAGTGCTAATAACCGCATCAATCGGCATAGTCTGCATGTTCATCGCCTTCGTCATCTACCCCGCAATGAACAAACCAACAACCCTCGAACCCGACGCCGCCGCGACCTAGGCGATTTACACTTCAACCTAGTAGGCTCTGCCATTGGATCGAGACACTGTCATCCTGAATTTATTTCAGGATCTACCTCCCCCCTTATTCCTTCTCCTTGGGGAGAAGGCTAGGTTGAGGGAGGAATCTTTAACTGCACAAATCGTCAACACCTAACATCCAGCGATTACGATCGACTAACTAAGCCCAAACCCCCAACCACAAACATCTCAGCCAACAACCAATTGGCTAGAAAACGTGGCGAGCCACCTTGCAACTCGGAATCTTCGGAAAATACCTCACCCTCTGGGTCGCCCTCTGCATAATCGCAGGCGTCGGCTTGGGCGAACTATGGCCCGCATTTCCCGACACCCTCAGCCGATTCACCATCGCCCAAGTGTCCATCCCAGTAGCCATCCTCATCTGGTTCATGATCTACCCGATGATGGTCCGCATCGATTTCTCCAGCGTCATCGACGTACGTAAACGACCCCGCGGCCTCGCCCTAACCCTCGTCATCAACTGGCTCGTAAAACCCTTCACCATGTTCGTCGTAGCGTGGTTCTTCCTGAAGATCGTCTTCGCCCCATGGATATCTGGCGATCTCGGATCCGAATATGTCGCCGGAGCCATCCTGCTCGGCGCAGCCCCGTGCACCGCCATGGTCTTCGTCTGGAGCTACCTCACCAAAGGCAACGCCGCCTACACCCTGGTGCAAGTAACAGTGAACGACATCGTGCTGCTCTTCGCCTACGCCCCAATCGTCATCTTGCTACTCGGAATCGGCAACATCGCCGTCCCCTACGACACCCTCTTCCTCTCAGTCGCCCTATACGTAGTCATCCCGCTGGCAGCCGGATACGTCACGCGAAAATGGGCGCTCAAAACGAAAGGCGATCAGTGGCTTGAAACCTCGTTCCTGCCAAAACTCGGACCCATCACCATCATCGGACTCCTGCTCACCCTCGTCCTACTCTTCTCGTTTCAAGGCCAAACAATCCTCGATAACCCGAGCCACATCGGCCTCATCGCCATCCCCCTAATCATCCAAACAATCGTCGTATTCGGCATCGCCTACGCCGTAGCAAAAATGTGGGGGCTCAGCCACGACATCGCAGCCCCCGCCGCACTAATCGGGGCTTCAAACTTCTTCGAACTCGCCGTCGCCGCAGCCATATCAGTGTTCGGACTCAACTCCGGCGCAGCCCTAGTAACCGTAGTCGGAGTACTCGTCGAAGTTCCGATAATGCTCCTCCTAGTCCGATTCGTGAACGCCACATCAAAATCGTTCGCCCACAGCCACGACGGCACCTGCTGCCCCGCTGGAGCAGCGCTCGCAATAGGCGATCATCCCAGCAACACGTAATTCTTGCCCGAATCATCCCGCTCACCAGACCGGATCGCCAAAGCTCGAATATAGTTACGCCACGCGAAAAACCCATTACGACCGAACCCGCCCGCCCGTTCCGGAGAACACGAATGATCAGCGAACAGATGCTCGAAGTACGCACCCAGCTGCTCGCCGCAGTACGTGACTTCGTGCGACGAGAAGCCGCGCCTCAGGCCGCTGAGCACGACGAAAACGACACCTACCCAACCGAGCTCGTCGACCAGATGGCCGAAATGGGACTCTTCGGCATGACGGTTCCCGAGGAGTACGGCGGACTCGGTGTCGACGTGCTCACTTTCGCAATGGTGTTCGAAGAAATCTCGAAGGTCTGGATGTCGCTTACGGGCCCCATCGGCTCCCACTCCATGCTCACGTTCGCGATCAACAAGCACGGCACCGAAGCCCAAAAGCAGCGCTGGCTTCCCGATCTGGCAGCAGGCAAGAAGCGCGGTGGACTCGCCCTCACCGAACCCGGCGGTGGAACCGACGTTGCAGCCATGCAAACCCGGGCGGTCAAAGACGGCGAAGAGTACGTAATCAACGGCACCAAGCAGTTCATCACCAACGGCCGAAACGGCGACGTATTTCTACTGCTGGCGAAAACCGATATGAATACCGATCCCGCCTACAAAGGAATCACCAGTTTCATCGCCGAAAAAGGCCCCGGTTTTACTTCAGGTAAAGATTTGAACAAACTCGGCTACCGCGGAGTCGATACGTCAGAACTCGTATTCCAGGACTATCGAATATCCGCCGATGAAGTCATCGGCGAAGAAGGCCAGGGCTTCTATCAGGCGATGGACGCACTAGAAACCGGCCGCATCAACGTAGCCGCCCGCGCAGTTGGCGTAGCAGAAGGTGCCTTCGAAGCCGCCATCAAATACGCACAGCAGCGAGAAACGTTCGGTCGCCCCATTTCAAGCCGCCAAACAATCCAAAACATGCTCGCCGATATGGCAACAAAAATCCACGCAGCGCGCCTCATGACTCACGATGCCGCCGAAAAGAAAAATCGCGGCGAACGGGTCGACGAAGAAGCCGGAATGGCAAAGCTCTACGCCAGCGAAATCTGCGGGCAAGTCACCATGGACGCCATGCGAATTCACGGCGGCGTCGGCTACATCAAAGAAAGCCCCATCGAACGCTACTACCGTGACGCCCCGCTAATGATCATCGGGGAAGGCACAAACGAAATCCAACGCCTGGTAATCGCCAAAAACCTCCTGAAACGCCACGCGATTTAGCCGCCTTGAGGCAACCCACCAACAAAGTCACGCCTCAACCGACAACTGAGTGACAAAAAAACGTGCCAATGGCACCTGTCATCCTGAATTCATTTTCAGGATATATCGCAAACCCAAAAACAACGTCACGCCCCAGCCAACACGCCAGTGGCAAGAAAACGTGGCCTAGCCACCCACCCACTCAAAATATGGCACACCTGTTCGATTCTTTTCACAACCAACTCCCCGAACCTTCATTGCATTGACGCCAGCACAGGCGCCAACAAGGAGGAATCAATATGCGTTCACTTACAACGCGAACACCACACACCATCGTGATCCCGATCGCGCTGGCGCTCATGGCTCTGCTACTAGCCGCCAGCACCAGCACCAGCTGCAGCTCAGACAAGGCAACCGCAGAAAATCAACCTGCAGCCCCCACCGCCACCGCAATAACAATCCAGGTGACAGTCGCCCCAACACCCACCGAGGTACCGGAACCAACGGCAACGCCAGAGCCCGAGATTTCCGAAGATGAACAGGCGGTTCTCGCTATCTACAACGAGGCCAACGAAGTTTTCCTGGCTAAAGATTTCGACCGGTTCGGCGAAAAGTGTCATCCGAATTTCCTAGAAGCCAATCCTCGCACCGTCGAGGAAAAGGAAAAGTCTTACAACCAGATCATGGGTCTCGGCGGAATGACCCCTCAGAACATCGGATTTGGGGAACCGAAAATCACCCTGATGATGGGAGGACTAACGGCCATGGTCGAATATTCCATCCAGCGGGACGGGGAAGACCGATACCCGTGGGCAGAGTTCTACACGAAGTACGAAGAAGGCTGGTACGCAGACTGCGTATAGCTTCCAGTTAGCACAACAACCCAACAGAAATACCCCCTCCTTGTGCCGATCGCGGTTCTCACATCTCGTGATGAACCGCGGTCGCCAAGAAGATGAGGTTCAACCTCGATACCAACCCTTAACCGGCGCACTCGTTCGTATAATCCACCCGCTGTTGCCTCTCCGAATGGCAATACGACCCACTACGGATTATGGAGTAACGAGTGCGCCCAAATATCGTTTTTGCCTTCGCCGATGACTGGGGTCGATACGCCAGCGCCTACCGAGGCCAACCCGGCGAATCCTCCATCCACGAACTAATCGAAACACCCAACTTCGACCGCATCGCAAACGAAGGAACCCTGTTCCTCAACGCCAACGTCCCGGCTCCAAGCTGCACCCCATGCCGAAGCTCCATCCTCACCGGACGCTACTTCTGGCAAACCGGTCAAGGCGCAATTCTTCAAGGCGCACGTTGGGACGAAACGATCCCCACCTACCCGCTAATTCTCGAAAAAGCCGGCTATCACATCGGCTACACATACAAGGTCTGGGCACCCGGCGTCTCTATCAACGCACCCTACGGCGGCAAGCGAACCCAATACGAATCGGCAGGGAATCGCTTCAACCAATTCTCTGAAGAAGTGACAGAACGACCCAAAAGCCAATCGATCGAGGACGCCAAGCAAGAACTACTCGACGAAACCGGAGCCAACTTCGACAGCTTCCTAAACGCACGCACGGATAGCGACGAACCGTTCTGCTACTGGTGGGGTCCAACCAACACTCACCGCACATGGCAGCAGGGCTCAGGAAAAAATCTCTGGAACATCGACCCCGACGATCTCGAAGGCCGCATGCCCGATTTTCTACCAGACGTACACGAAATAAGGGAAGACTTCGCCGACTACTTAGGCGAATGTCAGGCGTTCGATTCCGGACTCGGAGTCATCATCGAACGACTCGAAGCAGCTGGCGAACTCGACAACACAATGATCGTCGTTTCTGGCGATCACGGAATCCCCGGCTTCCCACGCGCCAAGTGCAATCTCTACAACTTCGGCACCGAGGTCGCTATGGCAGTTCGATGGCCAAAAGAAGTTGCCGAGGGCCGCACTGTTCAAGATTTCGTGAACCTCATGGACCTCGCCCCAACGTTCCTCGAAGCAGCCGGTGTCGACTTCCCCGCCGACATGACAGCCAACAGCCTCATACCGCTGCTCAAATCAGAAGCAAACGGGCAAGTTGAACCCGAGCGGTCGTTCGTCGTCACAGGCAAGGAACGACACAACATCATCGACGGCGCAAAAGAAGGCGAAGCCCTACCCTATCCAATGCGCTCGCTTCGCACGCAAGACTTCCTCTATATCCACAACTTCGAACCCGACCGATGGCCAGCTGGCGACCCCGGAGGCCTCGACGATCCGACCGCCGAACCGCCACCAGCACAAGAACTTCTCGACTCGTACACCGTCGTTTACCCCGATTTTGATAGAGGCCCCACAAGATCGTGGATGATCTTCAACCGCGCCAAGCCCGAAGTCGCACCGCTATTCGAACTCGGATTCGGCAAACGACCGCAGGAAGAGCTATACGACCTGCGATCCGACCCCGACTACATGAACAATCTCGCAACCGATCCCGCCTACGAAAAAACCCGTGAACAACTCCACGGTCAACTCATGCGAATCCTCATAGAACAAAAAGATCCTCGAGTCGTCGAGAACCCACCCCGCTTCGAATTCCCGCCATACGCCGGACCCAACCCGCCAGAATGGGACGCAGAACGACTACGCCAAGAAAAACTAATGCACCCAAACAACTAGATTCTCAGATCACGAAAATGATCAACCTTGTCGTTGCTAGTAGGAACGACGTGGCAACCAGCGGCCTCACTCAACGCAATGTTCAACTCAGCCCAAACGCCCCAGGCACTGTCAACCTGAATTCATTTCAGGATCTACCGTCCAAACCACCAACCACTCTCATTTCAGCCAACCACCAACTAGCCAAAAAACGCGGAGCGCCGTCTGTCATCCTGAATTTATTTCAGGATCTATCTCCTTCTGCGCAGCGAACACGTCCACAAGCACACATCCCTGCTAAAGTCCCCACATTCCAACCACACACCTCGAAGAAAACCCAACACCCAAAATGCAACGTGTATACATAACCCTCCAAAACGACGACAAAATCGCCATCTACAACCTCGACTCCAACACCGGCGATCTCACCCATCAGGAAGACATCCCAGTCACCGGCGGACCCGCCCCCTTCGCTTTCTCACCAAACAACCAACACGCCTATACCGGCCTCCGTGTCGCCAACAAAATGGCAAGCTTCGACGTTGACGCCGACACCGGATCGTTAACGCCCACAGACACGGTCGATCTCGAATCCGACCCCTGCTTCATCTCCGTCGACGACACCGGACGCCACCTACTCTCCGCCTACTACGGCGCAGGGCACATCGCAGTCCACCCAATCAGCGAAGAGGGATCTGTTGGCGAAAAAGCCACCGAATGGATCGCCACCCGACACCGCGCCCATTGCGCCCACACCGACGCATCAAACAGCTACACATTCCTACCTCACGTCGACGACTCAAACGCCATTTACCAATACAAATTCAACGCCGAAAACGGCAAACTCACCCCAAACACCCCGGCCGTCATTGAACCGCCAGCAGGCGACGGACCCCGCCACTACGTCTACCACCCAAACGGCAAATTCGTCTACTTCGACAACGAACAAGGCTGCAGCGTAACCGCCTACAAATTCGACTCCGAAACCGGAACTCTCGAAGCATTCCAAACCCTGTCAACGCTCCCCGATAACTGGTCTGGCGATAACTCCTGCGCCCAAATCCACATCAGTCCGTCAGGCGATTTCATCTACGCAACAAACCGTGGACACAACAGCGTCGCCATGTACTCCGTGAACCCAAACACCGGCGAACTAACATCGCTAGGACAGCAGCCAACCCTCGGCACACCACGAGCCTTCAACATCGATCCCACCGGAAAATTCATGCTCGTCAGCGGACTCGATAACGGCGATCTAGCAACCTATAAAATCGAATCCACAGGCCACCTAACCCACCTGAAAACCCAACCAATCGGCAACGAACCAATGTGGATCCACATCACCGATCCAATCACCTAGCCACCGACTGGCGACCACCGTGTGCTGTCATTGCGAGGAGGCCCTGCGACGTGGCAATCAACGACCCTACCTCACCGATCGGCCGACTCAGCAACTCGCGTTTCAACATCAACAATCCAACCCATAACATCACCGTCACAATCTCCCCCACCCCAACCAGCACGCAGTAGCTGCACACCTCTGCTTCCCTCCTTCGGGAAGGGGTTTAGAGGCCACGTCGTAGACATACGAGCCCAAGTGCGGCCTCGGCACGCCCGGCTCATGCTAGATTGCAGCGGCGACCAAGTCCGCATCGGACGCCCGGAGCAAATCACACATGAAAATCACATCAATAAAACCCTGGCTCGTAAAAGTCGAAGGCTCCTTCTGGGGCGAATACTTCTTCATCGAAGTTCAAACCGATGAAGGCATCACCGGCTGGGGCGAAATAACAACCACAACCCTCACCGCCAACCGTGCCGTCGCCGGAATAATCGACAAACTCAACGACCTCCTCATCGGGGAAGACCCCGCCCGCATCGAAATGATCTGGCACAAGATCTTCCGGGCCTTCACCTACATGGGCTCCCGAGGCGCAACAACCCACGTCGTAAGCGGAATCGACATCGCACTCTGGGACATCCGAGGCAAAGTTCTAAACCTTCCGATCTACGAACTTCTGGGCGGCAAAGTCCGTGATGAAATCCTGCTCTACACACACCCCGACCAGAAAAACTTCGCAACCGACGAAGGCGTAGAACAAGAAATCAGAAAAATCGTCGATTCAGGTCACAAGGCCCTGAAATTCGATCCGTTCCCATTCACAGGTGAACAAGCCAAGCAAAACGCCGGATACCTCAGTGGAACCCTCGACCGCGCCAGCGAACGAGTAGCAGCCGAACTCACGGCTAAAATCAGAGAAATCGCGGGACCCGATATCGAACTGCTCATCGATGCTCACGGCCGATTCAACGTCCCAACCGCCATTCGACTCTGCAACACGCTCGAAGATGCCGGCGACATCGACTGGTTCGAAGAGCCAGTTCCGGTCGAAAGCTACCACGCACTAAGCCAGGTCCGAGATAAAGTGAACGTGCCAATCTCGGTAGGAGAACGGCTCCACACACGCTGGGAATTCGTAGCGATATTCGAGCAAGAACTCGCAGATTTCGTGATGCCTGATGTGACTTGGACCGGCGGGATTACCGAGTTGAAAAAGATCTCAAACCAGGCCGAGGCCTACTACATACCGGTGTCACCGCACGATGCCAGCGGCCCCATCAACGTACTCGCCGGAGCCCACGTAATGATGACAGTCCCGAACTTCTACAAGCTGGAAACTGCAAACGCCGATCTCACCAAGTACAACGAGTTCATCCAAACCCCACTCGATAATTCCGGCGGCGCGCTACACATGCCAGAAGGACCCGGCCTGGGCATAGAGATGAACATGGACTACCTCAAAGCCAACAAACTCGAATAGCCAGCCGACCTACGCAGCACTTACCCCCTCTCCCAAGGGAGAGGGCTGGGTGAGGGAGAAATCCAAACCTCGCCAACCAAACCCCAAGAGCTAAACCCACCACCGGTCCTCCCCCGGACCGGGGGAGCTAGAGCCGCGTCACAGACATTCGAGCCCAAGTGCGGCCTCGGCACGCCCGGCTCAAACGAGACTGCGACGCGCGACCAAGTCGCCCGACGACGCCCGGAGCAAACGCAAACGCCCGGAGCAAACGCCACCCGCGCCCGAAGCTAAAACGAAATACTTCATTCCCCCGGTGCATATCCAACCGAATTTACCCCTGCCCGAACATCGGAAATCAATAAATTATCTTTACGCGCATTTATGCTTTTTTTCGTTTTATTCGTAGAAATCCAAAACACTGAACGCCAATTCCCGATTGAATACACCGTATTGCCCAATGGTCATCCGGAGTTCACGAAAGCAACAACACCGTTGGCTTCTCTGTACTCACAGAACTCGGAAAATCTCGAATATTTGAACTCGCCCAAAAAGTAGGCATTCCCGAGAATGCGGTCGACGTAGAGGTCTCCAAGCATCTCGGCCTCGACGATCCGCCAGCAAACCCAACATCAGGCGGAATGAAGATATCGGTCAACTACCCATCTGAAGTCGCCAGCGGAAACTCCATCGATTTCGAAGTAACAGTCACCAACACGAACTTCACCTTCAAAGAGATCGAATACAACGGTGCTTACCCCGCCGACATTCTCATTCTTGATGCCAACGGCAGCGAGGTCTGGCGACACATGACGGGCGCCATCATCCTGCCCGGCGGTTCGACTCAACTTCCACCCAGGGGATCAGTCACATTCACCGTCGAGTGGGACGGCCTAAGCCACGACGAAATCACTCTCACCCCCGGCCAATACTCGATCCGCGCATTCACTGAGTTCAGATTCGATGAAACCGACAACAGAACATCCCACCATCTCAGCACCACCCCAACCGAACTCCAAATAACCGCCAAATAACCCAACAGTCAATTCGATCCGCATGAATCAACTAATGAGTAAATTATTGACAACGCTGCTACTCGCCACGTTTGTCATCATGCTGTTCTCGGCCTGCACCACCGGCGACGATTTCCGAAGCGCACCGCCCCCTCCCGGAACATCTGGAGCAACTGGCGACACCAACGAACCTGCCCAAACACCTCCAACTCCCGTCCCAACACCAACAATCTCCGCGCCTCCATCACCAACTCCAACCCCTTCTCCCCATG
>Ga0302123_10003125_pt1 | contig 11059 bp, 7 predicted proteins | sample CB21_321_MG_FD_203109 | JGI IMG/M metagenome (GOLD analysis project Ga0302123, IMG submission 203109) | Marine microbial communities from Western Arctic Ocean, Canada - CB21_32.1 | ecosystem: Environmental > Aquatic > Marine > Oceanic | place: Canada: Western Arctic Ocean | collected 2017-09-28 | reverse complement strand
AGAAGCCCTTGATCGCGGCGCCAAGACTGTCGTCGCCATCGAACCAGCTCCAGCCAATGTCGAATGCCTGCGGCGCAATCTGAGCAACGAAATCCACCAAGGCCGCGTTGTCGTGTACCCCAAAGGTATCTGGGACGTCCCCGACGAGCTACCGTTGTGGGAAGACCCCGACAACTCGGCCGCGGACGGTTTCCTTCTCAGAAACGAAGACTCCGAGGTGCACCACGTCATTCCCCTCGTCCCCATCGACCAGCTCGTTCAAGAGCTCAACCTCGATCGCGTTGATGTCATCAAGATGGACATCAAGGGTGCGGTCGAACGAGCCCTGCAAGGCGCCCAATCCACATTGCTCCAGGATCACCCGAAACTGATCATCGCCGCCGACGAACAGGAAGCTGACAACCCCATCCGCATCAAGAACCTTGTTGAACAGCTCGCGCCCGGCTATGAACTTACGTGCGTCGGCTGTCAGGTTCTCCACGACTGGTCCATCTCCCCCGACGTGATGCTGATGGGCTACTCTCACTAACCGGCCGGGCTGCCCTCGCTCCTCGCCTGATAGAATCGACTGGCGATGAAAAGCCCGCATCCCCTCCCGGCCCTCCGCCTCCTCCTTCTCGCCGCGCTCGGCGTCACCCTAACCCTCGCCCAATTCCGCGACCCCTCTCTCCGCCCCGATTACTCCGCCCGCGTCACCATCGAAGTCCAACGCGAAGACTCCGGCCAAATCGTCCCGGCGCGCATCTATCTGTTCCGCAGTGGCAATCTCATGCGGCTCAGTCCCGTAGACAGTCTTCTCGCCTTCAAGCAGGACAACTTCTACCGCAATCGCCCGTGGCGTCGGACGAGCGACCCCGATTCACTCGAAATCACCGTCCGCGACATGTCCCACGTCATCCTCACCAAGGGACGTGCCACCTTCGACCTCCCGCCGTGGAAAGAGTACCGCCTCGAAGTCCATCACGGTCTCTTCTACAAACCGGCCATCGTCGAATTCGAAGTCGGCCCCAACGAAGAGAAGACCGTCATCGCCAAGGTCAAGCCCATGGCGCCGCGCCGCCAATCGCAATGGATCAGCGCCGACGACCACGTCCACATCATGCGCGCCCGCGAAGACGACGACCTACTCCTGCGCTGGATGCAGGCCGAAGACCTGCACGTCCTCAACAACCTTGAAGGCCAACGCCAACAGCACTTTGGCGTCCAATACGCCTGGGGACGAGAGGGCGAAGCCAACCTGCCCGGCCAGTCCATCCGCTCCGGCCACGAAACCCGCAGCGACTTCTTCGGACATGTTCTCGTCCTCGGCGGAAATCGCCTGATCCGCCCACTAGGCATTGGCGACATGTATGGGAATTCCCCCTACGCCTATCCCCACCCCTACATCACATTCTTCGAGGGACGCAAAGCAAACGGCCTCGTCGGCTACGCCCACTTCCACGGCAGCCGCGAGCACTCGCAGTTCATCATGAACCTCGCGCTCAACACCCTCGACTTCGTCGAAGTCATGCAATACGCGCTCATCAAGACCGAGGGCTGGTACGAACTACTCAACGCCGGGTTCCGCGTCACCGGAACCGCCGGCTGCGATTGGCCCGACCCCACCGACCACTTCATCCCCTGGGAACGAAAACTGCCGCTGCTCGGTCCTGAGCGAACCCTCGTCAAGGCCCAGCCCGGCGAATCTGCCTGGCAAACCTGGGCCGACCACGTCAAGCGCGGCGACGCCGTCATGAGCAACGGCCCGCTTCTCGACTTCAACGTCAACGGTAAGCCTCTCGGCAGCATCATCGACTGGGACGGCTCGTCGACCACCGTCCCCGGCACAGCCAACGCCGTCTTCCACCGCCCGCTCGATCACCTAGAGATCGTCGCCAACGGCAAGGTCGTTGCCTCCATCAAGGGCGACGGTATGAAGACCGAACTCTCGCTGCCCTTTGAACTCGAACTCACCAAAAGCACATGGATCGCCGCGCGCACCGAAAGCCCCCGACTCCGCGACGACATCCGCATCTGGGCGCACACCAACCCCATCTACGTTCTGAAGGATCGCCAACCCACACACATCAAAGCCGACCGCGACGCCGTCCTAGCCAAGTGGGAAACCGAGATCGACTTCTACAAGTCCGCCGGCTTCGTCTTCGAGATCGAAAACCAACGCGACGAACTCATGGACCTCTCCGAAAAAGTGAGAACCATCCTCCAATCCCCCCAACCCCCATGGCCCGACCGCTAACGTGGCGCATGACCTCCCGTAGCGCCGTCCCCGCTTTTGGGGTCCGCGGCCTTTCCCGCCCCCAGGGCAAGAACCCAGGCCACAGAAAATGGGGGACTGTACCAAGCGCCGCCCGGTCAGGTTTGTCGCTCGAGGCATTTGCAAGCGGCGCGCCGTGGACTGTCCCCAGTTTCTCGCGGGCCCCTAGCGCGACGGAGGATCATTCGCACCCATGATCCCCCAACCCACCTCCCTAGCCCTCCTAACCGATCTCTACCAACTCACCATGGCGCAGGGCTACTGGAAGACCGGCATCGATCAGCACGAAGCCGTGTTCCACCTCTTCTTCCGACGCAACCCATTCAAAGGAGCCTACTCCGTCGCCTGCGGCCTTGCCCCCGCCATCGAATTCATCCAAAACCTCTCCTTCGACGAATCCGACCGCGCCTACCTAGCCACCCTCGAAGGCAACGACGGCAAGCCGCTCTTTGAACCCGCCTTTCTCGACTATCTCGGCGGCCTCAAATTCACCTGCGACCTCGACGCCATCCCTGAAGGCACAATCGCCTTCCCGCACGAACCGCTCCTCCGCGTCAAAGGGCCGCTCCTGCAATGCCAACTCCTTGAGACCCCGCTGCTCACCATCATCAACTTCCAAACCCTCATCGCCACCAAAGCCGCCCGCGTCTGCCTCGCAGCCCAAGGCGACCCCGTCCTGGAATTCGGACTCCGCCGCGCCCAAGGCATCGACGGTGGATTGTCCGCCAGCCGCGCCGCCTACATCGGCGGCTGCGCCGGCACCTCCAACGTACTTGCCGGCAAGCTCTACGGCATCCCGGTCAAGGGCACCCACGCGCATAGCTGGATCATGAGCTTCGACACCGAGCAAGAATCCTTTGAAGCCTACGCCCGCGCCATGCCCAATAACTGCATCTTCCTCGTCGACACCTACAACACCATCGAAGGAGTTAAACACGCCATCGACGCCGGCCGCTGCCTCAAAGACGCGGGCCACGAAATGATCGGCATACGCCTCGACTCCGGCGACCTGACCAGCCTCAGCATCCAGGCCCGTCAACTCCTCGATGAAGCCGGTTTCGAGAACGCCGCGATCGTCGGGTCCAACGACCTCGACGAGTACAAGATCACCGACATCAAGAAGCGCGGCGGCAAGATCGCCGTCTGGGGCGTAGGGACACGCCTCGCCACCGCCTACGACGAACCCGCCCTCACCGGCGTCTATAAACTCTCCGCCATCCGCGAGCCCGGCGGTGACTGGCAACACCGCATTAAACTCTCCGACGACCCCGCCAAATCCACCACCCCCGGCATCCAGCAAGTCCGCCGCTTCACCAAAGACGATCGCTTCCAAGCGGACATCATCTACAACGAACTCGCCCCACCCAGCGACACCTGGCAAGCCCGAGACATCAACCATCCCAACATCGCCATCACCCCATCCCCGGAAAGCACATCCGAAGACCTACTCCAACCCATCTTCCGCAAGGGCAAGCTCCAATCCGAACCACCCCCCATCGAGGAGATGCGCAACCGCTGCCTAAATCAACTCGACGCCCTACCGCCCGAACTCAAACAAAACGAACCCAACACCGCCTACCCCATAGGCCTAGAAACAAGCCTGTCCGAACTCAAGAAGAACCTCGTTGAAGCCAACTGATGTTCCTAAACCGCCTTGCCGTGTGGGTACTTGAGAGAACAACGGAAGCTGTCCTGCTGGGTGCCACGCTCTACCTCTTGACTTGGTCTGACGAAAGTCGCCTAAGAGACCTGCTGCGGGTCATCGCTTTGACAGGTTTCGTATTCATGCTGGGATCAGGATACTTAATAACGACCTCAATACTGGGCGTGGTTTGGAGGAGTCGGAGGTGGTGGCTGCATCCATCCTGCGCGTCCTTGCTATACGTCACTCATCTTCGATATTTCGCAACCGGTTGGAGCGACCTAAATATTGGGTCGCAGATGCAAGCCGCCGGGGTGTGCATTGTGTTCGCTTGCACGATTGCCGGAAACCACCTTCTAAAGAAGTGGGACACGCCGGCAAGGTGAGGCAAGACACCCTCGCTTTGCCACAGAGGCGAACACTCAGCCCGCGCGCAAGCCCAACAAGACCGTACGGCACGCCGTTCTCACGGCCCCAACGGGGCCGGAGAAAGTAGCCGGCGGCGTAAGCCGTGGGTATCGAAGCAAGAATACAACCAAGCCCTGCAAGGGCGGCAGACAGTCCCCACTGGCGCCGAGCCGCCGCGACTACCCGTTGCGACCACTTCGGGAGAACGATCGGCGCGAAAAGCCCTGACCGGTACAACCGGACCCACACAATCACCACCCGCCGCAACCGCAATTCAACTTCGGTCTTGCACGCTCCTAAGCCTGTCCGTGAAGCGCTCAAACTCATGGACAAAAGCCCCACATTCCTTCTCCACGAGCCTTCGCATCTTTGCGATTACATCGGACAGATGCTGCCCGTCTCGTCTCGAAGCGCAAAGCACAACCGTCGTCAGCGCCCTCCTAAAGGGCTCGACTGCAAGCCAGCGGGCTTCGTCCTCGTTGTTCACCAGAGCATCCAACAGAGCATCCGGATCCGAGTACTTCCGAAAACATGGTTCGGCGTCATCCCGAATACTTTCCACAACGCGTGCCCCCGTGCGTCTCGCCTCTTCCACGGAACGAATCATCCACTGACTGGGCGACTCAGAAGCAAGCTGCTCCAGTGAGAATCCGACCGTCGGGTGCGTCTTCTTCAACTCCCAGTTCATTTCAGGCCGATCCGCGGCAGCCCTTATCCTCTCCGCCGCTTCAAACCTGATTCCAACGTGCACACGCAACCCTACGGTGCCATCGAGATGCTCCCTCAGTATTGCATTGACCAAATGCGTGCAGCTCTTCGTCTCGCGAATGTACGCTTCCGGATCCACGCGCTTGAAACCGATCGCTTCGAGCCCTTGTCCTAGCGCAACCTGAATGGCTTCCGACAAGTCCGCGGCCCCAGTCAGTTCCCCGAGCATCGCGTCGAGAGAAGGTAGCAACGGCTCGGGAGTATAGGCATCAGTAGGAAAGTACATCTGCTTGGTACTCGGAACGAACACAGTCATCCCGGCCTGCTGGGCAAGCGGTATCGCGACATTCATGACTTCGGGAAGCCGCGAAGCAAGTACCTGCAGAATGACGTAGCTATCTCCGCAACAGTGCGGAGTATCCTTCCACGGGCTATTCTCGGGATCGGTTAGCGGGAACACCTGATCAAGCTTCTGGATGAGGTCTCCCACCGCCCCTTCCGCCTTTGGCGGCGGCCATGTACTTTCGTGCAAGAGGCGGCGATACAGATCGAAAGCTGCTTCCGAATCTATCGGTTCTTCCGCACGCCACAGCATCAGGTAGTCACGCATTGCCTACACCTTCCGAAACCGCCTTCAAGCTTAGACCTTTCGAGGGTATCGAAGCACAAATACAACCGACCCCTGCAAGGGGCGGCAGGCAGTCTCCCACTAACGCCGAGTGGTGCCGCAGTGTGGGAGGCCCATCACATTGAATCCCGATTGATAGATTGATTTGAAGGAAGGCCGAACGGAATGACAGAGCGTTTTGCTCCGAACCGTCAGAGGCCGATGGGGTCGGCGGGACGAGAGCCGCCAGGAAACACAAAGACGGGCCATGAAAGACGGGCCATGAAGGATACGCGGGATAAGATAGCGAAGTACGATCCGGAATAGTGATCAATAAACAAGTCGAGAGCTGAGATCGTTTTGTTTACCATCGAGCCCGAGCCCCTGGCTTTGCTTGCTGACTTGCCAGCAGAGGGAGAAATCATGATCCAGTTGCGCGGTCATATCTTCCGGGATGCGGGGTTCGGAGGCATGAACGGTTTTTTTGATTTTCTCCGAGGGGAATCTGGCATTGTGGGTGTGCGGTTTTCGCCCTGCCAAGCGACAGAGCTTCTGGCCGCACTGGTTGAATCAAGCGACAAACTCATCATGACAAGAAGTCCATTCGCCGACCTCTGTTTCTACCCTCGTGGACGGCAGGAGTTCGACGAAATGCGCTCGGGGGATCGGGACATGATAAGAAAACACATTCTGAAGAGTGAAGACGGCACCTACGCAGTTACCTTCTCCCTCGACCTTCTCAGTCCAGAAGAGTATCGCAGCCTGTGTGCACTGCTCGGAACACCTCAGGATAGAGAACGTGGAGGACAGAACCCTACCAGCTACAATCGAAAGGTTCCCTGCAAGCTCGCACCAAGGAGGCGCCCCCATGCAAGAAGCTGTCATCGTTCACGCCCTACGAACCGCCGTAGGTAAAGCGCCCCGTGGCTCGCTCAAAACCACCCGGCCCGACGACATGGCCGCCACCGTCATCCGCGAAATCCTCGACCGCACCCCGCAACTTCCCAAGGACGAAATCGAAGACGTCATCCTCGGCTGCGCCATGCCCGAAGCCGAACAAGGTGCCAACGTGGCCCGCATCGCGTCCCTGCTCGCCGGACTCCCCGACTCCGTCCCCGGCATGACGGTCAATCGTTTCTGCAGTTCCGGCCTGCAATCCATCTCGCTCGCGGCCGACCGTATTCGGAACGGCGGGGCGACAGCCGTGATCGCCGGCGGGACCGAGTCCATGAGCCTCATCCCGCGCTCCGGCCACAAGCTCGCGCCCAACCCCTGGGCGATCGAGCATATGCCGCAAATCTACATCAACATGGGACTCACCGCCGAGAAGGTCGTCACCAAGTACGGCATCCCCCGCGAAGCCCAAGACGCATACGCGCTCGGCAGCCACCGCAAAGCCGAAGCCGCGCAAAAAGCCGGCAAGTTCGACGACGAGATCGTCCCACTCAACGTTCGGATCACCACCGCCGACAACGGCAGCGCCCACACCCGCGAAGGCGGTTTCGCGCGCGACGAAGGCATCCGCGCCGACTCGACCCTCGAAAAGCTCGCTTCCCTCAAACCCGTCTTCCAGGTGGGCGGATCGATCACCGCCGGTAACTCATCGCAGACCAGCGACGGCGCGGCCGCCGCCCTCGTCATGTCCGCCGACCGCGCCGAAGAGCTCGGACTCAAGCCCATCGCACGCTTCGTTAGTTTCGCGACCGCAGGGGTGCCCCCGGAAATCATGGGCATCGGACCAGCCGTCGCCATTCCCAAAGCCCTCGCGCTCGCCGGACTCAAGCTCGAAGACATCGACATCATCGAGCTCAACGAAGCCTTCGCCGGACAAGCGCTCGCCGTCATCAAACTCACCGGCATCGACCCCGAGCGCGTCAACGTCAACGGCGGAGCCGTCGCCCTCGGCCATCCGCTCGGCGCGACCGGCGCGAAACTCACCGCGACCCTTCTCCACGAGATGAACCGCCGCCAATCTCGCTACGGCATGGTCACTATGTGCGTCGGCGGCGGACAAGGCGCGGCCGGCATCTTCGAGAGAATCTAGCTACACGAAGAACAAACCCACTTCATGGCCACAACCGAAGCCAAGCCACTCACCGCCACCGCCCCCACCGGCGGCAGCTTTCTCATCGACGACCTCCCCGCCGAGACCGCCTTCACGCCCGAAGACTTCACCGAAGAGCACCGCCACATCGAGGCGACCGCCGAGCGATTCGTAACCGAAGAAGTCCTCCCGCGCATCGACCAACTCGAAGCACAAGAGCCCGGCCTCTCGCGCAAGCTCATGAAGCAAGCGGGCGACCTAGGCCTGCTCGCCGTCGGCACGCCCGAGCAATACGGCGGCCTCGAAATGGACATGACGACCGGCCAAGTCGTCGCCGAGCGCGTCGGACGCTACGCCTCCTTCTCCACAACCTACGGCGCGCACACGCACATCGGCACACTCCCGCTCGTCTACTTCGGCACCGAGGACCAGAAACAACGCTACCTGCCAAAGCTCATCAGCGGCGAATGGATCGGCGCCTACTGCCTCAGCGAACCCCATGCCGGCAGCGACGCACAAGCCTCACGCACACGAGCCGAATTGTCCGACGACGGCAAACACTACATCCTCAACGGCGAGAAGATGTGGATCTCCAACGGCGGCTGGGCCGACTTCTACACCGTCTTCGCCAAAGTGGACGGCGAGAAGTTCACCGCCTTCGTCATCGAGCGCACCTGGGACGGCGTCAACCCCGGCGCGGAAGAAAAGAAGATGGGCATCAAGGGCAGCTCGACCACGCCCCTCGTCCTCGACAACGTAGCCGTCCCGGTCGAAAACGTCCTAGGTGAAATCGGCCGCGGCCACATCATCGCCTTCAACATCCTCAACATCGGCCGCCTCGAACTCGGCGCGGCCTGCACCGGCGGCGGCAAGGGCGTCATCGCCACCACCATCGAATACGCCAAACAGCGCCAAGCCTTCGGCAAGCCCATCTCCGACTTCGGCCTCATCCGCCACAAGCTCGCACAGATGGCCGTGCGCCTCTTCGCCACCGAGTCCATCGTCTACCGCACAGCAGGCATGATCGACGCGCGCTCAGCCGGTCTCAACTGGACCGACGAGAATGCAGGCCGCGCCCATCTCAAAGCCATCGAGGAATACGCCGTCGAGTGTTCCATCGTGAAAGTCTACTCGTCCGAAACGCTCGACTATCTCGTCGACGAGGGCGTACAAGTCCACGGCGGCTACGGCTTCCACCAGGACTACAGCATCGAGCGCTCCTATCGTGACTCGCGCGTCAATCGCATCTTCGAAGGCACCAACGAAATCAACCGCCTGCTCACCACCGGCATGCTGCTCAAGCGCGCCGCACAAGGCCGTCTCGACGTGATGTCAGCGGTCCAGAGCGCGATGAAGGAAGCCGCGTCGGGTCCAGCCATCGACATCGATTGGAACGACTCACCGGAACGCGATCTCCTGCACCGCGCCAAGCAAGCAACACTCATTTGCGCCGGCACAGCCTATCAGCGTTTCGGCGACAAGATCGAAGAACAGCAGGAGGTCGTCGCCGCCATCAGCGACATGATCATCGGCATCTACGCCGCCGAATCAGCCCTGCTCCGCGCCGAGAAACTCCAAGCGCAAGGCCGCGGCGAAAACGCAACGGACATGGCCCGCCTGCTCGTCTTCGACCTACTCGCCGACGTCCGCCGCTTCGGCCCCACAGCGCTCGCCGCATCCCTCGACGGACCCAAACTGGCGCAGACTACACACCTGATCCGGCAACTCAGCGACTGCACCCCACTCGACACCATAGCCGTCCGCCGCCGCATCGCCGACCGCCTCATCACCGCCGAGAAGTTCATACTCTAGTCCGATCGTGACCACCTGAATCAGGCGCCTATCGAGGAACCGTGAACAACGCGCCCCTACCCGCTCTCATCATCATGTCTGTCGTGGGCTCTTATCTCGCGTTCAGCGGCTTCATGTTTCTCGTTCGGCCTGCCTCCTGGGGCAAGAACAGGTGGTCCCTCTACTACTCCTCCACGTTTGAACGCGATATTGGGCGTCCCGGAATCAGACTCGCAGTCGGATTCATGGGGCTCGGATTCATGGTCTTCGGGGTCGGCACCCTAGAGAGTGCTTGGCTTGGCACGAGCTTCTTTTACCGCCTATTTATGCTGCTGATTAGGTACACCTGGGGGCCCTTAGTTGCCTTTGGGGGGTGGTGCTTGGCCGCTCCACAACGCTGGAATCTACCCCCTGAGTGGTCGCCGATCTCTTCAGGTTGGCAGGAATTGATCCAAGACTCGCGCTCGATTCGAATCGCCTCAAGACTACTCGGCGTAGTACTGATACTCGTCGGCATCGCCGCAGCGGCATACTTCCACTACGGCCCTGTTTTTCGGGTGCGGTGATGATTAGGTTCCTTCCTTGAGTAAGCCATCCCAGCGCATCATCCTAGCCATCGGCATCCCCGGCTGCGGAAAGTCCACCTGGTTCCGCAACCAAGGCATCACCCCACTGGCAACCGACCACCTACGCCGCCTGCTCGCCGACGACGAAGACGAGCAAGGCTTCCAGGACCAAGTCTTCCGCACCCTGCGATCCCTCATCGAGACACGCCTCGAAATCCAACGCCCCGCGACATACGTCGACGCCACCAACCTCGTCATCGAAAGCCGCGCACCCTTCTTCGACATCGCCAACCGCACCAACACCCTCATGGAGGCCGTTTTCTTCGACGTCCCGCTAGAAACCTGCCTCGAACGCAACCGCGCCCGCCAACGCCAAGTCCCCGAGCACATCATCCAAGAGATGGCCGCCGCCCTCCAACCGCCCACCTTCAAAGAAGGTTTTCACCGCATCATCACCATCAACGCCAACGGCCAAACCCTCTCCGATCACACCCGCGAAAAGTAGGGGCACGGCATGCCGTGCCCCCGGCCCGCTAGAGGCCGATCGAGCCAACCGACTGATACTCTAATGAACGAAGTCGCAACCCCATGGAACCGACGCGAAAACCGTTGCCAACGACCGACCGCCGCCGCTTCCTACAGCTAGGCATCGGAGGCGCAACCGCCCTCCTCTGGCCTAACCAAGCCGCCCTAGCCAAGACCAGCGCCCAATACCAAAAACTCCTCGTCCGCTTCCGCACCGACCCCGGCCGCATCGCCCGCATGCTTCCACCCGGACTCGACCCCGGCGACAACGCCGAGGCCTACATCGAATACACTCACGTCACGCCCGAGTCCACCGGACCGCTCTTCACTTCCCCGTACACAACTGCCGCCATCCGCCTGGCCGTCCAGCACGACTCGAAGCCCGCATGGTTCGAGCCCATCCGCTGGACCAACCACGACTGGCTGCGCCTCTGGGAACGCGAACACCTCGGACTCAACACCAAGCACGCCGAAATCGACCTGACCCTCGAAGGTCCATCCATCACGGCCTCGC